>Ga0169931_10003797_pt1 | contig 23815 bp, 17 predicted proteins | sample Kivu_15m_20L_FD_129675 | JGI IMG/M metagenome (GOLD analysis project Ga0169931, IMG submission 129675) | Freshwater microbial communities from Lake Kivu, Western Province, Rwanda to study Microbial Dark Matter (Phase II) - Kivu_15m_20L... | ecosystem: Environmental > Aquatic > Freshwater > Lake...
CGGCCCCGGACTCGGGTCCGCAGCTGCGCGCCATTCGGGAAGCGGCGCCAATGTTTCGCCAGTGGTTCAAGCAGACAGGCTCCCCTGCATTCGTGAGAACGGTGGATCTGGCGACACTCCCCTATCCATCGAAGTATGGGTTTCTTCACGCCGGGAAAACATGGTCTCCCTACATCAGCATGACCAACCGCATGCTCATCGTGCAGTGGCATGACGCGCTAGGCGTGCTGCGTACGCTTCTATGGGAACCCAGCGATGTGGAAACGGGCCGTAATTGTCCGTTCTTTGCCCGCCTCGCCGCATCGATTCCCAGGGGATTCGAGAGACTCATTTCATCTGTAAAGAGTGACCTGATCAGTCCCTTGCAGGCCCTGGGAATTCACCCCGAGGATGTGGATTATCTTTCGTTTGACCACCTGCATATTCAGGATTGCAGGCGACTGCTGGGTACGCGCGACCCGGCCCCCGACCTCGGCTCACCAGACCAGCCGCTGCGCGGGTTTTTCCCGCATGCACGACTCATCACCCAACAGGCTGAGCTCGATCTGCTGGGGGACCCGCATCCGCTGCAGCGCGTGTGGTATCAACATGAAACCTATCGCAACCTGCGTGATGGCTCGATACTCCCCATTCAGGGCGACACCCTGCTGGGGCCCGGTGTTGCGCTCCTGTTCACGCCCGGCCATACGCCGGGCAATCAGAGCCTCGTTCTCAACACGGCGACCGGAATCTGGGCGACCAGCGAAAACGCAGTCGCGGCCGAGTGTCTGACGCCGGAGCACAGTCGGATCCCGGGTCTGCGTTCGTGGCCAGAGAAGATGAATCAGGAGGTCGTACTCAACGGGAACACCATCGAGGCCACCGCGCGGCAGTACAACTCTGTGATGACTGAAAAACTCGTCGTGGACCCCAGCCAGAAAGACCCCCGATTTCTTCAGTTTCTTCCTTCCTCTGAACTTACCGCCCACCCCATCAACGTGCTGGGTCAGCCAACATTTGCGCACGGCGGTATTTCGCACGGCCATGCGGTTCCCACCCGGTAGTGTGTTGTATCACCTCGTGGGGTTAGCCCGTCAGCGGCGTGCGACGAATTACTCCACGGTCGCCGGTGCGTCTGCGATTGGTTCCGCAGCGCTGCTGGCCTGTTTCAGGAAACCCGTACCCCAGTCGGTGTAAAACCCGGCGTTGAACGACTCGGGGAACAAGTTGGCGTCCGGATCGACCACATCTTCGTAATGATACCAGTCATTCTGAACGCGGTCGGGTGTAATATCGAGCACCATATAGCCACGATTTGACAGCTGCGCCCAACGACAGGTGGGGTTGGTGTCGATGGCCTGCTGCGCGAGCGCATCAGCGACCAGCGCCGGAAAGCCCGGCGACGAAATGCCTGGTGTCACAAACTCGACAGCCAGCGAGCCGGTCTGCGTCTCCCGGTTATAACTGTCCGGGTTATTCGGATCGCGAGCCAGATCATGGGCCCACGAGGAATGAATATCGCCCGTCAGCACAATGACCGAGCCCGGGTCGGTGGTCTCAATCATGCGGAACACGCGCTCGCGTGCCGCGCGATATCCATCCCACTGATCGGGATTCAGAATATCGCCGCCGCCGTTGGCATCCAGCCCGGGCGCGTTCTTGTACGTGCCCATCATGACCTGCTGCCCCAGCACCTTCCAGCGCGCCGTGGAGTTGTCGAGCTGCTCGGCCAGCCACTCCTCCTGGTCGGCGCCAAGTAACTGTCGTTGTTCGTCATTAAAGGCATCAATATTGCCGCGCGAGGCTTCCTCGTCGCGACCCCACAGACGGGTGTCGAGCATGATCAGGTCGGCGAGATTGCCATAATTGAAAGAGCGCCAGACGCGACCCGGCTCCCGTTCGCGAATCGGCATCCACTCGTAATACGCCTGAATGGCGGCTGCTTTGCGGTCAGCCCACGCTCCCTCGGTCCCTTCAGAGTGATTCCCCGCGCCATTCTGAAACGAATTATCGGCGGTTTCGTGGTCATCCCATACGGCGATAACGGGATGCTGCCTGTGCATCGCAGCGAGATTCTCGTCACGTCGATACTGCGCATAGCGAAGTCGATAATCCGACAGGGATACAATCTCGTTTGCCGGTTCATATTCTCGAATAATTCCGTATTGACCGGTTCCGTATTCGTAAATGTAATCGCCAAGATGCAGCACTGCGGCCAGGTCGTTTCGTTCAGCCAGTCCCTTGTACGCATGAAAATATCCGTGTGCGTAACTCGAACAGGAACACACGCCAAAGCGCAGGCGTGACACATCTCCCGTCGGCGCGGTGCGAGTGCGGCCCACCGGTGAAATCACGCCCTGACACATAAACCGATAATAATAGGTACGACCTGGCTCGAGGTCCTCGGCATCGAATTTCACCGTGTAGTCGGCATCGGCGCCGGTCGTAATATAACCAACCGACACACGGCGTGTGAACTCAAGGTCCTTCGACACTTCGTACCAGACCTCCTGATCGCCGTCGGTCTCGGGCGTGACGCGAGTCCAGATGATGACCGCGGTCGTCAGCGGATCACCGCTGGCTACGCCGTGGGTAAACAGCGAATCAGGTCCCGGGGGGCCATCGTATTCATACTGTGGCAGGGTATCTGGCAGGTCCTCTACCGTGTCACTTCCCGTGTCGCCACCCGCGTCGGGGTCGATCCCGGTGTCCGGGTCCGGTGCCGACGCGGTTCCGTCGTCCGCACAGGCCACAAGCTGAAAAAGAAACGGAGCGCTGGATGCTCCGAGGGCAACACGCAAAAACTCGCGACGTGATGTAGACATGGTCGATCGGGGGCGGTGCGCTCTGCGGCGGTTCAATGGCGATGGCCCGTAACGGTGGGTCAACAATGGCAGGAGCGTACAGTGCCTTGGCCGTTGGGGCAAACCTTGTCAACCGGCAACGTTTTACTCGCCGTGGTGCGCGTGGCCAGGCATGGATTGCAACGGCGCGTGTGATGTGCCGATCGTTGAAATGAGCGCGTTGCTGCACTCAGGCGTTGTTTGCTCGCACAAACGCCGCCTTGTTTCCTCGTGCGTTTCTGGCACGCTGAACGTCACATTCCACACACTGGGGAATGCAATGCCGGCAGACGGTTGACGCACCGTATGCGTCGGCTTATACGCCCACGTATGGACCGAACCCACCTCAGTGAAGAACAGCTTCGCAGCCTGCTGCGCGAACACGGTGTCACGCCGACGGCACCCCGCATGATTGTGGCTGCGAATGTGCTCGTGCGGCATGATCATCCTACCGCCGAGGACGTGCTGTCACAGGTAAGGACGTCGGAGGACACCGTTTCGCAGGCGACGGTGTACAACACCTTGAACCGGCTCGTGGAGGCTGGGCTCCTGCGCACGCTCCAGCGACCTGGCGACCCGGTGCGATACGACCCCAACATCGCGCCACATCATCACTTTTATGATGTTGAGACGGGATGTATTCACGACATCGACGTGGAGACCGTATCGGTCATGCTCAGCGATGACCTCCGGCGCACAGTGGACGTCAGCCGCATCAGCGTCATGGTCGAAGGCCGATACTCCGACTGAAAACAGGGTTCCGGGCAATCTGTCCCGCTGCGTCCGTTGCCGCCTGTCGCCTAGCGTGCTCCGGTCGGCCACCCCAGCGTAACGCCGGCGTACGAAAGCAGCCACCACGCCAGCACGACAGCACCCAAAAGCGCCAGAAACGACGCTACCGCCGCGCTTAGCAGAAGCCACTCGCCAGCGTGCAAACCTCGCTTCGTCTGGTCGCGTCGCCAGATCCAGGATGCGTAGGCCCACACCAGCAACGCAAAGGTCAGCTGGACGCCGGGTGCGGCCACCACGCCGAACAGCGGCACAACCGCCAACTTCAACGTGAACGGCGTTAAAACCAGCCACATCACCCGGAGTGTCCAGCGAAACAGCACGCGTCGCGTGCGCAACGACAAGGCGGCGGCAGTAGGCGCCACCAGACCCAGTCGCACCCAGTACCCCATCAGGATCACCCAGCCGATGCAAAGGCCCAGCGTCAACGGCAGCGCCGGCGGAAAAATCGAGCTCGCCTGAAGCAGCGACACCAGGATCACCCCGACTGCTCCCCCTCGCAGCGCGATCTGACCGAGATTCGCCCGCAGCAATGAGGGCAGGGCGGTCGTCGGTTCGGACGAATCCTCTCGGATGTCGATTCCATGGGTCCCGGACTGTTCGCGAAGGGGCCCGCGCTGTTCACTGGCACTTGTCACGACGTCTTGAGGCCGCCAAGGCGAATCAGCGTCCCCCGCAGCGACCTCGACAACCACGCCAGTATGCCCACGATGGTTGCACCACCCAGCACGAGCGGAATGACCGCCCAGGGCGCTGCGATCGCCGCCGCGGGGAGTAACAGGGAGCCACCGGTCTCGGCCAGACTCGTGGCTCGGTCGCTCCCGCTCATTCCACCGTCTGAAAGCTCGCGCGTGGACAGGCGGAGCGGGTGGCGCACCCACTGCATCGCGAGCGCTGTCGTGCCGCCCAGCGCTCCGCTCCAAACCAGCTCGGCCAGAGTCGGTTCGAGTGAGCCCATGACGGCCGCTGCCAGCAGCACACCCGAGACGGTGCGTGTGACCCAGCCTGCCACGTCGGCGATGCGCGCGGAGTCCGGGTACCAGTCCACGATCACCTCGGCCAGCGCGAGAATGGCCACGACCCCGAGGACTGAAGGTGACCCCAGCCACACCCATGCGTCTGAAAGGTCAAAAAACGATGTGTGATGGAACAACCCCACTACAAGCAACGGCACCAGTGCGCGCTGCCCCGCAGCAGCGCCAAGTCCGAAACTGGTCAGGATGGAGAAAACATCCACAGGTCCCTCACGGCAACAGAAGCAGACCAAACCCCGTCTCGATAGCGACTGTGCTCCGGCGACGCAACGCTTTGGTCAGGCGCGAAAGTGGGGAAACACGTGCTCCCGAAAAAGCTGCTGCACAAAGGCATCGGCGTGTTCAAGCACCGGTGCATGGTCCGTGTCCATCTGAATGCGGTAGTCGCTGTTGCGAGGTCCAAAAGACGGAAGGTAGGTCGTATGCAGCGTGAAGCCCAGATTTACCGAAGGGTGGCCCAGGCGCGCGACAGGTCCCTGCTGCAGGTTGCTCGCGTCGAATACCCAGAACTCATCGCCCGTGGAGTCGGCGTTGCTGGCGTCGTCTGACACGACCGTGCATACGAGCCAGCCCTTGTGTGGTTCCGAGGTGCCGGAACGAGGCACGAACTGCGGTGAGCTGGCGAAACGTCCTGCGGGGAACGTCCACGCGTCGACAATCTGGCTGCCCGTGACATCGAATCGGAAAAGTGAGCCTGAACGGGAAGATAGCGACGACACCGGGACTCGACGATGCGGATAGTCACCGTAGAGGTCCACCATGCGCTGGGTGAGCGTCTCATGGGTAAACCCCAGAGAGTTCCAGTAGAGCGTCTCGTGTCTGCCGGGCGCGGTCTGTCCCCGGTGCGTAAAGAACGCAAGCTGCCACGTGTGGTCATCATGCTCGACGTAGCGGGACTCAAGAACAGCGCCCGCGTCCGTATCAATAACGTGGTGACCGATCAGGTTGATGTCGGTGGCCGCCGGGTTGAGGCCCAGCAGATCGCGCCGAACCGGCGTGCCATCAGGCTGAATGTCGTCTTCGCGCAGCCACTCCGACGCATCGGTGGCGGTGTTGTGCGCGACGTGCACCGTGACACGACCGTCGGGGTTTTCATAATCAGCCGTCATGTGCACACACTCGCGGTCAATCGTCACCAGCCGGGCCGTGACGGTGCCCCCACCGCGCGTCAGGTCGCTGCGTCGGATCAGGTAACACGCCGTCTGTGGGCGCTGAGCGTGCGCAATCGACGGGTCAAAGATCTGTTCGCCTTCGACCAGGAAAGACGTGTCGAACAACAGCAGCCAGTCGCGGGTGAGCGCTACCTGATGCGTGCTCTGCAGAATCTGAACGGGGGTACCGTCTGGCAGATGAACGTCCCACCCCTCGACCGATTGCTGCCCATCCCAACGCAGCAAACGCAGCCAACCCGGCATGGATTCGCCCAGCGTCATCCCGTAGTTCACGGTGAACAGTTCTCGCGTGTACTCATCCCAGATGGGGTGGGCGCTGCTCATGTGCGGGGCGAACACCCCGTTGGCCATCACGGCGGGAAGGGCAGATCGCCAGTCCGCGTTTGTGCCCACCGGGGTAATCAGCTCCAGTGACTCCGGATCCAGCTCCCACGGCCGTCCTCCGTCATAGGTGACCAGAAGACGGTTATCGAACGCCGTGAATGCGGTGTTCAACTCATTGCGCACACCGAGAGTGCCTGACATTCGGATCATGCCCAGATTGACGAACTCATGGTCCGGATTCCCGCGAGTTGCCATGTCGGCATAGTAGCAAGGCGTTTTCATGATCCGCGTCTTCAGGCGGGCACCCGCAATGCCCTGGCCCAGGTCAAGCCGATAGACGATGCCATCACCGTTGAACACCGGTGACCCGTCACGGAACGGCAACGCCCCCACTACGAAGACGTGTCCGGCGATCTCACGTGGCAGCCGGCCGCTCAACACCTTCAGGTCCACGTCGAGCTCCTCGCCGGTCGCGCCCATGACAGAGAGCGGTATGCGACCCGGCAACGCTGGACCGGTATCTGCGAGCAACGCCGCCATGTCTTCTTCGGCGCAACCGGCAGCGTGACGAATCGCCAGCCATGACAGCGCGGCGGAGGAGGAAAGACGCAAAAAATCCCGACGACGAAGTGACATAAACACCCCGAAGGTAAACAGGAACAGGTTGTGGTGGCTTCGACCCCGTGCATTGAGCACGGCCGCACGCTCCTTCGCCCGATTCACATCCCGATGCAAGCCTCCCCATCAATCGCCTCATCCCGGGTCGTTATCAGGTCCTCCCGTCACGTCCGCCCGGGTGGCGGTCGGCGATATCGGACACACGCGCAACTGCTACCCCGCGTTACTGTCATCGCCCCGTCGCGTCCGCCCTTGTGGCGGCCGACGATATCCAACCCCAGTGAACGGTTTACCGCCGCCCTGAAAAATCAGAACGGACGCGTCTGATTCAGGTCGATGTTGTATTCGTACCCACTCGCAGCGTCCATCACGAGGGTGGGCAGCGCCGGCGGCAAAAGCGACTCCAGATTCAACAGGTCGCCGCGGTCAGGCTCTGCACCCGCACCCGGTTCTGCGTTGCCATCGTCGTCGAGGAACGCTGAAATGTAATAGGCCTCGGCGCGCGGCGGGATACCTTCGATGCGATAGGCGAGGCGCGTCGATGTCGACGAAAGATCAGCGTTTTCAATCAGCTGCACGCCAACTGCGTTGGGTGCCGGTCCTCCACCACCCCCAAATCCAGCGAGAGGGTTGCTGTCGAGCACCGCGATGTAAAGGTTCCCGATGCCATCGCCGTCGCGTGCGGGATCAGCCGAGCGCGAGACCACACCCGTCAATACGGCGCCTGTCGGAGGTGCAACGTCGGGGGTCGTGTCTTCGCTCACCGATGTATCGTCTGGCGCTACGACGTCCTCTTGAACGGCAGTATCGGATTCCACGGCGGTATCCGTTTCCACGGCGGTATCCGTTTCCACGGCGGTATCCGTTTCCACGGCGGTATCGGACTCCACAGCCGTGTCCGTGTTGCTGACGTCCGCGCCCTCGTCGGTGTCGCCTGTGCCAACGTCCTGCGGGTCACCAATATCGACCGTGCCGGAGTCCGAGCCACTTCCCAGCTCAACTGCGTCGGAGTCAGCGCTCGATGACCCATCATCGGCGCATGCCACGGCGAACAAACTGAGAACAAGAGGAATAGAAAGAGATCGTACCATCACCAAAACTCCCAATCCAGAAGCACGACGCGAGCGCGAGTGCGCTGCTGTGGCGGGTTCTGAAGGCCAAGTCAAGCTGCTGCCGATCTGCGACGTGCCAACCTTTGAAAAATGATCATTCCGAGAAGCATCGGTCCAACCCAGCGCAAAGGGTCTGGCTGGACGCGGCCAGATGAGCTCACGGAGCAACCGTTGGATTCTCTTTCGGCTCCGTTCGGAGTCTCCTCGCTCGCTCCGTCCGGCAGTCCGGTATCACCGAATCCCGAAGTATCCGTGTCGTCGGCCGGAGGTTGGCAGTCCAGCGTTGCCATGCAGTCGGCGTTACATCGTTCATCGCCCGTCCATCCGGGTCCGTTCGACTCACAGAAGAAGGCGAAGGTGCTACCGTCGCACTCTTCAAATTCGCGTTGCAACAAGCCATCGCCGCAAGTACCCGGCTGCTCTTCGAGCAGGCAATCGAGGCATCTCAGGCGAACTCCATCTTGCTCCACGAACTCGCTCTGCTCACGTTCACACTCCTCGCCTCCTTCCAGGACCCCGTTTCCGCACGTTGCGGGCAGGGCATCGCTGAAGTCCACCCGGCAATTATTGTCGCAGCGCAAGGTCGCAGGATCGTAGCTCGAGAGTGTCGCGGCAACACTGCCGGGCATCAGAAGGAAGAAGTCTTCGCCATCACACTCTTCTGCCGGGTACTCCGCAACGCCGTTCCCGCAAGATGCTGCTTCGACCGGTTCGCAGGCCGAGCTGCACGCCGTGCAGGGCGCGCTACCGCTGGGTACCTCGCAGGCGCGTTCTCCATCCACCTCACAGCGTTCGTCGGCTTCCAGCAGGCTGTTGCCGCACGCCGAACCGCTGCACACCGACAGGTCAAACCCGCAGTTCCCGCAGGGGATCGACCCGCCGGTCAGGCCAAGATCCTCGCAGGTGAGCTCATTGAGCCCTTGCGGGCACCGGGACAAAAGCCCAGAGCCGACAAAGCGAAGGTCGTCATTGTCACAGGCAAGATCAGCGCCCGGGCTCTCTTTGGGGTACGATCTCGCGTCGCGCTCATCTTCTGGCCATTCAGGGCCTGGCTCATGGCAGGCGAAGAGCACACACGACACCACGAGGCAAAGCGAGCTGGATTTCATGAGGACCCTGAGCGTGGAGGAGGGGGCAAGTTCGGGCGGGAGGCCCACGAGTTTGTCCGTTGAAGGTACGGTCATCGCGAGCTGGCGTGATCGCCCGGGTTCCGGTGCAGGCTCAACACGGACCATCCATAGCTGAACGCGCCGCCGCCCTGCAAAATGGGCTGCGCGCTACCCCTGTGCGCGCTCAATTCGTGCACCGAGCGCCTGCAGCTTGAGGTCGATGCGTTCGTAGCCGCGGTCGATGTGGCGGATGTTGAAGATGGTCGATTTGCCTTTGGCGGCGAGCGCAGCGAGTACAAGCGCCATGCCAGCACGCACGTCGGGCGACTCCAGCGTGCTGCCCATGAGCTGCGTCCGGCCGTTGACCACCACGCGGTGCGGGTCGCACAGGATGATACGCGCGCCCATGGCCACGAGCGAGTCGGTGAAGAACATGCGGCCGTCGAACATCTTCTCGAAGAACAGGACGGTGCCTTCGGACTGCGTCGCGGTCGTGATGGCCAGCGACATCATGTCGGTCGGGAACATGGGCCAGGGCCCGTCGTCGATCTTGGGGATCTGGTCACCAAAGTCGGCACGAATGGACGGACGCTGGTCGCCGGGCACGTACACTTCACCGTCGCGCAGGTGGTGCTCCACGCCGAGCTTGTTCATGACCATCTGGATCATGCGCAGGTCGTCCGGGATGGCCTCTTCGATGGTGAGCTCAGAGCCGGTCATGGCGGCCAGGCCAATGAACGAGCCGATCTCCAGATAGTCGGATGTCACGCGGTGTGACCCGCCCCACAGGCTTTTGGTGCCGTCAATGACGAGGGTATTGGTACCAATGCCCGAGATGTGAGCGCCCAGCGTGCTTAGCATGCGGCACAGGCCCTGCACGTGCGGTTCGAAGGCGGCGTTGCGAAGAATCGTGCGGCCGCGGGCGAGCACGGCGGCCATGATGATGTTCTCCGTGCCGGTGACCGAGGGTTCATCCAGGAAGATGTCGGCGCCGTGCAGGGCGCTGGCCTCAATGGTGAAGACTCCGTCGGTCTCGACGACTGCGCCAAGCGCCTGAAAGCCAAGGAAGTGGGTGTCCAGACGGCGGCGGCCAATCACGTCGCCGCCCGGTGGTGGCAGCACGACGCGGCCGAAGCGTGCGAGCAGCGGACCGGCCAGCAGAATCGAAGCCCGCAGGCGACGCGCGAGGTCGGCAGGAACGTTGCCGTCCTGGACGCCAGCCGCGTTGATGGAGACGGTATTGTGCGCCAGCCATTCGACCGACGCGCCCATGGCTGCAATGATGTCCACCATGACGTCGACGTCGGCGATGCGGGGCACATTGTCGATCACGACCGTCTGTTCGCTAAGCAGAGTGGCGGCCAGACAAGGCAGTACCTCGTTCTTGGACCCGCCCGGACGGACTCGACCGCTGAGACGATGACCGCCCTCGATGACAAACTTCTCCATGGGACTCCACAGGCGAACAAACCGGAATTGAGCAAGCAACAAGCGGATGTGGCGTGTATCATGTGGAAGATCATGCGAAAAGTGCAACGCGACGCGTTATTTGAGTGGCGCGTGCGTGCCAGATTCGCGACACTCAGGCGAATCTGTTAATGGTAACGCTCCTGCGGTATACCGATCTCATCCGTCGCTCCTCGTTTTGGCCATTGGACCATGAAAACTACCCAGTCACTCGTCGGTCATTCCGTCCTCTGGTTTGTTGCAGCGCTGGTCTGGAGTGCGCAACTCACGGGCTGTAGCGAGGAGCGGTTGCCCGACATCGATCCTGGCATCTTCGATGACCTCGAGGACGCTCGCACCAACCGCGACATCGGAGGGCCCGATGACGAGGACGATGCCGGGCAGGGCGGTGATGATGCGGACTCTGGTGGGTCTGCTGACGACGGCGGAACGCCTGACGACGCGGACGGCAGTGTGCAGGACGCCGCGGCGGATGCGGACGCTGAAGCCGAAGACGGATCGGATGCGGTCGACAGCGGCGTGAGCGACGCCGGCACGGAACCCGAGGACGCTGACGTGGTGGATATTGTCCGACCGCCTGGCTGCGGCGACGGCGTGGTGCAGACCTCGGAAGAGTGCGACGACGGCAACGACGTGAACACCGACGGCTGCACCAACGCGTGCATCGTGTCCAACTGCGGTGACGGCATCGTCAACTCTTCGTTCGGCCGCGAAACCTTTACCAGCCCTTCAGTCACCGACCTGGGTGGGCGCACGGGCTATGTGTGCGACGACGGCGCCGCCTGCCCCGAGTCCAGCTGCGATGTGTCGGGCGACGGCTACGCGTCGGAGCACGGCATCTGTCAGAGCATGGGCTTTGAACGTGCGACCACCGTCGCGTGGGGCGATGGTCTTGGTGGAGGCGCCGGTGCAGCGGCGACCCCGCGCGCCTTCAACTGGGATTGCGTCGCGTTCCGCTGCATCGACGGCGCCGCCCCGCTCGCCACTCCGCCCTGTGACACCTACGAGATGCTGGCCGAGATCACCTGCGAAGGGATCGTAGGCGAAGAGTGTGACGAGGGCGACGCCAATGGCAACGTGGCTGACACCTGCCGCCTCGACTGCACGCTGCCACGCTGCGGCGACGGAATTGTTGACTCCGGTGAAGATTGTGACGACGCGAACCGGGTGAACGACGACGGCTGCAGCAACAACTGTCTGGCCCCTCAGTGCGGCGACGGCGTCGTGCAGGGCGACGAGGAGTGCGACGACGCAAACGACGACGACACGGACCTCTGCCGGAACAACTGCATCGAGCCGTCCTGCGGTGACGGGGTCGTCAGCGCGTTCCGACAGACCACCACCTTCACCAGCCCCACCGTCACCAACCCGTTTGGCGTGACCGGGCGAGTCTGCGATGACGGATCTACCTGCTTCGGTACCTGTGACGTCTCCACCAATGGCAACGCGGTCGAACATGGCATCTGTCAGGCGCTGGGCTACGACCGTACCGTGAACGTCAGCTGGGGTGGCGGCGCCGGAGAGAGCGACACGTCCATGCCACACGCCTACAACTGGACATGCGCCGGTTTCGTCTGTGGACCCAGTACCAACCCCTATTCTTCTGACAATTGTTCTTCGTCCGAGATGTTGAACACCATCAGCTGCATTCGGGAGATCGACGAACAGTGCGACGCCGGAGCCGCCAACAGCAACGCGCCCGGCGCAGCCTGCCGCACCACCTGTCTGGCAGCCCGATGCGGCGACAGCATCGTGGACCCCGGTGAAGCCTGCGACGACGGAAACACCAACAACGCCGACGGATGTACCAATGCTTGCGCTGCGCCATCCTGCGGCGATGGCATCGTACAGGCCAGCGAGCAGTGCGACAACGGACCGCTCAACTCCAACACCACCGCCAATGCGTGTCGCACCAACTGCCGTCGAGCAGCCTGTGGAGATGGAATCACGGACTCAGGTGAACTCTGTGACGACGCCAACACCAACAACACCGACGGCTGCAGCAACAACTGCAGAACCCCAGGTTGTGGCGACGGGGTGCTGCAGGCCGGCGAAGAGTGCGACGACGGTAATCTCGTCAACGGTGACGGCTGTTCGGCATGCCTCACGCCCCAGTGCGGTGACGGCGTCGTACAGGTAGAATTTGGCGAACAGTGCGACAACGGCGCCGCCAATAGTGACACCACCGCAAACGCCTGCCGCACCGACTGCCTGCGTGCCAGCTGTGGCGATGGTACCCGCGACACCGGCGAAGCATGCGACGACGGCAACACCATCAACACCGACGGCTGTAGCAACCTGTGTCGTGCACCGGGATGTGGTGACGGCGTGCTCCAACCGGGCACCGCCGAAGAGTGCGACGATGGCAACACCGTCGCCAATGACGGCTGCAGCAACAACTGCCTGCTGCCCCAGTGCGGCGACGGCGTCGTGCAAGGCTCCGAGGTCTGCGACGACGGCAACTCAAGCAATGCGGATTCCTGCCTCGTCACCTGTCAGCGTCCACGCTGTGGTGACGGCGTTGTGAGCGCCTTTGAAGAGAACCAAACCTTCACGAGTCCCACCGTCACCAACCCGTTTGGCGTCACTGGCCGCGTCTGCGACGACGGAAGCAGCTGCTTCACCTCGCCCTGCGACGTCTCAACCAATGGAGCCGCCCAGGAACACGGAATCTGTCAGGCGCTCGGATTCGATCGCGCTGTCACCGTTACCTGGGGTGGTGGCGCCGGCGAAAGCGACACCTCCATGCCACACGCCTACAACTGGCAGTGCGTCGGCTTTGTCTGCGGTGCATCAACCAACGCCTACTCCAGCGACAACTGCAGCGCTTCCGAGATGCTTAACACCATCACCTGCACTCGCTCTGCCTTCGAGACCTGCGACGAGGGCGCCGGAAACAGCGATGGCCCGGGCGCCACCTGCACCACTGCATGCCGGGTTCCTGGCTGTGGCGACGGCATCGTGCAGGGCAGCGAGGCCTGTGACGATGGGGATGCCGATAACACAGACGCCTGCACCGTCGCGTGCGCACTTCCGGTCTGTGGCGATGGCTTTGTGCAGCCCGCAGCCGGCGAACAGTGCGACCTGGGACCCGAAAACTCCAACGCGGAAGGTTCACGCTGCCGCACCAACTGCACCAGACCTCCCGGCTTCCTTGCCTGTGAAGCGCGCGACCTCGCCTCGAGAACCGGCGCGGCCGTCGCAACAGGCACCACGGTTGGCCGCACCAACTCTGAAACGGGGTCCTGTGGTGGCGGAGGTGCCCCCGATGAACGACTCGTCTGGGTCGCGCCCAGCACAGGCTCCTGGACCTTCAGTCTGGCAGGCTCCTCGTACGACACCCTGCTTTACATTCGCAACGCCAGCGACGGCAGCTGCACCGGCACACAGCTCGCCTGCAATGACGACGCCGTTGGTGTCGCATCATCGGTCTCGGCCACCATCACCGCTGGACAGCAGATCCTCATCGTTGTCGATGGCTATGGTTCGGGCTCTGGTACGTGGACCCTGGCTATCACCAGACCCTGACACCTCGACGGCTTACCTGGCGCGTGCAGAGTCGTGGGGGCTCGCTCCATCGAGGAGAAACCGGTCGCTGAACATCATGTTCAGTTCACCCTCCCATCCGTCGCCTTCCCTCACGCAGGCGATACGGTAGCACTGCTGGGCGTTTGCGCTCTCCGCGCCGAAGATGCCGGTGAATTGAAATTGATGTTCGATTGCAAGCGACTGATTTTATTGAAAAATTCTAACCCGGAGGGTTGACGACCCCCGGCTGCGGGGTTATTTCTCGGCGTGTTGCACACGGTGGCAGGCGACCGTTCCGGTCGTTAGCCCTCCGCAAATTCAATCCGGAGAACCGCAAATGGCTACCAGGACCGAACTCATTGCCCGCCTCAACACCGTCCTTTCGTGGGAGCTGGCCGGCATCATTCAATACATGCACTACTCAGTCCTCGTGACAGGCGCCCTTCGGCCAGTCTATCAGGACTTCTTCCACGACGGCAGCAAGGAGGCCCGTGACCACGCCGAGTCGGTGAGCGCAAAGATCGCCGCACTGGGTGGTGTTCCCACCGCCGAGCCCGCTACCATTCTGCCGGCTACCGACCTTGAGACCATGCTAAAGAACACGCTCGCGCTCGAAGAATCCGCGCTCGCAGCATGGGAGTCCGCATGGGAAGTCGGCGATGCTGCCAACCTCGGCACCAAGCTCTGGATCGAAGAGTTCATCAGCGAAGAGCAGGAGCACGTCGACGAGGTGCGAAAGGTTCTCGCTGGCCCCCTCTCCATCGCGTCCGGCGCGACCTCCGCAAACCGGACCGCCTGAAACAAGCCGACTCGTTCGGACTGCCTCGGCAGTCTGGGCAAATCGCCTGTAAGTGCCTCTTGACACCAAATTGAAATTGGTTATCAACTCCGAGTCGTTGCTTGACCCCGACTCATGGCGCCTCCGTGTTCGAAAAGACGCTTGGATACCTCGACGGTGATGAGACCGGCACCCGCATTGAGCTCGTTCAGGTTGCGGCTCCCGGTGTGCAGGCCACGCTGGAAATGCGCATGCAGCGAGACGGTGGTGACCTCGGCTGGGTGACACAGCGTCGCATGCGCGTTGCTCCCGGTCAGATCGCCGCACTCCGAATGGCTGTTCAGCTCATGGATGCCGACGCCCTCGCGCCATGCGCCACCTCCGCCGCAGACAATATCGTCGTATTCCCCGGCTGCCTCGCCGGATAATCAGCGCGACGCTCTGCAGGGCGGCAGTACGCCCCGCGCCCTCTGGATAAAACGGGGACACCCCTACGCAGTCAACCGAACGACACCCCCATGTCTACCGTTGATTCCGCGTTGGTGGTATGCCAACCACCCTGCAACCCACACGCCTGATGAATCGTCATGAACCTCCCCGCAGATGTACGCCCCCGCTCGCGCAACGACCAGCAATGGGTCGAAGGTTGGGGTCGATGGGGCGTGCCGGCTCAGGAGGTGCTGTCCGAAGACCTTGAACGCGTTGGACGCCCTGCCCACCTGTTTCGGGGACTCGGACGCTCCTACGGGGACTCGGCCCTTCCAGCGCCAGGCGACCTCTCGCTGGTTACCACGACCCTCGCCGACAGGATTCTGGGCTTCACCGACGATGGCGTGCTGCGAGCCGAGGCCGGGTTGAGCCTGTCTGAGCTGTATCGCCTGCTGTTGCCGCGCGGCTGGTTCACGCCCGTTACACCGGGCACGCGATTTGTGACGCTCGGAGGCATGGTCGCCTCCGATGTCCACGGTAAAAATCATCATGTGGCCGGCTGCTTTGGCGAGCACGTGAAGTCTATGCACGTCATGGTCGCTGATGGCTCCGTTGTGCGTTGTTCGCCCAACGAACACGCGGACCTGTTCTGGGCGACTGTCGGCGGCATGGGCATGACGGGCCATATCCTCGACGTCGAAGTGCAGCTCGAGAGAGTTCCCAGCCCGTGGATTAAGCAGACATCGTATCGCATTCCAGACATCGATTCCTTCACGGCTGCACTGAAAGCGAAAGGAAAAGAATGGCCCATGACGGTCGGCTGGATTGATTGTGTTTCGGGAGGTGCCAACCTCGGTCGTGGACTGTTGATGTGTGGTCGCTGGGCGCAACCCGCAGAAGCACCTGCGACGCTGCCGCCGGTAAAACCGCGCCTGACCATGCCCGACCTCATTCCGTCCTGGCTACTCAATCCACTTTCAATCCGGGCGTTCAATACGCTCTATTACTGGAAACATATTGCCCGCGAAAAAACCGGAATTGTTCATCCGGAATCCTTCTTTTATCCACTCGATATGATTCGGCAATGGAACCGAATGTACGGTCGCCGTGGTTTTACGCAGTATCAGTGTGTATTACCGGAATCCGCGGGCCTCTCAGCACCGCGGGAATTTCTGAAATTACTGACCCGCCGCGGCGGAGCCTCGTTTCTATGCGTCATCAAGGATTGCGGACAGCAGGGCCAGGGAATGCTCTCGTTTCCCATGCCCGGCATGTCCATTGCGCTCGATATTGCGGTTACGAAAAATACCCGGCTTTTGCTCGATGAACTCAATGAATTTGTCATCTCGGCAGGCGGACGCATTTATTTGACCAAAGACACCTTCTCGCGACCTGAACATTTCCGGGCGATGGAACCTCGTCTGCAGGCGTTTCTGGATGTGAAGAAGAAGTGGGACCCCGAAAATCGTTTCCGCAGCGCACAGTCCATGCGCATGTTCGGCGACCTCTTGTAACGCATGGAGTGAAATGAGCACCATTCTGATTCTGGGCGCTACCCGCGGTATGGGCCGCTCGCTTGCTCGACATTACGCCGAGCGGGGTCATCGTTTGATTCTGATGGGCCGAAATGCGGAGGAGCTCGAAGCCAGCGCCGCTGATGCACGCGCCCGCGGTCCGAATGCCACGATCGATACCGCCGTCTGCGACCTAGAGTCGCCACAATCCTTCGCGCCCGCACTCGATGCCGCGTGGAAGGTCACTGGCAAGGTGGACACGGTTATCGTAACCGCCGCACTTTTTGGAACTCAGGCGCAACTGGAAGCCGATCCCATCCTGCTCGAGAAGGTTCTCCGGGTCAGTTTTACCCACACGATTCTTTTCTGTGAGGAGGCGCGCAAACGGCTGATGGGGCAGGGCGGCGGTACGCTCTGCGTTTTCAGCTCTGTCGCCGGTGATCGGGGCCGCAAACCGGTCGGTCTCTACGGTGCAGCGAAAGCGGGCCTCTCCCACTATCTGGAATCCCTCGATCACAATTATCGGGCGCAGGGTCTGGTGACGGTCTGCGTGAAGCCCGGATTTGTGAAGACCGGCATGACCGCTGGACTAAAGCCGCCGCCCTTTGCCGGTGAGCCCGATCAGGTGGCGGGTGATGTGGCGCGGGCCATTGCTGCTGGCAGGCCCCTGATTTACACGCCGTTCATGTGGCGGTGGGTCATGTTGGTCATTCGCAATCTGCCCCGATTCGTAATGCGTAAGATCAACTTCTGAACCCCACGAGCGCCCTGGGCCGACGCGCCGTCAACAAGCGGCTGTTGCGAAACCGGAGCGCCATTCGCGATTCGCGATCGGGGTGTGGGCTGGCAAGCGAAGCCGCTGAACGACGGTCGCCCTTCTTCAGTTCACCCGGTAGCGTACCGGCAGCAGCACCCGCAGCCCGTTTTCGCCGAGCTCGGCGGGTGGAGCGCTGCAGCGCCCCACAGCCTGAGCTTGATCGGCCGCCCACTGGTCAAGAGCCTCATGGCCCGATGAGCGAGCCACCCGGACCTCGACGATGCTCCCTCGCTCGTCCAGTCGAATCGCCAGACCAACATCGCCCTCCAGACGATCGCGGCGAAGCGACGATGGATAGCGCGCCACGCGCTCGAAACAACGGTTCATGTTTTCGCGGTGTCGAGCTGCCAGTCGACCAAGATCGGCGCCTTCGCTATCGGCGGCCCCCGCACTCGGCTGCTGCACAGAGGCGGCGGTGGCCCCGGGTTGCCCATCGACATCGCCGTCGGTACGACCACCCGTGCCCGGCATCAAGCCCGGGTCTGCCGCGGCGACAGGCTCTGCGGGTGCTGTTGCATCCGTGGCCGTCGGACCCGCGATCTCCACAGGCGCTGAATTTTCAGGGGCCAGTGGCGCAGCGCTGCCTTCTTCAGGCTGAGCGTCCACCGTCGCTGCCGCCACGGGTTCGTCCACTTCGGGCAGCACCTCAGGCGGGACCTCTGCAGCTACCTCCGGTTGCTCTGCAGCTGCGAGGCTGGGCTCGCGGGAAGGCGGCGGCGCAGGCGCCGGTTCAGGTGGTAGTTGAATCACCACCGGCGGCGGTTCTGGTTCAACAGCCTGTTCGACCAGCACAATCCGCGCCTGCGACGCACGCAACTGCTGCAGCATCCGCTCCGAGAGCTGTCGTGGTTCCGGTTGAATCCACCAGGCGGCGGCGGCCATGACGAGCGCCAGAAGCACCCCATGGAACACCACCGACGCCGCAAGCGACCTCCCCAGTTCACGCTCCCACAGACCCGTTCTGAAAACGCCTTCCAGAATCGGCGAATCTGATGACGTCACGCCTGCCTCCATTTCTGGTTCAGGCGTGCGCGATATGAGTTCTGGAGTCGATGGTAGCAACATACACGGGCGTTACAGCAGACAGCGGGTCGCATAATGAATGCGGATTTCAACTTCAAGGTGTGATCGACGCAGCCGCGCGGTATTCGTACCCGTCGATCTAACTTCCGACTGATTCAGCCAGTAGCGGAGTGTCAGTCGTCAGCCGTAGCGCGCGCCAGCTCCGTCAGGCAGAACCCCAGCTGATTCTGAACACCCGGGTCGCGTGCCCAGAACTGCAGCACGCCGCGCTGACCAGTCAGGCGCCAGCGCTGCGCCACCACCTGCTCGCGAATCGGGTTCACCTGCCGATTCAGCATCACCACCACCTGAACGTCGGGGGGCCACTCTGAGACGGGAACATTCGCCATGACATCTGCACGATACACGCGCTCGCGATCTGCGAGGGTCGGTGCGAAATGATAAGGCACGATCAGGCCCGCCCCGTCAGGAACACAGGCGAGCGCGGGCGCGAGCAGGGCCATACCCGCGCCCTGTGAAGCTTCGGCGCTCACGTAGATCGCCTCACGCCGCAGTCCAGGCCATGCTGGATTGGAGAGGAAGCCGATGCCAACGCCAAGCATCATGCCGGTCACCAGCGCTGCCCTGCGACGTGCCAGTGGCAAGGCGCAGAGACGGCGCAGACCTTCGAGCATCGCGACGGGCAGCGCGGCGCTGCCGAAGATCGCGTAGTGAAAGATGATGACCTTGTTGGCCATACGATTCATGGCCAGCACCATCGCCAGCCCGGGCAGGCTTCCGCCCATCCAGCGCCAGCCTGCCAGTGAAAGACCGCCGGCGCCGAGCAGCCACGCCAGTAAAATCTCCAGTTTCCACCCCAGGTTGCGCGCGAATTCCAGCACGAACTCCGAGGTGCCGCCCATGAGCGTGGTCGCTGCGCCCTGCACACGTGCATCGGCCAGGTCGCCTCCGTACCAGTGACGCAGCACAAACCAGTACAGCCCCCAGTAACTCAGCGCGATCGCACTGCCGAGCAGCCTCTCGTGCAGGTGCGTCCGCCAGGGCTTCGAGGGCCACAACAACAGCGTTGCCACGACGAGCATGGCAAACTCCTCGCGCATGAGCACCGACGAGATCAGCGCTGCGAGCCCCAGACGGTCGCTCAGGCCTCGCTTCCACAATCGAAGCGTACCGTACACGGCCGGCAGGGCGCCCAGCAAATCTGGTCGGACATCAAACAGAAACGGGTTGGTCCAGACTGGATTTGCCGCCAGAAATAACGCGACACAGGCACCTGGCACGGCCGGATATCGCTGGTTGTCGGCCGCCTCCAGAGGCTCGGCGGACGCTTCCCCTGGCGCGCGCCAGACCTGCATGGCGGCTGTGATAACCAACAGATTGCACAGAAAATAAGTCGCGATCTGAGCCACCAGCAGCACGTCGACGGCACGAAACCACCAGGTGAATGGCGCAAGTGCATACAGGCCAAAATGACCGTGAATGGCCATGGCGTGAACATCAACCACCGAATTCAGTGGCACACCATGTCCGATTCCCCACAACGAACGCGCATACAGCATCGCGTCAAAGGAATGCGCCTGACCCTGATACATCGAGGCCCACAGCGCCCATGCCACCGGAACGCTAGCCGCTGCAGCCAACGTGGTCGCGAGCACTCTGTATCGCCTGGAGAGTCCTGCGCCATGCCGCACAGTGTTATCGGCAGAGCTCATGGCGGCGACGATTCACTGTTCGAGCCAGACGGTGACGATACACCCGGATTCCAGGTCGTTGTGATTCCGGCCTGAACGGCTTCCGCAACAAAATACTGGGGTTTTCCAAGCACATTAAAATAAAGGCGTCCCAGATATTCACCAATAATTCCCAGAGCAAGCAGCTGTGCGCCCGACAAAATGGACACTGCCATCGCAAGGAAGGCAAACCCGGGTACGGCTGATCCGTGCCGTAACCAGTTCACGAGAACGTAAACGCCGATGACCGCCGCCAGCCCGACCGCCACAAGACCTGACAACGACGCCATCCGAAGCGGAACGGTGCTGTAACCCACCAGAAGGTCGCCCAGATACGCCACCAGCTTACGAAGCGTGTAGCCTGAATGACCTGCCGCACGCGGCGCGTGGGGACAAGGAACGGTGCGAATCGGTGCGCCCGACCAGCTGAGCAGCACATCGATGGCCACCCGTTCGCCGCGATAGTGATCGAAGGCACGGCAGAGGCGCGAGGGAAACACCCGAAATGCCGATGCATTCGAGGCGATCTCCTGCCCCACGTAGCGTGCCAGAAACCACTTCGTCATCGCCGACGTCAGATTACGCCACAGGCCATGCTGCGGTTCCTCGAATTTCCCAAACGCTATTCCACCGACTTCCCTGCTCGCTGAAAGCAAGGCAGGAACGTCCTCGGGGCTATGCTGCAGGTCCTCATCCATGGTGGCGATATACTCGCCGCGCGCCTGCCGCAGCCCAAACAAAGTCGCCGGATGCTGTCCGAAATTACGCTGCATTCGATACGCGCGCAGCTCGGGTCGGCTACGGCTGAGCTCCTGCACAACAGCCCAGGAATTGTCGCGTGGGCGGTCACACACGACGATGATCTCATAGGGCATGTCGTCACGCTCGAAGACCATGCGCAGGCCATCCACCAGCGGACCAATGGTCTTCTCGCCTCCATAGACGGGAATCACGACCGAAATCACCGGCGATACCCGCGATGCCCGAGCAGCTGCGCGGCTGGATTCTTCGGTCGGGAATGAGGTCGGAAGCGTCATGGACCGCGTGGGGCGAGTGGCGTCTGCGGTGTATGCCCGCATCGACGCCCTGCGGTCAACGTCTGCGCCATCCGAGCGTCTCCAGATTCCACGGCGCCAGACACCTCAGGTCGGCAAACTCGGACTCCAGCGCCCGCCTCTCCGACCCGGAATCGTTGATGAGCACCGTTTCGCCCGGCGACACGCCTCGCTCCACAAACCAGGCCCGCAGAAAGTCCACTTTATGGGTGGTGGTGTGGACCTCGACGAAGCAGTCAGGCACAAAAGCGGTGGCCATCAGCGCTTTGGGTGATTGATTCAGCGTGAGTACAAGCTGCTGAACTCCTCGTTGGTGCAAATCCAGCACATGCGCCACAGCCATCGGGTCCGCGTTGCCGTCTGCATGAACCAGCGTGTCATCAAGGTCCCAGATGACATGCGTGAAGGGCGCAAGGTGGCCAGTCTGCGTCAGGCGCCGAACCATGCGAGGGCTCTGCACTGGCCTTGGCGCCTGCACCGGGACGCCCAGAAATGACAGCGCCGCCATCAAGGGAATGTTGATGCCGTGCAATCGTGTCCCCGTCATCGAGCCGCCAACCCGCGCGTTCACTTCGAGCAGCCTCGCTACCCCACCGGCATCGCGCTTGAATTGCACAAAGAAGGGCCCGGCAATCCTGAGCCTGTCGGCCAGCGCCTGAACATGGTGCATCATGGTGTCGTCTTCGACAATCTCAGTCGCCAGCGCAATCCCACGACCAATAGCCGCGCGGCGTCGAATGGTGGCCGTGAGCAGGTTACCATCCCGGTCGCCGCAGCAATCGACGGTGTATTCATCACCCGGCAATACCTGTTGCAATACACAGTTTTCTTTCAGGGCGGCATCGCGTTCAGCGACGGTATTCACAACGCGGGTACCCCTTGATCCACCGCCCCGGTCTGGCTTTGCAAATGCTGGCAGCGAAATACCTCCCGAAAGGTCTGCCGGAAGCGGAACCACGCCAGCCAGTTCTCTCAACATGGAACGCTTTGACGCACAGATCGCTGCGATCTCGGGAGCCGGACCCACGAATACGCCGCGTGGGAAACGGCGGAGCGAAAATGCTTCGGTCACCACGTCCATCGAAGAAAAAATCAGGTCGATTTCCTCGCTCACAAGCAGCGCGTCCAGCGCATCGTGAAAATGGGCGTCGTACAGCGATGGCAGCCTGAAATGACGTTCCAGCATCGCCGCTGAAGGGTCGACTGCCGGGTCGAGTGAGCTGCCACCCACCACCTGAAACCGGGGGTGCTGCAAGAGCGACTCGATAATCTCAAGTCCCGGCTCGTTGCACGACGGAAATACCAGTACCCGCACAACACGACTCACAACGCGGCCCATGCATGAATCTGATCGACCACGTGACGCGCCTGTTCCTGCGGCAATCCTGCCCACATTGGCAGACGCAATAATCGGTTGGCGAGGTCTTCCGTTCGAGGAAGGTCTTCGGCACGATATCCCAGCTGCAGGCCCATCGGTGAGGAGTGCAGGGGTACATAGTGGGTGTAGGCCGAAATTCCCTGCCTTTGCAGATATTCTCGCAGCGACTCTCGCTCGGCGTTCGAAGGCAGTAATAAATAGAAACAGTGATAATTATTGGAGCGTTCGCCGTGAATTCGTTGCATCGAGAGACGGCCGGCCTGCGCGAGTGACTGCAGCCCATCGCGATAGGTTTGCCACGATACTCGCCGTTCCTCGGTGCTCCTGCGCGTATGCTCCAGTTGGTCCAGCAGAAAGGCCGCCTGCAACTCCGTCGGATAAAACGACGAACCCACCGCGATCCAGGTGTATTTGTCGACCATGCCGCGAAGCATCCGCGTGCGGTCGGTACCCCGCTGCCAGATCGCATCGGCCATGTCCACGAACCGTTCATCATTCACAATCAATGCGCCGCCGAGCCCGCAGTGCAGGTTCTTGGTCTCGTGAAAAGAAAACGTCGCCATGGGTGCGATCGAACCCAACCAGCGGGAATCAATTTTCGCGTCATAACCCTGCGCCGCATCTTCAATGAGCGTCAGACCATGTCGCGCCGCCAGAGCCGCGAGCGCATCAATTTCACATGCAATTCCAGCGTAGTGAATGGGAACAATCGCCCGTGTTCGAGCCGTGACGCGACGCTCGGCATCGACCGGGTCCATCATCATGGTGTCGGGGTCAACCTCCACAAAGACCGGCCGTGCGCCAGAACGCATAAACGCCGAAGCGGTGGCCACGAACGTGTAAGAAGGCACCAGCACCTCGTCGCCAGGCTCCAGCTGCAACAGCATCGCCGCCATTTCCAGCGCCGCGGTGCAGCTTGTCGTCAGGTACGCACGCGGCACCTGAAGGTACTCCTGAAGAAACGTCTGACACCGCCGGGCGAACGGCCCGTCTCCCCCATAGCCGCGTCCCTGTAGCACCTGTTGCAGATAGCGGTCTTCGGTACCGGTGCGAAACGGAACGTTGAACGGAATCGACACGTTGGCCATACCGTTGAGCCGGGTAAGGAGAGCGACG
>Ga0169931_10003798_pt1 | contig 23812 bp, 2 predicted proteins | sample Kivu_15m_20L_FD_129675 | JGI IMG/M metagenome (GOLD analysis project Ga0169931, IMG submission 129675) | Freshwater microbial communities from Lake Kivu, Western Province, Rwanda to study Microbial Dark Matter (Phase II) - Kivu_15m_20L... | ecosystem: Environmental > Aquatic > Freshwater > Lake ...
AGAAGTAATCCGTTCGGAAGAAAAAAACGCCTGCACTCTTTCGCCCTTCGCCCTTCGCCCTTCGCCCTTCGCCCTCTGCCCTTCGCCCTCGCAACTCGCAACTCGCAACTCTCTTCTCCCCCTCACTTTCCGCTCGCTGCGGCTACCGCTAGGTAGCGAACGAGCGAGGCCAGTTGTTCGGCGGTCAATGTCTCGTGAAAATTCCCTGGCATCAGCGAATGGATTCCCGTTCGCATCGACTCAATCGACTCCTTTTCGATCTGAAACACCTTCCCATCATTCCCCACCATCTCGATGCGACCATCTTTTTCGGCTCGAGGTAATCCAATTTTCACTTGCCCATCGATCGTCAGCACCGTGACCGCGCGAAATGCACGATCCACGTTCCGATCGGGCATCAATATATCCTCGAGCAAACGTGCCGAACCTCGACCCCCAACTCCATCGAGCTGTGGACCTACCAGCTGCCCAGCACCGGCAACCTGATGGCAAATTGCACACTGTTTCTCAAAGAGTACCCTCCCCGCAGGCTCCTCCCCAACACCGTCACGAATCAGTTGTGCGACGAGCGACATTTTCTCTTCCACATGTCGATCCACCTCCTTCACTTCCGCCGCCAGCCGCCCATACTCCTCGCGCTGCTCACTGGTCATGCTCACCGCCAGCGCTCCGGCAACTTCCTTGTCCAGCAACACATCGGCTCCAATCGCACCTCGGTCGACCAGCTCGAGCAATAAACCAGCCGTCGATCGATTGGCCGCCAGTCGCTCGGCCAGCTTTCGCTGGCCCTCCGCACCAAGCCGCTTGGCCAGCAGCACCAATTCGTCAGCCTCGTTTATTTTCGGTCCCCCCGTGACCGCAGCAATCCATGTCTCCGGCAACGCTGCTCCCCCACTCCAGTCGCGGGCAGCACTGAAAAGAAGAGCCGTCACTTGGTCCCCGCTCAGCTTTGCAAACGTCTCGCCAATCGCCGCCCGCTCGTGCATCTTGAGCGCCTGCTGAGCCAACAGACTCTCCAGCTCGGGTCGAAACTGCCGCAGCCGCAATCGATCGATCGCTTGCAGCACCTGCGTCAAACGCGAATCCTCTCCCGAAGGCTCAAGCCAAGCGGGTTCAAATCCACCAACCGCCAACCATGCGTAAGCACCCTGCCGATCCCCATCGACCAGCGCGATCCGCAATGAACGACCCGCGTACTGGCCGCAATCCCAGCGGACAGCCACGAGCGCATCGTTTCGGGGTGGATAAGCGGTCTGGAGGATCGTCCCCGTGGCAGCATCGATCAGCTCAATCCGATTCAGTCGTCCATCGGGCTGGTCCGGATACCCATTGTGCCCGGCGATCCAGAACTGAATCTCCGCAGGAGCACCGAAGGGGTCGCTCTCAAGCCGCCCGACGAACTGTTCTCCCCGCGGAAACGAACTGGTGACGACCATTTCCTGGCCACTCCCGTTCTTTCTCACTTGACTGGGCCATGCGCTGCCTTGCTCATCACGCCACTGGAGCGCCAGCGGCTGCCCCCCCTCAAGACTCCGCAAAAGCTCGCGCAAATCGCGCTGCACCAATTCGCTTCCCCACTGGCCAATTGCCGCAAGCGCGTCGGAGTCCGCGGGAAGAGCAGCGGCAATCCGATTGAGCATCCCCCATGACCTCGCGGTCGATGCACCCTCGATCCCGCGCGCCACCGCAATCACTGCGCTCAAACCACCGCTGTCTCCTCGATAACACGACGTGCAATGATCCAGCATCCCCTCGATACGCTGCGGCGGCAGGTCGGGTGTTTGACGCAAACTGGCCAACAGCCACTGCGCGGCTCCGGCACTCGGTACTGCCATCAGCACATCGGCCACCTCCAGCCGCTGCGGGGCACTCGCGACCATTGCCACTGGATCACCAGCCAACCACCGGGCAACCGTCGGATCCCCGCTGCGAAACAGATTCCGCAGGGCAATACGAATCGTCTGCCGCAGGACCGCATCCCCCGTCTCAACCCCGCTCAGCCGCTCCAGCAAGGGGCCCACCGCATCCCTATCTCCTACCCGTCCCAGCAACTCGGCAGCCTGACGAACGACGTGCGGATTTTCATCCTCGAGCCCCTCGATCGCCAGCCGCTGGACAGTCGGCCGCGCAAACCGCACACCAGCGGCTGTCCCACCGGCCAGTTCCCCGGCAACCTTCAGCAGCTCCAGACGCACGCGCGGTGAGGGCTCGGCGGTGAAAATCGCTTGCGGATCGATCGCGGCCGATTCATGCCGCGCCAAATACCACAGCGCCGCAATCCGCCCACTGGAAACCTCACTGGAAACCTCACTGGAAACCTCACTGGAAACCCCTTCTCCGCCCAGCCACTGCCGCATCTGTGTGGCGAGTGCCGGCGAGGGATCGAGCAGCGCTTCCTGCAGCGCCAGCCGCCGCACATGCGGACTGGGATCGATCAATTGCTCAGCGACATTCTCGGCCGTAATCCCTTCAAACCGTACCGCTCTATCACGCAGATGCGAAGGACGAATCTGCCAAATCCGACCCCGAAACCGGTCGCGTTCCGGATGCTCGAGCGGGACCTCGTAGTGGCCGATGATCTTATTGTAAAAGTCGGCAACATAGAGAAATCCGTCCGGCCCGATCACCAGGTCGACCGGACGGTACCAGGGATCGTCGCTCGTGAGAAAATCACCCAGCTCTTCGGCAATCGCCGTCGCGCCGACATACCGCACGCGATTCCGATTCAGCCGCGATGTCATCACATTTCCGCTGAGCATTTGCCCTTCGAGGCCGGGGAGATCAAGCCCCTGGTCGATATGGATCAATCCTGCGATCGCCGTGCTGCCGTGCAGATGCTCCATCATCGATGGGACAAAGCCAAGGCCATCGTGAGGGCGACCAAAACTGGGATAAAAACCTCCCGAGATCAATTGCGAGATCGGCTTGCTGTGACAATCGGCGGTGTAATCGTAACCCCAATCATCCGTGGTGCGGCCGAACGGGTTGACTTGCCCCCAAGTCACCTGCTCAACACGGCTGCCATCGGGTCGAAAACGAAACGTATTCCCCGACTGCATCGCGACCGTGTGGCCATCGGCACCAGCCACGGTCGATTGGTTGTTGAAACCGTGGTTGGCATAGACCCAGCCGTCGCTGCCCATCCGCAACGAATTGACCATCCCGTGGGTATCGCGCGACGTATCGAAAGGGCCGAGCACAACATCGCGGCGGTCGCAGCGTCCATCGCCATCGGTATCGCGAAGGTAATAGATATTCGGGATGCTGAAACAAAGGCATCCATCGCCATAGGGGAGAACACCGATCGGGATATTCAGCCCATCGGCAAAGACGGTAACGCGATCGGCGCGTCCATCGCCATCGGCATCTTCCAAAATACGCACGCAATCGCGACCGACATTCTCGGGTGGGGCAGGGTAGGGATATTCAAAACTGTCGGTGACCCACAATCGCCCGCGCGCATCGAACGCCAGGTTCATCGGTTTGGCGATTCCGGGTTCGCTCGCAAAGAGTCGAAGCTCGTACCCAGCACTGAGATGAAAACCTTGCTGCTGAGCCTCCGGATCGAGTGCTTCGGTGGGGCGAACGCCAGCGCCGTACCACTGGGCCGGGGACCGCGGCTCGGCCGCCGCATCGATTTCAGCCGCCACCAAAGATGGGGAAAACGTGTCGACGGAAACGACCAGCAGGAAGATTGCCAGCCGCCTTGTCGCCCACCTCGCCGGTCGCACGGATTGCCAGGACATCAGAGAAACAACCTCGCAAAAACAAGGAAAAAACGGCTCAAACCATCCCACTCGCGGCACCCGCAGGCCCATCCAGCCGAGCCGTGCAAGTCTATTCTAACCCACATCCCGGGGAGGTGGATAACGAAGAAAGGCGACAAGTTATCCAGAAATGAAAAATGATTTTGGCTTGCCGCCGTTGCTTGCACCCCCACACCCGCGGCGATACGCTCGACCCACTCCTCAGAGCTATGCATCATGCCGAATCCACGATGGTGTTTCCGGTGCTCACTCGACAGCGAACACTCGAACAACTCGAACCCCGCCTTGCTCACGCGACATTCGCATTGTCGCAAGCGACAGAGTTTGTTTACCGGCTCAACGAAGTCCGCACCGATCCGCTGTACCAACCCTCGACCGGAAGCGGCGGCGAGCAAATCACACGGGCGGTAGCGCCGCTCGCGATTCATCCGGTGCTGGTGCAAGCCGCCCAGTCTCATGCCACGGCGATGCTGGAAGAGGAGTTCTTTGCGCATGAAAACCCGAACACGGGCAGTCATCCGAACGGCCGCATTCGCGAAGCCGGATACCCTTTGCCTGAACACTTTGCAAGTGATTCCAATGGAGTCGAATTCATCGCAGCGGGAGATCGCCTTCAAACCGCCGCCGATGCCCTTGCCGACTTACTGGCAGACCGCAGCGGAACCGACAATCTCCGCCGCGACCGTTTACTTGGAAGGACCGCGGAGTCGCAGCTGCATACCGAGATCGGAGTCGCCTGCGTCGCACTCGATTCTGCATCCCTCGCCAATTACTGGGTACTGGAAATCGCTCATCGCGCGCCAACCGATCGTTTTCTCACGGGAGTCGTCTATAACGATCAAGACCTCGATGGACGATATTCGGCGGGTGAAGGTATTGCTGGGGTCACTATCTCCACGGGACCACTGCGCACCACGACCGATTCGACAGGCGCATACAGTCTGCCTGTGAACTCGGGTATCCATCTTGTCCGCGCCACCAGCACGATGCATCCGCTCACGCGAGAATCGCTTGTGCGTGTCGAAAACGGGAATGTCCAAGTTGACTTTTCCCCTCAGCATGAAGCCAAAGTCCAGTTTCGCACACGCTCTCTATGGACTAATTACCTCTGGCATTTGGACGCCAATAGCAGTGCCACGGTTTCGCCGCTCGATGCACTCCTGGTGATCAATCATCTCAACCGTCATGGTGCCGGGCCGATTCCACAAACGTATTCAGCACCCCCCAGCCACTGGATCGATACCAACGGGGATGGGCGCATCTCCCCGCTGGACGCGCTCCTGATCATCAACCATCTCAACCGAAGGAGTAACCGCTCCGCATAAATAACGTCACCGTGGAAAGAAATGAGCGCAGTATCGTCGAGCAATATTCATCGTCAGAAGCCGTGCTGCTCCTGAACATCCATCCTTGATTCTCTGATGGCGAGCTTTGTGATGTACCTGTTCCCATGGCATCATTCTCATGCAACGCGGGCCTCTCAAAAAAAGCGTCGTGCTTCGAAGCGCGATGTCTCCACTCCTGGTCGCTTGAAACGACTCAGGATTGTCGAACTTTTGGAAGATCGCCGCCTCCTTTCCGCCCATCCCGAACACCTCGTCAATACGCTTGTCCCTCGCTTGCAGACGAGCGAATATCAGTCCACTGCGATGAGGATTACTCCGAGTGGGGATGCGCTGGTTGTGTATCATGGTCGCGATCTTGTCGACGATGATGGTGTTTATCTTCGCCGGATTTCTCCCGATGGAAATCCGACATCCAGCCAGCGTGTGAACCTTACGACCACCCAGTCGCAGCGCGAGCCAAGTATTGCGATCTATCCCAACGGATCGTATGTCGTCGCTTGGAGCGGCCGTGGGGCAGGGGACCACCAAGGAATTTTCGCGCGGTGGTACACCGCCACCGATCATCCACTGACCGGGGAGATCCTGATCAACCAAGTCATTCCTGGGATTCAAAGTGAACCCGAGGTCGCTGTAACAGGAGAGGGGATCACGATATTTGTGTGGAGCGGGAGCGAAGGGAGCACCGAGCCAAGCGGGATCTTTCGGCGTTTCTTTGACTTCCAGGGAAACGCGCTTTCCGACCAGCATCGAATCAACCGCACCACTCAGGGTACTCAGAAACTTCCTGCCGTGGCGACCAATGCGGCTGGTCGCAGCGTGATCACTTGGACCAGTCATGACCTCCAGAACAATCAGTGGCAGGTCTTTTTCCAGCCCTTTTCCGTCACGCAAGATTCGATTGCTCTCCTGGCAACACCAAACGATCAGCAGCGGACCGAACATATTGCTTCGTCGCGACCGCAGAGCAACAACCTTGAAAGCCGTGTCGATATCGATGCACAGGGCCGATTCGGAATCGTATGGAGCACCTTTGAGACCGAATCCCAAAGCTGGAAAATATACTCTCGTCGTTTTACTCCGTCCGGGCTCCCTCAGCAGCCCGAGGATTCCTTGGTGACGAGCCGATCGGGAACCACCGTCCGGCACCCCGACATCGCTCTCGCCGCCGATGGTCGTGCAATCATCAGTTGGTCCGCCGCACGGGAAGATGGAAGCGGCTGGGAAGTCTATGCCAAGACCTATCACTCCGATGGTCAAGTTGCCGAAGCCGACTTTCTCGTCCACGAGGCGAGCGGACCAAACTCAGGCCATCAAATGCATGCAACCGTTGCGATCGGCTCCGGGCCTGCGCAAATCTCTTGGAGCGGCAGTGGCCAATCCGACCGACGTGGTGTTTGGATCCGGCAGACCTTGTCGGCCCGCCAGCCAGTCCTCAACCCGATGACACCACAGGTGATCAACGAACAGGAGAGCTTTCGATATCAAATTTCGGCTCGCCCTGCCTACCCGGCTCAGCGAGTCCGCTACGACCTGGAGCCTTTTTCCCATCCGCTTGGAATGGTGATTGACCCAACCACCGGAATGCTTGTCTGGTCGCCGACCGAGCTTGATGGACCAGGACGCTATACCGCAGTGATCGTGGCGAGCGATATCAATGAGCCCGCTCTGACAGACCGTGCACTGCTGCAGATCGAAGTTCGTGAGGTGAATCGCGCTCCTCAACTGGTGCTCCCGGAACGAATCAGCATCCGCGAAGGGGAGACGCTGTCGATCCAAGCCTCGGCGGAAGATGGCGATATTCCGCGCAACCGTCTTCATTATCGCCTACTCTCTACAACAAATCCGCAGCTTCGCATCGATTCCGCCAGCGGTCTTATCACCTGGAATACGACGGAAGCCGATGGAGGCCGGCAGTACCCGGTAGAGGTCCAAGTCTCAGATAATGGGTCTCCTCCCCTGACCGATACCCGCACGATGCTTGTCGAGATTCGCGAGGTCGATTCGCCCCCAATCATTGAGTCGATTCCCGACTTCTCAATCCCCGAGGAACAATTCTGGCACTACACAGTGCAGGTCTCAGATCCCGACACAGGCTCTGAGGGCAGTTTTCGGTACGCGATCGATCCACTCGCAATTTCCCTAGGAATCACGATCGACGATCGCGGTGTTTTGCGCTGGCTCCCGAGCGAAGCACACGGTCCCGGCCTCTATCCAGTAACGCTCACGGTCACTGATTCTACGGATTTAGACACCCACGAGAGCTTTGTCATTCGAGTCAGTGAGGTCAACCGTCCTCCACGCTTCACACCGATTGCAAACGTAAGTGCGAGGGTCGGTGAACCGATCACAGTACCGTTCGCAGCGTACGATCCAGATCAACCTGCGAATCAGCTTCGATTCAGCATCGATGCGATCTCACGTGATCGCGGAGTGCGTTTGGATTCAGCCGCACGGACCGTCACTTGGACTCCACAGCAGGCCGGGAGCTATCCCACGACGATCACAGTACTCGATGACGGCCTGCCAGAACAGCGCGATAGCATCAACTTTATCGTATCGGTGGATCAGCAGTTCCTCCCTCCGATCTTCGATCCGGTCTCGCCACAGCACATTGCAGAGCAAACACAACTCCGCTTTCAACTGGTTGCAAACGCATCGTCATCTCAGCAGCAAATCCGTTACCGCAGCATCGATGAACAGCCCTCGGGTCTTTCGATCGATGAACTCAGCGGCGTTGTCACTTGGACCCCTCGAGAAGAAGATGGCCCAGGCAATTTTAGAGTTCGTTTCGCGGCCTACGATCAGGTGCGCCCCGAGCTTCTTACGGTCATCGAGGTGCCAATCCGCGTTGATGAGGTCAACCGTCAACCCCGCCTCTCACTTCCTGCCGAAGTGTTCCTTGAGGAGGGTGAGCGGCTGGAGATCACAGCAATGGGTACCGATCCCGATTACCCGCTCAATGCACTTCGATTTCAGTTCGCTGGCGACTTGGTTCTTCCCGCTGGATTGACCATCAATCCACAGACTGGAACATTCATCTGGCAGACCGAGGAGGCCGACGGGCCTGCGGTTTGGAAGGTTGATGTTGTCCTTCAGGACGACGGCCAGCCGAGCATGTTTGACAGGCAGTCGATTTGGATTTTCGTCCGAGAGAGAAACGAAGCACCTGAGATCGGACATCTTGAGGACCTCACGATCGACGAAATGACTGAGCTCGTTCTTCCACTCGATATCCGCGATCCGGACGTCCCGAAGGATCATCTCACGATTACCCTCGACGAAGCGTCCATCGTACGAGGGATGACGCTGGATGCAGACCAGCGTCTGCGCTGGACTCCTGATGAATCCGCGGGACCAGGCTCTTACCCGGTCACAATCACCGTTACCGATGATGCCGATGAACCGTTGTCGCACCAGCGGTCGTTCATTGTTCATGTACGCGAAGTAAATCGACCACCCAGACTCGATCCGATTCCCGCTTTTTCAATTCGACCGGGAGCCGAGGTCCGTTTCACGGCTCGAGGCACGGATCCGGACGCGCCTCAAAACCGACTTTCGTACTCGCTGCGAGGACTGGCTCCGCCAGGCAGCATCTTCGACTCTGCAAGCGGAGCATTTCTCTGGAATGCGCCGCGCTCGACTGCGCCATTGCTCTATAACTTCTGGGTTCGCGTGAGCGATGATGGCGGGCCTTCACTTTATGATGAACAGCCGGTAACGATTGAGGTTCTCCCGGAAACGCTGCTGCTCCGGGAAGACGATCGATTCATAACCGCCTATGAACAGCGAATCGAGTTATTGCCGCAGGTAACGCATCTTCGCTTTCAGTACTCCAGCCTCCAGTTCGACACGACAGACACTCAGTCGATGCGCGACGCCTTTGAAGCCGCGCTGCTCGATGATCGCGGGATACCCGTGGCTGGAATTATCAGTCCCGGATTCGACGCTTTTTTAAATCAGACTGAAGCTCAGCCACTCCTGCTCGCAAGTGGAACAAACGTTGAGCAACAAGGCGATTCCGTATTCGTCGTCGTCAATGTCTCCCACCTGCCCGCAGGTACTGTAGTCCGACTCGTTCAGCGTCTCGTGAATAATGACCAAGATGATGCGACCTCGGTCCTCCTTTATCCTGGGGTCGAGCAACGGACAGAGCCGTCTCGCTTCATGCCGCAACTGATCACCCCGCCACCTTTTGCACCCAGCCATGGACGCTCGCAGGCAATCGACGATCCCACGTGGCAGCAGCTTGAAGATGTCACGGATCATGTGCAGATTGCCTACAGCCACACCGCGTCCGACACCGATTCGCAGTCCATCGGTGCTGGCCTGCGGATTATCAACACCGGCACGTTTCCCCTTCGCGAACCAGTCTTGCTGGTCGTCTCTGCGATTGACCTGGCCGACGCCTCCCTCCGCGACCTCTCCGGAACAATACCTGCCACCCGCACGCTTCTTTCCCAGTCGATCGATCGCTCTCTGGTCGGCTCGCCTTTCTATGACCTAAGCCCGCTCTTGTCGACGCAAACTCTCGATGTCGGTCACGCCGCGGATGTTCTGCTGCGATTTTCTAATTCGTCGAATTCCCGTTTCAATTACCAGCTGCGATTGCTCTCCGCACTGAATCGACCGCCAACGTTTGTCACGACTCCGCCTCAATCAGTTCGCCTCGGAAATCATTATCGATACCCCGCGCAGGCGATCGATCCTGATGAAGATCTCCTCGATTACCGCTTACACGCGGGACCTGCGGGACTTCGGGTCGACGCAGCGACAGGACTCGTTTCGTGGACACCGACACAGAGCGACGTCGGCGTCCACCGCGTCTCGATTTCCGCAACGGATCCCTATGGTCTCCATGACCAGCAGTTCTTTCTTATCGATGTCACCGCCGATTCGTTGCTCAATCAACCCCCTCGCTTTGTATCCGAACCGATCGTCGATGCGTATGTGGGTCAAGCGTACCAATATCCGGCGCTTGCAGAGGATCCAGACTTTGATCGAATTCTTTATCAAATTCTCGATGGGCCTCCACATCTGACTATTCCATCAGAACATGCAGGGCCGACAGCCGCAGCGTCGCTCATTCGCTGGATCCCTCGCCACAACGATGTCGGTAAGACGCATACGGTGATCGTTCAAGCCGACGACGATCGTGGAGGAACAGCACAGCAAAGGTATCAGATTCGAGTGCACCCAGCTCCCGGTAACCTCCCCCCTCAGATCACCACTCAACCCTCTCTGGAGTTCACGCTCCCTATCTTCGATCTGCCATTACCAACAGGAAATGTCGCCCCCCAAGCCGTACGGCAGCTGCTCGGACTCGGCCAGGAGATCACGATCCCAGTCCGAGTTGAAGTTCCACCCGATGTCCTTCTCTCGACAGCAGATGTTGTCATCGTTGTCGATGAAAGTGGTTCGATGAGCGAACAGGCGTGGGTCGCCAGCTTCATTCAATCACTTGATGACGAATTGAATCGTTTAGGAATCGGCAATAACCGCTATGCACTCATTGGATATGGATCGTTCCTTGGCAACCCCCGTTTTGTTACTGAACAGAAGGATTACGAGCTGATCGTCTACGGTCCAGAGCAGACCGTGATCGATCGTCAAGTGATTCGCAGCGGAGTTCCTGCCAAACCGATTTCACTTCCGCAGGATGGCCTGTATCACTTGGCGGCCACCCGCTACACCCCATCGGCGAATGAGCCTGCCGAAGCTTCGGTGCATCCAACGGAACCGCTGCCTATTCAATACCGAGCCTCGTTGCAATCGAATCCCGTGTTCGCGAGAAGTGGCTGGGGTGAGTACATCGGAACGCTTGCTGCAGGCAGCATCGACATTCCGTTTACTGCAAACGCCGGGGACCAGTTCATCCTGGACGGACTGGACGGAAGTGATATCTCGTTGCAAATCATCGATCCCGAAGGAGCGATTGCTTTCCACCTGACCTCTGTGCTCCAAGACGCCCCTCCGGCAATTTTTCGCCACGGTGGAACCCATCAACTGCGTTTGCAGGGGCTTCCCGGTTCGCCCTATCAATTCCGCCTCCTTGATCCGCAGGATGCCAGTGTCGTCAGCCAGCCCGGAATTCCGCGCCATGGAACGCTGATCGATCCCGACCAGTGGCAACTGTACTCGATCACCACCGATCAGCCCGCGCTCTGGATGGTCGATCGACTCGCACCTCCAGGGGGTGGCAGTCCCCTGATGGCGGCAAGTGCACTCTATGACATTCTCCTGATTGGTCCCGAAGGAGTTCTTTCGAGCGATACGATGAGCCGCGGGAGCTTTGGGGAACTCCCCCAATCATCACCAAAGGACCTGCCGTTTTTTCGTCCGATTCCTGGCCAAAACTACCAAATCGGGGTCCGGCGCAGCGCCGCATCGGCGAATCTGTTCGAACCCATTCCATTTGCTTTTCAGGTTGTCGAACTGACAGCCGATCAACCGCTTGCACCGCTGAATCAATCAATCAGCGGTTCGTTACCCTCTGCTCAGGCCGCGCAGACCTATTCCGTATCCCTGAACGCAAATCAGCTGCTCGATCTTGTTTTTCCCACAAGCCAAGGTGGGCCAGCAAGCTGGAAATTTATCGATAACCAGGGATGGACGATCGCTGAGGGTCCTGTTCGCCCCGGCGTCGCTATTGCGCAATTACCGATTCGACAATCGGGTCGTTACCATCTCGTCATCCAAGGTCATTTCGACAGCTTGGTTCCCGCACAGTATTCGCTGAGATTCAATACCACCACTCCCGCCTCAGTTCCGCCACTCACGGGGATTGCAGCGCGTCTCAACGAACCGATCTTCGGCAGTTTTTCGCAGCAGCAGGGCTTAAAATATCTGGTCCCGCTGCAACAAGGTGACACGATTTATCCGACGATTCTTGCTCCTGGTGGAAGTGGGTTCCAGTGGCAGTTGCGGAGTCCTACCGGAGGACTTCTCTTCAATACACAGCAGTCATCAAATCCCGATCCCGGCATCGACAGTGGTCGTCGCAATAGTGCTTCGCCAATTCCGATCACCGTTCCCATAACGGGAACATACCAATTGACCCTCTTCCCCACGCTTCCCACTGGCAACTTTGCGTTTCAGCTCTCCACCCAACAGCATGATTTGGTTCTCGATACTCCACAGCATACGGTTGTCAACGCAAGTGGTAGCGTCAAGGTCTTCTCGTATCTCGGGAAGGCAGGCGAGAGTCTCAATTGGACCTCCGAGACCGCGGATCAAATTTTTAGCGACGGCCCAACCGCCGCTTCTCGCGCGGCCACACTGCGCGCGCTGGGCGATTTAGAGGATGGATACTGGGGGCTCGATTATGGCTTCAAGCACCTCCACCTCCGCCCCAATGCCTCGCAGCAATTCATCCTGCTGACCGACGAGGATCGTGATCCGGCCCAGCCGATGCTTTCACGCGAGGTACTGGCGGCCCGGTTCGCTGCGTCCAATCCCGAACTCCATGTGATTGCAAACACAAGATTGCGCGAGTCTCAATCACAGACTGAAATCAATGCCCTAGGTTTTCAGATCGACGTAGACAACGACGCCAGCCCTCTACGCTTTTTCTACGCCGACCATCATGGCGAATTCACTACATCTCTCGCAAGTCAGTACGTCGCTCTCGATGCTCAAGGAGGAACGGAAGCAGACTACATCCAGCTAGTCGCAGAGACTGGGGGTACAGTATGGGATATTCGCAAACTTCGTGGTTCAGGGATCGACGGCGATCATCAGCGCCAATCGGTCATTGCAGCGCTCGTCTCAACGCTCACCGAGAGCATCGCACGCAATGCAATTATCGACCTTGAGATCCAGCCTCCCGGCCCAGCGGTGGAAATTGGGAGAGCCGAAATCGATGGGTCAAACGTCACTTTTCCAGTCACTTTTCGTGGTGATGGGGATGCCTGGAATTTCAATTTCGACTTCGTCGATCGACGCGATCCTTCGATTCTCTACGGCAGCATTCCGGCTGCTCTCGCTGCTTCATACCAGTACCAGTTCCATGCCGTCGATCCCGATCACGATCCGATTCAGTACGCATTGATCGAATCTTCCCTAGATCAGGGGACAATCGAGTCTTTGCAACAGCGTTTCTTTTTCGCGCCATCGGAGCCAGGAGCATATCCATTCACTCTTGCCGCTTCAGACCCGTGGGGCGGCCAGGACCTGCAAAACTGGATCGTTCATGTCTCCAGTCGCGCAACAACCAATCAACCACCACAGCTAACCCCGCTGACCCAAGTACAGGTGGAGATCGAGCGTCCGCTGGAAACCCAATTGCATGGGACTGATGTGGACGGTGACACAGTAACTTATCGACTGGTCGCCGACCCCGAGACGGGTGTCCGTCCTCCTCTGGGAATGTCAATTGATCCCTTTCGCGGGACGATTCAGTGGACGCCTCGCCGCAACCAGCTCGGCCTGCACACGATCCACGTGCAAGCTCTCGATGGCCGCGGGGGTCGCGCTGCTCGCTCATTTACTGTGGATGTGATTCCGCCACAGACGTTGGTCAACTCCCCACCCCGATTCACCGCGTCACCTCCGTCGACAACCGTTGCCGGTCTCCAGTATCGGCATACGCTCGGGATTGTCGACGAGGACCAGGATCCTCTGCAGCTTGCCCTTGTCTGGGGACCACGAGGGATGGTGCTCGATCCACAGAATCAAACCCTCACATGGCGTCCTTCGACCGCCGACATTGGCGATCATCTTGTCATCCTCAGGGTCTCCGATGGGCAGGGTGGAATCGCGCTTCAGGAATATACACTGACCGTGGTGCCTCAAAACGATTCACCCCGTTTTACAAGTGAACCCCCTCGCATCACCGCGCGGGGCGGCGTCTGGGAGTATCCGCTCCGGGCGATCGACCCGAACGGCGATCATGTCCATTTCTCGATCGATCCAGAACTCATTCCTGCTGGGGTTTCTCTCGATCCACTGCGGCAGTCCCTCCGGTGGATTCCGCAGCGAGCTGGAACATTCGCCTTCACCGTCAATGCAGACGATTATCGTGGAGGTCATGCAAGCCAGGAATTTGTGATCCAAGTTGTCGACCGTGCAGCACCGTATTTTCTCCATGCCCCAGTAGCCACTTGGATTGTTGGCCAGCCGTCACGTCTCGCCATTCCCATCGCAGACTCCGATCCGATCGAGACGCTAGCGCTGGCGATCGATGGGATTTCACTGAGTCTCGGCATGACACTGACTCCCTCGACATGCCCTGATTCCTTCCCGCAATGCCGGCAAAGCTTTGAACTTTCTTGGTTGCCACTGGAGGTGGGCATCACTACGGTCGCACTCACGGCGTTCGATCAATATGGACTTCAAAGCCAGTCTCATGTGACGATCGAAGTGATTGAACCACGCTCCGCCACCAATCCTCCCCGATTCACATCGCTGCCCCAGGGGCCGATCTATCGCGGGATTCCTTGGAAGTACCAGCCTCAAGCCATTGATCCTGATGGTGAAGAGGTCGCTCTCTCGGTCGAGACAGTTCTTTCTGCGGACATGCAGTGGGACGCGGCTACGTCAACGCTCCTTTGGCACCCAAGCGATACCGCACAGCCCCAGCGAATTCTATTCTCCGCACGCGACCGTTCAGACACGAAGGGCTTCCAGGAAGTTGTCCTCGCCCCGATCTCTCGAGCCCGTGTTGATCAGCCACAGTTTCTGAGCCTTCCACTTGTCGATGGCTCCGTCGGTACCCGCTGGACGTACAAACCCAGAGCCGTCGATTCAGCAGGCCTCGAAATTCGGTTCTCCTTGGATTCCGCATCGCTCAGCGCCGGCATCGAATTTGATGCAACGACCGGAACGCTCACATGGCTACCGCGTACTCCGGGACAATATCCACTGACATTGACGGCAACCAACGCCTTCGGTGAAACGGAGTCGCAAACATTCACCCTGAATATCTCGGGGCGTCTCAATCGTCTTCCGCGGATCACCAGCATTCCAACCGGTCCATCGATCGTCGGTATTCCTTGGAGCTATCAGCCCGAGGCCTTCGACAGCGATGGCGATACGCTGGTGTTTTCCTTGGATGCCAGCTCACGTGAAGCGGGAATGAACATTGATCGCCGTACGGGCCGGATCACGTATTTACCGACCATCTCAAGGAACCTGAATGCAACGATCACGATCGATGATGGATTTGGTGGCCAAGTCCATCAGGTTTTTTCGCTAGCGAGCATCCAGCGAACCTTCGAACAACTGCGAGCAGCGCCCACTTTCACCTCCCAACCCACTGCTCCCCTCTGGATCGATCAGCCCTGGACATATCTTGTAACAGTGGCAGCCCCACCTTCCGCGACGATTCGGTATGAGCTGGACTCACTCTCACTACGGCGCGGTGCGCGCATTGATCAGGAGACCGGTCGCGTCCACTGGACACCAGCCTCCGACGAACCGCTGACGATGGAGATCACCGCGCATTCAAGTCAAGAAACATCTGCGGCCCAGATTTTTCGCCTTGAACCAATTCGTTACAATCGTCCGCCGGAAATTGTCTCTCGTCCGTACGGCCCTGTAACTCTCGGACGCCTCTGGGATTATAAGGTCTTGGCTCAAGATGCAGACAACAGTCCGATCACCTTTCTGCTCGACACTCAATCCGCAGAACTCGGGATGCGAATTGACGAACAAGGACACCTCCGCTGGACGCCAAGTGCGTCAGGGACGTATCCGGTGACCATCACCGCTCGTGACTCCTGGGGGCTGTCGACAACGCAGTCCTTCGCACTCATCGCTGTCGCGCCGCGTTCGGCGCCGGACACCAACCCCATCTTCCGTACCATCCCACCTGAGAAAATCCCCCTTGGTAGACCTTTTGTCTACAGCCCACGAGGCTTCGATCCAGGTTCCATTCACACCACCGGAGCTTCGATCGACTCTGAGCTCGACTATGAGCTCGTCACCGGGCCAGCAGGCATGGCGTGGGACCCTGCCGAGGAGGCGATCTCATGGTTGCCCGAGCGACTCGGCTCTTATCAGGTCTCGATCAAGGCGACCGGGACTGCGGGAAGGACGAGCGTCCAGCGATTTTTCATCGAGGTCGTTCCCGATGCGAATGCCAACCGTGTACCTCGATTTGCCAGTGTTCCTCCTGGTCCCGCAGCTTCCGATCTCCCGTATCGATATCCGATCATCGTTATCGATCCAGATGGGGAAGCGATTCAGCTGTCTCTTGATGCACAATCGATCGCGCGTGGGATGCGATTGGACTCGAACTCAAACCTCGACTGGCCGAACCCGTTGCCGGGTGTTTATCCAGTCACAATCACCGCCACGGATCCATGGAATCACCGAGCAGAGCAGTCATTCTCCTTGGCGGTGGTCGATAATGCACCTCCACGTTTTACAAGTACTCCACCCAAACATGCGATTCTCGATGAGACCCTAACGTATCAGCTGCGAGCGATTGATCCGAATCCCTCCGATCAGCTCTCGTTCGGTCTCGAGACGATTCCCGACGGCGCGACTTTCGATGTCCATACGGGCTTCTTCCGCTGGACTCCGGAATTACCAGGCCAGTACTCGGTCCGTTTTCAAGCAACGGATTCCCGAGGGCTCTCAACATCGCAGACGGCACGCTGGATCGTCGTGGATCCGGCGGCAAATCAGCCCCCCCTGATCCTCGGTCGTCCGCGAAGCAAGCTCCAGTATGGAGTGCCATTTTTCTACCAGCTGAGCGTGCAGGACGAAGACCCACAACGACTTTCCTACCAACTAATCTCCGGACCAGCGGGCGCCACGCTGGACCCAATGGGACGTTTCGCCTGGACTCCATCCGCCTCACAGATCACCGATGGCTGGCCAATCGAAGTTCACGTTCGCGCAACCGACCTCTATGGGGCTCACGATAATGTGACTTGGTGGTTTCATGTTGGGCAGACTCTTGAAAACGAACCACCTCGAATCGAAGGGAACCCCCATCCTCGTGCGCTCGTTTCCCGTACGTACAGCGCGTCTTTGCGCGGAATTGACCCCGACGGGGATGCCATCCTATGGTCCCTCGCTTCAGCGCCGCAAGGAATGTCGATCGATGCCGTCGGAAAAATCTCCTGGATTCCTGGGGAAGACCAGATTGGAAGCCACTCGGTATACGTCGTGGCCGGCGACCCACTCGGATCGGCTACTTCGCACACTTTCTCCATCGAGGTTCGCGGAACGAATTCTCCACCGCTGCTGCGGGGAGAACCGGCAACACTCCACCGCGTCGGAAGACTCTACGAGGCGTCCTTCTGGGCGGAGGATCGAGATGGAGATCCGATCGAGTTTCGCTTTGCTCCCGGAGCTCCGTCTCATGGAGCGACGCTCGATCCAACGTCCGGGCTACTTCTGTGGACCCCCATGGAACAGGGTGTCTTCGACTTCCTTGTTGTCGCCAGTGATCCCCTAGACCACGGGTCGATGATGGGTTTCCGCGTCACCATCGATGCTTTCGGTCCGAACAAGTCACCCGAGTTTCGAAATACGTCGCCCGGAGTTGCCGAGGTCGGGCTTTTGTATCAGCGTGCGTTTCCTGCAGTAGATCCTGACGGCGATCGATTGACCTACTCACTTCTGCAAGGGCCCCCTGGAATGCAGATTGATTCCGAGGGACTCGTTCGCTGGACCCCAGCCCAGGGAAGCCTCAACACGCATGTCGATGTCCACCTGCGCGCGTCGGACCCTGCGGGAAACACCGCGCGCTATTCATTTCGCATCCCCGTGCGAGCCGCGAATCGACCACCCGTTTTCTTAGGGGACCTCTTCTCAGAAATTGATCAGGGAACAGTCTACCAAGCGACCGTCGAGTATACCGATCCCGATGCGGACGTCCTCACCGTGACACTCGTCGCAGCACCCCCCGGGGCAACTTACGACCCCCTCACGGCACGCGTGGTTTGGCCAACGGAAACGGTCGCTCCTGGAGTTTATGAATTCACCACTCACCTCACGGACCATCGTATCGCCGAGCCTATTTCAAGAATCTGGTCGGTGATTGTGCATCCTGATACGGAAGCGCCGACGCTGGCAGTGCGCCCCGATCGAACGTCGGGTTTGCTTGGCGAGCAAATCGTCGTCTTTGTGCACGCGTTCGATAATGTCGCCGTGACGGAGCGGCAGGCAACATGGAACGGTGCTCCAGTTTCTTTGGATTCGCGCGGCTACGGAATCATCACGCTGGAATCTGCAGGCCGTTTTCTGCTCCGTGGCACCGCCATCGATGCGGCACGAAACCAATCAAGCGACCAGCGCGAGATCATTGTTCGAGATCCTGCAGATAGCCCCCCGCGAATCCAGCTCGCATCTCCCCAAGACCTTGGAACGATTGTCTCCCCCACGCTCATTCGTGGCTCGATTGAGGATCCGGAAAATCAGCTCGTCGCCTGGAGTGTTTCGCTCGAGGCAGCCGACCCAGCGATCCTCCCCGTAACCCTCGCCAGCCATCAATCCCAATCCGGTAACCATCTTCCCGCACAGCTGGACACAGTTCTTGCGGAACTTGATACAACGACACTTCCAAACGGCCTCTATCGACTCTCCATCACGGCAACCGACGCTGCGATGAATACGTCTCACCGGACGATCGCTGTGTCAATCGAAGGGATGCTGAAACTAGGGTCATTCTCAACTCGAATGGTCGATTTGCAGCTCCCCTCGCCAGGCTTCCCTCTCACTATCACTCGCGTCTATAACAGCCTCGACGCGGGCACTTTAAGCGACTTCGGCTACGGCTGGTCGCTGGAATTCAGTCGGAAATTACTGCACATTGATCACACCACTCTGGGCGGGGTCGGTCGCGGGAGGTATCCCGCATTTCGAACGGGGACTCGCGTCCTCGTTTCACTCGACGACGGAACGCATGCACGATATGTTTTCGATCCGATCCCGATCTCCGGTTTTGCCAGCGATGAAGTCATCTTTCGTCCCCATTTTCGCAGCGAATCCCCCGCTACTCCAATCAAACTTCTCGCCCCCGATCATTCTCTTCGACTCGTCGGTGGTCAGTTCCTTACCCAAGAAGGGCTCGCTTATCATCCTGCCGACCCAGAGATCGGCAATTTCTTTCGCTTGGTCGACCGTGATGGGAAAGAAAAGGTGGTCAATGCGACGAGCGGAATCCTCGAATCGATCAGCGACCTGAACGGAAATCGCTTTGACTTTACCCCCCACCAGATCACCAGCAATCGCGGATTGACACTCGCGATCCAGCGGGACCATCGAAACCGAGTTGTTGCGATTGTCGATCCACGCGGCCAGCGAATGACTTATGCATATGACCATCAGGATCGCTTGATCGCCATCACTGACCGCGTCCAAAACACGTTACCTGACGATGACCGCAAGTCAGTACATATCGATTACCACGGAAATTCCAGTTCGCTTCTGCACCGAATCGTCGCTGCCGATGGTTCAATTTTGGTCGAAAACCGCATTGACTCCCATGGTCGCATGACTGCCGTGGTCGACGCCCTCGGTAACCCGATTGAAAGCCATTTCAACGTCGCTGCTCGTACCCAAACCCTCCGCGTCGGCGACACCGTCCTGAGCCATCAATCATTCAACGACCGCGGACAACTCACCTCGGTCCAGGAGCCCCTCGACGGTTCTACAGAACTGGTCTACGGCAACGCTGGAAAACCCAGCCTGATCGCTCGCAAACTCCATGATCCCACAACAGGAATCGTCACCGAGACATTCCCCTATTCACTTGAACTGAATGACCAAGGGCAAGTCGCTGCTCGAACGAGTCCTGATGGAAATACCTCGCGTTTCATCTACGATCCGCTCACTGGAAAGCTCTTGGGTCAGATCGATCCACTCGGCAACCGCACAACTTACTCTTTTGACGATCGCGGGAACCTCATTTCGATCATCGATCCGAAACAACAGGCAATCAATTTCGTCCGGGATCCGATGGGCAACGTGATCAAAGCCACCTCCATTGACCTCTCGGAAGGCTCGCGCGGCGATTGTGACCAGACCCTTACGATGCAGCTCTGTTTTGCAGAGCGTATCCTCTTTGAGTCTGTATTTGACGCGCGAGGAAACGAAGTCCTTCGTCAATCTCCCGGTGGAGATACGGTTCGTAGTTTTTATGATGCAAATAATCAGCTGATTCAGCAATTTTCCCAGCCCACTCATGACGAGCTGAGGAACGTTCTTCAGACCTCTTACGATGCAAACGATCGTCCAGTCCAAGTCGTTTCTTTGGTTCGTCATGCCGACGAGACAACCTCGGATTTTCGCTTCGCATCACGTCAATATGACTCGGCCGGACGAGTGCAGAGCGAGCTTGCGGAACGCAGAGAGGTCACGCATTTCTCGTACGATCCCGCCGGCCGACCAACGATCGCTGTACACCAAATGCCGACGGGCGAAGAGATGGTGACCTACAAGGTTTTTGATCCGAGGGGGCGAGTCGCAGTCAGTACGAACCCTGTGCCTGTCGGCAAAACACCGACAGCAGGACAACGATATCACTACGACCACACAGGTCAAATCATCCGCACCGACTCTCTCGTAGGATTGCAAATCAATGTTTCTTACAGCGGCTCATTTGCATCCACCGATGTAATCGATGAGGGACTTGTGCTCCCAGGCGCAACCGCACAGCCCGATGCGCTCAACCATCCACGACGAATTGCTACGGATGATGGACGTAGTATTGATCGCATCCGCGATGATCTTGGGCGAACCATCGAGACGAAAACAACGGTCCGTCATCCTGGTGGCGGTGTGAGCGTTCGCATCGAACGCACTGTGTATGATCAGCATGGACGCATTCTGACCGCCACCGACCCGTATTCCAGTTCAAGTGCCGATCATGAGGTAACCGGTATTCGGTACGCATGGTCGACTCAGGGAGACATTCTCCGCACCGATCGCGTGTCTGGCCTCAGGATCGAACTGTTGCAGCGGCCCGACGGTACCTGGCAATCCCACGTCCTCGATCCAGGGCTGTTGCTCGATCACGACCGATCTCAGCATGACGAAGCCGGTCGTGTGACAACACGGACCGAAGAGGATGGAACGCGACTTGAATTTCTTTATGATGGGAAAGGGAGACAAGTGGCACGTCGCGTCCACCCTGCGGACTCACCGGAATCCCCATCATTGACGCTGACTTATTACGAATCCGCCGCATCGGAAAATAATTCGTCGATCATCCATGTCCAATCGATGCCGCAGCATGCTCTCGGTCGCGTACCGACGAAGGGAACTCGAATCGTTCGAGATGCCTATGGACGAACAGTGCGAACGGAACTGCTCGATTCATTGATGATCGACTTGGAAAGTCGACCAGGAGGAAGGTGGGAATCCGTACTTCGCTCGCCAGGCCAAGTCGTGGCATCGTCCACCGCAAATTACGACTCGCTGGGCCGAATCATCTCGCGAACCACACTTGATGGAGGGCGCTACGATTACGATTACGACGTGGACGGGAACTTGGTGACCACCACCGGCCCATCGTATTTCGATGTCGCGCTCTCCAGTCAGGCACGCCCGAGAACCGAGTACTCCTATCAGGCAGCTCGCCGGACCGCCGAGACAAGTGGAATTCGGGTTCTCCCCTCCGGTGCCATCGATCGATCGCGAGCTCAGACAACGTCGTATCATTTCGATGATCAAGGTCGTACCATTGCCCAAATCTTCGCCAATGGACAGAGCCTCCGTACCGTCTATGATTCTCTCGGTCGGGCGATTGCAAAGATCGACACCGCTGGAGGAATAACCCAGTATGAATACGACGCTACGGGGGCTCTCCGCGCGATCATCCAGCCGCTGGTCCAAGATCCCAGCCTCGGCTCGTACCACCCTCGCACCGAGTATCAGTACGACGACTGGGGAAACCGCCTTGCCGCTTCGACTGGCATTCTTCAGCGTCCCGATGGTACCCTTGATTATCGCAATTCGCGACATGTGCGCGATTCGTACGATTCCAGCCAACGATTGATTGCGTCCCAGCGGGGAGATCTTCCTGCGGAGACGCGGACGTACGATGATCGCGGTCGCATCGAAGCCCTCTTTCGAAGCGACGGCAGCGTCGAAGCCTACGACTGGTCCGACGACACTCTTTCTCCAGGCCTCGAACGCACCGAGTATTTCCAGTCCATCGAGGACTACATTACCGGTGTTGCCGCAGATTTCACCAGCAATGAACAAGACAGTGCCGGGAACGTGACGCAAACATTTGCCAGTGGCATCATGCATCGCCGTGTCAATGCTCAAGGACTGCTCACCGCACTCGAGTCCCCAGGTGGCATCATTCATTATGAATATGACCCGCAAGGACGTATTCAAGCCGCGGTAACTTATCAGTCTCTGGGGCAAGCCATCAGTCACCGCGTCCAGTATTCGTACGATTTCGCGGGTCGTCTTGCCGCTGTCGTACAGACGCATCGCAATGGGGATTCGTTGGGAAACCGCGTCGCCTACCAGTACTTCTATGATGTCTTTGGACGAGTCTCCCAGATCCGTCATCCCGATGGCATGCTCGAGCAATATACTTACGATTCACTTGGTAGAATCGAATCGATTTCCTATCGGGTAGGCGACTCCACTCCGACGAATTCGTACGATAATCCGTTGTTAGCACAATTCACCTCAACTTTCTCGCCCGCCGGTCACCGTGAATTGATCCACGAGTCTCGCTGGGACCCATTGCATGGATCGCTGCTCTCGGAGCGTCGTCTGACACTCCAGCACGATCCCATCGGCCGCCTCGTCCGATACACGGTGGATGAGAACGCGACGCAGACAACCATTCGATACCTCTACGATGCAGCTCATAACCGGATTCAAACCGACACCGACTTGAATCAGGATGGGCTGAGCGATCGCGTCGTTCGATCGGTCTATGATGCCGCGGATCGATTGCTGCACGAAACAACCCAGATCGGCGGCATGGATGTCGTCCGTAACGATTACCACTATCGGGCTGGCGACTCCGCACCGCACACGCGGATGCACCGAGACCTGATCGGTAACGCGACGTTATCCGAGACAACTTATGACTATGATCTTCGCGGTTACCTCACAGCAGTGGAGGTCTCTTCTTCGTTGGGACTTGGCGAACGTACGCGGACGGAGTTCAAGCGGACTCCTGGGGGGACGATTTTCAGCCAGCGGAGATTGAATTGGGTCGATTCACAGTGGAACGAAGAATCGAATCTGCGAGTCATCACGGATACCACCAACCCGTCGGGCCATAGCCAGTGGTTCGAAGTGATCGATGAGGACACGAACAACTCCGTCCGGCAGATGATTTTTGGTCATCGGTTGCTGGGAGAGATTATCGACGATCCGTTCTCCGATGAGGCTCTTTGGTCTATTCTGGCTGACGCTCAAGGCTCGGTACGCGGTTCCGTCGTCGAGGGAGCAGCGGCACCCGAGTGGTACGACTACGGAGCATTCGGGGAAACGTCTGCACCACGCAGACCGCTGCATGGTTACGCTGGAGAGCTCCATGACATGGGGACTGGACTGGTGGAGCTTCGCCAGCGATCGTACACGCCGTCGACAGGCAGGTTTCTTCAGGCGGATAAATTCAGTGGCGTGGCGATGGAACCGCTGTCGCTCCACCGCTACATCTATGGCTCCAATGCTCCATTCACCTATCGAGACCCCTCCGGAAACCTTTTTGTTTTAATTGATGGGACATGGAATCACGATAGTTATGCACATCTACAGGAAGGAGAGGAT
>Ga0169931_10003799_pt1 | contig 23811 bp, 20 predicted proteins | sample Kivu_15m_20L_FD_129675 | JGI IMG/M metagenome (GOLD analysis project Ga0169931, IMG submission 129675) | Freshwater microbial communities from Lake Kivu, Western Province, Rwanda to study Microbial Dark Matter (Phase II) - Kivu_15m_20L... | ecosystem: Environmental > Aquatic > Freshwater > Lake...
GCACATCGAGCGCGAGGTCGTCGAGTTTCTTGAAGCGCAGGCAGGCCTTGCCCATGTCGAGCTTCTTGCCCGACTTCTTCCATGCATCCTCGAACCAGCCGAGCAGCGCGCCGGGCTTGCCCTCGACTTGGTCGCAGTAGAGGCCGAACAGATAGAGCGACATGTGGCCCTTCTGTGACGCGAGTCCCGCGAACGGCAAGGGCTGGGCTGGATTGCGGTGATAACCAGCGGGGTACACCGCGTGTGGCACGCTCCAACCGATCATGCCGTAGCTCATGCCCTCCGCGTACTTGCGGTCGAGGTGGATCTTGAAGAGCTTGCGGACTGTGGCGAGCGCCTCGCGGCGATCGGCGGGGAGCGACGCGAGGTACGCGTCGACGGTCGTGGCTTTGCTCTGCATGGTGCGCGAATCCTACGTCACACGATCGGCCCCGGTGCGTCCTTGTCGAAACGTCCGCGCGCGTCGACGCCCTGCACCAGCCGGAACACGCCTTCGTGCACGTTGCGCCGCAGCACGATCTCGACCAGTGTCGTCTCGTTGGGTGCGATCAGCTGGCGCAGCGTGTCCGGATTCGCGACGAGCTCCGCCGGTACGTAGTGCACGAAGCCGCTCGAAGGGCGCGGGTCGATGCGCAGGCCGAGCGTGTCGGTTCCGCGACGCGCAGGGCGCACCTGCGCGCCGTCGCGCTCGAGCGCGGAGCAGCCACACATCAAGTCGTGGTTGAAGAAGTGCGCGAGCGTGCCCGGATCGCGCTGGTTGCGCTGGCGGTCGGTGACGAAGCCCTCGGGCAGCGCGGCGCTGCTCGAGCGCGGTCCCGCGGTGAAGAGCAGGTCGAAGTCGGAGATCGCGGCGCCGCTGTCGTCGCGCAGGCGCCAGAGCACCATGCTGCGGCGATCGTGGATGTGCACGCGCTCGCCGAGCAGGCGTTCTTCGCGTTCGACGCGCTCCGCGGCCTGCGTCGCGGCCGTGCGTGCTTCGAAGTCGTCGCACAGCGCCGCGTACTGACGCGCGGTGCGCACGCGCAGCGCAGCGAGAAGAGCGTCGAGCGTGGCTCGGTCGCGCTCCGCACCGCGCGAGCGCGGACTCGGCTTCACGCTGCGCAGGATTCCGAGCTCGTCGCCCGAGTGCGACTTGCCGGGCACGACCAGAAATGCGGTGCGCGGCGCGCGCTTGGGCTCTTCCGCGTGTCGGAGCGCAAGCGACGTGCCCGACTTGGCCGTCGGAGCGTCCTGCACGAAGCGCACGAGCGATGCGTTGAGGTTCGCGGCGGGCACGCGCACCACGCCGTCGCTGCCGAGCTCGCCCGTGTACGAGTTGAGCGCGTCGTAGAGCTGGCGATCGATCGTCTGGCCCGTGAGCACGAACTGGAACACGCCCGCGCGCCCGCTCGGCACGGACTCGCCCGAGATCCAGCGCGTGTTGAGCTCCCAGCTCTCGCGGCTGCCGAGCTCGAGCCAGTCGAGCACGCCCGCGCCGGGCTCGACGCCCTGAAACCACGTCTTCACGCGGCTGAGGCGGCTCTTCCCCAGCTGCGCGAGCGCCGAGCCGAAGTTCGCGGGCGCGAGCATCACGAGGTGCGACATCGGTCCGTCGCCGCCGCGGTGGAACTGGTCGGCCCACGCGCGCATCACGGGACCGCCGGTCGAGTGCGTGATGGCGGCGAAGCGGCCGTGGCGCGCCACGAGCGGGGCGAGGTCGCGCTCGTAGGCGCGCTCGAACGCATAGGCGATGTCGGCGACGCGCACTTCGTCGCGGAAGCTCACGTATTTGCCGAGAAACACGTCCTTGACCGTGATCTCGAGCCCCGCGGCCGCCGCCTCGGCGACGAGACGCGCCGGCAGTCCGCCGTAGGTGTCGAGCTCGCGGACGCTCCAGCCGTGAACGAAGACGACGAGTTGCTTGGCCTTGGCCATCGACAGCGCTCCTTCCGCTCGCGCGAGCTTCGTTGGGAGCGCGCGGCGCGGCAAGCTCCGCACGCCGGAAGCATCGCCGCCCCGCCGCACGCGCTCTCGTCGGAGAGCGACGCGCGGCGGGGCGGCGTCTGGAACCGAGTGTCTGTGCGCTCAGCGCGCCGCGAGGCTCAGCACTGGCTGAAGCCGCAGCCGTGGCACTTCACGCAGCCTTCCATGAAGGCGAGCTCGCCTTCGCAGGCCGGGCACTTCAGCTTGTAGTGGCCGACGTTGCGCGGCGCGGTGCCGCTGGCGCCCTTGGGAGCCGGAGCGGCGCTGGGAGCGGCGGGCGCGGCGGCCGGAGCGCTGGCGACGGGCGCGGGGCCGTCGAGCGTCGCGCGACCGAGCAGCAGGGCTTCGAGGCCGTACTGCTTCTTCGCGTCGAGGTAGCGGTGGATCGCCTTCGCCAGACCGTCGGGCAGCGACATGATGCGACCGTCGCGCGTCGGGACCGAAAGCGACGAGCCGATGCCCTCGAGCTGCTTGAGCGCGAGCTCCATCGAGCCGTTCGAGCGCAGCCACAGCGAGAGGATGCGGCAGATCGCCTCGAGGTCGGAGTTGGCGACATCGCCGCCCTTACCGAGCTGCGCGAAGACCTCGCGCTCCTTGCCCTGCACGGGGTCGACCGAGATCTTCACGTGCATGTTGCCGAAGGGCGTCATCTGGCGGATGCGCAGGCTCGGCATGATCTCCGGCAAGCGCACGGGCTGCGGATCGAGCGACTGCGGCATCAGGAAGGCGGTGTCGGAGAGCGACGGCGCCTCGGACTTGGGGGCGTCTTCCTTCTTCTTGGTCGAGCCCTTGAGCGCCATCGGCTGCAGGTCGCGGCACCCGTCGCGGTAGACGGTCACGCCCTTCACGTCCTCGTCGATGGCGAGCTCGAAGATCGAGCGGATGTCCTCGACGGTTGCTTCGTTGGGGAAGTTGATCGTCTTCGAGATCGACGAGTCGCAGTGGCGCTGGAAGGCCGACTGCATCTTCATGTGCCAGTAGGGCGTGATGTCGCGCGCGGTGACGAACACGCGGCGCATGTCGGCCGGAACTTCGTCGAGGCCGGCGAGCGTGCCCTGCTCGAGCATCTTGTCGAGCAGCGCGTCCGACCACACGCCGCGCTTCTTGGCGATCTCCTCGAAGACGTAGTTCACTTCGCGCATCACGGTCGGCTTGCCGCTCGTGTCCTTCATCACCTGACGGATGAAGGCGAGGCTGAACATCGGCTCGATGCCGCCGGAGCAGTCCGCGATGATCGAGATCGTGCCCGTGGGCGCGACGGTCGTCGTGTAGCTGTTGCGCAGGCGGCGGCCCTGCTTCTGCCAGTCCGAGCCTTCCCACGCCGGGAACACGCCGCGATCCTCCGCGAGCGACTCGCTGGCGAGGTGCGACTCCTCGTTCAGCACCTTCATCACCTGCTCGCCGAAGGCGCAGCCTTCCGCGCTGTCGTAGGGCAGGCCGAGCTTGAAGAGCGCGTCGGCGAAGCCCATCACGCCCAGCCCGATGCGACGTGTCGTCTTCGACATCCCCTCGATCTGCGGCAGCGGGTACTTGTTGGCCTCGATCACGTTGTCGAGGAAGCGCGTCGTCGTGTGGATGACCGCCTTGTACTCCTCCCAGTCGAAGCGCGCCTGCGCGCCCTCGCCGTGCACGAAGAGCCCGAGGTTGATCGAGCCCAGGTTGCAGGAGTCGTAGGGGTGCAGCGGCTGCTCGCCGCAGGGGTTGGTGGCCTCGATCAGGCCGACGTTCTTGATCGGGTTCTTGGCGTTGACACGGTCGATGAACACGACGCCCGGCTCGCCCGTGCGCCACGCGTGCTCGATCAGCAGGTCCCAAACCTCGCCGACCGTCCAGTACTCGCCGCTGCCCTTGCCGTCGGCGCCCTTCTTCTCGAGCTTCTTCCACTCGCGCGTGCGCGGGTTCTGCACTTGGTGCGGCACGCGCGGGTTCGAGCGCAGCTCCTGCACGAACTTGTCGGTGACGGTGACCGAGATGTTGTAGTTCTGGAGCTTGCTGAGGTCGTCCTTGAACTGGATGAACGTGATCACGTCGGGGTGATCGACGCGCAGAATGCCCATGTTCGCGCCGCGGCGGAACGCGCCCTGCTGGATCGCGTCCGTGGCCTTCGAGAAGACTTGGATGAAGGACAGCGGGCCCTCGGTGGTGCCGCCGGAGCTCGCGACCACGTCGCCCTGCGGACGCAAGCGCGAGAACGAGAAGCCCGTGCCGCCGCCGGCCTTCTGGATCAGCGCCGTAGCCTTGACCGAGTCGAAGATGCCTTCGATCGAGTCCTCGACCGGCAGCACGAAGCAGGCCGAGAGCATCCCCATCTCTCGGCCCGCGTTCATCAAAGTCGGGCTGTTGGGCATGAACTGGCGCCGCGCCATCAGGTCGTAGAACTCGCGCGCGATGGCGAGCGCCTTCTCGGGGCTGCCGCCGGGGAACGTGAGCTCGGGCTTCGCCACGCAGGTCGCGACGCGCCAGTAGAGTTGACGCGGCGTCTCGTTGACCTTGCCGGTCGTGAGGTCCTTCTTGAAGTAGCGCTGCGCGAGAACCTTCTTGGCGTTCTCGGAGAGCTCGGGGTCGTGGAGGTCGCGCGGCGGATCGAGCTGCTCGAGCGCGCGCAGAGCCTCCTCGCGGGTCGGGGGAGTCGAGGACGTCTTCTTGGAAGCGGAGGACACGGGATTCACGGAGGGAACCTGGAGGAAAGTTGCGAGTGGCGGGACCTCCGCCGGGCGCAGCGGGCCGCGCGCGCGACCCCCTGAATGCTGGCTCAGGCAGAAGGGCCCAAAGCTAGCGCCGCGCTCGCCGGAGAACGTTCTGAAATCGGACGAAGTGTGCGCGAGCGCTTGGCGCGCAAGCACTTACCCGCGCCAGCCCTTTTGCGACTTCCCTAGCCTCCGAGACGGCGGCGCAGCCCGCCCGCGACGCGCTCGCGCACCGCGAGCCACTCGGGGCAGCCGAGCAGCTGGGCGGCGACGACGTAAGTTGTTATGCCAGCTGCAATTGCAGCGAAGAGGCCAAGCGCGGAGCCGCGCGCGACGTCCAGCGCGGACCAGACGCCGAAGGCCGCCAGCCCAGAGGCCGCCGAGGCCGCGACCATGCGCGCAACGCGCGCACCCAAGTCCGGCAGGCCGGCGACCTCGCCGCCCTGCTGCTCGCGCAGCCGGCGGTTGAGCCCGGGGACGAGCACCGCGACGTTCAGCCAGCTCACCACGGCGGTCGCCAGCGCGAGGCCGCCCGTGTCCATGTCGAGACCGACCACGAAGGCGAGGTTGAGCAGCACGTTGAGCACGAGCATCGCAACCGCGACCTTGACCGGCGTGCGGTAGTCCCCGAGCGCCATATACGCGCGCGTGATGAGCGACACGGCGCCGCCGGGGAACAACGCGATGCACAACATCGCGATCGCGTCGGCCGTGCGCTCGACGCCGCGCTCGCTGAACGCGCCGTGCTCGAGCAACACCGACGTCACGGGCGTGGCGAGCACGAACAGGCCGACGCTCGCCGGCAGCACGATGAAGGCGACGCCGAGATGCGTCTGCTCGTGGAGGCGCCGCAGCTCGCCAAAGGAGCGTGTCTGCGCGAGCGCCTGCATCGCCGGGAAGACCGCGCTCGTCGCGGCGGTCGCGACCAGCGCCAGCGGCAGCTGCTGGATGCGGTTGGCGTAGTAGTACGTCGACGCGCCGCCGACCTCGAGCAGGTTGTTGGCCATGAAGCTGTCGACCAGCACGTTGATCTGGTACACGGCCGCGCCGAGCGCGAGCGGCAGGCTCGTCTTCAGGACCTCGACGGCCTTGGCGCGCACCTCCGGCGACGGCGTGGCGCGCTCGAGCAGCTTTGCGGCGCGCAGCTCGGGCACGAGCAACGCGAGCTGGGCCGCGCCGCTCGCGAGCAGGCCCCACGAAAACCAGCGCGCCATGTCGAGGTGCCGCTCGCGGCCCGCATCGCCGTCGACGGGCGCGAGGCCTTCCCAGCCGAAGCGCCAGCCGATCAGCACCAGCGTCGCGATGGCGATCACGTTCATCACGCCCGGGCCCGCGCTCGCAGCGGTGAAGCGCTCGCGCACCGAAAGCGCGCCACCGGCGAGGCCGGCGAGGCAGATCACGATCACGTAGGGTGCGACCTGCACGGTGAGCTCGCGCATCGCCGCCGCGTCGTCTCCGAGCCAGCGCCAGCCCGTCACCGGCATCGCGTCGGGCATCAGCGCGACCGCGCCCATCACGAGCACCGTCAGCGCGAACAGAATCCACGCAGCGAGGCGCAGCGTCTCCCACATCAGCGCGCGTCCGGCGTCGTTGCCGCGCTCGTGGTCCTCCTTGGTCATCGCGCGCACGAGCGAGGCCGAGACCGCGCCTTCGCCGAGCAAGCGCCGGAACAGGTTCGGCACGCGCCACGCCGTGACGAAGGCGTCGTAGACCGCCGAAGTGTCGCCGAAGAGCGCCGCCGTCAGCGCCTCGCGGCCGTAGCCGAGGACGCGCGAGACCGCGGTGAACAGCGAAATCAGCACGGTGCGCGCCACCAGCCGCTTGTGGCGGCCGGCGACGTCGGATTGCGGCGTGGCCGCGACCTCGCTCTGGATCATGGAATCGCTACCGCGCCCCTCGCGCGAATCGAACCCGGACTGCGCCGCAGGTCAGGCGAGCAGCTCGCCCGCGAGCTTCTGCACCAGCTTGCCGTCGATCACGCCCTTGTGCTTCGCCATGGCCGCCTTCATCAGCGTGCCGACGTCCTTCTTGGAGGAGATGCCGAGCTCGGCGATCAGCGCGACGATCGCGGCGCGCGTCTGCGCCTCGTCGAGTTGCTGCGGCAGGTAGCGTCGCACGATGGCGAGCTCCGCCTGCTCCTTCGCCACGAGATCCGTGCGCCCCGCCGCCGTGAACTGCGCGATCGACTCCGCGCGCGTCTTGGCCGACGCCTGCAGGATCGTCATCACGAGCTCGTCGGTGATTTCTTTGCCCTGCTCGAGTTCCTGCTTCTTCACCGCAGCAACGAGCATGCGCAGCGTGTCGCGCGCGACCTCGTCGCGAGCCAGCATCGCCTGCTTCACGTCCGCTTGCAGTTGTTCATAGAGCGCCATCGTGCTTCTCCTTCGGATGAGCGCGCGATGCTAGCGCCCGAGCGCGCCGCGACCCAAGCCCCGGCTGCCGACGATTTTCGCGGGGTGACTCGGCGGGCTCGAAAAAGAAAGTGCGCCGATTCAAGGGGTAATCTCAAAGTTTTCGGATGCGCACGACGAGCGCGTGGGACGCTCCGGGCGCGAGCTCGATCGCGTGGGCGCCCGTGTTGGCGCTCTCGACGCACACGAAGCGCGTCCACTCGTCGCCGAGGTCCGCCATGCGCTCCGCGGCCTGCGACCACGGATTCCACACCACGGTCGTGCGCGAACCCTGCTTCTCGATCGCGATCCGACGCGCGAGCGGCGCGTCGAGGAGCTCGCAGGTCGCGGTGGTGTCGAGGTAGACGCGATCGACGGGGCCGGAGAAGCGCAGCGGGGCCGCGGCCGCGGGCCGCTCGGCGAAGCCGTCGAGCTTGTCGAGGTAGCGCGCGCTCTCGAGCCCGCGCAGCTCGGCGTGACGCACATCGCCGACCGCCAAGTACGTGTGCAGCGCTTCTTCGTAGCGGAACGGCGCGTCGCCCGAGTTCTCGACCTCGAAGCGCACGCGCAGGTCGGCACCAAAGCGCGCTTCAAGCCGCGCGCGGAAGCGATGGGGCCAGAGCGCGAGCGTCTCGGCGTCCTCGACGAGCTCGAGCAGCACGCGCAGCTCGCCATCGCGCCCCTCGCGCTCGAGCAGGTGCCACGGCTTGCGGCGCGCGAAGCCGTGGGCGCCACGTCCAAGCCGCAGCGGGTCGTCGCCGAACCACGGGAAGATCACCGGTATCCCGCCGCGGATCGCCTGACCGCGCTCGAAGCGCGCGCGCGACGAGAGAAACAGCAGATCCGAGGCGCGCGTGACATGCGCGCCCTGCAGGCAGGTGTCGCCCGCCGCGCCGCGCACCCAGTCGAGTCCGTTGGTCATGGTTCCTCCAGCACCGCGGGCCTCCCGGTCGTCCCGGAAGGCCCGCGCAGGGTTCACTCGGCGGCTTCGTCGTCGGGCTCGGGCCCGTCCGCTTCCGGGCCCTCGGGCAGCGGCTCCTCGGGCTCGTCCGCACCAGCGTCCTCGGTCGCGGGCGCGATGCGGCGCTGCTGGGTCGCTTGGTACTGCGTGAGGTCCTCGGCGCTCACGAGCTCGATGCCGACGAGCTTGTCGCCGTCCTTCAGGTTGACGAGCCGCACGCCTTGGGTATTGCGACCCATCGGACGCATCTCGTTCACCGCCGAGCGCACGATCATCCCCGACTGGGTGATGAACATGACCTCGTCGTCCTCGCGGCACATGACCGTTCCGATCACCTGTCCGTTGCGGCCCTCGGTGCGGATGTTGATCACACCCTGACCGCCGCGCCCCTTGATCGGGTATTCCTCGAGCGCGGTGCGCTTGCCGAAGCCGTTCTCGCAGGCCGAGAGCACGAACGTGTCGGGCACGGCGACCTTCATGTCGACGACCTTGTCCTCGTCGAGCAGGCGGATGCCGCGCACGCCATAGCTCGTGCGGCCCATGGAGCGCACGTTCTCATCGGCGAAGCGGATCGCCTGTCCGCCGGCGGAGGAGATCACGATCGTGTCGCCGGGCTTGCACAGGCCGACGGCCACGACCTCGTCGGTTTCCTCGAGCAGGATGGCGCGGATGCCGCCCTTCTTGGGGCGCGAGTAGGCCTCGAGCGAGGTCTTCTTGACCGTGCCGCGCTGGGTGGCGAAGAAGATCGAGCGTTCCTTGTCGAACTCGACGACGCGCAGCACGTTGGTGATGCGCTCGCCCGGCTGCAGCTCGATCAGGTTCGACATCGCGCGGCCGGCGCTGGTGCGGTTGGCTTCCGGCAGGTTGTAGACCTTGAGCCAGTAGACCTGTCCGCGGTTCGAGAAGCACAGCACGTGGTCGTGGGTGCCGGCGACGAACAGCGACTGCACGACGTCGCCCTCCTTCGTCTCCGAGCCAATGATCCCGCGGCCGCCGCGGCCCTGCGTGCGGTACACGTCGAGCGGCGTGCGCTTGACGTAGCCGTCGCGCGAGAACGTGACCACCATCATTTCCTCGGTGATCAGCTCCTCGATGTCGAACGAGCCGTCGATCTCCTCGCGGCTGATCTCGGTGCGGCGATCGTCGCCGTACTTCTCCTCGAGCTCGTCGAGATCGGACTTGATGATCGCGACCACGCGCTCGTCGCGCGCCAAGATGTCCTTCAGGTCGGCGATCTCGGCGAGCAGCGCGTTGAACTCCTCCTCGAGCTTCTCGCGCTCGAGGCCCGTGAGCCGCGCGAGGCGCATGTCGACGATCGCCTGCGACTGGCGCGCCGAGAGCGCGAAGCGCTCCTGCAGGCCGGTCTTCGCGGCATCCGGCGTGGCGCTCGCGCGGATGATGCGGATCACTTCGTCGATGTTGTCGACCGCGATGCGCAGGCCGTCGACGATGTGCTTGCGCTCCTCCGCCTTCGTCAGCAGGAACTGCGTGCGGCGGCGGATGACTTCCTTGCGGTGCGCGATGTAGCTGTCGAGCAGGCCGCGCAGGTTGAGCGTCCGCGGCTGGCCGCGGTCGATCACGAGGTTGATGATCGACTGCGTCGACTGCAGCGGCGTGTACTGGAACAGCTGGTTGACGATGACCTGCGGGTCCTCGCCCTTCTTCAGGTCGATCGAGAGCCGGATGCCCGTGCGGTCCGAGAAGTCCTGAACGTTCGAGATGCCGGTGATGCGGTCGTCGTTCACGACCTCGACGATCTTCTCGATGATCGCTTCCTTGCGAACTTGGAAGGGGATCTCGGTGAAGACGATCGACGAGCGGTTCTTGTTCTCGACGACGTGGTACTTGCCGCGCACGCGGCAGATGCCGCGGCCGGTGGTGTAGGCCTGCAGGATCCCGCGGCGGCCCATGATGATGCCGCCGGTCGGGAAGTCGGGGCCGGTGACGAGCTCGCACAGCTCGCCGATTCCGACATCGGGGCGCTCGAGCACCGCGCGCAGCCCCGCGACGATCTCGCGCAGGTTGTGCGGCAGGAGGCTCGTCGCCATGCCGACCGCGATGCCGTCCGAGCCGTTGCACAGGAGGTTCGGGAAGCGCCCGGGGAGCACCACGGGCTCGGTGCGCGTCTCGTCGTAGTTGGGCTGGCGGTCGACCGTCTCCTTATCGAGGTCCGCCATCAGCTCGGTCGTGACCCCGGTCATGCGCGCTTCCGTGTAACGCATGGCCGCCGCGCCATCGCCGTCGATGTTGCCGAAGTTGCCTTGGCCGTCGATCAGCGGGTAGCGCGTGCTGAAGGGCTGGGCGAGGCGCACCAGCGTGGGGTAGATCACCGACTCGCCGTGCGGGTGGTAGTTGCCCGACGTGTCGCCGGCGATCTTGGCGCACTTGCGGTACTTGGCGCGCGGCCCGAGGTTCAGGTCGTCCATGGCGACGAGGATGCGTCGCTGGCTCGGCTTGAGGCCGTCGCGGACGTCCGGGAGGGCGCGGGCGTGGATGACGGAGAGCGCGTACGTCAGGTACGACTCGCGCATCTCGCGCTCGATGTGGCGCTCCTCGATGCGGCCGTCGGACGAGGAGGGAGGCAGGGGTTCGGTCGTCGTCATTACGAGGCGCGATTCACTCGGCGTGGAGGCGAAAAAAGCCCCCGGAAACGGGTCGGATCCGGGCGCCCTTCGGGGCCGGGGATTATCCGCGGAACGCGGCCTCCGATCCAGAACGGAAGCGCGGCTTCCGGGGCTGTTTTTCGGCCCCTTTCCGGGCTCGTCGAGGACCCTGCTCCCAAGCCTCGGGGTGGCCCAAGGAAAGCGGCTCGGGCGGGCCTTGGCGGACGGCTCCCCGAGCGCTCCGGGCGGCGGCGCGAGCGTGGCGGCGAGGGGCGGCCTGCGGCACACTCAGCCCATGGCCAACCCGACCGACATCTCCCCCATCGGCAAGGCGCTCGGACGCCTTCCGACGGGCCTCTACATCGTCACCACCTTGCAGGACGGCGCCCCGCTCGGCTTCGTCGGTTCCTTCGTGATGCAGATGGGCATCGCGCCCCCGGTCGTGGCTGTGGCGGTCGGCAAGGACCGCGCGCACCTCGCTGCGATCCGCGCCAGCGGGCGTTTCGGCATTTCGATCCTCGCCGCGGGCTCGAACGATCTGATGGGGCGCTTCTTCCGCAAGTACGAGGCCGGCAAGGGTCCGTTCGACGAGCTGGCGCTCGAGCGCGGGGCGCAGGGCACGCCGGTGCTCACCGATGCTCTGGCGTGGGTCGAGTGCCGCGTGAGTGGCGAGTTCGCGAGCGGCGATCACGTGGTGGTGTTCGGCGAGGTCGTCGACGGTGCGCAGAAGCGCGACGGCGAGCCCGCGATCCACCTGCGCAAGAACGGGCTGGGCTACTAGGGCGCGCGTGGCGGCGAACGGCGAGCGCTCGAGCGCGGGCCCGAGCTTCGGGTCGCTGACCCTGTTTGCCGGGTCGTTCGCGCTGGTGACGCTCGCGCTGCGCGCGCTCTTGCCGCACGGTGGCGCGCGCGAGCTCGCCGACGCAAAAGTCGAGTGCTTCGCGCGCGAGCGCGACGCGTACACCCTCGTGTTCGCGGGCTCGAGCCGCGTGCACCGCGGTTTCGTGCCGGAAGTCTTCGACGCGCGCACGGCCGCGGCGGGCGTGCCGACGCGCTCGTTCAACTTCGGAGCGCCGGGCTCGCGTGCGTTCGAGATCGAGCGGTTGCTCGAGCGCGTGGGAGAGCTCGCGCCCGCGCGCCTCGACTTCGTGCTCGTCGACCCCGAGGGCATCGCGCTCTTGCGCGACGAACGCAACGCGCTCGCGCGGCAAGTGATCGAGTGGCATGACCCGGCGGCGACGCTGCGACTCTCGCGCTGGATCGCGGACGCTGGGCTCCCCTACTCGCAGCTGTGGACTGCACTGGCGCCGCACTGGAAGTCGTGCGCCTACAACGTGTTCAACATCGGACGCTCGCAGCGGCTCGTCGATGCTGCGCTCGGCGAATGGCGCACGGACGAGATCGAGCGCGAGCTCGTCGGGCCGCAGCTCGATGGCTACGCGCCTCTCGGCGACGAGTCGGAGGAGCTCGGGCGACGCGGGCAGCGCTTCCAGAAGCGGCGCGAGCGCTATCTGGCGCAACTCGAGGACTACAAGGCACTGCGCGTCGGCGACGGCCAGGCCGATGCGTTCGCACTGGAGATGTATCGCGAGATCCGCGCGCGCATCGAGGAACTCGGCGCGAGGGCCGTGTTCGTCACACAGCCAGCGCTCTACCTGCAGGAAGACCTGATCAAGGCGGCAGAAGCTGGAGAGATCCCGCTGCTCTTGCGCTTTGACGATGCCGAGCGCTTCGCGGAGCTCTACGCACCCGAGCGGCGCTACGACGAGACGCACTTGAACGACGAGGGCGCGCGGCTGTTCACAGAAGCCCTCGCGGACGAGTTCGTCGCGCGCGTGAAGCGCGGGGAGCTCGCGCCGCGATGATCTTCACCGAGCTCTCCTTCCTCGCGTTCTTCGCGCTCGTCTTCGGCGTCCACTGGGCGCTGCAGGGTGCGCGCGCGCGCAAACTGTGGCTGCTCGCGGCGAGCTACTTCTTCTACGCCGCGTGGGACTGGCGTTTCCTGTCGCTGATCGTGGGCTCGACCGCGCTGGACTACCTCGTGGGCCAGAAGCTCGAGGCCAGCGACGACGAACGCGCGCGCAAGCGCTGGATCGCGCTCAGCGTCGCGCTCAACCTCGGCCTGCTCGGCGTCTTCAAGTACGCGAACTTCTTCCTCGACTCGGCGCTCGCGCTCGCGCGTTCGCTCGGCTTCGAGGCCAGCCCGCACGTGCTCGGCATCGTGTTGCCCGTGGGCATCTCGTTCTACACGTTCCAGACGATGAGCTACTCGTTGGACGTGTACCGGCGCGAGCTGCGCGCCGTGCGCGATCCGCTCGACTTCGCGCTGTTCGTGACGTTTTTTCCTCAGCTCGTCGCGGGCCCGATCGTGCGCGCGATCGACTTCCTCCCGCAGCTCGAGCGCAAGCGGCTGTGGAGCGACGTGCGCGTGCGCGCGTGTCTGACGCTGTTCCTCATCGGCTACGTGAAAAAGGCCTGCGTCGGCGACAACGTCTCTTCGCTCGTCGACCCGTATTTCAAAAATCCCGCCGATTTCGACGCGCTTTCCGCGTGGAGCGCGGTGCTGTTCTACGCCGTGCAGATCTACTGCGATTTCTCGGGCTACAGCGACATGGCGATCGCGACCGCGGGCCTGTTCGGGTACGAGCTGCGCGCCAACTTCGAGTTTCCGTACCTCGCCACGTCGATCCGCGACTTCTGGCGGCGCTGGCACATGTCGCTGTCGAGCTGGCTGCGCGACTACCTGTACATCCCGCTGGGCGGCAATCGCGGCTCGCGGCTGTTCCAGCAGCGCAACCTGCTGCTGACGATGCTGCTGGGCGGACTGTGGCACGGCGCGGGCTGGAACTTCGTGATCTGGGGCGCGCTGCACGGCGCTGCGCTGGTCGCCCATCGGGAGTGGGAGCGCGCAGGGCTGCGCCTGCCTGCATTGCTCGGCCTGCTCGCCACGTTCTGGTGGACGTGCCTCGCGTGGATCTTCTTCCGCGCGCCGACGTTCGAAGGTGCGCTCGTCACCGTGCGTTCCTTCGTGCTCTTGGACAGCCCGGGAACGCGCTCGACAGGTTGGATGCCTCTGGCGACGTTCGCGGCGCTCGCGCTGCTGCACTGGGCATGCTCGAAGCGCTGGCTCGAGCGCGAGAGCGAGCGCCTGCCGGCGTGGGGCTATGCGATTGCGCTCGGGACTCTCGTGCCGCTCGCGCTGGCCTTCACCAACGCCGCGGTGAGGCCGTTCATCTACTTCCAGTTCTGAGCTCGGCCTCGAGCGCGTCGAGCTCCGGCCCGACACTGCGCTCGCCGCGCAGGTACGCCAGAGTGAAGTACTCGAGCGCCTCGACGCGCGCACTGCGTTCCAGCGCTTCGCGCGCGAGCTGCACGAGTCGCTCCGTGGACGGTGCGCACTCGCCCGTCGAGAGCGCGCGAGAGACGAGCACGGTGAGCTCGGGCTCGAGGTCGGGCACCTCGCGAGCCCAGTCCGCCGCGCGCGCGTAGTGACCGGTCGCGAGAGACGCGGAAACCTGATCGCGTGGATAGGCCAGCAGGAGCTCGCGAGACTGTGCGGCGAGCACGATCGTCATCGCGACGCCGCCAGCCAGTCCGAAGTTCCGCAGGCGGCGCGCAAGGCGACGCCCCACGGAAGAATCACTGGCTGCGCTGCGCAGAAACTCCATGCGACGCGCGGTGCCGAAGTGACGCCAGGAGTCTCGCGCCTTGCCATGCGCGCCGCCGACCCGCTCGAGCGCGGAAATCAGTGCCTCGGCGTCGCCTGTCGTCTCCAGCGCATGCCAGTCGGCTTCCAGCTCGATACGGCGGGAAAACCAGCCGAAAACGAAGTACCAGAGCAGCAGGGTCGCGCCGAGCAGGAGCAGACCTTCCACGCTGTCGCCAAAACCGAGCGCATCGATCCATAGGTCGGCGCCGAGCAGGAAGGCGAGCGACCACGCCGCGAAGACGAGCACGTGGTGGCGCACGACGTGCCCGATTTCGTGTGCGAAGACTGCCTCGAGCTCACGCTCGCTCAGCTGCGCTAGCAAGAGATCGGAGAACAGCACCGTGCGCGATGGTCCGATGCCGACAACTGCGGCGTTCGACTGCTGGAAGCCCGTGTGCCAAACCACGAGTTCTCCGCAGCGGAAGCGCAGTCGCGCCGCGAGGTTCTCCAGCGTGCTGCGCGCGCGACCCGGGGGCAGCGGCGACGTGTTCCACGCGTGGCGCAAGAGCCAAGGCAGGAGCCAGACAAGTCCTGCGAGCACCGCGGTCGCGAACAGCGCGCTCCACAGACCGACGTACTCGACCTGCACGCGCAGTGGCTCGTACAGACCGAGCGCGGCCGCCGCCGCGATCATCAGAGCGAACGGTAGGACCGACGCGAACAGCGAGCGCAGCTCGAGCCGTCGCAGGTCCGCCTGCTGCTCTGCGCGCCGGTCGAGCAAACGCACGCGCGCGTCGATCGCGAGCAGCGTGTAGGCGAAGAACGGCACGAGCACGAGCAGGATCTCGAGCCCGGGCCAGCTCCACAGGTCCAGTCGCGTGCCGCTCCACTCCGCGACGCTCGCCGACCAGCCGAGCGCGAGCGTCGCGATCGCGAAGCAGCCGAGCGCGGAGTGGCGCAGCGCGAGCAGGATCCAGCCGGCGGTGGCGAAGTGCCCCGCGACTCCGAGCTTGCGTACCAGCCAAGCGAGCGCGTGCGGAGCAAGAGCGAGCGCCGCCACGCCCCACGGCAGCTGAACGTCGAGCGCGAGCCCTTCGGCCGCCGCCATCACGAGCGCGAGCGCGACGACGATGTGCAGCAGGTACGTCACGCGCTCCGCTCGCTCGAACTAGGCGAGCGCCTTCGCGAGCTCTTCCGACACCATCCGGCGGATCGTCTCCGGACCCGGAAACGACGGCGCACTGTCGATCGCGATCTCGACGGCCGTGTCCGTGACGTGGAAGCGTCCCCGCGCCACGCCCACGAACGGCAGCTTCTTCTCGAGCGTGCCGCTGTGGCCGCCATCGCTCGACTGGAGCTTGAGCCCGTGCTGCCGCGCGAGCTCCTGAAAGCGCGCCACGGCGCCATCGAGCCCCAGCTTGTGTTCCACGCGAATGTCGCTCATCGCTCGCTCTCCGCGAGGATCACGTCCCCGCTCCACAGGTTTTCGCACGGGCCCGCGAGGATCACGTCGCCCGCGCCGTCCCAGTCCACTTTCAGTCGTCCGCCGAGCACCTCGACTTCGATCGGTGCGCGCGCCCGCGACTCGACGACGGCCGCCACCGCGGTCGCGCACGCGCCCGTGCCGCAGGCGAGCGTCTCGCCGACGCCGCGCTCCCACACGCGCAGGTGGATGCGCCCGTCGCGCAGCGTCGCGAACTCGACGTTGGTGCGGTTCGGAAAGCGCGGGTGGTATTCGAGCTCGCGGCCGAGCTCGTGCACGGGCGCACTGCGCTCGTCCGCGACGAACAGCACGGCGTGCGGATTGCCCATGTCGACCAGCGTGGCCTGCTTGCGCCCCTTGCTCGTCGCGAGCGCCACCTTGCGTTCCACCTTCCGCGGCGCGCCCATGCGAGCCGTGGCTCCGACGATCGCGCCGCCGTCGCGCACCAGCTCGACCTCGCGCGCTCCGGCGTCCGTTTCCACGCGAAAACGATCGCTGTCGCAGAAGCCCTGTTCACGCGCGAACTTCGCCACGCAGCGCAAGCCGTTGCCGCAGGCCTCGGGCCGCGAACCGTCGGCGTTGTAAATCACCATGCGACACGCGCTGGCTTCGTCGCCGCCTTGGACGACGAGCAGGCCATCGAGCGTCGCGGGCTTGCCCTCCCACGCTTCCGCGCACAGCCGCCGCGCGAGCTCGGGCAAGTCGTCCGGAAGCGGCTGCGCGCGCGCATCGATCACGGCGAACGTATTGCCGGCGCCGGCCATCAGCACGAGCTTCATCGCAGGCCCAGCTTCTGCGTGTTCTTGAAGTGGAGCTTGGCGACTTCGCCGAGCTTCCCGGCTCCGTGCAGCGCGACGAAGCGGCGCGCCGCGGCATCGACCGGATGTCCGGCACCCTTGGCGAGGTCGAGCGCCCAGGCCTCCGAGAGGGCGCGCATGCCGAGCAAGAATTGCTCGCGCGCGATCACGCTGGCGGCGGCCACGGCGAGCAGCTCTTCGGCGCGGTGGCGCTGCTCGAGGCGAATGTCGAGCGGTCGCAGCGCGTCCTCGAGCAGCTTCTCGTTGCCGAACTGGTCGACGATGACATGCATGCCGGGGCTCGAGAGCTGGCCGATCGCGCGTGCGTGCAGGGACGCCAGCAGCGGGTTCAAGTTGCGCCAGCGCGCGTGCTCGGCGTTGTAGGCGGGCGGGTCGAGCTTGACGATTGCATGCGGAACATGCGCGCGCAGCGCGGCGCCGACGCGCAGCACGGCTTCGTCGCTCATCTGCTTGCAGTCGCGCACCTCGCCGTTCGCCAGCTTGCGCGCGACCTCGGGCTCGAGCCGAACGGACGCGACGACCAACGGTCCGAAGTAGTCGCCCTTGCCCGACTCGTCGCTGCCGACGACGGTCTCCGTGTGCAGCGCGGGTGCGCCGGGAGCCGGGCTCGCGGGTTTGTTCGCGCTCTGCACGGGTGTCGCGCCCTCGACGTACGCGAGCACGAAGCCGTCGGGGTCCTCGCCCTGCACGACCAGCTTTCCGGAGTCGTAGAAGGTCGCGACCACGCCCTCGCCCTTGACCGAGAAGCGCGCGTGGGGCGTGGAGCGGAACGAGAACGAGCCGGCGGCGAGGCGGCGCTCGATGTCCGCGGCCCGCGACGGGGGAACCTTCACGACGAGCGTCTTCTGGGCCACGGCGGGATTGTGGCACGGCGCGGGGGCCGTCGAAAGCCACGGAGCGCGCGGGCTAGACTCTCGCGCGATGCCCGCCTCGTTCCCGACCGGCCTCGTGCGCGCCGACCTCGACCCGCGGCGGCCGCGCTTCGTCGAGACGCCGTGGGGCGCGATGGCGCTGTACCTCGAAGGCGAAGAGGTGCTCTGCGCGCAGGCCTTCTGCCCGCACCTCGAAGGCCCGCTGTTCGAGGGCTCGCACGCCGGTGGCGCCGTCACCTGCCCATGGCACTGCTGGCGCTACGACCTGCGCAGCGGCGCACGTCTCGGCCCGCTCGGCGTGCCGCTGCCCGGCTTCGAAAAAATCAAGCGCTGCGCCGTCTCGACCGATGCGCAGGGCCGCATCGTGCTCGCCGAACCGACTCCGTAGACTCTGCGCCCCGCGAAACCTCGCTCAGGAAGCTCTCCATGGCCAAGATCATGAACTCGATCCTCGAAGCCATCGGCAACACGCCGATGGTCCGCCTGCGCACCGTCGGCCAGAAGACGGGCTGCGAGATCCTCGCCAAGTGCGAGTTCTTCAACGCGGGTGGCTCGATCAAGGACCGCATCGGTCGGCGCATGGTCGAGGAGGCAGAGCGCAAGGGCCGCATCAAGCCCGGCGACACGCTGATCGAACCCACCAGCGGCAACACCGGCATCGGCATGGCGCTCGCGGCGGCGGTCAAGGGCTACCGCATGATCATCACGATGCCCGAGAAGATGAGCCGCGAGAAGCAGGTCGTGCTCGAGGCGCTCGGCGCGGAGATCATCCGCACGCCGACCGAGGCGGCGTGGGACGCACCCGAGAGCCACATCGGCGTCGCGAAGCAGCTCCAGAAGATCCTCCCCAACTCGCACATCCTCGATCAGTACTCAAACCCCGACAACCCGCTCGCGCACTACCACGGCACGGCCGAGGAAATCCTCGAGCAGACCGACGGCAAGCTCGACATGGTCGTGATGACCGCGGGCACGGGCGGCACCATCACGGGCGTCGCGCGCAAGCTGAAGGAGAAGCTCCCGAGCGTGCGCATCGTCGGCGTCGACCCCGTCGGCTCGATCCTCGCCGGTCCCGGCCCTATCGGCAGCTACAAGGTCGAGGGCATCGGCTACGACTTCATTCCCGACGTGCTCGATCGCGGGCTCGTCGACGAGTGGATCAAGAGCGAGGACCGCGAGTCGTTCCTGATGGCGCGGCGCCTGATTCGCCACGAGGGCCTCCTGTGCGGCGGCAGCTGCGGCGCTGCGGCGTGGGGCGCAGTCGAGATGGCCAAGAAGTACGGCCCGGGCAAGCGCATCGTCGTGATCCTGCCCGACTCGGTGCGCAACTACATCACCAAGTTCCTCGACGACCAGTGGATGCGCGCCAACGGCTTCAGCGAGAGCCTGTGGGAGACGAACACGGTCGCTGACCTCGTGCGCGCGATGCCGCGCCGCGACGTGCACACGGCGTCGAGCTCGGACACGGTCGCGGACTCGGTGCTCCTCATGAAGGAGAAGGGCATCAGCCAGCTGCCGGTGCTCGAGGGCGGCAAGCTCGTCGGCATCGTCACGGAGTCGGACTTGCTCGGAAAGCTCGTCGAGGGCCGCGCGAGCCTGTCGAGCTCGGTCGCCGAGGTGATGTTCCGCAAGGTGCGCACGGTGTCGGACTCCGAGGACGCCGGCTCGCTCACCAAGCTGTTCGCCGAAGGTCTCGTGGCGCTCGTCGTCGACGACTCGCAGCGCCTCAAGGCGATCGTCACGAAGATGGACCTCGTCGACTACCTGACGCGCAACATCGAGAAGAAGTGAGCCGCGCGCCATGGTGGCGCACAAGATCACGCTCGAGCCCGAGGTCGAGGTCGAGACGCGCGACTCCGCGCGGCTCGCGCCGCGCTGGAAGGTGATCCTCCACAACGACGACGTCACGACCTTCGACTTCGTGATCGATCTCTTGATCACGCTGTTCCGCAAACCGCACGCGGAGGCCGTGCGGCTCACCTTCGAGGTGCACCAGTCCGGCAGTGCGCTCGTGTCCGTCACGTCGTTCGAACGCGCCGAGCTCTACCTCGATCAGGTGCGCTCGCTGGCGCGGCCGCGCGGTTTTCCGCTGGTCGCGACGATGGAGCCCGCGGACTAGGCCGCTGCGTCGGGCAACCCGCGGGGGCGCGTGGCGATCCAAGCCGCGGCGAGGATCGCTCCCCCACCAACGAACGTGGTCCACGGCGGCATCGCATCGCCTGCGACCGTCCACGCCAGCAGCAGCGTGAATACGACCTCGGAGAGGCCCGTGACGGCCATCGCGACGGCGCGGCCGTGACGATAGGCGTGCGTGTTGAGGAGCTGGCCCGCTGTGCCGAGCAGCGCGGCGATCGCGAGGAGCGCGAGATCGCGCTGCGTCCACTGCAGGCCCGCGCTCGCCCAGCGCTGCGCGACGATCGGCCCCGTGACGAGCGCTACGAAGCCCATGAAGAACATCACGACCGTGAGTGGATGATCCGTGGACGTCAGCTTGCGCACGGAGATGAGCGCGAGCGCCGCGGTGAAGCCCGAGGAGAGCGCCACCGCCAGGCCCCAGGTGCTCTCGCCACCCTGAGGCCGAAGGGCCAGCAGCGTTCCGACCACGCCGATCGCGACGGCCAGCTTCGCGCGCCGATCGGGCCACTCTTGCAACAGCGGACCGACGAACAAGAGCATCCAGACGGGCGCGCCGTGACGCAGGAATGCAACCGTCGAGAGCGAGCAGCCGCCTTCGTGCAGCGCGACGAATTGACCGCCGATCGACAGGAAGCCGAACGTCGCGCGCGCGAGGTTGAGCTTCCACGAGCCCCAGCGCACGGCGCTCCCGACGCTCCGCAGCAGACTGAAGCACACCAGCAGGCCGATCGTGCTACGCACGAAGAGCGCCTCGAACGAGGACACGCCCGGCGAGAGCAGCTTGACGCACACGTACATCCCGGAGAACGAGAGGCTCGCTCCGAGTGCCAGCCAGCGTGCGCGCGCGAGCTCGTCGCGCGCTTCGTCGCCAAATCCACGGCGCATGTCGGTCGCTCGCGCTCAGCAGAGCAGCAGCTTGCAGAGGTCGCGCAGGCTGCGCACTTCGAGGCTCGGGAGCGTGTCGGCGCTTGCGGGGCGGCCAGCGCGGTTCACCCACGCGACGTTCCAGCCGTACTCGAGCGCGGGGCGCACGTCGTGGAACAGGCTGGCGCCGACGTGGAGCGTGCGCGACTTGTCGCGCTTGCTGCGCTCGAGCGCAGCGTCGAAGTGCGCTCGGGCCGGCTTGTACGAGCGCAGTTGCTCGGCGGTCACGAGGAAGTCGACCTCCGCTCCGATGAGGTCGAGGCTGGCCCGCAGGACGCGCGTCTCGACGTTCGACAGCACCGCGACTTGGTACACGCTGGACAGTCGCTCGAGCGCCTCGCGCGTCTCCTCGAACGGCGGCCAAGTCGCCATGCTCTCGGCAAACATGCGTTCCTCGTCGGGCGTCGTGTCGCGACTCTGGCGCGCCGCGGCGTGCCGCAGGCTGGACGCGAGCTTGAACGAGTAGGGCGCATATCCGCCGAGGACCTCACGCTCGTCGCAGGCCTCGCGATCGCGCACCAGCTGCTCGAGGTCGCAGCCACGCAGGCTGTCGATGCGCTCGAGTGCCGCGCGCACGCCGCCCGCCCAGTCGATCAGGGTGCCGTAGCAGTCGAGTGTGACGAGCTCGATGCGCGTCCGGTCGAACTTGTCTCCCATGGTTCCTTTCGTTCCATGCTACGTCCGAGGGCGGGGCTCGTCGCGACGGACAGCACCCCGACCCAACCGAAAGCGAGCGTGAAGAGCGACAGAAACGCCGCACAGGCTGGCAAGTCGCTCTCGAGGGCGATCGCCGCACCCCACGCAGCGTGGGCGGCGAGGAGTAGCTCGATGCCGCGCAGGCGCGGAGCGCGCACGGCGTAGCTCACTCGACCGTCGCGGCCGCTCTTCGGCGTGCGCTCGAACTCACCCACGCTGCCGAAAAGTCCGCGCAAGGTCGCCAACGACAGGCTGAAGCTCATGCCGATACCCAGCAGGAGCGCTGCTGTCGAGTCGACCGCGCGCTGGGCGAAGGAGCGACCGATCGCGGCCTGCGCGCGCTCGTAGAAGAGCCAGAGAGCGGCGACTCCCAGCGGAACGGTCGCGACAACGAGCGGCTCGAGACGCGGCCCAGCGAAGCGCGCGGCGAAGGGCGCGAGCAGAGCGAGCGCGAGGACCGCTGGATGTGCAAGGTGCGTGAGCAGGTGCACGCTCGACTCGATGCGCGTGCCCCACGGCAGCCTCGAACGCCACAGCGGAGGCAGGAGCTTGCGCGCCGACTGCACCGTGCCCCGCGCCCAACGCCGCTGCTGAGCCCCGAACGCGTCCAGCGTGGCCGGCACTTCAGCGGGAGCGACGACGTGCAAGGCGTATTCGAAGCGCCAGCCCTTCAGCTGCGCGCGGTAGGAAAGATCGAGGTCCTCGGTCAACGTGTCCGACTGCCAACCGCCTGCCCCATCGATCGCCGCGCGCCGCCAGATGCCGGCGGTGCCGTTGAAGTGCGTGTAGCGACCCTCGTCGCGGCGCACCTTGTGTGTGATCACGAAGTGTCCGTCGAGCAGTGCTGCCTGCGCGCGCACCAGCATGCTCGCGTCGCGATCGAGATGCTCCCAGCGCGCCTGCACCATGCCCACGCGCTCGTCGTCGAACGCTCCCACCAGCTCGCGCAGGAAATCAGGCGCCGGTACGAAGTCCGCATCGAACACGGCGACCAGCGGCGTAGCGACGGTCCGCAGCCCGTTCGCGAGCGCGCCGGCCTTGAAGCCAGCTCGCGTCGGTCGACGCACGACTTCGATTCCGGTGCCGTTCGCGCGCCAGCGCTCGGCTTCGCGATCGACGATCTCGCGCGTCGCGTCGTTCGAGTCGTCGAGCACCTGAATCGCGAGCCGCTCGCGCGGATAGTCGAGGCTCGCGAGCGCGGCGATGGCGCGCGCAGCTACGGCTCGCTCGTTGTAGAGCGGCAGCTGCACGGTGATGGCTGGAAGATCGCCCTTGGCCCGAAAGTCGCCCCGCAGCGCTGGCCGAAAGCGCGCGAGCAGCCAAGCGCGATGGAAGGCGATCAGCGCAAGCGGGGCGAGCGCCACCGCGCAGGCGACGAGCACGAGCTCGACGACCATCAGCGCGTCTCGGCGCTGTTGAGCGCGTCCAGCACACTGCCGGCGAGAGCGCGCGCGACGATTCCGTAGCCAGCCGCGTTGGGGTGATAGCGATCGCCGCGCACGAACAGCCGCGCAGGCGGATCGCTCGCCCTTGCGCTCGCGCGAAACTCCTCGAGCAGGTCGACGAAGCGCACCGAGCGTTGCTGCATAAGAGCGCGCAGCCGCGGTCCGGGACCCGCGACGGGGCGCTCGAGGTACACCTGGCTCTCGTAGGGAAAGAGCATCGTGAGTAGCTGCGCATCCACGCTGCCGCAGAGCGTCTTCATCGCGTCGAGGAGCTCGCCCTCGCGCTCCATCGTCGCCGCAGCATTCGTGGGTTCGCTCGTCAGCTTTTCGGCGAGACGCTCGACTTGTTCGAGGTCGCGCTCACGATTGATCTCGTAGTACGTCGCGCGCAGCCAGCGAAAGAGCGCGAGCTTGCCGAGCTGCTCGCGCAGATCCCACGAGAGCTGCGCCCGCAGCGAGTCCTTGCCTTGATATACGGCCGCGTCGACCTGCTTGAGCGCGTTGGGAAAGTCGTTGAGGCAGTAGCCCACGACGACGACGTGGGGCTTGAGAGCCAGCGCCTGCGTCTCGAGAACCTCGAGGTAGTCGCGGGACGAGTAGCCGTTCACGCCGAGGTTGGCGATGCGCACGCGGCGCGACGGGCCGAGGCGCGCTTGCAGCTCCCGCTCCAGCTGCCGCGGCCAAGAGTCGCTCTCTTCGACGCCCTTCCCGAAGGTGCAGGAATCGCCGATGGCCACGACGCGCAGTTCGTTCGCCGCATCGTCTGGCTTGAACTCCGCCCCGCGCCAGCCGTGCGAGTCGATCTCGTAGAACGAACCGTCCCACTGCACGCGAGCGTTGCGGCGATGCACGTGCGGCAGATTCGCGACCTTCTCGTAGGGCGAGATGTCGTACCAGCGAAACGGACCCGGCTCGGCCGCGCGTGTGACGAGCTCGGCCGCAACGAGCAGGCCAAAGCACGCGAGCGCCATGAGCGCGATCCGTCGACAGGCGACCAGCATGGGGTGCATTCCAGCGCCTGACGCGCGCAGCGACAAGTCGCCGCGCTCAGAACAGCTCTTGCTGTCCCTCGTGGCGCGTGCACTTGCGGAGCTCGGGGTAGGCGTGCACCAGCTCGGCCGGCGCCAGCGTCGGCTGCCCGCGCAGTCGAGCAATCAGCTGCAGCGCATTGACCAGCGCCTTGCC
>Ga0169931_10003800_pt1 | contig 23810 bp, 21 predicted proteins | sample Kivu_15m_20L_FD_129675 | JGI IMG/M metagenome (GOLD analysis project Ga0169931, IMG submission 129675) | Freshwater microbial communities from Lake Kivu, Western Province, Rwanda to study Microbial Dark Matter (Phase II) - Kivu_15m_20L... | ecosystem: Environmental > Aquatic > Freshwater > Lake...
GGTATCTGCCATGAAGCAAGGTTAGCGAAAATTTCAATCAATTGAGCCGCCCATGAGAATCGAACTCATGACCTTCGCTTTACGAGTTCTCAGACCTCCTATCCACCACTGACTCACTGCGTTCATTATCGCTCAATCCACTGACAGTTAGGGTGCGATTTGTTCGCCTATGTGCGCCTTTCTACCCTTGTGTTGCATCCATACTTGCATCCAAATCTGAAAATAGGAGCTGGCTCACTTGGTTTTTGCAACTGAAAATGCTTCAAAAGTTGAAGATTAGTTCGGCTGCAGCGCAATCGAAGGTCAACACATACGTCTGGCTGAATGCAATTTTCAGTGGGAGTAAACCGGAGTCAATAAAATCGCCGACACTCGCGGACTTCCATTTTTCATTCTAGCGTCTGCTGCGGACCACCCATCACAAGATTGAAAAGCAGTCACAGCTATTGAGGCGATTTCAATAATTGATACCAACACTTATCGGACTCTTGTTCTAATACTTAGACTCTCGATGGACTAAAAAGTGCAAGCGTCTCGTTTATTGACACGTAGGCATATGACACAGAATTTGGAACTGCCACGGTGCATCAGGCGATGCCGAGTGGTATCTTGGACATGGATGAACTTGAAACTTAACCATGGTCACGGGCGTTTTGTGACCACAAGAAGGGAAGGTTTTCGAAATTACCGACAATTCAAGAACGGGTAAATTCCAGTCCCTTGAGAATCCCGGGTTTTCAGGCTCACAGCAAATGTTTGATTCAGAAGTCGGACTTACTCGATACTCAACAGATATCGTCCGTAAATTTTATAAGCTGATGAATTTAGAGAGCTTGACTATTCAATATAACGGAAGTCTACTTGAATTTGGTGCGGGAACTGGATTTCTTGCTCAGCTTTTTGTAGAAAACTTCGGAATTCGTCCCGAGTGCGTGGAGTTAGATCCTGTTCTTGCAAAGCTTAACCTCGATCGAGGATTCAAATGCTTTCGTTTCCTAAAAGATACTAAACAAAACTATGACGCTATCTACACATCAAACGTCTTAGAACATATCGAGGACGATCAACAAGCGTTGTCTGATCTACACGCATCTTTAGTTTCTGGTGGTTGGATCGCAGTATATGTGCCTGCACATAGATATCTATTTACACAAATGGACCATGAGGTAGGTCATGTGAGGCGATATACAAAATCAGAATTGAAGAAGAAAATACTTCAAGCTGGCTTTGAGATTAAAGTATTAAACTACTATGATTCATTGGGATTTTTTGCAACACTTTTGGTAAAAGTAATGGGCTATCGTGAGAAAGCAAACCTTGGGTCGCCCAAGTCACTTCTGTTTTATGACAAGTATATATTTCAAATTAGTAGATTTCTAGACCTACTTGGATTCCGCTTTCTTGTAGGAAAGAATTTGATATTGATAGCTAGAAAGCCTTAACCTCGATGTTGAGAAGGCCATTAAAGCGGAAACAGGTTGGTGAACCTTCAAAAAACGGAGATTCTAATTTTGGATCGCAGACGCATTTCTACGAATGCTTTTATGAGTCAGTAATTTTTGGAAAAGGTCTTGGCGCAAATGCAGTGAGGCGTACACATACCTCGATGGAAAAGCCTTGGAAGGGGGCATATTTCAAAAAAGTCCTTGAAGTAGGCTCTGGAAATGGAGAACATTTGGATTTTATTCAGCATGGGTTCGATGAGTACGTAATGCTAGATCTTAGAAAAACCGAGCTCAATTCTCAATGGGCCTCTGAACCAAGGGTTAAAACCGTGGAAGGAAATGCGGAATCCCTACCATTCAAAACAGGTGAGTTTGATCGAGTCATTTCTACCTGCTTGTTGCACCACGTTGAGCATCCTGAATTGGTTTTGAATGAAATAGAAAGAGTTCTTTCCCCGAGCGGCGCAGCAACTATTTTCTTAAGTTGTGATCCAGGATTGGCAGTCAGAACTCTAAGGCGATTGACTGTTGCACCGAGCGCTAAGAAAAAGGGATTTGAAGGCTATAAGCTCATGATAGCTCGCGACCATAGGAACCACTTTGGATCCTTATTAGAAATGTCAAAATTCGTTTTTAGAAAGCGAAACTTTAAAGTTAAATATTATCCTTTCGGGATAAAGAGTTGGAATTTAAATGGATACGCAATTATCACTATAAAAGATGTACGGTTGTGAGTTAGGTAGTCTTGTGAATTTTGCTAAATCTGAATTTGACTAGAGCAATTAGCCAAGTTAGCGGATCTTTGAAAAATCTAACTTTTTTACCCTCGACAAAAGATCTCGATTTGTAAAAAACTGGAATCTCAATAGGTGCACACCCTAGGCGAATCGCCTTGCAAACTAGCTCCCAGTCAAAATCAAATCTATTACTGACAAGTTCAATTCCAGAAAAAACTTCACTTCTAAAAATCTTGTACATGGTGAACGGATCTGTTAACTTGACGAAAAATGAAACATTAATTAAACTCGTGAAGAATTTATGGCCTAAATTCATTAAAGCTGGACGAATTCGATGATTATCCATCACACGCATTGATCTACCTTTTTCATGGCGAGTTCCAAGAACAAATGAAGTTGCTCCGCTTACGATCGGTTCTAGCAACTTGGGGATATCTGCTGGATCGTATTCCGCATCTGCGTCATAAATGAGAAATACATCCCCACTCATTTGTCTCATTCCCAAACGAACTGCGGAACCTTTACCTTGAGGATGATCCTGAAACACCAGTTTGAGATTTAGTTGATGTTCAATGCCCTGAAGAATCTCTCGAGTTTTATCTGTGGAATTACTTTCAACAACTATGATTTCAGAAGAGCAATTTAAGGTTTCAAGCACGACATGAAGCCTCGCCAATGTTTGGGCTATCGTGCTGGCTTCGTTGTATGCTGCAATGATTACCGACAAGAGCTTTATAGGCTGATTTAAGGCGAAAGAATCACTAGTTTTCTTGTTCACTGAAAAAGAATATACAGAACTCAATGGATATATAGGCAATGACCATCCAATAGGATTAATCTAGGAACTTAGAATTCATTAGAAAGGTCTGCCGTGTTCAAAAAAGTGGTTGTAACGGGTGCCGCAGGCTTTATTGGTAGCAATTTAGTTGATTCACTTCTAAATCAAGGTATAGAAGTCTTAGGTATTGATAATTTCAGTACAGGCAGGATGGAATTTCTGAGTGCAGCATTGAATCATCCTAAATTCAAGTTGTTGAAGGAAGATTTGTATTTTGGTGAAGACTTATCAAATGCTTTTGTTGGCATGGATGCAGTTTTTCACTTGGCTGCTAATGCAGATGTGCGCTTTGGCCCAGACCATCCGACCAGAGATTTGGAACAAAACACGATAGTCACCCATAAGGTGTTGGAGGCAGTACGAATAGCAGGTGTGAAGAAGTTCATTTTTTCTTCAACTGGATCAGTCTATGGCGAAGCAGAGGCAGTTCCAACTCCCGAAAACGCACCTTTCCCAATTCAAACATCTCTATATGGCGCATCAAAACTGGCATGTGAGGGATTGATTGCTGCATATGCAGAATCATTTGGAATTCAAGTTTGGATTTTTCGATTTGTATCGATATTAGGTCCTCGCTATACACATGGGCATGTTTATGACTTTTACCAACAACTTATGAAAGATCCAAAGAGATTAACGGTTTTAGGAAATGGTCATCAGAAGAAGTCGTACTTACATGTCTCAGATTGCATTAGAGCCATTAATATCTCGCTTGAAAAATCTTTAAAACCTGTAAACATTGTTAATTTGGGTGTGGATGGTTACTGCGAAGTTCGAGATTCAGTTGGCTGGATAACAAGCGAGATGGGAGTTAATCCCAAAATAAAATATGGAACTGAATCTAAAGGCTGGATAGGCGATAATCCTTTCATACATTTAGACACGCAAAAAGTTATGAACTTTGGATGGAAACCAAAATTCTCTATTGAAGAAGGGGTTCGGGACACGGTTCGATTTTTGAGTTCTAATCCCGATTTGTTCAAGTAATCATGATTATGCCATTAGTATTTAAGTTAGGTTTTCAAAACATGAAACAATCAAAATCATGAAATCCATGAGCTACATTTCTGGAGCATCAGGCTTTGCTGGATTATTGCTGACAGAACATTTGGCTAGTCAAGGAAAGGATTTACTGCTTAGCGGGCGAGATCAAGACAGGCTAGAAAAGTTAGTGCAAAACTTGTTCAAACGTTACCCAGGCCAAACTTTTCGAGCCTTCCAATGCGATTTAGCGTTTCCTGACAAGTGGAACTCTGCTATCGAAGTACTGAACGAGTTTTCTGTCAACGAATACATAAATTGTTCTGGAATTCAAGGTCAATTAGGAACCAATTCAGAGATTACATATGAAGAAATGAATGCTGTTTTTAATGTGAATCTCTTTTCAAGTATTTTCTTCACAAATTACTTTGCAACTAAGTTAAAACAAAATGAAAAACTCTCGATAATTCACTTTTCCGGTGGTGGATCAACAAGTCCCAGGCCTCTATTCATGTCATATAGTCTTTCCAAGACTTCTCTTTTAAGATTTATTGAAAATTTTGCATTGGAAAATCTAAATGAAAACATAAGGATTAATGCCATAGCTCCCGGGGTAATGCCTTCAAAAATGCAAATCGAAGTTGTCGAGAATGAGACTTTGCGTGATTCAAAAGACTACATCACTTCAATGAAGAGTCTTTCTGATAGACACTATGATGCCACAAAACTTCTCGATCTGTGTGATTTTTTGCTAACAGAGAAATCCGATGGCATCACAGGTAAATTGATTAGCGTTGAATGGGATAACTGGGCAGAGTGGCCGAATAATTTAGATCAACTAAAAAATTCAGATCTCTACACACTCCGACGGATAACTTGTAGAGATCGCGGATATGTATGGGGTGACTTATAAATGAAAGCGGCTGTAATCGGGTGCGGACTGATAGGCAAAAAAAGGGCATTGGCGCTCCCAAGTTTTGTCGAATTAGTAGGCTGCTTTGATGAAGTGGCTTCAGTTGCAGAGAATTTTGCAACAGAATTCAAGACATCTAACCTTCAATCTATTGGCGAACTTCTAGATATTCAGGAGTTAGATTTCGTCATTATTGCTACGAGACATGATTCTTTGCATTCACTGTCCATCGCTGCTTTAAATGCTGGGAAGCATATATTCATAGAAAAACCTGGAGCTATTAACTATTTGGAATTCAAAAAAGTTTGTGAACTTGCTCGTAAGAAGAATCTAAGTATGCATGTTGGATACAACCACCGCCACCATCCTGCGCTTAAAAGAGCCTTTGAACTTTTGAATGAGGGTTCAATCGGAGATGTTATGTTCCTGCGTGGCCGATATGGTCATGGAGGTAGATTGGGTTACGAAAAGGAATGGCGAGCAGACAAACTAAAATCTGGAGGTGGAGAACTGATCGATCAAGGCACTCATCTAATTGATCTTTCTATCGGATTCTTGGGAGAACTTGAGCTCGATTACGCGGCAACTCCAAATTACTTTTGGGACATGACAGTCGAAGATAATGTTTTCATGTCACTCAAGAATAAAGCAGGGAACATTGCATTTCTTCAGGCCTCATGCACCGAGTGGAAAAACATGTTCTCAATGGAAATTTATGGCCAAACTGGAAAAATAGAGATTTCGGGTCTTGGAGGTAGTTACGGACTTGAAACTTTAACCCTCCATAAAATGCTACCAGAAATGGGTCCACCGATTACGGAAAATTGGAATTTTCCAGAGCCAGATGACTCCTGGGCGGTGGAAATGGAAGAGTTCCTTGATGACCTCCGAACCGGATCAAATAAGTCCGATAATCTAGATTCATCACTCGAAGTACTTCGAGTGATTGGTGAAATGTATTCGAGGACTAACAGATGATTATTACTAGAAGCCCATTGCGAATTTCATTAGGCGGCGGTGGAACTGATATTCCTTCCTACTATCAAGAGCACGAAGGATTTCTATTAGCAGCAGCAATCGATCGATATGTTTACGTAACAGTCTTGCGACCCTTTACTGAAGGTATCTATCTTAAATATTCTGAAATTGAACATGTATTACAGGTTAAAAACGTCAAGCACCCAATTATTCGGGAAGTACTGGCAGAGTTCGAGTTAAAAACCCCGCAAGTGGAGATTACGACTCTTGCAGATATTCCATCGGGCACAGGTTTAGGGTCTAGTGGTAGTTTCACGACGGCACTAGTGAAGGCTCTATATGCTCACTACAGAAAGAATATACACCCCGATCAGTTGGCTGAATTGGCCTGTAAAATCGAGATTGAAAAATTGGGTGAGCCAATCGGGAAGCAAGATCAATATATTGCGGCATATGGCGGAATAACTGAGTTCAATTTTCACAAAGATGGCTCTGTTTCTTCAGCACCACTAAAACTAAGCGCACAAACAGTTCATGATCTTGAGGACAATCTACTTTTATTCTTCACTGGTATTTCACGTTCCGCAGGAACTATCCTTAGAGATCAGGTTGATAAGTCAAAAGCAAAAGACTCAAGAATGGTAGAGAATTTGCACTTTACAAAGGATTTGGGTCGAAGAAGTAAAGCTGCTCTTGTTCAGGGTGATACCAAGAAATTTGGTGAGTTAATGCATGAACATTGGGAACATAAGAAGTCTCGATCAAGTGGCATGAGCAGTGACTTCATCGATGATACCTATAGCCAAGCTATGCGATCCGGTGCTGTGGGTGGGAAACTAGTCGGCGCCGGCGGCGGCGGATTTTTGATGTTCTACGCAGACGACAAAGAAAAACTTCGGAAGAAAATGGGAGAACTTGGTTTGGAAGAGGTCAGATTCCAGTTTGATTTTGAAGGAACGAAGGTAATTCTTTCATAATGTTACCAATAGCCATCCTTGCAGGAGGTTACGCGAGCAGATTAGGTTCTTTGACTAAAGATTTACCAAAATGTCTGATTGAAATCAATGGTCGTCCTTTCGTAGATTGGCAATTAGATCTATTAACAAATAACGGATATTCAGAGTTTGTCTTCTGTGTTTCTTATAAATCGAACTTGGTTCAGGAATATCTAGGTGATGGAAGTGATAGAGGTATTAACATTCAATATTCTCTTGACGGGGAGACTCAACTAGGGACCGGAGGTGCGATTCTAAATGCACTTCCTAAACTTGGGAAAGTATTTGGAGTCAGCTATGGCGATTCTTACTTACCAATTAATTATCGAGTCGTTGAGCAAGAATTTCTGAAAGTTAAATCTAATGGATTAATGACTGTTTATAGAAATGAAAACCAATTTGACGCGAGTAACGTAGAATTTCTAGATGGGAAACTCATTGATTATAAAAAGGGAGTAATCAATAAGAATATGAAATACATCGACTACGGAATAACTTTTTTTAGGCAAGAGGCGTTTCGCCCATGGAAAGACCAGTCAACGTTTGACCTATCAATAGTGTGTCACCAATTGGCGAAGGATGGGCAACTCGAGGGATTTGAGGTCTTTGAGAGGTTTTATGAAATAGGCTCTGTTCAGGGAATTGAAGAACTTTCACAATATCTTAGGAAGGAAACAAATGAGTTATAGCAAACAACATCTCGATGAATCGGTTGAGATTACGAAAGCGATGAATCCTGAGACAATTGAAAATATTGTTGATTTGCTTGTCCACGTTAAATCGACTGGGGGACGGCTGTTTGTGTTGGGCGTCGGTGGTAGTGCAGCTAATGCAGGGCACGCAGTTAACGACTTCAGGAAATTAGCTGGAATCGAAACTTATGCTCCAACGGACAATGTTGCTGAATTGACTGCAAGAACCAATGATGAAGGCTGGCAGACTGTTTTTTCCGCTTGGCTCAAGGTTAGCAAGTTGAATTCAAAAGACTGTCTATTCATACTCTCTGTCGGTGGTGGAGATAAAGAAAAGAATGTAAGTCCTAATTTGATCGAGGCTATTGACTTGGCTAAAGAAGTAGGTGCACGAGTCACAGGAATCGTTGGTCGAGACGGTGGTTATACAGCCAAAAATGCGGATGTCTGCTTGGTGGTTCCCACTGTGAATTCCAAAACCGTCACACCTCATTCAGAATCTTTCCAAACAGTAGTCTGGCACTTGATGGTTTCGCACCCAAAACTAAAAAGTAATTCAACAAAGTGGTAGTTAAATGAGTGAGTTAAACAGAGCAGCCTTTTTGGATCGTGACGGAGTAATCAATGAGGCATTAATTAAGAATGGAATACCTTTCTCCCCCAGTTCAGTGGCTGACCTTAAAATCATCTCAGGAGTGCAGAGTGCCATAAGCAAATTGAGAAAGCATGGTTACATTCCAGTAGTGATCACAAATCAGCCTGACGTCTCACGTGGGAGACTTAATCCCGATTCACTTAATGCGATTCATAGGTTCCTGGCAGAAAAACTCGGAATTGATCACTTCTTTGTTTGCCCACATGACGACATCGATAATTGCGAATGTCGGAAACCGAAGCCGGGAATGATCCGCGATGCGGCCAGCAAGCTCAAGATTGATCTGTCAAAGAGTTTTCTGGTAGGCGATCGCTGGAAAGATGTCGAAGCTGGACATTTAGCCGGAGTGAATGTCTATTTTATCGACTATTTTTATTCTGAACTTAGGCCTAAACTCCCATACGAAAGGGTGTCCTCACTGTCGGAGGCTGTTGAAATGGAATTAGGAGGGAACCGTGAAAGCTGAAATCTCGAAACTAAAGATAAAGTTGTTTGCGGATGGTGCAGATATAGGAAACATGATTCAAATGGCTGCTTTGCCACATATAGCAGGCTTGACAACTAACCCCACCTTAATGTTCAAAGCAGGAGTTTCCGACTATCAAAAGTTTGCAAAGTCTGTTTTGCGAGAAATAACAAATAAACCAGTTTCATTTGAAGTCTTCAGTGATAATTTGGATGAAATGGAGAGGCAAGCCAAGACCATAGCTTCTTGGGGCGAAAATGTGTATATCAAGATACCAGTCACAAACACCTCGGGTCTTTCTACATCTACGCTTGTTAGAAAATTAGTTAACGAGGGAACTAAAGTTAATGTTACTGCCGTTTTTTCGGAAACTCAAGTTCATGCGATATCAAAGGTACTGAGTAATGAAGTTCCAAGCTACGTATCAATCTTTGCTGGAAGAATTGCTGATACAGGCAGAGACCCCTTGCAAATCGTAAAAAAAACACTCAGCGAATTATCCAGCAATTCAAACTGTGAAGTAATCTGGGCAAGTCCCAGAGAGTTACTAAATGTTTTCCAAGCCAATGAAATCGGTTGCCACATCATCACAGCAACACCGGACATTCTCATGAAGTTGAATTTAGTAGGCAAGGATCTTGATGAATATTCATTAGAAACTGTGAAAATGTTTTATAACGATGCACAGAAATCAGGATTTTCAATTTAGTGATGGGTTTTTGAGCAGCTTGAATAAATGATATAAAATATTCATTTTGTAGGCTTATGAACTGTGCTTGCAATGGTTTCAAGTTTATGCACTTGCCAATAGTTCTAAAGTCTTCCTTGATTTAAGATTACTACTTCAACGAGAAGTCTTTTTCTCCATTATTTGATAGGTTATGAGTAAGAATTCCTTTAGATTCAGCAATTCTGCACAGTTGAGAGGACTGGAAAACCGGAAACTTTAGTGCTTCTATCATGCATCTAAATTTCTCAGTTGGTATCCCTGGCAGAGCCTTCATGTTTGATGATTCTTACCTAATTCAAAGTTCTAACCTTTTAGCTTCACCTAAGGATCATCTGCATTAGCAATTGTGTCAAAGATGATTGCTATATATTGGATAGATTACTTGTTTTGCCTTATAATTTCAAACAGAAATTAGATAAAGGTGGGAGACTCATGGAAGTACCTTTGGCTATGCAGGGTTTAGACTCAGACGATTTAGACATTATTAGTCAAGTCTTTGCTAGCGGAAACCACACCATGGGTTCTAAAGTCAAAGAATTTGAGAATCAATTCGCGAAATTCATCGGTACAAAATATGCTGTAATGGTTAATTCTGGTTCGTCTGCCAACTTATTGGCTTTGGAAGTTGCTACCCGCGGGCACAATGGATTGTTGAAAAACGCTGGAGGCAAGCTAATTGCAGTACCAGCCGTGCTATGGCCCACAAGTCTCTGGCCAATTATTCAATTGGGGTTTCGAGTTCTCATCATAGACACTCAACCTAATTCTTTGATGATTGACTTTAATCAATTACGAGAAGCCAAAAAGGTTTTTAGTGACGAGCTCGTTGGCGTAGTTTTGATTCACCCTCTCGGAAAGTCTCTTGACTTACAGGAGGTCAAATCTCTTAAAGATGAGCTTGGATTATTCGTAATTGAAGATACAGCTGAATCACTCGGCTCTGGCAACCACGGCAAGTACAGCGGTAGCGTGGGGACTTTCGGCACTTTCTCCTTCTACTTTTCGCATCACATAACAACAGTGGAAGGCGGGATGGTTGTTACTGACAATTTACAAGATTATGATGACTTAATCTCTATGCGTGCACATGGCTGGACGAGAAATCGCTCAGACAAAGTGCAAATTGAGCGAAAGTATCCCAATTTACATAAAGATTTTCTCTTTAAAACTTCGGGGTATAACTTTAGGCCCATGGAATTTCAGGGTGCGTTAGGAACCTCACAATTGCGAAAATTCCCTGATTTCCTATCAAGGCGGCTGGTTAATGCTACAAAAGTTGCTAGTGGAATCGAGGATACTCCTTTTGAAATTCTAGATTTCTTCCTAAAAAATGCTTCTCCTGATTTAGTTCACGCGAAAATGCCAGTTCATTCGTCCATGGCCTTGCCCATTAGATATAAGAATAGTGCAGTCAACGTAACTGAGGTGATGCGCTTTTTGCAATTACATAATATTGCCAACAGGCCTCTACTTGCTGGTAACGTCTTGTTCCAGCCTGCCTTCAAGCACGAATGTATTGTTCCTTATGGAAACCTTGAGAACGCGTCTAGTCTCTATCAACAAAGCTTTATGATTGGAAACCACCACAACTACAGTTCTGAGCAAATCGAAAAGATAGTCGATGTCTTGATTAAATTCTCGGAGTAAAATGGAGCTTTGTATAATTATTCCAACGTATAGGGAAGAACTCAACATCGAGGTTACTTTACTAGAATTGTTTTATGAGATTCCTGAAATCGATAAATTTATAATTGTTGATGATTCACCCGATAATCTAACAAAGATAGCGGTTCAAAATATCACTCGGAACTTTGGCAACAAAGAAGTTGTATTAATCGGCAGTCCCTCTAAATTGGGAAGAGGTTTTGCGGTTCGGCAAGGTATGAGTTGGGCTATCGACCACTTTACAAGTTGTTCACATTTTATAGAAATGGATGCTGATGGATCACATAACGCCCAGATGGTAAGGCGCTTGATGTTGCAAGATTCTAAATTAGATTTCATAATTGGTTCCAGATACTTGCCAAAAAGCAACATTGTTGGTTGGCCGAAAAAACGGGAATACTTTTCTAGACTAATAAATCTATCCTTGCGGCTTTTGTTTAGGTATCCTGTTTCAGACTGGACTAATGGTCTACGCCGGTACTCAAAAAAAAGTACAAAGTTTCTTCTAAGCACAAAAATACAGAATGGAGGTTTTATCTACTTGAGCGAGCAGATTCTCCACTTGAGAAAAATGGGTGTGCCTGCAACAGAAATCCCAATTGACTTTTTCGATCGAAGCAAGGGTAGTAGTAGTGTTACAAAACGTGAATTATTTGCAGCAATGTGCGCTGTTGTGAATCTCTTCTGCGCTTTTGGAACAAAGAGGAAGTTAAAGAATCCCATTTCTCAGTAAAATAGTTTCGAGATCATCCTGAAATTTGCATTCAACATCATCAAAACTTGAAGGGTTCGTTGCAAGGACTCCTAGTCCTCTTGAAATAGAGTATGCAATATCTTCTAACAAAAGAGGGTCGAAAGAAATCGAGTCCACATTCAGTTCTCTGTTAACTGCGATATTGCTTGCGAGTGTTCGACATGCAAACACTTTAGATTCTAGAGTAGGGTAATTAAATCCCTCGCCAAGAGAGGGATTTATTGAGAATAAGGCTCTAGAGTAAGCTTCAGCTATAACTTTATCACATGCATCACTTATCCACACCACACTTTTACTCCTTCGAATCAATCGAATTTCATCTCTACATTTCCATCCTTTTCTACCAAGAATAAGTAATTGAACATCCAAGTAATCGTCCAAAACCTTACCCCACGCTTTGATTAAATTAGGATAATTTTTCCTTGGTTCAATTGTATTAACACATAGAAAGAACTTTTCTGGAAGTTTGATATTTTCACAGCTTTGACATCCATCACAGGCGTAATCAGCTACTTTAGGAGTCTGGCAGTAAAGGACTTCAACTTTCAGGTCATCCCTGAAATTAAGAATCTCGTTAGCTGTGAACTCGGAATCTGCAAGAATAAGATCTTGAGCTTTAATACTCATAAAACCTCGCGTATATGCTCTTATGGACGTCCTACGAAACCACTCCGGATTAGTTATAGGAAATATGTCATGTATTCTGATAATTCTTCGTGTTGAGATACTTGGTTGCATATGCCAAACATGTGGCTGAAACAAGTATTTCGTTCCCGAAGTATCTATCTGGTTAGGAAAGCCTAATTGAGACCGAAACCAAGCATAGTCTGGCATCCGCTTCTTCTCTCGCGTCTGATTAAGCGTAGAAAGTTCAACAATATTTGGAATAAGGCATTTCAACGCGCTATGAAAATACCTCGCATCTCTCCCTATCCCTGAACGATTGTTTGAAAAGCGTAAATCAATTGCATATTCACTCACAATATAACTATACTAAAGTAATGGTTCACAGTGTGGGGACTTGTTTGAGTCGCCTTAATTTGGACTTTCTCGAGGGTCAATTTGTTAATTTTGTTGATTCTATTTTCTCACAAGAACCACAAACTAACTCTAATCCCTATGAATATGTGGATGGGATTGGAATTAAATGGAATAAAGGAATGTGGCCTGGTAGTTTTCCTGATTCAGATTACACTTTTGATTTAGAAAAGGGTGATGGCTTTCGGGCGGGACATGCAGAATGGTTTGGAGTTTTATTGGCTGCTTTTTTAGCTCAAAAGGATTCGAGAGTACCCACCCTTGTAGAACTAGGGTCTAGTCAAGGGCTTTGGTGCGCAAACTGGATTAGAATTTTTCAAATATCTCCCCATTCGCTTCAATTAGTTCATGCTCACGGTTATGAAGCTGCAGAAAGTTTCATAGAAACTTCTGAGTTCTGGCATGGGAATTTTCAAAACATTAATAAACTTATCGAAGAAAATGGCTTGACCTTGGTGGGAGACAATTGGATCTTCAGACAACACAGAAAAGCAGTTTCTAAGAATGGTAAGCATATGTTGTTCCCAAAAGTGGAAATTGCAAAGGACAATGGTGCTCAAGCAATAGTCCGAAGTAAGAATAATATGGATTACCGTGGTAAGAGAGTGGAATACGAAACTGTGAAAGGTATATCAATCTTAGAAATTCTACGCTCAGTCGAACATTTATCCATTCTTCATCTAGACCTGCAAGGGTTAGAATGGGAAGTAATAAAAGGACTTGATATTCGTGATCTATCAAAGAAAGTACGTGTAATCGTCGTTGGAACTCACAGCTTGGGAAATCACCTCAAATTAAAGCAGAAATTGAATAGGTTTTTTACTCTCGCATGTGAAGAAAAACCCCGATTTATCCGTGATTCATATCGCAAGGTGCTAGCAGAGGATGGCACGTTAACTTTTCTTTCAAAAGAATCCAATCTAGGGTAACTTTTTTAGGGGTTCTGCAATAAGAACATTCCAGTTGCCTGTTCTTCTGCCACAAGAACTCTCACGTCATTAATGTCATCTTCCAGTTTATCTGTAATTAAAAGTGGACAATCTTTATCACTCGTGGAATATACGGGATACTCGGACCAGAATCGATAATTGTACAAGGACCACCAGTTATTCGGATTCTCTAACTCCAAAATTATACATTTTTCTATTGATTTTGTTTCACTTAGAAAGTGATTCGCTGTATCACTTATAACGTGATTTTTCTGCCAACCAGATTCAATCCCAGCTTCCCAGCCAAATGCTGTTGCACAAAATAGCCAAGCAGACAGAGGCATGATGTACAAAACTTTTGGTTTATATAGGAAAAAGGCTAGATATATTATCAAGATAAAAATTGGGATAAACAGGAAACTGGGCTCCATTTGCCTTCCCTTCGACACCCCAAAGGCAAATGGACTTCTCATAGGATCTGCGACAAATACCCCGATCTTAATAGTAATAGATCCAAGAACAAGAGTGAACAACAGGCCAATTGCCAAACTTCTGCGATTTATTATCTTTCCTAAGGTAGGTAGATTAACAATTACGAATGTTATCGTAATGGCAAAAACTAAAGGCATTAGTCCATCTACGTATCGTGTTGCAAAAACCAACGAAGCCAAAGGCTCTCTCCATACTGGATTAAGAGAGAGAAATAACTCAAACAATGTTGTAACCATGAGGGACGACAGGAAAAGCAATAATACAAGAGTCATAATTTTAAAAGCAATTGACTCAACAGACCTATTTTTGTCAAAAAACTTTTCTTTCCATCCTATGACGCACAATACTGCGACTAAAAGAAGACCGAAAGACTCAAGATTTATAATAAACAACTTTCCGAACAGAAAGAGTAAATAATTCTTAATAAATCCGTCTAGTACTTCGAATTTAAGAAGTGAGCTTGCAAAAGATGCCTCATAGTTTTGAACTGAGTAGTAACGATTGATTATTCCAAATATGAGAGCTGTAATCAAGGTGAAGGATAATAGAGCAAAAACGTTTTCACCTTTTTTTCTCTTAACATAAAAAAACAGTGCAAGAGTTAAAAAAGACACTGCCATAAGTCGGGTATGTATTATTGAGATGAATTGAAGCACTATTATGCTTAGTAGGATTGCATAACTATCCTTCTTGATATATAGAGATGTGAATAAGTAGAAAGCAATTGAGGCAGCCAATATTAGCCATGTCTCAGTGCTGATTCTCATCGTCGAGTAGAGAGCAGGAAAGAACATGAAGGAACTAAATGTTGTCCAAAAAGCCTGACTTCGATTGACTAACCCCAGAAGACTTCTAAAGCAAATTATAGCTGCGGTCACAAGTACTCCACAATTAATCAATTGTTGAGCACGATACAGGTCATCTCTACTGGAAAATATCCATAGCAATGGCTGAAGGACAAGACCAAGTCCTGCGCGATATCCTGTAAATCTCTCATAACTTGAATCTTGAATAAATAATCCTGCATCTAAACCTGCAAACTCATCAGCGAATATTTTTGGGAAAGTAAATCTCGAGTAAGTCAGGGTGAAGTAAATTATAATTGGAAGGGCGAGTGCCACATAGTGCAAACCAGAAACACTTAATCTTCGAATCAATTGTTTCCTAAGAAACTGAGCCATGATAATGCCTTACTTTTTAGTTGGGAAACATGAGTTTGCTGTTCATCATTCAACTTAAACCTATTTCCCTTTCCTTCATTGATCCCCATTATTACATCACTTAGGGAATTTGTGCCAACCTGCCGACTTGTATCGAAGAAATAAGCAAAGTCACTCAACACTTCACGATAAACAGGGATATCACGGGCAATTACCTTCAAACCCATTGCATGTGCTTCCAGGCCAGGCATACAAAATCCCTCGTGACTTGATGAACAAATAATTGTTCCCGCTACGGTCAGGAAGAAATTCACTACATCGTCCGTTGGACTCTCAAGCCAGGTCACATCAAGCCCATTTCTTATAAGTTCGTTTATTCTTGTTACTACTTGCTCCGACTTCCAACCTACCCTGCCTAAAATAATTAATTTTGCATCAACTCCAAGCTGCCATAGTTTTTCAAATTCATCTAAGACTAAAGAATGACCTTTTCTTGGCTCAATAGTTCCCAACATCACATACCAGTTTAGATTCCGTTTTGATTCCATCAGCTTTGATGGTATTCGAACAACCGGAGTTACGACATGTGTATGTAGATATCCATTGCTATTTGACCGCAAAAAAGAAATACCAGAATCGTAACTGACTTGAGAGTCGAACACGATATCAGTAGAAACTTGCAATGAAGTTCTTATCCACTTTTCAAAAACCCCTGGGAACCATTCCTCAAACAATTCTGGGTTACTCAGCGGTAAAACATCGTGGACAATAGTTATTATCCTAATGCCTTGTCGCTTCCAGGTAGAAAGTGTTGCTTCCGCTTCTTGCAGGGATCCATCCATTCCTGGAAAAATGACCAGGTCTTGTTGATTGGGTACAACAATACCCATGTCTAAATCAAATTTTTGAAAGATTTCTTGGTAATTGGCGTCCATTAGGCCTAACTTTGACGCAACATAAAAGTTACTGCCTTTTCGAATAACTGGTATCAGAGCGCTATTCGACTTCTCTGAAAACTCATGATAAAGGTTTGAGCTAACTCTCAAGATTCCATCAACATAAGTCTTTGTAATTTCGTCCGTTAAAACTAGAAAGATTCTAGTTCTTAGTTGATTATGTGTGATTACTTGAATCTTAAAATTCGCTAAATTACTTTTTATTTGGCTATCCAATACTTTTTCAGTAATCTTTTGTTTCTCTCTAGAGAGCCGAGGATGATGGCCATACTTCTGCTGCACTATCTCGTAATAGGTCTTGGCAACGTTAGACACGTGATGTTCAATTGCTACATTACCTTTGCTCTCAGGATTTTCCTTGAGCAAACTAGTTTGAATTAGGTTGTCTAAACGTAGTGACAGATTGTCTAGGTTTTCCTCGTAGAAGAATAAGGGGTTTGTTTTATAAATATCGAATGCAATTTCGTAATTTGATATTACTGGAACATTGGATTCCAAACAGTCAAGTATTGAACTTGGCGATTCCAAGCGCGTGGAATTCCGTAATTGTATCGATACGTCAGTTCGTTCCAAAATTTCCCGATAGTCATTCTCGTTGACAAATCCTGTAAACCACACACTCACCCTCATTTTTCTTGCCAAGTCAGTTAATAATGACGTGAGCTGTGGATCTCCGATGCCCACGATATTTAATTTGATTCTCTCGCGATAAATACTTTTCTCTATTGCGAGCAAAATGGTGTCCAACATTTTTGTTTGATCAATAAAGCCAAAACTAGAAACATCTATGTATCTCTTTGCAGAATTACTAATCGATTTTTTTGCGACTGGACTACTTTTAGTCCATAGTGGGACATTCGATTCACAATTTAACAATTCACTAGCTTTTGTATTGTGTCCAATCCGCGCTTTTCCAAAACTGGTTATCTGTTTTAGTAGTTTTGTCCCAAGGGGAACTCCTACTTCGATTGGTGATGGCATTTCATTAATCGCTTGAATTCCAAACTCAGCAAATATATATTTAGCTAATGAGGTATTTATATTATCGTAGGGTAATGTTTCGAAAAAACGATCTAGCGAAGCATCGTGAAGGTCAAATATGGGATGACAAAATGGCATGAAGCTAAAGGCTGAAGAATGGTGGGGGGAATTACCTAGTGCCAGTATTATGTTATTAGCGGTCACAACTTTTGTTAAAGCATTAAATGAGTGATTTGGATCTAGCGTCAGCAATTTATCAAGCTCTTCTAAAAGAATTGCATTTCGATATGCGATTCCAGTCTGTTCAGGGGGTAATGGAGTGATGAAAACTAGCTCAGGTTTATCTTCATTTAAGCTTCGTTTGTGGTCTGATAATGTTTTATGCGTATTTATAATATAGTTTCTAACTAAATTTGATACTTTAGGCCACATTTGAGATGCACTGTTTGACGCTTTGTGAGCAACTTCTGATCGCTTGTCTCTATAGTTTAGATCGAGTAGGAAATTCTTGAGTTTCTCAGCAAGATCCAATGGACTGTCTGTTTCAAACGTGAACTCTGTATCAAAACAGATTTCTAGTAATTCTTGTGTCGACGCAATTAAACACGGCTTTCCCACTGCTTGAGCATCAAGTATAGGAAGTCCTAAACCTTCCTCACGGCTGGGAAACAAAACTGCTGAGCAATTTAAATATGCTTTCAGGATCTCATTGTCTGAAAGAGTAGGATGGAAAAGAAAAAAATGCTCAATTCCATACTTTTGAGCCTTTCGAAGCATATTTGATCCGAATTGAGTGTCGGTACTTGTTAGGTTGAATACTGTTTCTTTTGGAATTTTTTCTCTTAACAAATTAACAGCCTCAACCAAAATATCTGCACCTTTACGAGGATCACCCGCACCCGGAAAGAGGAAATTTGGTGACTCAGCTTCCCTTGTTTGTGGTAAGGCTAGATCGAGTTCTAATGTAGGACCGCCGCCAACCACGATTGAGTGTATTTCTTTTTTCAACAAAAGCCTTAAATCCTGATCGGCTTTTTTGCTGATTGTGAAAAAGGAGTCAATTCCCTTTAAATAACCGAGTCTCTCGAGGTATCTCTGGAACTGAAAATCTTCAAATTCATCATTATTGGGGGGCGTAATTGCGTCATAGAACATAGAGTAAGTGGGTATAGAGTCATAAAGAAAGTCTGGGCTTACCCATGAAGTAGCAGGTTCAGCCAAAGGGCTGAGTTGAATGAAGGCATCTATTTGTAATGCTTTAACAGCCTGAAACAATGAAAATCTATTGGTCAGGTTAATTGTCTCGAAATTATCTATATTGGCTTCGTCACTTTCAAAGAGAACTATCTCTGAACGATTAAAGAGACTAACAGCTGAACTTTCTAAAAAGTTACCATATAGACGGGATGGTAATAACCCTTTAATGCTAAGTGGATTTTCAATAGTATCCTGTGCCTTCAACTCCTTCAATAAGTTGTATGAATATCGGCCAATTCCACGGTTTCGACTCAAGGAAACAAAGCACTGCAGATCTACTAAAATATGCATGTGATAATTCCTCTCCGACATTTAATTGTATGTGTGACTGGCGATTAAACTCTTGGACATTATTTGGTGAGAAGGCCAAACTTTTATAGCAGCTGCATTTAGATTCTGCTCATACCTAACTTTGCTCAAGAAATAATGGTGAGCGGGAAGAAAATGTCTTCTTATTATGGGGTTTGTTAGAAATCTAGAATTCTTATCTACTTTCTTGAGATATCGAAGAAAACTTAAATAATTCGAAAAGTTCTCTTTTGTAGTTCTTTGTAAAGATTCTCTCTGGGCGCTCAAGCTAATCTGTGCCCACCGCTTTACTATCCACTCATTCCTGCGTAACTTTACTCCTAATCTAGATGACAATATTATTCTTCTACAAGGGATTAGCCTTAGATAGAGATAGAGAGAAATTTTTCCCATGTTTTGTGTGTTTTTTACTTTCCAAGTGTATTTGGCACAGTTAAACTATACACTCAAGCATAAGGCTCTTCTACAGTAAGGGAAGCTAATTGTGAATATTGTAGATAGAAAGCAATCAAAAAATAGCCTCTCTCCTTATTCGGTTGTCGCTGTGATTTCAACTTTGATTGGTGTTTGGTGGCTTCGATTTATAGTATTTAACGGAAACGATATGCTCCTTGCTCCCTTTGGTGACTTAGCTTGGAACCTAGCAGCGGTTCAAACTTGGATGAGCGCTGGCCCTCTTTTAGCCGATCAAAATCTTGCCGCTGGAATCGGATTTAATCCTTGGAAACTACCCCAGATGGGGTTGCTCAGTGGTTCGATCAGTTGGCTTACTGGATTTTTCGGATTTAGCGTAAACTCAGCGTTCGGACTGACAGTTGTCTTAGGGGCATTGTTAAATTCCTGCTCATTACTTTTCTTGTTCAGACAAATCACTAAACGTTTTACTATCATGCAAATTGTCTTATCAATTTATTTGGGAGCAGGCATATTTACATTTAGTTTGTTAGGGCATAGCCAAGTCCGACAATATTATGGAATCTATATAGCCCTTGGACTTATGATACATACAATAAAAAACAACTCACAAATTTCTGGTCTGATGCAATTCCTCCTAGTTTTAGTTGTTGCGCTTAGCCCAACTTGGCCCATGTATGTGCTCGCTTTAATAATTTCATTTACGCTATTTGCAACCTTGATAGAACGAGAGTATTTGGTAAGTAGGGTTCTTTTGAAATTCTTTGGACTAGTTTTTATCGGTTTGATTCCGCAAGGGCTTCTGTATATAACTGCAGTTGAAAAAGGATCCCCTATTGATCGTGGGTTTTGGGATTCGAATCTATATAGTGGCCACTTATTAGATTTTTTGTTTGCCAGCCCATTTATCAATCACTTAGTACTGGAAGGGCGTGATGTGGGTAGTGGGGCAAGTATCGAAAGAAACCAAATTGGGTTTTTTGGAGGAATTCTGGCATTTTTAGCCTTTATTATCTTTTTAGGACTGAGAGATAAGTTAATCCCCAATGAGCATATTCCTTCTCACAGCACACGCAAGTTGATTGATAATACACTGTTAATTGTCATATTTTTGTTTTTGACAGGAGGTTTGGGAAATCTCCTGTCAGGGTTGACAGCTATTTTTGGTTTCCCGTCTCCTGGGCGTGCATACAGCCGCTTAATTATCTTGATACCTGTAATAGCAGTGTGCAGGGTATTTCACCATCTTGATTCACGTCCCTTACCAATTAAAAATCAGAGAGTTACAAGTTTTTTTATTTTAGCGGTTACTACTTTTTCACTATATCTAGATTTCCAGAATACCCATAGAGAAACTCCGGTTTCTGTTTTGTCCCTTCCAGAATACCCTGCTGTAAAACATATAACCGAGTCTGTCGACCGCGATTGCACGATTGCTCAATTTCCTGTCGATACTTTTCCCACAAATCAAGTTTCGCGTTCGTGGGCGGATGTGCCTAACTTTCACTTCCGAGGTTTTGTCCCGTACCTAATTAATCCGAATTTAAGTTGGAGCTACGGGTATGCAAATCCAGCGAATTCAGAAATGAATCTGCTTGTGGGGGAAGACATTGACGCTCAGGAATTGCGAAGATTACAAAACTTAGGTGTTTGTGCTATTTTGTTTGATAATTTGCTGAGTTCAACTGCAATAGAAAGAGGAATTCAGCTATACGGATTACAGATTTCTGGCACTCTTTCCCCGACTATTTTTGGTCGATATTCTGTTTATATTCCATAGAAACTATTGACTAGGAGCTTTTCATGTCGTGCTTGACCATTAACTCCACTAACTGATCAAACGTAAGCTTTGGTTGCCAGTTCAGTTTAGCCTTAGCTTTTGTTGCATCACCGATAAGTAAATCTACTTCAGCAGGGCGAATTTCGTTTGCGTCAAATTCAATATACTTCTCTAAATCTTCACCAAGCCCAGCGTAAAATATAGCCTTCCGCGCAAATTCTTCGACTGTGTGTGTTTCGCCTGTTGCAATTACGTAGTCTTCTGCAACATCCTGTTGAGTCATCAGCCACATTGCCTCAACATAATCGCCTGCATATCCCCAATCTCTTGAAGGCGACAAAGAACCAAGTTTAATTCTCGATCTCGAGCCTTTAACTATATCCGCCAACCCACTCGTAATCTTCCTTGTGACAAATTCTTTTCCTCGGAATTCACCCTCATGATTGAATAGGATTCCACAAGAAATATGCATACCGTAAGACTCTCGATAGTTTACACAAATTTGATGGGCAAAAGCCTTCGCAACACCATAAGGTGATCGGGGGTAAAATGGTGTCAATTCATTTTGTGGAACGGCGCGAACCTTGCCAAACATTTCTGAACTTGAAGCCTGATAAAAACGAACCCTTTCCACTAAACCTACCATTTTAATTGCTTCGAGAAGACGAAGTGCTCCAAGACCTGTGACGTTAGCAGTCAACTCAGGTTGCTTAAAACTCAAGCCAACAAAACTAATTGCACCTAAGTTGTAAACTTCATCGAACGGTTCCTTCTCCAATGCGTGAACTAAACTTGCAAAGTCTTGCAAGTCCCCCCGTAATATTTTTACATTGGGGAAAAGTGCCCTGAATGACTCTTCGCGCGAGTTTCTCTGGCCATTGACAAGACCGAAAACTTCATAATTTTTTGATAGGAGCAATTTAGTTAGGTGGTGTCCGTCTTGACCTGTGATTCCAGTTACTAATGCTTTTTTCACTTTGCTCCCACATTTTCTTACCCTAAATTTGGTAGTAAAAGATACCAAATTTTAATCGTGTCACCTAAATGATAGTGTTAACATTCTTAACGCTTAGGCCTTGCCTTGAAGTTGGGCACATAAAACTAGAATGGAGCCCTGTAGAATCGAACATTCTCTCAGCTTTGGCATTAGCTATTTGAATTATCTAACAATACATGATAACGGTATCAAATTGCTTTTGAGCTCTATCGACCTTGGGTCAACAAAGGTCGCCTTGTAAAAGATATGCCCTTGGAGCGAATTAAATTGTTTGCACTTCGAGATCTTTTGCAGTCTATTTGCTCGCACGCTCAAAGAAATCTCTTTCTATCGAAATTGAGAACTAGTCGATCAGGTTTGTTGGGAGTGACCACTACGAGAACACTCTGATTCTTAAGCTGCAAAATAGGTGGGGTGACCTAGGAACGCGCATTAGTTAATATAGGATTACGATTATACTCATGAATCTTGTTGTATGCCCCTCCAGGCTGTTTGCGGTGTATTTACTTTCTTACGTCCGGACTTTTGGGAATGGACGCAAATTTCACTTCGTAATTTCAGATTTATCAAAAGCTCCCAAGGACTTGATTAGTTTAGGCAGAAAATATGGTGTGACTTTTATTCCGGAAGAGGAAATCCTGGAAAATAAATACGAAGAATTAATCATTCATTCTTATTTTCGGTTTCATGCTCAACAAAGATTTATCTCAAGTATCAATTTTAAAACTTTGACTTTATATTCTGATGGACTTCGTAACGGTTTCTATGGATTACCTTATCTTAATCCTAAGTTAACAAAGATAATTTCTTTTGGACTTTCTCTTCGAGAATCCAGTTTTGAATTATGCATTCCGAAGGGTTTTGAAACAATACCTCACGAGGTCATTAGTTTGAATCAGATAAGTACTACTTGGAATCTACTTTATCAGGTGAGCGGTAAAGCAATCTCAAATCCATTTACTTCAAATGATTTGCTCATTGTAATGCGGTATTGGAATCTACCCAATTCAATTTATGAATTTAGGCCGGAAGTTTCAATTTTGGATTATTTGAGGGAAGAACTTTCACGCGGTAATACTCCAGGGAGGGTGATTTTTCGAAAGGATCCTCGTTCTAATCAAAATATAAGCCTAGAAGAATTAAGGAGCCTTTTCCCTTACGCAACTGAATTTGTAATATGGGAGGAGTTATTTGGTTCTCAGAGTGATTTCCCTGAGCTAACAGAACCTGAGGCTGTCATTTTTGGCACTAGTGGGAGCCCAGGCTATTTCTTTGGTTTCGACTCATCATTAAATGTTTTAGTTGGCAGGTATTGGAAGAAAACAAAGATTTTATGGCCGCAATCTCAAGTTTTTACGCGTTTTTTTAAGCTTCTAAGATCTTCCCGACATGTTGAGGAGCAATCAACCTGGATGAAAGCTTTTCTTGGGAGTCATCTTGATGAAGGGATAGTTGAGTTACAGGTTTCAGGACTTCCAATTGAACAGCACCTGACCCAGATGAGTTTTAGGCTACAGGAAGGAGAACGTGATGCGCTGACCCAGGAACGTGATGCGCTGACCCAGGAACGTGATGCGCTGACCCAGGAACGTGATGCGCTGACCCAGGAACGTGATGCGCTGACCCAGGAACGTGATGCGCTGACCCA
>Ga0169931_10003801_pt1 | contig 23810 bp, 18 predicted proteins | sample Kivu_15m_20L_FD_129675 | JGI IMG/M metagenome (GOLD analysis project Ga0169931, IMG submission 129675) | Freshwater microbial communities from Lake Kivu, Western Province, Rwanda to study Microbial Dark Matter (Phase II) - Kivu_15m_20L... | ecosystem: Environmental > Aquatic > Freshwater > Lake...
TAGGTACGCTCAACATCCTGCCATTATTTGCCCTTTAACTATTCCAATCAAATTGGATATGTCCGTTGCCGGGATTTCTCCGTACTAGGATGAATCATCACGTAGATGGTTATTCTTACTCGCCTTGTCCATTATACCACTGTGGCTAAAGCCAATCAATCGCTTTAATGGGACTAAAGTCGCTATCGACTGATCCCCATGTCTGAAGCCAGGGGCTTGCGTCTCGTTTTATGGTCAACAGACCCAAGTCCGACATCCAACACTAACTATTAATGCTAACTCAAAAAAAATCATGCAATAGTTAAAACTGAGCCATCAATTAAAAATCAGAAAGTTAAGGAAACCAGTCTACCACCCACATACTTGGCTGAATTAGGTAACAGCTATGACTACATAGAATGATCTCACCGCCCAGGTCTAATCTGTGGGGTTTTTGCTCAAATATTTCTGAAATTGCAGGATCATGAGCAAATTATTCTGGAATAGTATACAATGTGCGAGTAAGTTGCTTTTGCTGTGTAGTGGTTTTTGAGGATGACACTCTCACATAAGGATAATTCCAATTTCTTACAAGTGCAACGCTACTGGGAATTATTGCACGTCTTGGTATCGCGGAACCTCAAAGTACGCTACCGGGGATCTGTTTTAGGTGTATATTGGTCGCTGTTTAATCCATTGATTATGACAGCGTTATATACTGCGATTTTTGGGGCTGCCTTTGCTTCTTATTACGAGGATTCCATATCTAATTATATGTTGGCCGCGTTTACCGGACTGGTAGTAATTAATTTTTTCTCAGCTTCCACAATGCAAGCGTTGAGTAGTATAGTGGCAAATGGATCGCTTTTAAATAAAATTGAATTACCAATCAGCATTTTTCCAGTATCAATGATTGCGGCCAATGTATTTCAGTTTGCCATTGGTGTGTTACCCTTACTGGCAGTTATGACTTTTATTAATTCTCAGAGTTTAGTAAATGTCCTAGCTCTGGTACTACCAATGTTAGCTCTAGTTTTGGTTTGTACAGGAATTGGTTTTTTAGTTAGTGCCTTGTATGTGTTTTTTAGAGATTTACCTTATTTTTATGAGTTAGTTGTATTCGTCTTGTGGATTAGCAGTCCTATATTTTATCCTGCGGCTATTGTGCCCAAGACAGTCAAACCTTTTTTATCTTTAAATCCTTTATCTCCAATTATTGAAAGTTTGCGTCAGATTTCATTATCAGGGACAATGCCAGATTTAAATTTATTTTGGGGTGCTTTGCTTAGTGGTATGATTATCCTCACCATAGGATGGGCTAGTTTTCGGTTGTGGCGAGATAAATTTATGGATTTGCTGTAAATGGAAGTAATTCGTCTAGATCAAGTAACCCTCTGGCGACGCACTCAAGAAGAGTTTTCTTATGACCTCAAGAAAACTTTGTTATCTTTTATGGAAGGCAAATATCGCCAACCACCAAAGAAGTTAGTACTTGACACAATTGATTTAGTAGTTGAAAAAGGCGAAAAACTAGGTGTTATCGGAGCAAACGGATCTGGTAAATCAACACTTTTAAAAATAATCTCTGGGATTCTTAAGCCAACTACTGGAAGCGTGAGGTTACGTGGTAAAATTGCTCCTTTGATTGAATTAGGAGCAGGTTTTGATCCAGAAATTTCCGTGATAGACAATATTATGTTATACGGGGTAATGTTGGGTTTTTCTAGAAATGAAATGAGAGGGAGAACCCAGTCAATTTTGGAATTTGCAGAATTACAGGAATATTCGTTGGTTCCTGTTAAAGGACTTTCTTCTGGTATGGTGGCAAGGCTCGGGTTTGCCATTGCCACGGACGTACAGCCTGATATTTTGATATTAGATGAGGTATTGTCAGTTGGAGATGAGAGTTTTAAAAACAAGTGTGAGCAAAGAATTGGGAAATTTTGGGATCATAATGCCACTGTTTTAGTAGTATCTCATGATTTGAAGTTTATTAGAAAATCATGCATTCGCGCAGTTTGGTTAGATCAAGGGCAAATACGTTTTTTGGGCAATGCCGCAGAGGCTGTAGATTGCTACTTAAACTCATTATAGCCAATTTTGCCCACGTGAGGTACATCCTTATGGGGCAAGATGTATTAAGCAGCGAGCAGGATTAACCCACTACAAGACGAGCATTTACATTTGTATCTCACGGATTTAAGAAATGCTATAAATGAAATTTAAAAACTATAACTGATCAATTTGTGCTGTTCCCAGGTTGAGAATTGACTTATACAAAAACTTTATTTTTTGGGGGTAAGAGAATGGCTTTGAGATATGTACAAATTTTAGATGCTTTGGATTATGGTGATGCCGTATCAAATCAAGTAATCCATATTCATCAAATGCTTATTAATAAAGGTGAAAAGTCACAAATTTTCTCGAAATTTGCAGATCATAGAGTTGATAAGTATCGTTTAAATTTTGCTGAATTCTGCATCGATGAGGATACTGTCATATTACATCACTTTTGTGGTTACTCGGAAATAGCAGATGAAATCACTAATTTGCGTGGTTATAAAATTATGATTTATCATAATATCACGCCACATAGTTTTTTTGATCCCAAGTCAGCATTATATGAATTTTGCAAACAGGGTAGAGAGCAGTTGCAAAACATTGTGGGTAAATATAATTTAATTTTAGGAGATTCACCTTTTAACTGTCAAGAAGCTAAAGATTTAGGAGCAACAGTAGTTAAAGAACTACCGATAATAGTTCCGAAATTTTCTACAGAGGTATCTGTAAATTCAGTAAATAATTTACGGTTTGGTCTTGATCATGTGTGGTTATTTGTGGGAAGGATAACACCTAATAAAAGACAAGACCTACTAATAGATATTTTGGCTCGTTATATTAAATTATATCCTGATCAGAAAAATCATTTATATTTAGTGGGGAGATATTTTGAAGATGATGTTTACTACCAGCAGCTTCGGTCTAAAATAGAGCGTTTAGGGCTGAACAAACAAGTTACTCTTGTTGGTAAAGTGGAAGATGAAGACCTACCTGCTTACTATCAAGCAGCAGATTTATTTATCTGCATGAGTGAACATGAAGGATTCTGTGTACCGATAGTAGAAGCGTTCAATAATCAAGTACCAGTAGTTGCATATGCAGGAACAGCAGTATCATACACTATGGGTGGTGGAGTTGGCGCTCTTGAAAGCCTGGATGTAGAAACTGCTGTTAGACGCATTCATTCAGTATTTACTGCTCATTCTCTCAAAAATGAGCTAGTTGATCATGGAATTAAACAAGCTCATCGCTTCAGTCCGGATGCTGTACGCCAGCATTTGTATGCAATCATAGACGAAATTACACATGAGGATGGGCAGAAAGATACATTGCTGGTTTCTGTAGTTATTTGCACTTGCGATCGCAGCGACTACCTAAAAAGATGTTTAGATTATCTCTATGATCAAGACTATCGGCATTTTGAAGTCATAGTAGTTAATGGTCCGTCAACAGACAACACTCAAGAAATACTTACATTGAGAGATAACATTAAAGTGGTGCAAAATCCTCTACGTAACCTTTCAGTATCCCGAAATTTGGGTATCAGATATGCTTCGGGAGATATAGTAGCTTTCATAGATGATGATGCTCTACCTTATGATAATTGGTTGTTTGAAATTGTTAAACGTTATCGTGAACTCCCCAGGAATGTGGTAGGTATAGGTGGCAGAACATTTTTGGCTAACCAGTTTAAATTTCAATTTGAGTTGGGAATCATTGATAGTTTTGGTAATCATGTAGAAGTTGCTGCCCATGAAACCCAAAAAAATAATGGTAAATATTATCGCCATTTATTAGGCACTAACTGTTCTTTTCGTAAAGACGCTTTAATTGCTGTTAATGGTTTTGACGAACAATATGAATATTATCTTGATGAAAGCGATCTGGCGGTAAGATTACAACAAGTAGGGGGTGTAATAGCTAATGCCAATCAAGCTTATATTAGGCATGAATTTGCACAAAGCCACAACAGGCAAGGAAAATATAATTTTAATTGGCAAGTAATAGCTAAAAACACTGTTTATTTCGGGGTCAAAAATGCGGATAAGAATAGTTATTGGCTTACAAGAATATGGAAAATAAATCAACATCTACTACAAGAGCGTTGCTTAAATTTTATCAAGGCGTGGTGGCATGATGATTTACAGCTACAGGCAGCAATCGCCTATTCTTTTCGCACAATTATAGGTGCTTTACGTGGTTACTATGACTCTTGTTTTCCTCGAAGAGTGGGAAAAAATTTAAGTGATATAAATTCTCCTTTTCTGCCTTATATGCAAAACAATCATTCTGAACGAACTAAACAGCAGCTACATATTTTGATTATTTCCCAAGAATTTCCTCCCCATTCTTTTGGGGGAATTGGAGCATATAATCAGACATTGGCCCGAGAATTAATGCAAATGGGGCATGAGGTGACTGTGATTAGCCGTGGACCGAGAGACTGTACTGATGTCATTGGACCACTGACACAAATCCAAGTTGGTTTTGTAGAAAATTATCATTACATTCCAGAATCACCCATGCTCTCAAAAAATATTGCTTGGGCAGAAAAAGTAGCACAGATAGTCCAACAAATTCATTGTCAACATCCCATCAGTGTTGTTGAATCTGCTCTTTGGGATTTTGAAGGAATTGGTGTAGTGATGCTCCGCCCTGAACTTAAAGTACCACTAATAGTCCGTTTGGTAACTCCACTGGCTATTGCTATCCAAATGAATGGATGGCGGATGAATGAGGACTTAAAACGGTGTATGCAAATGGAACAAGAGTTAATTCGTTGTGCTGATCAGGTGATTGCTATTAGTAAGAATATTCAAGACACTGTTGTATCAAGTTATAACTTAACTCCTGACCATCGCTGGCTTGTTCAGCCGTTGGGAGTACAGCCTTGGCCAGCATACACCAACATTACTAATTATGGCGAACTACCTAAAGATTTAAAACGGGGAGCTATACAAATTCTGTTTGTTGGACGCTTAGAATCTAGAAAAGGTATTGATGTATTCATTAATGCCTTAAAACTGGTAATGCCGAAAGAACCTTCCATATCTGTTTGGATTGCTGGTAGTGACATTGAAGGCTGGAAAGAAAAGGCAGGTAGAATACTACGTGGTGATATATACAGTCGTGTACAATTTTTGGGTATGGTTTCCGAAGAAAAGCTACAGTTACTTTATGCTAACTGTGATTTTCTTGTATTTCCCTCCCGCTATGAGTCTTTTGGACTGGTGCCATTAGAAGCGATGGTTCATGGTAAACCTGTGATAGCCGCAAGGGTAGGAGCGATACCAGAGGTAGTCTTAGAAGGGGAGTGTGGTCTTCTCTTTGAACCTGACAATTACCAAGAATTAGCACAAAAAATTTTGAATATCCTCCATGATGACCATCTTAGGGATCAGTTGGCTAAAGGGGCAAAACAAAGAGTAGAAGTTCTTTCCGCTAGAAACATGGCTAAAGCTAGCGTGAATGTTTACCAATCTTTAGTGAATGCTAAGACTCCCATGCAGACCATTAGTCCCCAAATCAGGGAAATATTTTCCAATCATCTTTTGTCAACGGAAAGCAATTTGAAAAGCAATGTTGAAATTACCAACCATCCAGCTGAGAAATCACTTTTACGGCAATCTGATTACTTGAATATGCGTCCAGATTGGAGTTTAACCCAACCTCAAATTATTAGTTGGGGGTGGCTTAACTCGATCATAAATCGTTTGATAGTTCCGAAGATTGTAAAATTTATTAATTCTGTTTTGTATGAGTCTATGCAAAGACAAACTTATATGAATAATGCTCTTATTTCTAGTAACAAAGCATTAGCGAATGAGTTAATTAATCTAAGAAAAAACACTGTTAAAGAAACTATGCTTGATAGTCAAATGGGTGTGGAAAATATCTTAGGCGCAATTCAGAAAAGTGTGGAAGAGGTCAAACAAGGGATGAACAATCAATTATCTGAAATAGTTGAATTGAAGCAGCTTGTATATGAAACAAAAAATCTAATGATTCCTGAATGTGAAAGGAGTAGAAGTGAGTTTGCCTATCGGTTAAAATTTCACCAAGGTCAAGCACCGATAATCATTTCCAAAGAAAAAGTGAAGGCAAATTTACATGATTTACACCTTAATCTCGGTTGTGGACAGGTGATTATACCAGACTACATAAACGTAGATCAAAGAGAACTACCAGGGGTTGATGTTATTGCTAATATTAGCAATTTGCCATTTGAACAAGGAACAGTTGCGGAAATATACAATTCTCATGTCATTGAGCATTTCACAGAGTATGAGGTTACTAATCACATCTTGCCTTATTGGTACAGTATGCTGAAAAATAGTGGAAAAATGGTGATTATTTGCCCCGATGCTAAATCCATGATGATTGATTATGCAAACGGACATTTTCCATGGGAGAATCTGAGAAAAGTAACTTATGGTTGTCAAGATTATGGAGGCAATCATCATTTTAATATGTATACTTCCGAGTCGTTGTGTAAAATCCTATTGAATTGTGGATTTAGTGAGGTCAACATTGTTGACATCAAGCGAGTTAATGGGTTATGTTACGAAATGGAAATTCACGCATTGAAGTAATTTATGTTTTTTTGGAGAATATAAAGGGAGAATTTGACTTCCACAAAGAAATTAAAATAAATTTTGACTAGGTTTGCAAATGAGAATATTTATAGATTGCACTCACACCGCCAAATATACATATAAAAATACTGGGATCCATCGAGTGGTTCGTGAACTAACATCTGAATTATTGAAATTAAATTCCAGTAGAACAGATATAGAAATCTTATTGGTCATGTTTGACGGCCGACGCATACGCCGAGTAACTAGCCTGAATCCATCGAATCATGGTCATGTGAATAAAAGTAAATTCTCTTTTTATCTCAATAAAGTGAACAGCAAGTTTCAAATACTGATTTCTAAAATCATAAATAAACTAAAAAAGCTAAGTTTAGAAATATCAGATTTGATTGCATCTCTGCATAATGATCCAAAAAATCAGGGTATTTATTTTGAAAAATATCAAATCAAACCAGAGGATATTTATGTTATAGCTGATGCTAATTGGGACTTACCTAAAACATATTACAGATTTTTACAGAATCTAAAACAAAGTGAAGTTACTCTAGCAATTATATGTTATGACATTATACCAATAAAGTTTCCTCACTTCTCTTCTCACAGTTTTACTAAGGCTTTTACAAGTTTTTATAAGGAATATTCTAATTTGTTTGATCTAGTTTTGTGCATATCTCAAAATAGTGCAAAAGATTATAAAAATGCCAAAAAACAAGGAATTCTATCTATTAATAACCCCAATGTAATAGTCAAAAGCTTTCGGTTAGGGTGTGACTATTACAATCATGATGATCTAGTTAACTTAGACAATACTAGTTTTGATACTAACTTCCATAAATTACTAACTAAACGTTATATTTTGGTGGTGGGAAGTTTAGTCCCTCACAAAAACATCAAAGCTATTATGGAAGCATTTGATTTATTAATCAATTCAAATTATGAAGATATACATTTACTATTTGCAGGTAATAGAGGTTGGCATCCAGAGACTGATGCAATCATAGAATCTCATCAAATGTACGGCAAGTTAATACACATACTAGGCTCAGTTACCGATGCTCAACTCAAAGTTCTGTATAAAAACTGTTACTGTTTAGTTCAAGCTTCTTTCTACGAAGGATTTGGACTACCTGTGGTAGAAGCACTCCAATATTTTAAACCTGTGGTTGCTAGCACTGGTGGATCTTTACCTGAAATAGGAGGTGATTTTTGTGTGTATTTTGATCCTAATGAACCAACTGAACTGTATGAATCTTTAAAAAAGCTACTTGATTCAGATATTTACTATAATGATTTGGTTGAATACATCAAAAAGCAGTATAAACCATTTTCATGGCAGGAGTCGGCTGAACAATTTTTATCTAGTTTGTGTAATTAAATTACCTGTCACCAAGCTATTACGCAGCTAAAGCCAATAAATAATATGTATTTTCTCAATAAAAGTAGTGCAGGCATATTGCCCGCTACCGTTATACAAATTAAATGGGTAACAGCTTACGAAAATTATCTGGCATTGAATTTTAATTGGTTGCATAATCTTGCAAATTTTTATGGTATTACTATCAAATGCTTATTATTTATACAAAAATTTACCCCAGGTGTATATAATGCAAGCAAGAAAGCAGATTAGTGGATTTCACAGATCGCAAACAACCTGCTCAAACAAGCCCATAAAATCTTGTAACACAAGCATCCTGCTTGCTAATGATTTACTTCACTAAGCAGCGAAAACCGCTATATCTAGCTTTGCCATCAAAAGTAGATTAACTAAATATCTCAAGTCCACAAAATAAGAACAGAAAAATGCTTAATTCTGAATTGCCTGAGTCTGAAGTTTCACCTCCTGATTACCATCAGATTGAACAACAAGAACAAACATTAAAACCCCGTCAAAAACCACGTTGGCCATTGATTTGGGGTATAATTCTCTTAATGGCCGGGGGCTTTGGTTGGCGCTGGGGGCAAAATAGCTTTAGTGGTAATGCACCTCCAGGAGGTAAAGCATCCGCCGGTTTACCGATGGCAATTCCTGTTAAATTAGCCACGGTAGAAACGGCAACTATACAAGATAGTTCAGTAATTAGCGGCTTTTTAGAGGCTCGCGGTTCAGTAACACTCAAGCCAGAAATTGACGGACGCATCAGTGAAATTTTATTCAAAGAAGGCGATCGCATCCGGAAGGGGCAAGTTATATTCCGCTTGGAAAGTGACAACACCCAAGCCCAGTTAAGACAAGCAAAAGCATCATTAGACCGCACCCAAGCCAGACTAGCAGAACTGAAAGCAGGTACACGTCCAGAAGAAATTGCTCAAGCCAAAGCTAGACTAGCTCAAGCCCAAACTCGCCTGAAAAATGCCCAGGGGGGAGCGCGTCCGGAAGAAATCGCTCAAGCAGAAGCTCAAATTAAGGTAGCAAAATCAGATTTAGAACTAGCAGAGTCAAGAGCTAATAGATACCAAAAATTAAGAGAAGAAGGTGTCGTTTCCCAAGACGAACTAGAACAGTTTCTCACAGAAAAAAGAAGGGGCGCAGCCAGACTAGAAGAAGCCCAAAAACGGCTAGACCAACTCGCCAAAAGCAGAAAATCTGATATTGATGAACTAGCAGCGGCTGTAGAACTAGAAAAGCAAAATCTGAAACAACTAGAGAACGGTTTCCGCCCAGAAGAAATTGCTCAAGCCCGTTCTCAAGTTAGGGAAGCAGCAGCCCAAGTGCAGTTAGCAGAAGTCCAACAGCAATACACTAAAATTGTTGCCCCTATCACTGGTATTATAGGTGACATACCTGTCAAAGTAGGAGATTTTGTCAGTAAAGGAGACCAACTCACCACAGTTACTGAAAATGACACCTTAGAATTAAATTTAGCCGTCCCCTTCAACGAAGCTGAAAGGTTGCGTCTAAGATTACCCGTAAAAATCCTAGATGCTGAAGGCCAACCTGCTGCCACAGGTGAAGTAACTTTTATTTCACCAAACATCAATCAAAATACTCAAAATATATTAGCCAAAGCCACCTTTACCAACACCAAAAAGCAAATACTCAATCGCCTCAACGTCCAAGCCAGAGTTATCTGGGATGAAAGTCCAGGAGTCTTAATTCCTACTCAAGCAATATCTCGCCTGGGTGGACAAACTTTTGTTTTTGTAGCCCAAGAGTCACCAGAAGCAAAACCAGGAATGCCCAACTTAGTAGCTCTACAACAGCCCGTAAAATTGGGAGCCATTCAAGGCAAGGATTATCAAATTTTAGAAGGACTCAAAGCCGGGGACAAAATTGTGGTGGCGGGTATACTCAATCTCACCAATGGCGTGCCTATTATCCCAGCACCTGAAGAAAAAAGTAATAAAAAACCGTAACTTGTAATTCTCACAACTGCAAAATAATATGTTTATTGACTTCTTTATTAAGAAACCGGTCTTTACTACGGTTTGCGCCTTAATTGTGCTGTTGCTGGGATTGATTAGTATTCCCACACTGCCCATAGCTCGTTTCCCAGATATTGCCCCTACTCAAATCAACGTCGCTGCCAACTATAGCGGAGCTAGTGCCGAAGACGTAGAAAGCGGTGTCACCAACATCTTAGAAAGGCAAATCAACGGCATTGAAGGCATCCGCTATATTACTTCCAGTAGTAGTAACGATGGTTCTACTAACATTACAGCCACCTTCGACTCATCCCGCAATCCAGATATTGCAGCTGTGGATGTACAAAACCGTGTTTCCTTTGCTCAACCCCAACTGCCGGAGTCTGTACAGCGCACAGGGGTGAGAGTAACCAAGGGATCTAACAATATACTCCTAGCCATTGGTTTATTTGCTGAAAATGAAGAGTACGACAATATATTCATCAGCAACTATGCCGACCTTTACATAACAGATGCCTTAAAAAGAGTTAAAGGTGTTGGTAATGTGAGCATCTTTGGCGAACGTCGCTATGCCATGCGTATATGGTTAGATCCCAATCGCCTTGCCAGTCGGCGCTTAACCACTGAAGATGTAGCCCAAGCCCTATCCGAACAAAACTTACAGGTTGGTGCGGGAAGCATTGGTCAAGAACCAGCCCCGGAAGGACAAAGGTATCAAATTGATGTACGCGCAGCCAGTAGATTGGCGGAACCATCAGAATTTGCCGAAATTGTTTTAAAAACTAACAACGATGGCACCTTAATTAAACTCAAAGATGTGGGCAGAGTAGAACTGGGAGCAGAAAATTACAGTTCATTTTTGCGATATCGTGCCAAAGATGCAGTGGGTTTGGGTGTTTATCAGCTTCCAGGGAGTAATGCTTTGGATGTAGCCCGGGGAGTGAGGGAAGAAATGGCGCGACTAGCTCCCAATTTTCCCCCCGGACTGCAATATCAAATGGCTTTTGACAGTACACGCTTTGTGGAAGAGTCCATGTCAGAAGTAATTAACACTCTGATTACATCCGTGGTACTGGTAGTAATTGTAATTTTTGTCTTCTTGCAAGATTGGCGAACTACTTTAATTCCCGCATTGACGGTTCCTTTATCCTTAATTGGGACATTTATTTTTGCGAGAATTTTTGATTTTTCCATTAATAGTTTGACTTTATTTGGTCTGACTTTAGCATCGGGGATGGTGGTAGATGATGCCATTGTTGTAGTTGAGCAGATCAGCCGCTTTATCCAGGATAAAGGCATGAGTCCTCGCCGGGCTGCCAGTGAATCAATGGCGGAATTATTTAGTGCAGTGATTGCTACTTCCTTGGTGCTGATGGCTGTATTTGTGCCGGTGGCGTTTTTCCCCGGAACCACTGGGGCACTGTATCAGCAATTTGCCCTAACCATCGCCTTCTCCATAGTCATTTCAACTTTTTTGGCCTTGACCCTGACACCTTCTTTGTGTGCATTACTGCTACGTCAAGGACAACAACCATCCGGCTGGCTGGGTAGGATTTTTGACCGAATTAATCAGTTTCTCGACTGGGTACAGAGAAGCTATCAGCGATCGCTCAACTTTCTAGTCCGCTTCAAAACCATAATTATTGGACTATTCATGGTCTCCTTGGGGATGACAGCTTGGCTTTATATTACAGTACCTACAGCATTTCTGCCAGAAGAAGACGAAGGTTATTTTATCACCCTCCTCCAAGGACCCCAAGGCGTTTCCCTCCAATATACTAGTGATGTCATAGCACGGGTAGAAAAAGAACTTTTGCAAATCCCCGAAGTAGTGGGAACCTTCGCTATTGGAGGCTTTAGCTTCAGTGGTAATACTGCAAATAATGGTATTATATTTACAACATTAACCCCTTGGCGAGAACGCCAAAGACCAGACCAATCAGCACAAGCCATTATTGGTAAATTACGAGGAAAACTATTCGCCATCCCAGAAGCCAGAATATTTCCCGTAAATCCACCACCTATTCAAGGATTAGGTAACTTTGGCGGCTTTAGTTTTCAACTGCAAGACCGTAGAGGTAATAGTGGCTTAGGAACTTTGGTACAGTCAATGGGTCAACTGCTGGGCCGCGCCAACCAAACACCAGGATTACAAGCCGTATTTAGTACCTTCGCAGCTGAAACTCCACAACTACTGGTGGAAGTAGACCGCAACAGAGCAAAAGCCCTACAAGTCTCCATAGATGATATCTTCCGTACGCTCCAAACAGCTTTAGGTTCTCAATATGTAAATGACTTCAACCTCCAGCAGCGTAACTACCGGGTGTACATCCAAGCAGATCAACAATTTCGCTCCAACCCAGAAGATATTGGTCAACTATCTGTTCGTTCTCAAACCAATCAAATGATTCCTTTGAGAAACTTAATTAAAACTACTTCCCTGGTGGGGGCGCAAGTCATTAATCACTATAATCTATTTCGCTCCATAGAAATCAATGGTTCTCCTGCTCCCGGTTTTAGTTCTGGAGATGCTATTAAAGCCATGGAAAAGTTAGCCAGACAAATCCTACCACCTATTTTTGGTTATGAGTGGTCAGGAACCTCATTGGAAGAAATAGAATCTGGCGGTTTAGCACCCATTATCTTTGGTTTAGGAATTGTTTTTGTCTTTTTAGTTCTAGCTGCTCAGTATGAGAACTACATAGACCCCTTAATTATCCTGTTATCAGTACCCTTAGCAATTTTTGGCGCACTCGTAGCTCTATCAATGCGGGGGTTTCCTAACGATGTTTACTGTCAAATCGGTCTAGTGATGTTGATTGGTTTAGCTAGTAAAAATGCTATTTTGATTGTAGAATTTGCTAACCAACTGCGAAAAGAGGGGCTTTCCATTACTAAAGCGGCTGTAGAAGCAGCACAAGAGCGTTTACGCCCAATTTTGATGACAGCATTTTCCACCCTTCTGGGTATTTTTCCCCTCACCATTGCTACAGGTGCAGGGGCGGGAAGTCGTCAGTCTTTGGGAACAACAGTGTTTGGGGGGATGTTGATCGCTACTTTTTTGAGTTTGTTTGTGGTGCCGATTTTGTATATTGTCATTAAAAGCACTACTGAGTATTTCATCAAACCAAATAGAAAGACTGCTCCATACACATCAAAACATGATTAACAAAACCCACCGCCATCGCCTATTAATGTTTTTCGCTAAATTAAGGTAAAATTAATGCAAATATTTCAAGTTATCCAGGAAACCATCAAAAAACCGCCAATACCCCATGAACCACACCGGCAATCATTAAAAGCTTGGGCTATGTATTGCTTACGGGACAAAGGATTTAAAGTGGTTTATGCCCAAAACGCGGACTTTGCCATTGAAACCAGAGAGCGAGAAAAACTGTATTTTAAAGTGACAAATAATCCAGAAGAAGTAGATAATTCTTGTAGCTGGATACTTTGGGATAGTGCAACCAAAAGCGCAAGCTTAATTCCAGTTCAATAAGCAAAATTGGCAAAAAATTTCGTAGTCAGGATTTTAAGAGAGTGGGCGATGGCAAATATCTCATCAAGTCGCACCTGGCGTTAGATAAATTTACACCACGAATGCTTGAAGTTGATAATTATGCCATTGTTCCCCCACTCGTTCAGCCACTAAAGGTCTGATAGTAAATTTTGGCAGTGTACCATGTTTAACATCAACCCTGACACAAGAGTAGGGTAAACATGGCACGACAACATACTAAGATGTCTTTTGATGCTGTGGGTGTAAATAATTGATAAATATTAGTATTCAGCCCTCAGCAAGAAACCAGAAAACATTAAATAATAGACTATAAATTGCTCTCATTAACACCTGTGTCATTCAACAAAACAGGAGCGTCCTAAGAGAATAGCTGACTACTGATGGCTTAATACTCACAACTATTTTTTAAATCGTGCTAATAAATCGGCGCGAGATAAATTTAAAAGTAAGGGGGTAAATTCTTCCCTAGATATGGTAATTACCTCATCAATAATGTTGGCTAATTCCGGATCAACTTGTCCAAACCTGACTTGTAAAATACTTTCAACCATAGCGCGGCGTTCTCTTTGCATACCTCTATCAATTCCTATTAATTCTCCTTCTTGTCGTCCTTCTTGTCGTCCTTCTTGTCGTCCTTCTTGTCGTCCTTCTTGTCGTCCTTCTTGTCGTCCTTCTTGTCGTCCTTCTTGTCGTTGTTCTTCCTTGATTTCTTCTAATAATTGTTGGTACATTTCTGATAATTTCATAATCAACTCCCGATCATCTTGATCAATATCTTTTTCTTTTTGTTGACGTGTTGACAACATGGCGATCAGGTCATTTACTAATTTTATAACATCCTCCAACTGTGGATTATTCTTAGCTAGTACTTCTAATTCTTCCACTGCTTGTCTTTGGACTCTTCCCCTACCTAATACCCTCAAAAACAGTGTTTCTGGTGTATTTGGTAATTGATGTATGACCACAATGCCAGTTTTTAAGGCTTTCCCCAGTAAATAAACTCCTTGACCCCATGTTTCTATATCTACAATAGCACGACAACTTACTAAGATGTCTTCTGATGCTGTGGGTGTAAATATCCATAAATGGGGCAGTTCGGTTTCATTGATTCGCGTATCCTTGCGTTTGTTTTGTCTTTCTAGTTCTGCATGAGTATCATATAGTTTGCCCATACAACTGCGAATTTCACTTTTGCTGACTGCGTTACGGAATGGTTCAAATATGACTGATCCTGCATAAGTCCCCATTTTTCCTAGCAGTCCTAATTCTTCTATGTTTTCTGGAGAGGTAGGAGTAAAGAATACGTCTATTTGCCTCACTTCGGAAGTAATATCTTTACTCATTTCTACTTGTCCGTAAGGTGTGAACAGTTCTGTCAGATATTGTTTGGAAAATTGGTCATGGATAAAGCGAGTCATTTTTCTGATTTTTACCGCACCCGTTGCTTCATTTTATTAATTTTATCATTAATTTACCTGGGGAAACCTTGCGCGGACTTGTCACCTTGGGTAAAAATAATAATTAGGATGCCTTAACTTATCTTAACAATGGCGATCGCACAGCTACATCAAACTCCTTCCTCTCAACAAACACCGCCAAATCAACGAGAATATTATGATTTGGTCATAGTCGGTGGTGGAATTGTTGGTTTAACCCTAGCCTCCGCTTTAAAAAATTCTGGCTTAAGTGTTCTGCTCATTGAGGCCAGAGTCACATCCGCAGCAGTGGCTAAAGGACAAGCCTATGCAGTTCATATGCTTTCTGCTCTCATTTACCAAGGCATTGGAGTGTGGGATAAAATATCGCCTCACATCGCCAAATATTGCCAAGTCCGCCTTTCCGATGCTAACTACCCGGACGTAGTAGAATTTGTGACTGATGATTTAGGTACGTCAGAGTTGGGTTATGTGGCAGAACACCAAGCTTTGTTAAAGCCCTTGCAGGAATTTGTGGGAAATTGTGCCAATGTAAATTATTTGTGTCCGGCTGAAGTGGTGAAAACAGAATATCAGCAGGACATTGTGTCTATAGATATCAAAATTGCTGAAAAAATTCACACAGTCCGGAGTAAATTACTGGTAGCAGCCGATGGTTCCCGTTCCCGTATCCGTGAAGCTGCGGGAATTAAAACCTCTGGCTGGAAATATTGGCAATCTTGCATAGTAGCATTTGTTAAACCAGAAAAAACCCACAATAACACCGCTTACGAAAAGTTTTGGACAAGCGGACCCTTTGCCATCTTACCTCTACCGGGGAACCGTTGCCGCATTGTTTGGACAGCGCCCCACTCAGAAGCTGAGGCCTTGTGTGCCTTGGATGACGAGAAATTTTTGGCAGAACTTACTCGCCGCTATGGTGATCAAATGGGTAAACTAGAATTACTAGGCGATCGCTTTATATTTCCCGTCCAACTCATGCAAAGCCATCACTACGTTCTCTCCAGATTAGCCTTAATTGGTGATGCTGCACACAATTGTCATCCTGTGGGAGGACAAGGTTTAAATTTAGGCATTCGAGATGCCGCAGCCTTGGCTCAAGTATTACAAACAGCACATAAAGCAGGCGAGGACATTGGCAACTTGAAAACCCTCAAACGCTATGAACGCTGGCGCAAACAAGAAAACCTAACCATATTAGGCTTTACCGACTTGTTAGATCGGATGTTTTCTAACAACTTTTTACCGTTGGTAGTAATTCGTCGCCTTGGGTTGTGGCTGATGCGCCGCATACCCCTGTTAAAACTGTTTGCACTCAAATTAATGATTGGTTTAACAGGACGTACCCCAGAACTAGCCAGACGGTGAGAACATTTGGTACAGGGACAGGGTATGGAGAACAAGGTTTCACCTTGATTCAGCCAGCCCTATTTTTTATTCTCCAAGCAATTTAAAATTAAAACCAAAAAACTGATTACACTCACTGCCAGAAATGCTAGAGTGACAAGAAATTGATCGGAACTTTTCAGCGCATATTCATGCTGAAGAAACTACAGAAAAAACAAATTTCTCTCATTGCTGGTGCAGCCCTGTTTGCCTTCTCAGCCGGGGCGATGGTATCAGCACCGGAAATCGGAAAATCTTTGGCACAAAGGTTAAACCTGGGTAGAAATAAATTTGAGCAAATTTCTACAGCAAACCAAGCCAAATCAGCCGTATTTCCACTAGTATCACAATCACGGCAACAACGGGCAGAAAAACTAGAAGCCATGGCCAATGGTTTCAATTCACCAGACAGAGAACGAGCCAGTTATTTATTAGCCAGTGATTTAATTGACACTAGAGAAGGAGAAAAGGCTTTAAGTTTTCTCCAAGGACTAGAAAAAACCTATCCCAGTCTTGCCCCCTACATTTTACTAAAACAGGCAGAGGCACAAGACATACTGGGTGAGGGCAGTAAGGCTTCTGACCTCAGACAAAGAGTATTGAGAGAGTATCCCCAAGCAGCAGCAAAAGCCAAAGCTCTGTATATGATCGCACTACCCAAGCATCATGATACAGCCATTGCTCAATTTCCTGCTCATCCCCTCACCTGGGAAATTATCTATAAGCGCTTACAAGAAAACCCGGAGCAACCAAAACTACGGTTAATTTTGGCAGAATATGCCTATCACCAACCCGGAATAGTGGGTGTGTTAGACCAACTGTTGAAACAGACTGATCTCACAGCAGAAGAATGGGAAATTATCGGCACAGCCTACTGGGAAAATAATCAATTCGCCAAAGCAGGCAAAGCCTATGTTAAAGCACCCACCACACCCAGCAACCTTTACCGGGCTGGGCGCAGTTTACAGATAGATAAAGAACGGGAAAAAGCCATTGCCATTTATCAACAACTAGTACAAAAATTTCCTCAAGGGAAGGAAACGGGACTGGCTTTATTACGTTTAGCAGAACTAGCTAGAAACCCTAAAGATGCCCTGGCTTATCTTGACCAAGTAATTGCTAATTTTCCTCCACAAGCCAGTACAGCAGTAGTAGAAAAAGCTAAAATTTACCAGGGACTCAACGATCAAAAGTCAGCCCAACAAGCCTGGGAATTGCTCTTAACTAAATACAGCAGTTCTAACCAAGCCGCAGAGTATCGCTGGAACAAAGCCAAAAATCAAGCCAAAGCCAAAGACTATGCAGGGGCTTGGCAGTGGGCGCAACCAATTGTTACAGAAAATCCTCGGAGTATTTTAGCCCCCAGAGCAGGCTTTTGGGTAGGCAAATGGGCAACCAGATTAGGAAAACAACAAGAAGCTAAAGCAGCTTATGAGTATGTATTGAGTCAATTCCCTCATTCCTATTATGCCTGGCGATCGTCCGTACAGCTGGGGCTGGATGTGGGCAACTTCGACAATGTGCGCCAATTGCAACCAGAAGTAATTCCACCTCAACGTCCAATACCCCCCGCAGGTTCACAAACCTTCAAAGAACTGTATCTGCTTGGCCAAGACCGTGATGCCTGGATGCAATGGGAAACAGAATTTGTGAATAAACTCCAACCCAGTGTAGCAGAACAATTTACCGAAGGATTAATGAGGTTAGTCAGAGGTGAAAACCTCTCAGCAATTAAGCTGATTTCTAGCTTGGAAGACCGGGAAACACCGGAGGAACAAGCCGAATATCAGGCTTTAAGCCAACAGATAAGTTATTGGCAAGCCCGTTATCCCTTCCCCTATGGGCAGGAAATCAAAAAATGGTCTGCTGAACGTAAATTAAATCCTCTATTGGTAACAGCTTTGATACGTCAAGAGTCAATGTTTGAGCCAAAAATTAAATCTATTGCTGGGGCGACTGGTTTAATGCAGGTCATGCCCAGCACTGGTGAATGGATTGCCCCTAAAATAAAATTGAACAGCAAAACAATTAACTTAGAAGATCCCAACCAAAATATTAATCTGGGAACCTGGTATTTAGACTATACCCATGGGGAGTATAACAATAACTCTATGTTAGCGATCGCCAGTTACAATGCCGGACCCGGCAACGTCGCCAAATGGCTGCGAACCATCGGTAAAACCGATACCGATGATTTTGTAGAAGATATTCCCTTTAATGAAACTAAAAATTACGTGCGACAAGTATTTGGTAACTACTGGAATTACGCTAGACTTTACAACCCAGAGATTTCGGCTCAGGTAGCAAAATACTCAGAGATACATCCAAAATTGCCTAACAGGAATTGAACACGACCCAAAACAAGAAGTACAAAAATCTTCATGCAGCCAAAAACATAGTTTAGTCGCTGCTTCCCCAGATACAATAGTTAACAAATGTTGCCTATTAACCCGACTAATGACGCCCTCACAAGATCTAACCACTCCTAATCTCGACCTAGAGGAATACGGCAACTCAGAAATTGATCCTCTCGATGAGTTGCCAGATGAAGTAGAAATGTCCCTGTTCGACCACCTAGAAGAGTTACGACAACGGATTTTCTATTCTTTAATTGCTGTTGCAGTTGGTGTGGTTGGCTGTTTTATTGCCGTCAAGCCAATTGTTAAGTTATTAGAAGTTCCAGCCCAGGGAGTTAAATTTCTCCAACTTGCTCCGGGAGAATATTTCTTTGTCTCCATCAAAGTCGCCGGCTATAGCGGCTTGGTACTTTCTAGCCCCTTCATTCTTTACCAAATCATTCAGTTTGTTCTTCCCGGACTAACTCGCCGGGAACGACGCTTACTCGGTCCAGTGGTTTTAGGTTCTAGTGTGCTGTTTGTTGCTGGTTTAGTATTTGCCTACCTGTTGCTGATACCCGCAGCCTTAAATTTTTTCATCAGTTACGGTGAAGATGTAGTAGATCAGTTTTGGTCTATTGACAAATACTTTGAATTTGTGCTGCTACTGTTATTTAGCACCGGTTTAGCATTTCAAATACCAATTATTCAATTATTATTAGGTAATTTGGGTATTGTTTCCTCTCAAATGATGATTTCTGGCTGGCGCTATGTAATTATGGCAGCAGTAGTTTTAGGGGCGATCCTCACCCCTTCCACCGACCCCCTCACCCAAAGTCTCTTAGCAGGGGCAGTATTAGGACTGTACTTTGGTGGCATTGGTCTAGTCAAGCTCACAGGTAAATGAGACCATTAATACAGCCGCGAGCTAGCTATCAGTAGTGTTTTCTGTTGGTAACTTCTGCCCAATTTTTGGTTCCTTACCTGCCAGCAACCGCTCTATATTAGTACGATGGCGGAAAATTACATACAATCCCCCAGCAACACCAAACAGGATATGGGGTAACGGTTGATCCATAACTCCCATGAAAATGGGAACTGCCACAGCACCGGCAATGGAACTCAATGATACAATCCTGGATATAGCAATAAACACAGCAAACACAGCTAATGTAGCTAATCCCACCTGCCAATTCATCGCCAGTAAAATTCCTAAACTGGTAGCCACAGATTTACCACCAGAAAAACCCAAAAAAATTGATTTACTGTGTCCCAAAATGGCTGATAAACCAGTTAAAGTAATTAGCCACGGTTGCCAGAACTGGATATCTACCGTTGGGGGGATAAGATTTTGGGTAGCAGCAACAGCAAACAACCAATACACCAGAGCAATGGCTAAGATTCCCTTAAAGCAATCAACTATTAAAACCAATACCCCCGGACCTCTCCCCAAAGTCCTTAGTACATTAGTTGCACCCGTTGAACCTGATCCAGCTTCTCGAATATCAATACCTTTTAACTGTTTGGCGGTAATGTAGCCCGTGGGAAAGGAACCCAATAGGTAAGCTACCATCACAGCGACAGCACATAAACTAAGCCAAATAGCCATAATTAAATCAGTGAAACTTTGATACATCCCATTCCCTATGCTTAAGATTATTAAAAGTCATCATTAGAACTTTTCATCGTTTTGGGATCAGGGGCAAAAGCTAACCATAAGGGAAATTGCAGCATTGCTAAACTAATTTGCTCTTCCGAGTCATCAATGATAATTAAGGGTAGTTGATTAGCTTTCATTAATCGGTCTGCTTTTTGAGCCAAAGCCTCGGGTGCTTCAAACAAAGCCACCCCCCGGTCTGGTCCAAAATCTGGGCGACCAATTCCTAAACAGTCTTGCAGACCGCGCCGCCATTCACCTAAACGTTCTGGGGAATTGGCTAAAACCAAAGTGCGGATGCGATCGCCATATAACTTGTGTAATATAGAAGCCACAGCAGAAGCAATGAGAATATTCTGTAAGCGGCTACCCACACTCCGCAAAGCACCGCGCCCCCCTTGACTGAAGAACCAGTTAGATACTCGTTCTGCGTGGGCTGGTTCAAAAGTGCGGCGCAGTTGCCAAGGCGGCCCATAATAATCTGGTTTACTGCGGTATTGGTCAATCAGTCGGCGAATTTTATTGGTAGTATCTTGAAACTGCTGTTGGGCAAATTGCGGTGTTTCTAACTGTTCTGGGATGGGTTTAACCTCCTTAGCCGCTGGTGTTGGTGGTTCTACTACAACTTGTGGTGTTAGTTGCAATTGCTCTGCTGACATAGCCAAGTCTTGTAAACTACCAGTCAGATAGTCTTTAAAGCCCTGTACCCGAATTGCTAAATCCTGGGATGCTCCGGCGAAAGTGGTTCGCATTTCATTACGAATGCGTTCTTGTCGTCGTTCTAGCTGTTCTACAGAAATTTGCAGAGCCTGTTTGCGTTGTTCTAGCTGTACCAGCGACTCTTGTACAATTCGTGCTAGTGAGGTTTGACTTGCACTTATTTGTTCCTGAAGGCTTTGATAAGAAGCTTGTAGCTTGGCTACTTCTAGCTTTAACGCTGCTTCTTCCTGTTGTAACTTGGCGACCCTTTCCTCAGCTGCTGCCGATAGTGAATTATCTTGGGACTCTAATTCTACTTTTGACCCCAGTAGAGGAGTTTCTGTATCTAACTCTTCTGTAAATTCTACACTTGATTCTTCTGTGGACTCCGTGACCGAATCCACCACTTCTGTATTTACTGATGAAGTTGGTGTTGCTGTCTCCAGGATTGACTCTACAGATAAATTTTCTGACTGTTCCTGCTTTGGGCTTGGTTCTTGTAGTTGTTCCCACCATTCATCAATCTGTTCTGGGGTTTGTGATTCCTCTGGGTTCATAAACAATAATGCAATTTCTATGACGCAAATAAATAACTTTCCAAACTGGTCAGCACGGCCTAATGGCCGTAATGATAAAAGCAGTTATACCCGTGGACAACGTTCTTCCAAACAAGACTTTAGGGTTTTGGGGTCAAACAAAATCGGTAAAAAGTGAATGCTGTTAACTTCCTTAAAATAAAACAAGATAGGAATTCTATCCCAGAAGATCCGCCAATTTTGCCATTCCTGGTAAGGAAAGCGCCGCAGTAATTTTTCACCTCTGTAAATATCTAGGTCTGTAGAAGTAAAGTGTAACCTAATTGTTACAGTTTGCAATAAAAGAAATAAACCCAACAATCCCATGACCACTCCTAGCCAAAGTTGCACCACCAGTAATGGAATGGCAGCAATCAGCAACACCACAGGGATATTGTAACTAGGCTGGAGTTCCACAGTTGATGTAGATTTAGGCGCAAATGAACTGGTCACAGTTTCCCATCCTGTTTTGTTAGTAGACATCTATCTTATTTTAAAACCCTTGCAGCAATGCACTCCCCATGCCCTGAAACATTAACCACGAGAGAAAAAAGTTACTGCTAAATATGATCAGCAAGGAAGTCACAACAGCAGTTGTGGTTGATTGTCCCACGCCTTTAGCTCCTCCCTTTGTGGTCAAACCCCAACTGCAACCAATCACGGCGATTAAGGAGCCAAAGCAGCACCCTTTAATTAAAGCGCTGATTACATCCCAAATACCAACAAGGTTACGAGCCGAGTCTAGAAATACAGTATCAGCAATGCCATATATATTTGCGGCAATAATTAATCCTCCTAAAATGCCTGTAATCAAAGATAGAAGCGTTAAAATCGGCAGCATGAGACAGCAAGCAAGCACGCGGGGGATGACGAGATAATCAATTGGATCAGTTTTTAAGATAAATAAAGCATCAATTTGCTCAGTTACCCGCATAGTCCCTATTTCCGCAGCAAAGGCAGAACCGACTCTTCCTGCTAAAACCACTGCTGTTAGTACGGGTGATAGTTCTCGTGTCAATGCTACTGCCAACACTCCCCCTACGAGATTACCAGCACCAAAGTTAATAAACTCCCGCGCCACTTGAATGGTAAACACTGCGCCAACAAAGACAGCAGTTAACAGGGCAATAAATAGAGAGTCCGGGCCAACAGCTGCCATTTGCTCTACAGTGTTGCGCCAATTAATTTTTCCCTTCAACAGGTGAACTATTACTTGTCCACCCAGGAAAATCGCTGCCAGCAGTCGCTGACTCCATGTTCCTAAACTGGATTTTGATTTAGTGTCACTCAATGTTTTTTTAGCTAACTCAGTAACTGGATTAAGAATAGTTGTTGATCGGGGAATGAGATTGAGAAGTTTTTCTCTTTTGCCCCCACTCATTGAAACATTAACTTAGTTTAAAGCTGATCTCAGAAAGTAAAGTTGTGTAATTTCTGTTTTGCCGCCATTCTTACGGAATATGATTGAGTCAAAGCTTTATTGGGCATGGGTTTGATAGAATTTTGGATTTTTTAGCCCTCAAGTGATCTGATTTCACTAAAGGTTGTTTTTTTTAATGAAAACTTAAGATTTTTGACATATAGTCTGATCAGGAGCGATCGCGCCTATTGTGGAAGATAAGATATTGTTCACCTTACTCATGGAGTTTGCTGCAAATGACTGTTTTCACCAACTTTCTCCGCTCCCTGCTGCTGACGATGTTTTTTAGTTTTATCGCTCCCATGTCCTTGGTTGGTGGTGTGCTATTGCTTTTGACCCTCATGGGTAACTTTTCTCCCCTACAAGAAGCAACTGAGGCCGTCACCACTCAAATTATGCATTTTCTCGTTATCTTTGGCAGTGGTAATCCCTTTCATGGATTAGTAATTATTAGTTTGACTTGTAGTTTCGTTGGCGCACTATTTGATACTTATGCTTACTACCGTTGTCATATTTTACGCATTGATTCTTGATTTATTACAGATGGATGACTGGGAATAAACCCAACTATGTTGGGACAAGTAAACTGGGAAATCAAGTCTATAAGGGACAGCCGTCATAACTAACTTTTGACTGTTGTTGAATCTATTTATAATTAATCAGGACTTACGCAACTGGCACAGGCGATCGCTATATTATAGGATTTCTGTACTGCAATAAGTGACACAACTAGCACAAATAGTGGGCGGGCTTCGCGGTAGCAAAGCGACAAATTGAATCAAA
>Ga0169931_10003802_pt1 | contig 23810 bp, 30 predicted proteins | sample Kivu_15m_20L_FD_129675 | JGI IMG/M metagenome (GOLD analysis project Ga0169931, IMG submission 129675) | Freshwater microbial communities from Lake Kivu, Western Province, Rwanda to study Microbial Dark Matter (Phase II) - Kivu_15m_20L... | ecosystem: Environmental > Aquatic > Freshwater > Lake...
CTAGGTGACCCTTGTGATGTGAGTGTGTGGTTATCCGTTCGTGCATCTTTAGGGCAGTTCTTAATGGATAAAAAGTCGCTAGGTTCTTAATGATCATTCACTATAAGTGAGACTAAGAGGAGCCTAGAATGTACAGAAGATCGAATAAAAAACAGACCCCGCTTCTTACTAGGGAGGATGTTTATGCGAAGACGGAGAGTTTTCAGTACTATAGGGAGACTGAGAATCTAGTTCTTGAGATGTTGGAGGAGGAGTTTGCATCTAAGATGCTTGTCCGTCCTACTTGGGGGAACTATTTTTATAAAGTATTCAACGAGGAATTTAGGCGTATCTATCGAGGTGATATGCCTAGGATATATCGGATATATCAGAGGACATACTCAAAGATAGAACACCGTCATTTTGCCGATTCGTTTGATTTGTTCTTACTCGGCTATCTTGCGAAGGAACTTGTGTTCTTTTTTAATGAGGGCAGTCCGTTGGACGGAGGGGGACTGATTTATTAGCGGGGTGGAGGGGGCTGATTTATTAACGGTTAAACTTATTGCGGAGTTCCTGCATCCGTCTTTCTTTATCGCTCATCGCTCCACCACTTAGCCATCTCAGTCCCATCGCTAGGTCTTTCTGATCCTGAGGGACATCGGGCGATTGGGTCATATAGGTGTAGAGATCAGGATATCCCATATGCTCTTGGACATATCCGTCCACAAGGCTCTTCTTTGAGAGGTAGGACTTAGCATCACCACCTGAAGAGCTAGGGTCAAAGGTATTAATCACCTTTGATTTATCGAGATAGGGGCGTAAGGCTTTCCAAGTAATCGCCATCTGCTTAAAGAGGCGAGTCACATGGCTGATATGCACAACTCTAGCTCTTGTGCAGTTACGGATGATGTTGGCGACAAGAGGCACATAAATCCAAACAAGTGTGATGCTGTAGCCAGCATCTCTTGCGACTTTAATTTGTTCGACATACTTGGCAGCTTTTGCACCCGTGCCGTCAACGATAACGGGGTCACCTGTGGCAATAGCCGCCTCGAAGTACGCCTTGGACATCTCAGAAGACATTTCGTGAACATAACCAGGCTTGGTCTCTAAGTAGCCTTCAAGCTCTTCCTTGTACATATCAGGGTCTACAACTCTCCAATATGAGGGAAGCTCATGCTTGGGGGCTGCGAAAACCACTTCTTCTAGTCCCTCAATCATATCGACAATATCAGGAGCCTTCTCCTCCCATTGGTCTCTCGGAATAAGGACTTCGTTGTTGTCATAAATGCGGAAAGGGATAGTCGCGGAATCCCCCCCCTCATTCACCTCTAACCTAAAACCATAAGTCTCAATACGGTCTCTGACGCTCTCAAAGTTTAGGTTGGTGAGTCCTCTCTCTTGCTCCGAAAGCTCACGCTGAAACATTTGGGGGTCTAAAGAGCCACCAGCACCGCCACCGGGCATATACTTGAGATACAGCCTCTTGCTGACGAATCCCTTACCTGAACCGGGAGCACCCATCAAAAACACAGCCTGATGGCGGAGATGACTCACATCCGTCAAAGGCCCTGCATTCTTCATGAGATGCTTGTGGGCAGCCTGACGCATCAAAAAGGCTCTGCGGATCATAGAAGTCTTAAACATCGTTCTCTACCTTTCTATAGTAGGTTCAAGTAGGTACGCCCCATAAATAGATTAAAAAAAGGCACCGCAAATGGATAAAAATGTTATAGACGCATACAAAGATTGGGAACTGATTAAAATCAGGGAGGACTTGGAGCGAAAGGCGTTCCCTTATCGGGTGATGATGCAACACATACAGGGAGATTTTAATATCTCCACCTTTATCCGTAATGGTAATGCGTTTGGAGTGGAATGCGTTTACTACTACGGAAAGCGTAAATGGGACAGAAGAGGAGCTGTGGGTACTCACAACTACACACAGCTTATCCATTTGGATGGGATCGAAGAGATCAAAGCCCTTAAGGATAAACACAGGCTAGTGGCGGTAGAGAACGGGATTTCTACCGCCATAAATCTCATGGACTTCAAGCCTGAGCCAAATGATATATTTATCTTTGGAGAGGAAATGATGGGCATCTCTCAAGATGTTTTATCCATTTGTGACGCTTGTGTGTACATTCAACAATATGGAAGCGTTAGGTCGGTCAATGTGGGTACCGCCAGCGGGATTCTCATGCAGTATGTAGCCCATCACTTCTATAAAGGATAGAAGTGGGCACCCCCCCAGCAGCTAGAGAAACGAGGTTTTTCAATGATTGACCTGCCAAAGAAGCGTATCTCCATGTCGCCTTGTTTGGTGACACAGAAGGAATACAGCGAGTTCATGTCCAATAACAGCGTGTTCAGGGGAGATGAACTCCCTGTAGAGAGTGTCACTTGGAAAGAGGCTCTTGAGTTCTGTAATGCCAAAAGCGTTAAAGAAGGGCTAACGCCTTATTACAAGTTTCATAAGACGGGTCGGATTACACGCTGTTCCAAATCTAAAGGGTATCGCCTCCCCACAAGGGTGGAGTGGCTTCATGCCGCTAGGTTTAATAACAAGAGGTACGCTTTTTCAGGCGGGAATGATTTGGGCAACTTGGCATGGTATTGGGATAACTCGGGGGGTACAACACATGAAGTCGGCTTCAAAAAGCCGAACGCCTTGGGTTTATATGATATGTGCGGAAATGTATCTGAGTGGATGTGGGATGGAGATGAATATGGAAAGAAGTATATCTTGGGAGGGGGTTGGAGCGATCCGAGCATGATGTGTCGTTTACCCTGCAATAGACGGACACACTATGCTCATGTTCCATCTACGATGGTTGGATTTAGAATCGTAAAGAATCTTTAGAGTATCCCAAAGGGGGTTCTCGATTATTAGTTAGGCGAGACCCCTGAAACAGAAAGAGAGATTACATTATGAAGAACATCGAAGTCCCCATTGTTCACGGCGAGATTCAGTACACCCGCGAGGACGGCGAGGGTGTCCATTCCGACTTTGGGTTCGTGGCGGTCAACCCTGATGACAAGACGCGGGGTATGCTCCACGCCCTCCTTGACGAGTGGCTGAATAAGGGTGGTGGGACGGGGTACTTCTTTGTGGGCGACTTGCCCACGGAAGACTAGCCCTAAACCTTTTATGTTTCCCTTAGTGTTTGCTTACAAACACTAAGGGGGAAGCACAATGTGGGTTCTAAAACTAAATGGGGGGAACCACCTCAAGTTTTCAAATGGATACTTAGAGGGTGTTTCCCTTAGTCTTGCCGACATTACGGATGCAGGAACAAGTGCCTCCCTTGATGCGGGGGTGGGAGCGGGAGAAGTACTGCAACTATCCGTAGCGGAGACTTTACCCGCACTAAGTGGAGTCAATCTCACGAGCTTGGGGAGCATAAACACACTTTCCGATGTGGTGATTGGGGGCGGAATAGATGAAGGGGACTTGCTCTCATTCGATGGGACAAATTGGATAAACTCGGTCATCACATCGGACGACATAACGGCTAATGTGAGTCCGACCAACTATGTGGCACTAAATACGGATAGTATCAGTACACATTTATCCGCAATCGACAGCGTATTATCGACAGCAGGTGGGTTAGAGTTCTCAAGACAAGCTGTGAGTTTTAATGCGGCTGTGGGATATCACTACTCTGTCAATAGTGCGGCAGGGACAATCACGGCTACCTTGCCTTTATTGTCAGGTGTCGATGATGGTGACACTATCCGGTTTTATCTAAGGGGTCGAGCGGCAGGGAATAACTTAGTGGTTCAAAGATCGGGTGGGGATTTGATCAATGGAGCCACGAGTTTCACCTTAGATGTGCAATATGACTCCATCACACTAGTGGCGAACACTACGGATAACACATGGGAGGTTGTGTAATGAGTCGGCTGACAACTAAGCTAGAAGTCCATGCCTACATAGTGGGGGAAATAACCCCCTTAGCTTCATCTACGCCATACAAGCCCTTGAGAGATATGTACCTCAAGGGATACAGCGTATCGTTGGATCAAGCCCCTGAGGGGGCAGGGTTTACGACCATAAAACTTATCCGTAATTTTGACCCTACTGATGTGATTTATCAGGTGTCTTTTGAGGCGGGAGAGTATGTGGTCACGGCGAGTACGGAAGCCTTGTTGGAAGCTGGAGATACAATGAGTCTGATAGTGAGTGCAGTCTGTGCCAACTATGGGGGTGCAGATTTGATCTTCTCTATGAACTACCACAACTGAACTAGGAGTTAGAGATGAGCATGATCGTAAGTGTAATTGGCAAGGGCAACTTCACCTTGGCTTTGGAAGAGGGGGACTTGAAGGTATCCAAAGACGGACAGGTGTTGTATCAGACCAAAGGGAATCCTACGAGTCCCATTAACGCTCCCTTTCTTTCCGAAGAAGAGGCGTTATCCTATTTCCAAACAACCACAGAAGCCCAACCCATAGGTGGGGAGGAGTAAAGAAATGCCCAAGATCAAAAGTCTATTCGGTCTATATGATGGAACTAACTTCCACATCTCCAAAACCACTTGTGGTTTGGTCATCTCTCCTGATCAAGACTACATTTGGATAGGAGATCAGGCATATGACTACACCACGCTATCTCCCGTCTTTGATAAACCTAATGAAGCCTTTTATCCAATAGGGGGAACACGCACGGTTTACCCTGTAAGGGCAACACTAGTCTCTAACAAGTCTAGTGTGTTTTCCCCCTTCACCAATGGCACCGACTCTGAAGTTACATACGGCGAGAATTTGTCGGAATGGATAAATGCTAGCCAACTTCATGTAATGGATAAGTCGGATAGGATAGATATTGGGTCACTCATTACATTTACGGATAATACGGGAGCCAACATCAATGTAATGAACTTCAATGCAGGAGAAACCGTCAATGGGCTGTTCATGTATGACGGAACAATACATGAAGTATCCGATACAGACTTTGAAGATGTGGGGGCGTACAACTTTCAATCCGAATCAGGAGCTACGCTAACTGCATACAACGCCTCAAGTCCAAGTTGGATTTCTCAGTTTGCAGTCCTTGCCGTGGATACGACAAACAAGACTCTTTTATTAAGAGGTGCGGGTAGACAGACCTATTTTGCCAACAGGGATTACGCCACATACGGCTCTGCTCAAAGAACGCTCCAAAACTTCAGAAAGACTAGTCTGTGGAAAGCTACCTACACCACTAGCGGAGACAATGGGTCTATCACCATAGGTACACCTACAAAACTCTCTCTTTCTTACGGAGGATCGGCTTGGTACATGGATTCCAATCCGATTTTCTATGCAGGGACAAACAATGCAGGGGAACATTGTTTCTTAATGTCCATCGAGAACAATGGACAAATCAACTTAGATGGAAATGGATTAGGTCACACCACCGTATATAACGCATCCAACTACACCAAGACCAACTTGGGACAATACTTGTTCTACAAGTATAACGCTGGCACAAATATCTTAACTCTTTTAGCTGACCGCAGGGGCAATCAAGGTTTCGTTGGAAATGTGGCGTTAACTACAAACATCGCTGATGCCCAATTAAACACATACACACCTACTCATTTCGAGGCTTCTCCCATAGGTGGTGAAACGGATATCTATTATGCCTATGTGCCTTGCTTTGGACCAAAGGCAGATACTCCAACCCTTAGTTTCTTGCTCTTGGTTTGGAACAAAGCCAACGATACGCTGACAATGGAAATTTGCTCTGTGACAATGGCAGGGATTGAGACGATTTCTGACTATGTGACCTATAAGCAATACAACGACACCACAAATCAACAGATGCGTTTAAACTGCGTTTTGACCAAAAGCGGAGCGGATTATTATCTAAGTGTCTTTTATTCACACACTTCCCCTGCCATGTTGGCACTTAACACAACCGCCACATGGAAGAAGATCACCACTTTTGCCATCGACTCCTCCGACTTTAGCTCCTTGACCTATCATAGTTCAGATACCTTCCCTGTTTTGGGTTGGGCTCCTCAGAACATAAACAACACCCGTCTTATGTGTCTCTTTGAGAACGAAGCATCCATTTATGATTGGACAGCAGGTGGATGGACAAAGACTGCATACGAAGCGGGATACTTCACAGGTATGACTTTTGATGATCAAGGTAGATATTGGGCAGTATCCGTTAGCAGTACCGATATCCCTGCTCAGTCTGCGGATGGGAACTTCGCCTCAGGGTCTTTCAAAACCTTTGAAGTGAATACCCATGTGATTTCTTCTTCTTTACCCAATCTAGTTTCCTGCGTGTGGCAAGACTCAGGCGACTTTGTGTTCACAGGGGCTAATTTGTCGAAAAACCTTGTGGTCAATACTTATGACTCTGATGGGGATAGAGTTGCCAAGAGCGTCCGTCTAGAGATTACAGCTACCCATGCTGTGTTCACATCCAACGGAACAACTACACTCACCACCACAACTTCTGCCGCAGGTGATACCCTCATCCCCGTCACTATCTCAGGTGCGGGCTTTATTAACATTTCCGCCTCGTTCCAAATCTAAAAGGAGACCACGATGTCGGATATCATCCCATCTTTCATCAAGGTCTACACCACGGCTATTGAAGCTAGAGTGCGTTTTGAAGGCTCTACAGGCGACCAACTCTTCCTACCCGCTTCTCTCGGAAAATCCGTTGATATGGGCGGAGGTTCTGTCCCCCCTGGATTTGTGGTGTTATCCATTTTGAACAAGGGGGTGAAATCCGCCGATGACACGATCACCCCCCCGACATTATCTTTTGGTGCGAAACTATCCAAAGTGATTGGTGACGGAAATAATCCACTCAAAATTGGTGTGGGGGTCGATCCTGATGCCCCCATCACCACAGGTGTTGACTTAGTTATCCCACGCTTTACAAGGTTCAGCACCAATACCTCGTGGAGATGATGTAATCTATTTATATCAACCTACCTAGTATCCAATATACGCTAGGTAGGTTGATGATGAAATACGCGAAAACTAGGTCTGAAGAAGAGAAAAAAGAAATATACAACAAGTGGCACGATCTTATTAACATGAGTCAAAAAGCCCTCGATGATTGGGCTGAAAACGACAATAGATTATTGGCTTCCATAAATAGAGAAGAAGCCAAAGACTCAGGCGATATCCAATCAGGTTATGACTCTTTTCATCGAATCAAAAGACGGAAAGAGAAACCCTTTAAGGATTGGACAAATGATGACTTCGATAATGCAGCCCAAGAAAATGGATTTAACTCTAGGATGCTCGGTGGCAAGCCTGGTGATCCTGTGGGCGAAAGCGGAATGTCCAAGTGGGAAATAAGTCTCAGAAATTGGGGTCACGATCCGTCTTTGAAGTCTAGCCCCCAACACGCTAAATGGAAAGCATGGAAGATTAAACACACCCCATCTAAGAAGTCTTCTGCAACCATAGAACTCCCCCACATCATCATCGAAAACTTTAAAACCGATGTTTGGAAAATCCTGCGGACAACTAGGAATGCACAAGCTCTCCAAGAGCTATACATGGAATTCACTAGTCGGCTAAGAGACTCTGTACTACAAAACATCGTAGGTACGGAAGCTAGAATAGAGTATCTTGGGCTAAATAGAGCCGTTGGGAAGTATCGCCAACTTATTTCACAAATCCTTGAACTGCCCGATGCAGTAAGTTTACCTAACATCGCACGCCTCAACACCGCCATTGACAAAATGAAGCTGGCTTCTCTAGACATAGAGAGACACAGCGTGAAAATCGACTATCAGAAATTCAAATACAAAGGCTTCAATGTTGAGAGCTTTGACATTTCGGATAATGAAGTCCGTAGTTTCCTTGATGGGATCGACTTCATAGAAGCAATCTTCAAAGAACGCGACATGACCCCCATCATGCGTGATTCGATTACTTCTATCCAATTGCTCCGCCAAGAGCAGGGCTCAAGTACGGCAGGTGAATGGATATCTACTACTCGAACCTTAAAGATGTTTACAAACAGCTTCGGCGTAAAAGGTCGAGTCTTAGCTAACTTTGTCCATGAAGTACTGCTCCATGAAATAGGACATTGGGTGCATCTAAACTACATCACAAGAGAGGCAAGAGAGTTTTGGGATAGCGGCTGGGAATATATCAACAGAGAGAAAGAAGACTTCTTTGAAAAGAACCTCAAAAAGTTCACAATCACTCCTGAGGACAGGTCTCGATACTTCACTATGTTTCAAGAAGCCAAGGGCGACCCCAAAATCGTCAAGAGCAATGCTTCGCCCTTAGATATTCTGAAAATACACGGACTGTTTACTCAGTTGTCAGGGCGTAAACCACTCATGACACCCTCTAACTTTAGACTCACCGCCGAGGGCAAGGTGGTCATGGAGTTCTTTAAAGACCCGCTCCACTACTTCTACGAAGTTAGAGGACACTCCCGTGAAGATTGGAATGAACAAGATGCTCTAGAAAGAGCTACAGAAAACATTAACAGAATCTTTATGCTTAGTGGATTGTGGGAAGATGTTGGAATACAACTCGAATCGGATAAAACAAAAGAGTTCGCCCTAGCCGATAGAGAACTACACCTGAGAACTATCGAAGAAATGAAACAGGCTTTGGGGATACCCACGGATTACGGGAAGACAAATGAGAAAGAAGATTTTGCCGAAACATTTGTGCAGTTTGTCTTAGACCCAAGCAAGCTGTCTCAAACTGCGAGGTGGAGAATGGGCAGAACTTTAGGGCTATCCGACTCAACAGGAGCTAGAGTAATGAAACTATCCAAAAAGAAGTCGTCCATGAATAAATCCGCCTGTGTCATATCCTGCCTCGATCTAGACGACAAGCGTTACCTACTGAAAATAAGGGATAGAAACTACAACCCCGAAATCAAAATCTATCACGACCTGTATGACGGAGTTGAGGTTCTTTATTACATCGACAATGTGACAGGTTGGCTAGAAGGCGTAAACAGCTATGGAATATCCATTGTCAACTCCGCTCTCAATGTACGCGAAGATGAAGAAGAAGGTTCAAGCCGTAATCAAAAGAAAGAACCCATGATTTCTCAAGATGGCTTCTACCTGCTGAATGCACTCAAGTGCAAAACGATTGAAGAAGCCCTAAAGTGCATCGCAGGTAACTCGTTCCATGTACCCGTACATGGACATACCATCATATCAGATGGGACGCGGGCAAAAATCATAGAACAAACCTCCATTCACCAACCTGTTGTTAAAACTCTACAAAGACACAAACTCCATGTACGCACAAATCACGGCATCAACCATCCTGATGCAGGTTATCAAAGCGGAGATGATCGCCAATCCTCCCTAAGAAGAAGAGAACTCGCCACAGAAATACTATCCAATGTGACCGATATTAAAGATGCAGCCCCTGCACTTTACGGATACCGCTGGGATAAAATGGACGACCCCTTTATCCCTGTTAGGAAAGTCCCTAATGGTCTATACTCCACATCTCAAATCATGTTCGACCCACAGCAAAAGAAAATGGTGGTTTACCTTATCCCTAATGATGTGGACTTCTTGGGTTATGAGAAACGCTTTGAATCCGATGAAGAACCCATCTGTAAACTAGAGGTTATCCAATATTCTGATTTCGATGAAAAGGGCAAGTTTGAACAGGCTCCTTTCAATTGGAACCCCGCTAGAATCGCCTCTCTTAAAGCCTCCGCTCTCAGGGTTGCTTCCCTAGCTAAGAAATAGAACCTTACCTAGACCTAAATAAATCTAATAGCTCTGACACACCTTCAAGAACCTTAAAAAAGTCATTCGTCCCATAACACTTTTCTGTTTTGTTCCACATCAATTCTTCGGATAGCCTTATCCCATAATAGGGTTCTACGAACCCTGCTGTTATGATGATTACTTCTTTACAGGGATTGGCTACCCATAACTCATACACAGAAGTTTCATCCCCCCTACCTTGATAAGTATCTATCGGCAAGAATAAATCCAAACCCATCTTTCTTCCAGCTTGGATTTCGGATACTATCCGATCCGCCTTCGTCTTGTTATCCATTTCTCTTTTGGTTCTCCATCCATAGTTGGGCAGACTTGGATAACTCGACCACATCTATCCGTTTTGGATTGACGATGGGGGCTAGGCTCTTAGCGACCTGCTCCGCTTCGGATTTGAACAGGTATGCCTTCTTTACCCTTCCGATTAATGCAGGGTAAAGAAGTCTGCCTGTAAGTGTGTTCTCTAGGACATACATAGAGCGTCCCTCCTATCGTAAAACCCCCCACTTATTTAAGGTTTAAAAAAGAGTATCCCAACCGCCGCCACTCCATATAAATGGTGAGACGGACACACTTAAACAAGGAGTTATCATCCGTGCTTGAACTCAATACCTTCATATTCGGCTCAGAGTTGAAGTTCGCTGAGGCGTTCATCAACAAACTGAATGCCCGACTCGCAGGCGATGAGGTTCAAATGAACCTCGTCGGACACCATTGTTGGGACACTAACCCAAACAAGGGGGGACTGCCATCGGTCAAGACCGATCTTATCCTTATTCTCAAGTCTAACATCAGCCACCGTCTTCGGGATGCCGCTATCCATTACGCCACCACATCAGACACCCTGTGGATTGAGTGTGTACACAAGGTGGCTGTGGCGGAAAAAGACATCCGTAAGATGCTCTCTCTTCCCATCTCTCAAGTAAATCACGAAGAAGATGATAAGTCCCTCGGAGATATGTGGGACGAAATCACCCAACAGCACGGGTGGCATTTACCTCTCCCCCATAAGTGGGGCATCGGGATCAAACTCTCCGAGTCCCTGCCATATGTTCTCGGCTCAAAGAGGTCACTTGTCGCTAAATGGGATAAGATTTACTTCTCTCTCGTCAAGAAGGTCATCCTAAAGCACGATCCTAATCGTGACCATGGATCGCTCCCCTCTGTGTCTGTATCGAGCTTTCTCGAAAGGGAGTGGGCTTCTAATGGGGGCAGAAGCGGATACTACACCATGCTCGCTCTCTTTCAGAAAGTATCCAAAGACCCCACTTCTCTTGCCTATGAGAATCTTGTCTCTCTCGCAGAGTCTTGGACATTCACGAGCGGCGTTCACTTAAAGAAGAAGGCTTTGGACTTTGCCCTCGATACCATCTTTGGGCTTAAATCCTCCGACCTCCCTTCTATCGCGGCTCTCGAATATCGTAGAGTTTCAAACACCCAAGGGGACACCCCTAAGACTAAGCGTGATCTCCCTGCGGTTGAGCATGATCTCCCTGCGGTTGAGCATGATCTCCCTGAGCATGATCTCCCTGAGCATGATCTCCCTGAGCATGATCTCCCTGAGCGTGATCTCCCTGAGACTGATCTCCCTGAGACTGAGCAGGATACCCCTAAGACTGAGCAGGATACCCCTGCTGAGATTGAGCATGATCTACCTGCCACCCCTGCTGTGATTGAGACGGAAACCCTAGTGGAAGAGATGCCCTTGATCCCCAAGGTGGAGACCACAATCCCCAAGGATTATGTGCTCCTTGGCTCATTCAAGATCACGCCAGCTACAGCTCCCATACACCTCACACTCGTTCAGGTGGACTTTTCAGAGGTATCCGTTCACGGGTCAGTCGAGTTGTCTATTGGCAAGGTAGACTCTCTCGGCTTGCACAATGTGACTATCCGTAAGTAAGAATCACCACCACCCACAATTCCCACCTTGGAGATAAAATGAACCCTCCCTTACTCTCTTCAATAAGGCGAGTCCCCCCGATGCGTATTAGGTCGAAGTTTATCCAACACTTCCTCGACAACCCCAACACTCAAGTCCCTTTTATTGACTTTCGGGTGGATTATCGGGGAAATTTATCGTCTCCAAACCCCAATCTGAAGCCTCAGATCACCGAGTTGCCGATCCCTCCTTCCCTCATGTATCAGTACACGGATAAGTCTATCTCTTTAGGGGATTATGTTGAGGCTTGGAAAGAACTGCGGTTAAAGGCATCCCTTAAGACTAAGGATAAAGAATCTTTTGATTCGTTGTACTTATCCTACATCGAAGCCAACGCACACAAGTTCCTAAACGCGGCGGATTTTAATCGCCATTTTGTCTGCGTGTTCGGCACTCGGGTTCCCGACCACTTTCGCAATTTAACTTCTAATTTGACCAAAATCGAGGGTAAGAGTCGTAGGGTGATCTCCCCAAAGGTTACCCCTGTCGTCAACGATGAACCTGTCGAACCTGTCGTCAACAATGAACCCGTTATTCTTACCCCCTATCGAGTGGAGTCCATCACCCCTCCCCCGCAGGTTACTACCGAAACCCCGAAATTGGATAGCTCTGTCTCGATTGGGGGCTTGACATTCAAGGTCTCCGACCCAAGGGCTAAAATCTGTATCGGAGAGATTGAGTGTAACGACCTCTACGCCTCAGGTGGCGTACTCTTGAGTGTCGGGAAGGTGGGGAATGGTAAGTTGTTCGATGTGATTATCGCAGGGGCTTAAAAGGGAACATCCTCATCCATCGAGTCATCCTCGATGGGTTTGATGATGTCGTTCTTGATGATCTTGGCAACCTCCCTGTTGGGAGCATCCCTAAGGGCTCCATAGACATCACCACCGTCTAGACTTTGAAACCATAACTCAAGGTCTATATCGTTGGGATTGCCACCCCACGCCTTAATCAGCTTATTCTTGTTCTTTGCCACCGAATCCATAAGGAGTTCTTTCACTCCCCCTGCGGACTTGGTTGTACCTGCAATACGCTCTAGACGGGCTATTCTTCTGTGGAGGCGGATTATCTCATTTCTCATTGCACTATCCTTTGTGTTGTATCCATTCATTGAGCAATAAATGAATAAAAGTTATGTGTTGAAGATGAGATAATAAATCCTAACACCAGCTCCCCCGCCAAAGTTGTTAGTACCTGAATGAAGCTGGATACAAGGGTTTCCGCCAACGGGATTTGTGGTGTATCTCCTAAAGTAGAACTGATGATCTAAAGCGATATCTCCGACTATCTCAAGACTATAGATTAGCCTGTCTTTGGGTGTTGTGTACGAGCCCTCTATGTTGAAATAGAGGTCCGTGATATTGTCTGCGGCGGTAGTAGCTGAAAACCCGACTTCCAAAATTTGAAACTTAAATCCGAGAGCGGACAAGATGCCGCTAGTACCTACTTGGAGAAGTCTATTCTCCACAGCGGTGGGACCTGTGGTGGGTATATTGGTGCTAGAGACATTAATGTATGTGGGGTTGATGGGGTGGTAACCGATCAGGTTGATATTTGCCCCAGCAAGAGATACTTCACCCGTAGTAGATGTAATCGAGACATCCCCCGCCGCCTCCCCCGAGAGTGACCCTGCTGAAATGGCGTTCAAAGCGAGCCCTGTATAAACACCATCACCTATTGTGAGTTGAACGGCTTGGTTGGGTGTTCTACTACGGATAGTAGCGTTATCCGTATTTAGGATAGTTTGATCAGCAGAGACACCGAGGTAGAATCCTGTCTCTATGTCTATGTCCACATCGGTGTTTGTGAGGTTGATATTGGATAAGTTCTCAGTATTGAGAGAGGTGAGATTGGGGAGAAGTAGTTGGTTATTTCCACCTATGCGAATCTCTACAGGGTCAGGTGTCGATTCGGGAGTGTCGAAAGTGTAGTATGGAGCCTGAAATAGGATAGAATCTAAGGATTCAATCTTGAGCTGTCCATGAGAAGTCATGTTAATGGTAGTGAAAGAAGAGATATTTAGTCCACCATCGGATACCTGTAGGAGAACATCAGAGTTAGTCGGACTGTTTGTTCCCCAAATAACACTCTTAGCCGTTAAGTTCAAACTACCGCTTCTTGCATGGTCAGTACCTTCGCCAGCTATGAGATAAATATCGCCCGCATTACCTGAGGAAGCAGTACCTGTTTGGATAGTCAAGTCTCCCGTAATAGGAGCGTCTTCCGTAAATACATCAAGCGATCCCGATTGGGTCGTTGCCGTGCCCGTATTTAGATATATGCTTCCCGAAGAACCACTAGTAGCTTGACCTGTTGTAGCTATCCAATCCCCTGTGCTCTCTGCCGAGCCTGTAGAAATAGACACATCACCACTATCCGAGCCACCATCTCCACTAATAATGGATACTTCTCCGCTTATGGAGTCCGAGGAGCCTGATTGGATAAGTATATATCCGCTTTCAGTAATGCTATAACCTGAGTTAAGTGAAATATAGCCCGAAGATTGGTTGCTATCACCTGTAGAGAACTCGACATAGCCTGAGTCGGCAGAACCTGATGAGTTACCCGTTTTGGTAACTATCCGACCTGTGGGTTGGTTTCCTGTTGATGTGCCTGTTGAGACAGAAATCTCTCCACTAGAGGCATTAGTTTGGGCGTTCCCTGTACTGAATGAGAGGTCTCCACTACCGCTATTAGAACCAACACCATTTGCAGATGTTATGGATATGTCGCCCGAAGTAGAACCGCTTGCAGGTTTCCCGCTTGTAATGGATACCACCCCCCCTGTGGTGCCACTAAAACTGCCGAGTGTGATAGTGGGAGCGACATCAGGTGCTCCCTGTGCATAATAAGCACTTATTGTCACATATCCTGTTTGGACATCTGAATCACCGCCATAAATTTGGATACCCCCTCCTTGAGAAGAAGCAGCAATCGAGTCTCCGCCATAGAGGGAAACACCGCCTCCATTACTACCTGAAGTGGAACCACCGCGACCTCCGCTGATGATGACGACACCACCTCTTTGTTCAATCCCGCTAGAGGCAAGGAGAGAGATATCTTGTCCACGGGCATTGGCGAAAAGCGAAGACGAAGATGTGGGGTCTAGTCCCTTTAGAGTTCTAGTGGGCAGTTCACCGAAAAGCTGATAAAATGAGGATAGATTTGCCATGTTGACCTCGGTAATAGAAATGTCCACACCACTACAAATGATAAAGAGCCTACTAATGAGTTATGAAAAGATAAACAATCCTAATCACTACGATGGGAATGGATTAAAAGCGATTGATGTGATTGAGGCGTATGGGCTGAACTTCTCTTTGGGTTCAGCCGTCAAATACATCCTCCGTGCAGGTAAGAAACCTGGCGAGAACACACTAGAAGACCTGAGGAAAGCCCTTTGGTACACGCAACGCCAAATTCAAATGCAAGCCCATACATCAATCACAACAACCCCCTCCCTCTCTCTAGTGGAAGTACAAAAAGCCTTCCCCCTATCCACACACCTAAACAATGCACTCGTGGCGACTCTACTCAACCAACTATCCAATACCGAATATCACCTACAGGCGGAGCTAGAACGGATAACCTCGGTTTAATACTTCTTTTATGGGGACAGAATATGTCTGAACCCAACTTTGGAGTAGATGATGAACGACCTAAGAAAAGCCGTTATCCGTCTCGCGAAAGAGAACCCTGATATCCGTCCCTTTCTAATCCCCATCCTGAAGGGAGAGGGACACACAGCATCTGTAGATAAGTCGGCTTCACCTGCCGACACGGGTGCTTTTGCTTGTTGGGCGATTTTATCCAATCCAATCGGCATGACAGAAAACAATGTGAAGAGTGCTCTTGTGAGTAACGGAGTATCCATTAAGGAACCTGCCGCAGATATTCCTTCTGCGGTCAGAGGTCCTTTAAGTGTGGGAGAGATTGTGCTTGTTGATGCTTCTAAGTGCGTGAACCCCACCAATAAGAAGAACTGCGAAGCACTTGGATTCAACCCAGCTAGTCCCCTTTACTTCATTGTAAAAGATGTGATCTGCCCTGAGGATATGGATGAGAAATGCACAGTCGTCATTTCCCCGCTACTTGAGGGTAAGGTTGGTTCTAGAACTTTTAACTTTGAAGCCGCGTTGCCTACCCGCATCGCAGGACTTCTTAAAGATTTAGAGAAGGCTACAAAGAATGGCGATTTGGATAAGGTCTTGGAGGTGAAGAGGGAACTGCGTGAAAAGAGCCTTACTCCCCATGACGGACTCGGCATTTATAGATCAGGGTTCAAAAACCTTGCCTCCTATCAGAAGTATCTCGCCATGTTTGAGGGACAGACCAAATTTGTGGTCGTATATGAGAGAGGAGGTTCTGCACCTACTCCCGCTATCCGTAAAGACTTTATTAGTACTTCCGTTGGGGCTAGAACAAGGAAAACTCAGGTGTTGGGCGAGTTTGCCGACATTATTGACCATGTAGAGGCATTCTCTAGCCGTTACTACATCGGTCCAATCAAATATGGCATGACGGGTAAAGACGGAAGTCTCTACTTCGCAATGGATACAAAACTATCCGCAGGAACGGACACTTTCTTCTCGCCTTCTAAGGGCAAGGTTTACTTCATAGCTCCCTTATCCGAGCTTCCCTCTACTTGGGGCGAGGACTTGAGAGCTAGACTTGCCGATCTCGCCAACCTTGAGGGCTGATCAGTCCTCGTGATACTCGGTCACAAGATTATGACGCTTATACACGCGAGCCTCACCCCACTCGCGTGAATCCATCTTGATCATGTAGATCGAGTCCTTGATCGTGTCCAACTCCTCCTCGGTTAACTCACGCCCCAACAGCGTGACAATCTTGCCGAGAAGAGTCTCCTCATGAGCGGCTACAGCCGCCTTAATCACCTTGGGGGGATAAACCTTCATCTGTATTCCTTTCTTAGGGTTGGTTGGTGGGGGGTTGCCCCCCTTTCTCAGTCCGTCAGACCCGTCATCAGCCACTCCCGATCCTCCGCAGGGAGGCGGGGCAGGGAGGTCTGGATCAGGTTGCCGCCCTCCCACATCTTCAGCCCCTCCGCCAGCCCCTCAAGGGGCAGGGTGCGGGTGGTGGTGGGAACCCACCCATCACCCTGGCGGGTCACCTCGCCCGTGGTGGTGTTGAGGGTCAGGCTGACGGGGCCGAAGGGGCGACGGATGTTGAAGCTGATGTTCTGCATGATGTCTTATCTCTCTTTGTTGGGGGGGGTTAGGTATCTATCTCTCACACCTAACTAATAATGGATAACCCCCCTTGGGATACTCTATTTACACGGCTACGAAGATATGATCTTCCGTGCTAAAAATCTCGCCCCTTACCCAAACAAAGTCGTCATTTACATCAGTTACAAAACCTTCAGATATGGTGGTTCTGTACCTGTTTTGAACAATCACCTTCTGCCCGACAACAAGGTCTTCTGAAGGTGTTGTGTCAGATAGGATAACAGGGGTGGAACTGAAAGCTCTTTCGCTCGCTCTCCTACAAGATCGAACGGCATCTTGTAAAGAGGCTCGGGCTTCGTCCAAGGCTTGAGATGCCCTTACCACATTCGCGATTGCTCTATCTACGGATAAGATAGCATCGCGGGCTTCCTTGATGGCATTATTAGCCTTCTCTATGGAGAACAGGTCATGTATCTCAGGAAGGCGAGCCTCCACGAATTCTATCGCCTTCTCTGCCGCTACGGCAGAGTGGCGGGAAGTATCCACCGCTTTGAGAGAACTCATTTCTCTTGGCTAACCTCAATATCATTACAGGTTTCACAGGTTCCCGTCCTACAGGCTAATCCTGTCTTAGGACACTTCGACCATGAGGCACTAAGATAGTGTCTCACGACTTCTGCCGCACTCATCCGTCTACAGACGGGACAAAGCATAATATCAGGAGCTAGCTCGTGTACATAGTACTCGTTACAGGTCTTTTGGCAGAGATCACAGGTTATCATTTCTTATCCTATCTTCTCCTAAGAGAAACTAACCATTGCGTTATCTTGGTGGCTAGAGGAGAGTTGGAGTGTTTATCGGGGTGACAAAGTGTGATTAACTCACGGATAGAATCTTGTGTGAGAGAACCAGCAGAGGCTGGAGGAGGCGGAGGGACGGGTCGTTCAGCGAGTTTCCGCTTTAACTCGCTGACCTCCTTTTCGAGAGAATTGACCAGCAATTGTGTGGCTTGGAGCTTCATTTGTAACGAAGCGTCAGGAGACCTTATATCAACCTGTTGGAGTGGGGGAGTATTGATCTTCTTCTTAGCTTCTTCTTGAAGGCGGCGGAAAGCCGCATCCACGGTTCCGAGCTTGTGTCCTTGTTCTTCTCTCCAACAATAGATGCAGGAACGCTGATAAGACTGCTCTTTGACATAAGGCAACTGACAATGGGGGCAATTGACCAACATGGGAAAATCCTTGTTAAGATGGGTCGTTCACCTCACTAATATTGGATAGTGATGTTTGGGATACTCGCTTGTCCTTAGAACAAGTCTTGAGGCACATCAAAGCGGACTTTCTTACGCATCCTATCAGCATATCCAATAGTGGCTTGGACGGAGTGATTTATAGGATTACGCTTGAGAGTCTTAACATCATAGTCCATCCGTTCAGGGTCAAAGAAATCACTTGATGTGGCTACGATGAGAAACGGATAGAGAGCCTGTGAAGGGAGCCCATTTGGGTCTATGGTGAGAGCGATAAAGGTGGGGGTACTGATCCATCCATTTATGATGAGCGTTTTCTCCCTGCCCAATATTGTGGTGTATTGCCGAAGGTCAATAATAGAACCCCTTGAGCCAAAGGACAGAAGAACAGCCCTTTCACCTTTGCGTTTCCAATAAGTTGGAATAGCAGGCGTGTTGGGAACAGAGTCCCACCACTCAAGCAGAGACTCGGGGTCGTTCACTTCCGCTACTAGACTAGATATTTTAGTGACTAAATCGGTATCCATTAGACGGTCTCCACTATGGTGAACTTGGTTTTCCACTTATCGTTTTTGTACAAAGAAGTGGGCAATATCTTGCTGATGATGTTGGGTTCAAAGATATTCCCAATCATCTCAGTAGAGGCTTGGTGTCCCGCTTTGGGCGTATAGATGGCACCATCGGATTTGGCTACAAACAAATAAGCATGAGGGTCACCTAGTTGTTCGTTCAAATATCTGATGCGTACATATTTACGCAACACTTCGGCAGACATCCCCAACAACTTAGCCGCATTAGTTGAAGCCGTTACCACATCAACGGATACTTGCTCAGGGGGTTGTGGTAGATCAGGCTCCATCTCCTGATCTGAGACTTGAGGTGTCAGATCAGGGACTACAGGAGTCTGAGGGTCGTGAGCAGGGGCGATGCCTTCTTCTATGGTCGCTTGTGTTCTCCACTTGGGGCGGAGTTTACTCATACGGGTAAATGAAGTAGCTTCTGCCACATCCTTATCCAATAGGTTAGCGATATTCACATCAAGGTTGGGGAAGGCTTTTGTTTTGGGTACAAACAGGTTGCCTGAAGCATAGTCCAAGAACATATAGGCATGAGTGCTTAGTGTCTCATTGTTCGTGTACACGAAGGTTCCGTACTTACGCCCACTCACATAGGATAACCCAAGCCCTTGGGCAAGTCCATTCCCTTTCTTATCCATTTCGCTCTTTGAGCCTACAGCAGCGGATACTTCTGTGGGGGCTGTGGGAGCTATTGGGGATGTGGGAGCTATTGGGGATGTGGGAGCTGTGGGGGTTGGAATGTCAACGGTTAACTCTATTTCAGACGGAACAACCAAAGGTTTCCGAGAACCAAAGAATATCATCTCAAACTTCTCAGACATAATCTCAGACAGGTCACCAACTGCTCTAAAAGACAAAGCCTCACAAAAGTGTTCTTCCGAGTTAGTTCTCGCGTATCGGGTGGGCAAGAGACCACCTTCTATTGCACCCTCTATCAAAGATAGTTCTATTGCCAGGCGGGTTAAGTTGTCTAATTGAAGAGAGGATAGGGGATGAAAAATGACCCCTAACTTATCGTTTTGTACTATCCCATAGGTATTATCTTTTCCTTTTGAAAAGATGTCTTTCCACATCAGGGAATCGTAACCTAAGGTAGACCCTGGGTTAGTTTTTTCCGCTGCCGAAGCAGATACTATATAATGTGGTTTTCCCCTTCCTACAAAGGAAACATTCATTCTTTTTTGAAAAAAAGTAGCCAACACCTGAACGCCTAGCATGGCGGTTTTGTTCGCCTCAAAAGATACATCACCCGTACCACCTTTTAAAGCCTGTATGTGCCATTGAGCCCACTCCATTTTCTTTTGGCTTTCCATTGTTTTATAGTAGCGATGTGCTAGCTCATGTAAAAGGGTCTTTAGACCTGACTTCCCCCCATATATTTTTTTATGCGTGTAAAAAGTGATGAAATCCAAAGAAGGGCTATAGGTGGCAAGAACCGTTCTGCCATCACCACTCGGAGGTGAAAGAATTACATCTCCGTACAAGACTTTTGTGAAGTTTGGGATAACATCGTTGGTTGCGTATTTGGCTAGTTTGGCAATAACCTTTTGGGCAGTTTCGACTTCCTCTCTAGGAAGACTCGTTGGGTTTTGGATTTTAAACGGACCTGCCGTCATTTCCTGACCCTTTAACAAAGGATAGGTTGCCAACTCTAATAGAGCCTTCAACGCTTCCATCTTGTCCGGATTATTCAGAAAATCGGCAGCCGCCGCATCACGGGATCTGCCAACAAGAGCTGTAATTTTTTTGAACCTCTTACCGAAACCCTCAGTCTTACTAAACTTCTTCATGAAGCTGAGTTTATTTGATGGAAAAGCTACTCTAGTATAGACAAAGAGGAACAGCCTATGAACTGCCTCAATATCGCCAAAAACGGATATTGAGGCTCCATTTAAGACCTTTTTTGCTCTCTCTACGGTTTCCCCCATATCGAATGTACCGGGGTATCTTATCCCAAAATCAGTAAACTTAACTTTAACACCTTGTAAGTGCGTATGACTTGCGATCCTGCGGAAATATCCGTGCAATTTATCTCTCCTAGTGATGATTTCCTAGAGAGAGAAATAATAAAAAACCTATCGAACACGCTCCCAAGACGAACTCTTCACAGGAACTCGAACAACCTGAGCGTTCTCGAAGGAGAGAAGTTTCTTGGCTTGACGAGCCGTTTCCCTGCTAGTAAAAAAAGAGCCGCTTGGTGTTGAAGCTATGTCACCGCTAGGTAGAAGAATCGCATAAATATAAAGTGCAGTCTCGGACATAAACATAACCTTTGAGATGTGGGTGGGGGACAGGGGGACTACACATCATACCACACGCATAAGGATGGAGAAGGAATGGATAATATGTTTCATAGGACTAAGCTAACCGCAGAGCAACAGGATCAGGTTCTTGATCTTGTGCTGAAGTGTCTTGGGCAGTACATAGTGTCCAATCAAATAACTGCACTCGATGGAGGTGAAAAGGAGCGGGAACAACTAAAAGATTTCTGTGCTCAATCTTTTGACCGCTTGTTTCATCTGATTGTCTCAGGTGATAACAAACCTTGGGGATGGGAAGTCTTCTCCCAATCGAGTACACAACCTGCCAATATCGAGGAACTTATCCAATATACGCAGTACGAGTTTGGAGGGCTTTGGACAGATCAGAATGGATACTTGGTGCAGGCGTGGCAGGTCTTGGATAAACAAGACCGATATCTTGTCTTTGCTCCCTTGTTGGAGGTAACACCAAGTTTTGGTGATTTTAAGAAGCTCTACGATAACTTCCCTGATTTGGTTGAAGATGTATCTTGGGACATCCCCTCCCAAGAGTTAAGGATCAGTCTCCTAAGTAAGCCTTAACTACCCTGCGGATACTTTCCGCCCTCTTCATCGTTCCTTCCCCTTCTATTGAACTCAATCCCATGTATTTATCCTTATCGGATACTTTATCAAAGGCTTTGTGTAGATAGCTCGTTATAAGATGCTTAAATCTAGGGTCTCTCGTGGGATCAGTTATGTCCCTCCAATTATCCGTCTCAACTAAGACCTTATTCTTATGTGTAATGGATAAGCGAGGTGGGTTCAAGAGTTTTATGGATAGTGTAAGCCCATATGCAGACTTATCCATTTTGGATACAGATATTCCTTTAAGCGACACTTCTTCTTGTGTCTGAACAAGCCGACCATTGTGAGGACTTATTTGAGTCTTCAAGTCGGCTAAGAAGTCTATCAAGGCAGGTTGGTTCATCTGTTCTTGCCCCTATGATCACATATGCACAACCCCGATAGAGCTTCTATTATTGGATGGTTTTATCCAATAGCGGTGGAGGTGTAAAAATGGTAGAGCCACCGAAAAGTGGTGTGCGGATGGAGGAGCGTAAGCTAGCGATTTTGTTGCTAGACCTGATAGGTTCAACAGCATTTGTCCAAAAGTATGGAGCAAAAGCCGCAGCACTTCACTTTCAAAAGCATGATAGAGCAACTAGGTCATTGTTATATCGCTTCAGGGGTAGAGAAATAGACCGCTCCGATGGTTTCTTATGCTCCTTTGAAAATGTCATAGATGCAGTCAACTTCGCTCTCGTCTACCAAAAGACAATCCCGCCACTCACAGGGATTGGGGCTAGGGTAGGTATCCATTGGGATAAAATCATCGAAGTCCATCAGGATGATGTGTGGGTAGCTGCAAATGCAAAACGGATAGAGCTAGAGGGATTGGCTAAAAACATCGCTGCTCGTACCATGTCCTTATGCGTAGCGGGACAGGTTCTCCTGACAAGAGAAGCCATGAATGTTATCCGTTTCCGCACCAATAAAGACACTCCACCCAATACCCGATATGTTTGTGTAGGCAGGTACAAGTTTAAGGGTGTTCGACAAGCCCAAGAGATTTATGCCGTAGGGGAAACACTTGAAAGTCTTGCTCCTCCCCCCGATACGGAAAAGGCAAAGAGAATAAAAGGACTCAAAAAATCAAAAATCCGTTGGGTTAACCTTACACGAAAAGAACGACTTTGGTTTCTCTATTACAAACTCTTGTGGATATGCGGATTTCTATGGATATGTCTTATCTACTTCCTGCTCTCAAGCCCTTTCCTTCGAGAAGTTTCGGGACTGAAGTCCTTCGATTGGATTGATGATGTCAACAACTTCGTCAAAGCCGTGTATACACAAGTCCTCAATCTACTCAGGAAGATTATCAAATGAACACGCCGCAAAAGACCCCCGTTCAACCAATAAACAAACCCACCATGAACAATAAGCAATTCACACAAACAGAAAAGGCGAAACGGGGCTGGTGGGCAAGTGTAGTTTTCATGTTCCTTATTGTCGCCCTTATCATCTTTTTATCCTATGTTCAGATAGTAGAACAAAACAGGGATATTTTGATCGGCATCATCGGAATGCTTACAGGGTCTATTTCTAGTATGCTCGCCATCGCTAGCGGAAGAGACCCAAGCGAAGTCGAAGACCTTAAAGATAAACTCTCCACAGCTAATGCTGATCGTGCCGCTCTCATCGCTCGCCTAAGAGATGCCCAAATCCAAATGCAACTCTTAAGGGAACAAGTCTTTGAACTACAAAATGCCGTTATTGAAAGATTATCCATTTTTGCAAATGGACAGCCCCCGATCAGGACAAAGAAAGAACAAGATGTTGTCCTTCCCAACATCGTTAATGAATGGATACCCAAAACAGAAGAGCCCAAGGACTAACTAGTCTGTGGTGCCATCCTCATACCCATCCACATCACCTGAACAATCCTCGCTCATAGGCTGTAGATAATCCTCTATCACAGCCGCTACTCTTACAAGTTCTTCCACCTCTGTCATTTTACCCGCTGGTCTTGTTCTCGTTACAAACTCTAACGCTATCTGCAACGCTACCTTCCTCGCGTTAAATGAACCCCCCGCCAAGTCAATCACCATAAGATACCTCACTCAGTCAATGGTTGCCGTCTCAGATTACCGACACATAGTCGAAAAACTTATAGTTTATTTATATTCCCTCCAAGGGCGTAAGTGGATAAATCCCCATCCATTAATCCCTTGGAGATTTGATCATGATCAGAAGAACCGCATCGGAAGTTTTACAGAGCCTTGAGGCTCGCGTTGCTCGCCTCGAAGGTCGTACCAAGACC
>Ga0169931_10003804_pt1 | contig 23797 bp, 19 predicted proteins | sample Kivu_15m_20L_FD_129675 | JGI IMG/M metagenome (GOLD analysis project Ga0169931, IMG submission 129675) | Freshwater microbial communities from Lake Kivu, Western Province, Rwanda to study Microbial Dark Matter (Phase II) - Kivu_15m_20L... | ecosystem: Environmental > Aquatic > Freshwater > Lake...
CAGGTATCAGGAGGCATCAACGAAGACCTCGACCTGATGCTTTACTGGCGGACCACCAACGGGTCGCCAAATTCCGACGACGTGGTGGTGCTGATGAATTTCTCCGACCAGACGCGATCGAATGTGAACGTCTCGTTTCCATCGAACGGGACTTGGCGCGTGCGCTTCAACTCGGACTGGCCGGGCTACGGATCGGACTTCGCCGGCATGGGCCCGGTCGGCAACACGGTGGCGGTCGGCGGCAACAGGCAAGCGCCCGTGAGCATCGCAGCGCACAGCGCGATCGTGCTGGCGAAATCCGCCGGCGCTCCGGCGATGGTCGACGATGCAGACGGCGACGGCATGGCCGATGGATGGGAGTTGTTGGTGGGCACGACGGATCCCGACGGCGACACCGATGGCGACGGTCTTTCCAATCTGCTGGAGTACGAACGCGGATACGATCCGTTTGCCGCCGATCCGGTGCTGGTTTCCGGCTCGTTCAACGCATGGTCGGAGTCCGTCGGCACGATGCGACCCGCGAGCTCGGGCTCGCCCGACCTGTTCGAGCGGGTGTTCTTCACGCCGGCCGCCTGGCAAGGTGAATTCAAATTCATCATCGCCGACCAGTGGTACGGGGCGTCGGCCACCGCGGGAATCGCTTCGCCCTCGGGAGGCAATCTCGCGGGATCGTTCCCCGCGGGATCGTACGTCAGGTTTGCCCTGAACGCGCGCACCCTTGCCTACACGCTCGAGTCGTTCACTCCGGCGACGCGCGTCGATACCGATGCCGACGGCATGGACGACCGCTGGGAGCGCTATCACGGGGTGACGGCGGCAAGCGCGAATCCCGACGCCGATGGCTTCACCAATCTACTGGAATTCCAGCGCGGCAGCGATCCGAACTTTGCCAATCGAAGCACCATCACCTTGGCCGGCGGATTCAACGACTGGAATCTTTCGGCAAATCCGCTGGGCTTTGTCGGCGACAGCCTGTGGCGCATCGACCTGCCGTTCCGGACAGGCACGACGATCGATTTCAAGTTCACGACCGGCTCCTGGACCCCCGCGTGGGGCGCGGGTGCCGCCGCTGGCGTGGTCAGCGCTGATCCCGCAGCACCAAACATCAGCCGAACCTTGTCGGTCCAAGGCGTTCATCGCTTCGAATTCGACGAACGCACGCTCGCATACCGTGTTGTCTCCGACGCCACCGACGCCGATGCCGACGGAATGCAGGACGCATGGGAGACCTACTACGGCGTGTCCGATCCGGCGGCCGATCCCGACGCCGATGGCTGGAGCAACCTCAGCGAGTACGTGCGCATGACCCATCCTGCGGTGACAGATCCGCCGAAGCGCATGACGGTGACCGGCGACAAGCCACCTTTGCCGATCTGGAATCCGGGGGCCGACAACATGGTGTGGTCGGATGCGCGCGCGCGGTGGGAATGGACGGGAACCTTTGTAGGTACTCCCGGCAGCATGATCGAGGTCCAATTCAAATTCGCACGGGGTTCATGGGATACGAATTGGGGCGGCGAAACCGCTGGCGTTGCCGCTCCGTCGCCGATTTCCGGTGTTGCGGTTTTGGGAGGCCAAAACCTGAAAGTCTCGGTTGCCGCCAACGTTGCCCAGCTCTTCACCTTCAACGATCTTACCCGATTTTACACAGTTTCTCCCACCACCCTCAGCAACAATGCAAACCTCTCCGCCCTCACCTTGGGCAGCGGCACCTTGAGCCCCGCGTTCTCCTCCACGACCACCTCGTACAGCGCATCGGTTCCAAACACGACCACCGACATCACCGTGACGCCGACCCGAGATCAGCCCAACGCGACCATCGAGGTGCGCGTCAACGGTGGTGCCTACGCAGTCGTCACCAGCGGCACGCAAAGCGGCGTGCTCAACCTCAACGTGGGTGCGAACCCGGTGGAGATCCGTGTCACCGCACAGGACGGCACCACGATCAAGACCTACACCGTCAGCGTCACGCGCGCACCGAGCAGCAACGCGAACCTCGCTGCCCTCATCTTGAGCAGCGGCACCCTCAGCCCCGCGTTTTCCTCGTCCGTCACCTCGTACAGTGCCGTGGTTGCCAACGCGACCGCCGGCATCCGCGTGACCCCGACGCGCGAGCAGGCCGACGCCATCCTGCGGGTGCGCGTCAACGGCGGTGCCTACTCCACCGTCACCAGCGGCACGCAAAGCGGCGTGCTCAATCTCAATCCCGGCGGCAACACCGTCGATGTGCTGGTCACCGCACAGGACGGCACCACCACTAAGACCTACACGATCGAGGTGACGCGACGCACTGTGGCCGACGAGTGGCGGATCACCCACGGTTTGTCCTCCACCACACCCTGGACAACCGACAGCGATGGCGACGGCGCGCCGGATCTCGCCGAGTACGCGTTGGGTGGAAATCCGAAGCTCGCCAGCGACGGCCGCGGCTTGCAGAAACTGACTTTGGAAACCACGGCGAATGGCGACCGGTTGGTCCTGCGCTGGCTGCGGCGCACCAACGCGGGCGGGTCACCCGCTGTGGTCGCGCAATCGACCGCGGATCCGGCAGCGGATTGGTCCGACCTGCCCTCGGCCGCCAGCGCGAGCCAGACCGGAGTTCCCTTCGGATTCGAGCGCCGCGAGGCCTCGATTCCCGCCGATGGCGCGCGCGGATTCCTGCGCTTGAGGGTCACCGGCCCCTGATTTCCGACAGACAGGTTGCCGTCCCGGCGGTTTTTCCTCACAAGACGTCCGCCAGAGATCCGCCGCCGATGACCCAGCTTTTGATCGAACCCGCCCGGCGCACCGGTTGCGAAGACCTCTCCGCGCTCACCGAAGTGCTGGAAGGAGCCGCCCAACGCCAGCGCTCGCCCATCGAGGACCTGCTCGATGCCGATGTGGTCGACGAGGAGAGTTACATGCGCGAGCTGGCCAACGAACTCGGCATCGAGTGGCTCGACGAGATCCCGGCACCCGACGAGCCACTGCCGCTGCGCGAGGCCTGCGGTCCGCGCATCGCGCTGCGCCATCGCCTGCTGCCGGTCGCCATCATCGGCGAGGGCGCCCACCGCCGCATCAAGCTCGCGACCTTCGATCCGTTCAACCTCGTCGCGCGCCAGGCCGCCGCGCAGGAACTCGCGTTGCCCGTCGACTGGTGCATGGCGTCGCGCAAGCGCCTGCACGACTCGCTGCGCCGCCTCTACGGCGTGGGTGCCGACACCTTCGAACAAATCCTCGAGGGGCGCGACTTCGATTACGACCACCTCGAAGCCGGCGAGGACGAGGCGAACGTGATCGACCAGGACGACGACGAGGAGGCCAGCGTCGTCAAGTTCGTCAACCAGATCATCCGCGAGGCGCTCGAGCAGCGCGCCACCGACATCCACGTCGAGCCGCTGGCGACCAACCTGCGCATCCGCTACCGCATCGACGGCCGACTGATCGAGGTGGCCGTGCCGGAGAACATCAAGGCGCTGCAGAGTTCGGTGATCGCGCGTCTCAAGATCATGGCGCGCCTCGACATCGCCGAGCGCCGCGTGCCGCAGGACGGCCGCATCAACCTGCAGTTCGAAGGCCAGACGATCGACGTGCGCGTCGCGACGGTGCCCACCGTCGAGGGTGAGAGCGTTTCACTGCGACTGCTCAACCAGGAGAAATTCAACATCGCCAAGCTCGGCATGGAGCCGTTCGTCGAGTCGAAGATCCGCCAACTGCTCCACCTGCCCAACGGCATCATCCTCATCACCGGCCCCACCGGATCGGGCAAGTCGACCAGCCTCTACTCGTTCCTCAGCGAGGTGAACCATCCCGAGCGCCGCATCGTCACCGTCGAGGATCCCGTCGAAAACAAGCTCACCGGCGTGATGCAGATCGCGGTGAAGTCGGAGATCGGACTCACCTTCGCCAGCGCGCTGCGCTCGATCCTGCGCGCCGACCCGAACATCGTCATGATCGGGGAAATCCGCGATTTGGAAACCGCCGAGATCGCGATCCGCGCGTCGCTCACCGGACACCTCGTGTTCTCCACCCTCCACACCAACGACGCGATGGGCGGGATCAGCCGCTTGGTCGACATGGGCGTCGAGCCATTCCTCGTCTCCGCCGCGGTGCGCGCGTTCCTCGCCCAGCGGCTGGTGCGACGGCTGTGTCCGAACTGCAAGACGCCGCGCGAATTGTCCGCGGACGACCGCATCCGCCTCGGTATTCCCGCCGATCTCGCGGGCACGCCTTGCGCACCGAAAGGCTGCGACCGCTGCCGCAACACCGGGTTTTCCGGACGTCTCGCAATCTACGAGGTCGTGCTGCTCACCCCCGAGATGCAGGAACTCGTCGCCCATGGCGCTCCCGCGCCGAAGATGCGAGATCAGGCGTTCAAGGACGGCTACGTGCCGATGCGCACCTACGGCTGGCACAAGGTGATGCAGGGCCTCACCACGGTCGAGGAAGTGATTTCGGTGACCTCTTCGGACATCGGCGGCGGCGAGTGAGCCGACCGGTGGATTCGCGCGTTGTTGATTCCGACCCATGCCACTCTTCTCCTACAAAGCGCTCACGGCGAACGGCGCGGTCACCACCGGCGAGATCGACGCGGCCGATCGGCCGGAGGCGCTGCGGCTGCTCGACCGCAAGGGGTTGCAACCGGTGAACCTGCGCGAGACAGCGGCGGGCGCGGCGGCCAAGGCGCGTCCGTCGAAAGCCGCGGCCGCACGGCAGGACGAGGAGGAAATCCCCGATGGCCCGATCAAACTCAAGAGGCAGGAGGTGGTCCTCTTCACCGAGGAACTCTCCGACATGCTCGCCGCAGGCCTGCAACTCGAGCCGGCGCTCAAGTCGATGGAGAACCGCCAGGAACTCGGCAACCTCAAGGCGGTCTCGTTCAAGATCCGCCAGATCGTGCGCGACGGCGTGAACTTCTCCGCCGCGCTGCGCAAGGTGAGCCCGAGCTTCGGCCCGCTCTATTGCTCGCTGGCCGCCGCGGGCGAGGCGTCCGGCGCGCTCGACACCATCCTCAAGCGCCAGGCGCACTACCTCAAGACACTCGCCGAACTGCAAAGCCGGCTGATCCTCGCGATGATCTATCCGGCCTTCCTGATCCTCGCGGGCATCGGCGTGTCGGTCGTCTTCGTCACCACCCTCATCCCGCAGCTCACGCAGCTCATCGAAAGCACGCCGGGCGGCAAGATCCCGCTCGGCGCGGCGATCCTCATCGGCGCCTCGGACTTCATCGCGAAGTGGTGGCTCGTCGTGCTGCTCACCCTGGCCGCCGCCGCCATCTTCCTCAAGGCGTGGAAGGACAACGAGGCGAACAAGCCCGCATGGGACCGCATGAAACTCAAGTTTCCGCTGGTCGGCCCGGTGATCGCCAGCCGTTTCTACGTCCAATTCCTCGAGACGATGGCCAACCTGGTCGGCAACGGCCTGCCGTTGTTGCGCGCGCTCGAGCTTTCGCGCGACGCCACCCAGAACCGCTCGCTGCGCGCCGAACTCGACAAGGTGATCGTCCAGGTGGGCGACGGCCGATCGTTCTCAAAAGCGCTCATCCGCAGCGGCACCTTTCCGCCGTTGCTCATCGACATGATCGCCGTCGGCGAGCAAACCGGCAAGATCGACTTGTCGCTGCGCCGCGCGGCGGAACGCTACGACAAGGAACTCGACAAGGACCTCCAGCGCATCATGGCGCTGGTCATGCCCACCGTGCTCATCGTGATGGCCGCCCTTATCGGCACCATGGCCTACCTGATGATCACCGCGATCTTCCAGACGATCCAGAACATCGGATAAAACGGGCGGCGGCTTTCCCGGTGTGACGGCTTTCCGAGCGTCCGACCGATTCGGGTTGAGTCGGCCCTGCGACGGGGTAGCATCCAGCTCCGACATGAGTTCGATCGGTGAAATCATTTTGCAGATGGGCCGACAAGCCCGCGCCGCCGCCTACGAACTGGCGAAATGCTCGAGTGACGAGAAGAACGCGGTCCTCCGCGCGATGGCGGATTCGGTGCGCGCCGCGACACCCCGGCTCATTGCCGAAAACGCGAAGGACCTCGAGGCCGCTCGGGAAAAAGGGCTTTCCGCCGCGATGATCGACCGCTTGCGGCTCGATGAAGCGCGCATCGCGGCAATGGCCGCGGGCATCGACGAGGTGGCCGCGTTGCCGGACCCCGTCGGACAGGTGATCGATTCGTGGCAACGCCCCAATGGCCTGCACATCGAACAAGTCCGCGTGCCCATCGGCACCATCGGCATCGTCTACGAAAGCCGCCCGAACGTCACCGCCGATGCCGCGGTGCTTTGTTTCAAGACTGGCAACGCCACAATCCTGCGCGGCGGCAGCGAGGCGATCCACTCGAACGTCGCCATTGCCGATGCGCTCGCCTCGGCCGGCGCGCCCGCCCATTCCATCCAGCTCATCCCGTTCACCGACCGCGAGAGCGTCTCCGCGATGGCGAAGATGGACCAGTGGCTCGACCTGATCATCCCGCGCGGCGGCAAGGGGCTCATCGAAACGGTGGTCTCGCAGGCGCGCATGCCGGTGATCAAACACTACGACGGCATCTGCCACCTGTTCGTCGACCGCGCGGCCGACGTCCCGATGGCGCTCGATCTCGTCATCGACGCGAAGACGCAAAAACCCGGCGTCTGCAACGCGCTCGAGACGTTGCTCGTCCATCGCGACATCGCCGACCGCTTCCTGCCCGCCGCCGCCGCCGCGCTCCGTGCACGCGGTGTGGAGCTGCGCGGCTGCGCGGCCGCGCGCGCCATCGTTCCCGACATGGCCGCCGCCACAGACGACGACTGGACCACGGAATACCTCGACCTGATTCTCGCGATTCGCGTGGTCGGCTCGCTTGACGAGGCGATCGACCACATCAACACGTTCGGCTCGCATCACACGGACGTGATCGTCACCGCCGACGCGTCGGCCGCCGGGCGTTTCCTGCGCGAGGTCGACAGCGCCTGCGTCTTTCACAACGCGTCGAACCGGTTCGCCGACGGCGGCGAGTTCGGCTTCGGCGCGGAGATCGGCATTTCCACCGACAAACTCCACGCACGCGGACCAATGGGACTGCGCGAGCTCACCAGCTACCAATACCGCGTGCACGGTAACGGACAAACCAAGGCACCGGTGCTTCCACTTGGATGAGAACGGCATGGCTGATCGCATTGGCGGGATCGTGCGCGGCGCACGCCGGTGAATTCCCGCGCGAACTCCGCGCCTGGCGCGGCTCAACTCCGGTTGTCGATGGTCGGCTTGCGCCGGACGAGTGGTCCGACGCCGAGTCGTTTGAAGGCGTGCGCGGCTGGACCCACCAGTTTTCCCCGACCACCAACCCCGAGGATCTCTCGGTGAAGGGTTGGGTGAAGTTCGACGACGAGGCGCTCCATTTCGCGTTCGAAGTGCGCGACGATATTCTTTACGGCATCGACACGCCGCGCTGGCTGCCCGCCGAAAACCCACGAGCGCACGAACTCACGCGCGACGGCTGGCCATGGTTCGGCGACGGCATCGAGTTGCTCGTAAACGCTGCAAACCAGTGGCGCGGCGGCGAGCACGCCGCCGGCGACGGCTCGTCATGGCAAATGGTCTTCAATCTCACCAAGTCGCGCCTCGGCGGCGTCGGCACTCCCGGGTTGATGGAGGGTGAACCGCGATCGAAGGCATCGGCGTGGGACAGCTACCGCCGATGGATCGAAACCGGCGCGATGCGGGCCGCGGCGCGCGTGCGCCCGGAGGGAAAAGGCTACACGATGGAATGGTCGCTGCGCCTCGACCCCTGCCTCGAGACATCCCCCGGCGTGTGTTTCAAACCAGGCGAACGCGAGACGCGCATGGGCTTCAATATCGCGATTTGCGACACCGACACCGAGGAGGCGGGCAAGGGGAATTTCGGATCCATTCATCACGAAGACTGGTTCGCCGGCGAACGCGACCACCGTACCGAACTGCGCCAATGGGGCGTGCTCAGGCTCATGCCTGGCAAAAAACCTTGATCGGGGGCGGAGACGGATGGATGGTGTTCCAGAGCATGAATGTCCGCGCGCTCGCATCATTGCTGCGAAGGCTGCCGTTTACGGGTCGCGGCGCTTGTCCCGAGATCCCACGAATGGAGATCCTGCACGGTGAGGCCGGCGTGAAACAGGCGGGCCACCGCCACTACGTCGGCGGATTGTGGGAGGAGGTTGGCCGCTTGCAATTCGAACACCTCAAGTCTGAGGGGTTACGGCCCGATCACGTGGTGCTCGACATCGCCTGCGGCCCGCTGCGCGCCGGCATCCATCTGATCCCGTATCTCGACCCGGGCCACTACCTCGGAATCGACAAGGAAAGCGCGCTCATCGACGCCGGAGTGAAACACGAACTCGGCCGCAGACTGGCACGTTTCAAAAAACCGGAGTTCCGCGTCTCGGCCGACTTCGATTTCAGCGGATTCACCAAACAACCGGACTTCGCCATCGCACAATCGCTCTTCTCGCATCTGCCGTCCGCGATGATCGACGACTGCTTCCGCAAACTGCGCGGGTTCATCCGGCCGACCGGTCGTTTTTACGCGACGTTCTTCGAATGCGATGCCGATGAACACGTGGAAAACCCGGAGGAACCGCACGATCACCGGAGTTTCCTCTACACCCGGAACGAAATCGAATCCTTCGGAACCCGTCATGGATGGATCGCGGAGTCCATCGGCGGATGGAACCACCCGCGCGGCCAGGTGATCGCACGCTACCGGCCGGGCTGACGCGTCGGCACGCGGATCGCCCGACCGACCACGACAGCGCAATGTCGTTTCGGGATTGGACACGGTCGGCGGTTCTTGGATACAAGGCATCCACCCCGCAGCATCACGCCAACCGGCTGCCTGCTCCACCCACGTTTCCCGATTCCATCCATGCCAAATCACCTGAGCCTGTGGGTCGATGGATTCGTGATCCTCGTGTACTTTGTGGGGATCGTCGCGATCGGTCTGTACGCGGGCCGACGCAACGAGACGCTGCAGGAATTCGCGCTGGGCGGGCAGAAGATCCCGTGGTGGGCGGTGCTCGCCTCGATCATCGCGGCGGAGACCAGCGCCGCGACCTTCCTCGGCGCGCCGGCCGAAGGCTACAAGACGCTCGGGTTCTCCTACGCGCAACTGGCGATCGGCACGATCCTCGCACGCATCCTCATCGCCTATCTGTTCATCGCTCCGTATTTCAAATTCCGCGTTCAGAGCATCTATGAATACCTGACGATCCGCTTCGGTCCGCGCACCAAGGACATGGCGAGCGGGATCTTCCTTCTCGGCCGCGTGCTCGGCATCGGTGTGCGGCTTTATCTCGGCGGCGTGATTCTGGTGGTGATCTGGCGCTACCTCTTCCCCGGAGAACCCGTCACGCTCCAGACCTACTTCTGGGGCATCGTCTTCGTGACGGCGGTGACCACGCTTTACACCGCGGTGGGCGGAATCAAAGCGGTGGTGTGGACCGACCTGATCCAGGCCTGCCTGATGTGCGGGGCGGTGTTGTTCGCGGTCTTCACGATTCTTTCCGGCATTCCGGGCGGACTTGCGACGGTGGACCGGGTGCTCGACGGGCGCGATGTGGCGATGTTCCAGACCGGTTGGGACGCGGCGAAACCCTTCGGCGAAGCGCTGCGATCGATGCTCGAGACCCCCTACACCATCCTCGCCGCGTTGCTCGGCGCGACCTTCCTGACGATGGCCACGCACGGCACCGACCAAGACATGGTGCAGCGGATGCTCACGGCGGAAAACATCGGCAAGAGCCGGTTCAGCCTGATCCTCAGTGGTTTTGCCGACATCCCGATCGTCCTCGCGTTCCTCGCGGTCGGCATCCTGCTGTGGGTGCATTACCGGATCTCGCCCGACCCGTTGTTGCCGGCGGCGCACAACGAGATCTTCGCGCACTACATCGTCCATGAGATACCGATGGGAATCCGCGGACTCATCGTGGCCGGGGTCTTCGCTACCATGATGGGATCGACCTCGGCGGCGCTCAACGCGCTGGCAACCTCGTTCGTCCGCGATTTCTACCAACCCTACCTCAACCGCAATGCCACCGAACGCGAGTCGGTGCGGGCCGCGCGCACGGCAACGGTGGCGTTCGGCATGGCGATGATTCTGGTGGCGACCGGCGCGGCCTACGCGGTACTGCGCACCAACATCACCATCATCCCGCTCGCCCTCGGAGTGCTCAGTTATGGTTATGGCTCACTGCTGGGCGTGTTCCTCCTCGGGATCACCACCCGCAGACGCGGCGACGACCGCGCGAACGTGGCGGCGATGCTCGCGGGAATCGTTGCTGTGCTCGTGCTCGGCAAGGTGAAGGTGCCCGCGGTCGATCTGGCGTCGCTGCTCAAACTCGAGGTGGTGTCGGCCGAGTGGAACTTCGGCGCGATCATGCCCGGTTGGTGGCCGGCGATCGCCTGGCCCTACTTCGTGTTCATCGGCAGCGTGACGACCTTCGCGCTCGCGGTCTGCTTTCCTACGAAAACACGCGCGGAATCCGCGGTCGGCTGACCTGACTCGCTCTGCGAATCCGGCGTCGGACGCGGGTTGCGCCGCCACCAACCGCGAGTTCTTGCACGCGGCCGCCGGTCGGCCCCATGCTCCACCGCACACCACCATGGGCAGAGCCTTCGAATGCCGCCGACGTGCCAAGGAATCGCGCTGGGCCGCGATGTCCAAGGTATTCCCCAAACTCGCCAAGTCGATCACCCTCGCCGCGAAAGACGGCGGACCCGATCCGGAGAGCAACGCCCGGCTGCGCGTGGCCATCGCCAACGCCAAAGCGAAAAACCTCTCGCGCGAGAACATCGACGCCGCGATCAAACGCGCCACCGGCAAGGATGCCGCCGAGATTTCCGAAATCACCTACGAGGCGAAGGGGCCGCACGGGTCGCAATTCGTGATCGAGGTCGCCACCGACAACTCCAACCGCTCGGTCACCAACATCAAGACCGTCCTCAACAAGAACGGCGGACAACTCCTCAACTCCGGTTCGCTCGATTTCCTGTTCTCCCGCAAGACGGTCATCGAATTTTCCGTACCGGAAGACCAGTTGCTCGAAGACCTCGAACTCGAACTCATCGACGCCGGCCTCGAGGAACTTCACATCGACGAGGGCGTCGTCTCGGTGATCGGCGACTGCACGGATTTCGCCCGGCTCTCGCAAGCGGTCGAGGCACTGGGCATCACCGCCACCAAGGCGGGCCTGCAACGAGTCTCGAACCAGCCGGTCGAACTCAGCGAGGAGCAGATGGCCGAGGTCGAGACCATCATCGACAAGCTCGAGGACGACGACGACGTCCAGGCGGTCTTCACCAACCTCGCGTGACGGGCCGCCACGGTTTTCGCTTCCGAAGCCAGCGGCGCCCGGTTCATGATCCGCCCATGGGTTCCGGCCGGCTTTCCATCCCGCAGTACGCGATGGCGCTCGCCCACGTGGCGAGCCTGCGCTCCGAGGATCCGTACCGCAAGGTGGGTGCGGCCGCACTCGACCACGACAACCGCGTGATCGGCACCGCTTACAACGGATTGGCTCCGGGCTTCGACGCGCCGCAGGGATTCTGGGACGATCGCGAGGCGCGGCAAAAGTTCATGCTGCACGCGGAGATCAATCTCTGCAGCTTGTTCCGCCGCGGCGAAGCGAGGCTCGTCGCCACCACCACGATGCCCTGCAACGCGTGCATGCAAACACTCTGCGCCTATGGGATTCGCGAAATCTACTACCGCGACATCTATCACGCGTCCGACGCGCCGGAAATCGCCGCCATCTACGGTGTGAAGCTCGAGCAAATCACCGGCCTGCCGGAAATCGGCCCGACGCCGGAGGTATGATGCGCCGCAGCGCTTCCGGATAGGCGCGGTGCTCGGCCTGCTGGATCCGCGCGTGCAGGGACTCCGGTGTGTCGTCCGCGAGCACCGCCACGCGTTCCTGCAGGATCACCGGTCCGCTGTCCATGCCTTCATCGACGATGTGCACGGTGCAGCCGGTTTCCACCACACCCGCGGCCAATGCCTGTTTCCACGCTTCCAAGCCGGGAAAATCGGGGAGCAAGGACGGGTGGATGTTGAGGATGCGCCCCGGATACGCATCAAGCAAAGGAGCGCCGATCAATCGCATGAATCCGGCAAGGCAGACGAAGCCAACGCCCGATCCGCGCAGAATCGCCGCGGTCTCGCGCTGCGCGTCTTCGGGAAACCGGCTGCGAAATCCGCGACAATCGATCACACCCGTGGCGATGCCATGCCGCCGCGCGCGCTCGAGGATGAACGCGTCCGCGCGATCCGAAAGCACGATCGCCACCTTGGCGTCGAGCCGACCGCCATCAATCGCATCGAGAATCGCCTGCAGGTTGGAACCGGAGCCGGAACCCAGCACGCCGAGAATCATGCGCGATGCTGGATCGCACGACGCACACGACCAAGCGCCAAATCACCGCAGCGCGTGTACGGACTCCAACGCGTCAATGACCGCACGATGGCAATCCTCTTTCCTGCGCGGAACTGCCCCAAAAAATGGATCACTCATCGCATCTCGATGAACAACCCGATGAAAATCGCAGCCAGAAGACCAAACGCCAGAACAATCAGGGTGATCCGCAGCCAGGGAATGCGTGATTTGGATCGCTTGCCACCCACCCAGCGATCCCAGCGGTCCTCGCGCGGTGAGTGCCGGTGGTAATGGCGCAAGGACCCCTTGAAGCGGAGATTGCCATCACCGCTTGGACGGAAGTGCTTCATGGCGGGAGCGCGGGCGTGGTCAGGGATCCGGATCTTGTCCGACCGATGACGCGCGACACCCTGTCCGAATCACTTCTCGTGGCGCACGACCGGAGCCTCGGCCGGTGTGGTGGCCGGTTGAATCTCCTGGAATTTGGGCAACGCACGCAGGCGCGGCGGTTTGGATTCGCCGGTGCAGCAGCAGGAGGCGGAAACCAGCGCAACGGCGCAGGCGATAGTGGCAGACAGGGCGCGGATCATGGTCGGGAAGGGTTGCGTTTGAAATCAGAAACTCACTTCGAAGGCTGCACGTAGGCCGGAGCCGCCGATGGTGCGGATTGTGGACAGCAGGAAACAGCGACAAGGGCGGCAGTGAGTGCCAGGATCAGGAGTTTCATGAGGGTGGAGAATGCATCGTCGGCGCGGGCTGCGTGCCGGACGTCGGCAGAGAGTAAGGGGCCGTTACCGCGCTGCAAGGCAAAAGAAAGCAGGCAAAAGAAAGCCGACCCGGCCCGGGGGCCATGCCCACGACACACGGGTCGCATGACCCGGAACAGCTGGTGCATCACCGCTCTCGAGAGCCTTGGATGCCATCGAAAGGTGCGAGGCCCCTCAAGGACCCCCAGACCATCGAACCTGCCAAACCGGTAGCCTTGTCAATCGGTGGGAGCCACGTAGCCACGTCACTCGGCGGTCGATCGCAATCATGCCTACCCAAGCTCGTGCAGGCGTTTTTGGATAAAGGGTCTGTCCCTTTATCTGACTTCCACCTGAAAAACCCAGATTTATTGGGAATTTTCGGGATTCGGCCGCGATGAGAGTGAGAACGCCGCAGACGATGGATGATGGATGGTCACACGCGATCAGGCATGTGCTCCCACACAATTTGTCTGTCCCTATGTAGTCGCCGGCTTGTCTCCAGCGCGCCTCCGGCTGCCACACCACATCTACCTGGCCTCTACAACCCCAGCACCTTCGGTCGGCTCAGGTGGCCAAAGCGGTCGATCGCTGTCACCGCCACGGCCTCGGCCCGGGGGACTTGGGCCTTGCCGACCCGCGCCGGGACGACGCGCATCGTGCGCCACTGACCGCCCTGCCGCGCTTGGATCGCCATCCTCGCGGTCCCGGGTGCGGCTTGCCAGCGTACAGACGTCGAATCCCCTTCAAGCGTCGCACCCACCGCCGGCGCCTCTGGCGCCTTGCCGCCGGACCAAGGCATCGCGGGCACCACGGCCTGCTGGGTATAGCTCGATGCCAGCCGTCCGGCGATGCCACCGCGGTTGGTCATCAGACTCTTCACACTCCAATGGATGTGCCCGGTCCCGGTCCCGCCGATCTGGCGGCTCAACGCGATTTGCTCGGTGATTTCGGCAGCGGGCCGACCCGGGTCCTCCGTCGATTGGATGCGCGAGGTGGCGATGCCGGGCCAGACCGGGCGCTTCCCTTGGTCGCGCCACCAAGCGAGCAATTTCGGAAAACTCTGCTTCTCCGGTGAGATGCGCCAGTACAACTGCGGCGCGAGGTAATCGACCCAGCCGTTTCTGAGCCACTTGCGCGAGTCGCCCGCGAGATCCTCACAGCTGTCGATGCCCGCTTCGATGCCCTCGGGCACGCCGGGCTTCCAGATGCCGAAGGGGCTGATGCCCACCCGTACCCACGGTTTGCGCGCCTTCACCGAGCCATAAAGCCTTTGGACAAACTCATCAACAAACGCGCGCCGCTGCGCCGGACTCTTGCCGTCGGGAAACCGTTTGCCAGCCACCGGGTACGGATAAAAGTAGTCATCGAGATGCACGCCGTCGATGTCATAGCGGTCCACCACCTCGAGGATCGCCTTGAGCGCGCGGCCGCGGGTCTCGGGATGCGCGGGATCACACCACAGGTGGTTGCCGTAGCGCTTGATGAGATGCGGTGCCTTGCGGGCGACGTGGTCGGACGACACCGGGTGCGCGCTGTTGGAGAGCGCGCGAAACGGATTGAACCACGCGTGCACCTCGATGCCACGGGCGTGTGCCTCGCGGATGCAGTGGGCCAGCGGGTCGTATCCTGGCGATTTGCCCATGGTTCCGGTCAGCCACGGACTCCAGGGCTCGAACGACGATGCGTAGAGCGCGTCGCATTGCGGACGCACTTGGAAGACCACCGCGTTCATCTTCAGTGCGGCCAGCTTGTCGAGGATCGCGCGAAGTTCGGCCTGCTGCGCGGACGCGCCCAGTCCCTTGCGGCTCGGCCAATCGATGTTGTGCACCGTTGCGATCCAAGCGCCGCGGAACTCGCGCGCGATCGCGGGCGGCCGGTCGTTCACCGGACGATACTCGCGCGCGGATGCGGCAAGCGACACGAACAGCAGGCAGAAGCACAGGCGGCGGATCATGCGCCGATGGTTTCAGAAAAAAACACTCTGTTGCAAGGCATCACACCGCGCACGCCTCACCCATCCGCCGGGCGCGGTGGAAAGGGTTCCTCGGAAATGATCCAGTCCTCGTTCTTGTCGGTGAAGGTCTTGAGCGCCCATTCGCTGGGCAGCAGGGCAACGAGCCAGCCGTGCGCGTCGCGCGCGAGCGCGGTGCCCAGCGAGAGCGATGGCCGTGCGTCGGGTGCGGACGGATCGCCCTGACTCGGGCGCAACCAGCGGGCGATCGACCAATCGGCATTCTCCATCCGCGTCTCCGCGCCGTACTCGCCCTCAAGCCGGTGTTGCAGCACTTCGAACTGCAGCGGCCCCACCGCGCCGAGCAGCGGCACCGATGACGTGCCGCCGTCGATCAGTTGGAATTCACCGGCCACACCTTCCTTGAGGAGTTGTTGAAGGCCGTCGCGGAAGCGTTTGTATTTCGCCGTGCTGCGATTGTGCAGCCAGGCAAAGCATTCGGGAGCGAAGCGCGGGATTTCGTCGAACGCGACCTGCGGCCGGATCGCGAGCGTGTCGCCGATGAGCAGATCGTGATTGCCCACCAGCCCGACGACGTCGCCGGCGAACGCGTCGTCGACCGTCTCGCGTTCGCGGGCGAAGAGCCGCTGCGAATTCCCGAGGCGCATCCGCTCGCGGCTGCGCGTGTTCACGACGTTCATGTCGCGCTCGAATCGGCCCGAGACAATGCGGATGAACGCGACACGGTCGCGGTGCTTCGGATTCATGTTCGCCTGGATCTTGAAGACGAAAGCCGAAAATTCCTCCGATGCGGGGTCGATCCGGGCACCACTGCGGTCGCGGCGCGCCAACGGTGGCGGCGCGAGATCGAGAAAGCGGTCGAGCAGCAACTGCACGCCGAAGTTGTTCGCCGCGCTGCCGAAAAACACCGGCGTGAGCGCGCCAGCAAGAACTTGTCCGGCATCGAAGTCCGCACCCGCCCCCTCGAGCAGTTCGAGTTCGTCGCGCACCTGGCGCCAGACGGCTTCGTCCAACGCGTCGCGCACCTGATCATCCCCGATGCCGGCCACCGACACCGGCGCACGATAGGCGCCGTGCGCCGTGCGCTCGAAGAGGTGCACTTCGCGGTTCATGCGGTCGTACACCCCTTTGAAGCGCGGCCCGTCGCCGAGCGGCCAGTTGAGCGGACACGCGTGGATGCCGAGCACGTTCTCGAGTTCGTCGAGCAGGTCGAGCGGCGGACGCGCCGGCCGGTCGAGCTTGTTCATGAAGGTGAAGATCGGCACGCCGCGCCGACGGCAGACCTCGAACAACTTGCGCGTCTGGCTTTCGATGCCTTTGCCCGCATCGACAACCATCACCGCGGCATCCACGGCGGTGAGCACGCGGTAGGTGTCCTCGGAAAAGTCCTTGTGACCCGGCGTGTCGAGCAGGTTCACCACACAGTCGCGGTATTCGAACTGCAGGACGGTCGAGGAAACCGAAATGCCGCGCTGTTTTTCCAACTCCATCCAGTCGGAGGTGGTGGCGCGCTGGTTCTTGCGCGCGGTGACACTGCCGGCGAGCTGCAACGCGCCGCCGTAGAGCAGGAACTTCTCGGTGAGCGTTGTCTTGCCCGCGTCCGGATGCGAGATGATCGCGAACGAACGCCGGCGCGACACCTCGCGCCGCAGCGTGGAAGGGGAAACGGCGGAGGAGGTCGTGGTCATGGCCGGAGCGGACCGCAGGTTCGGGTGCTCCATCCTCCGTCATCAAGCGTCGAATGTCTCCAACCAACCGCCGTGCACCGAACGAGCCCGCGTTTCGCCGCTTGGCAGGCGGACCACCGAATGGAAGGGTGGAGACGTGCCCCGCATCCTCGTCACCATGGGCGATCCCGCCGGCATCGGACCCGAAGTGGCCGATCTCGCACTGCAGTCCGGCGACTTCCCGCCGGGATGCGACATCGAAGTGATCGGAGACCGCGCCACCGGCACCCCGGGCAAACCCGATGCCACATCGGCCGCCGCCGCGCTCGACGCACTCGACAAAGCCGTGGCGGAACTCAAAGCGGGCCGCGCGCAGGGCGTGGTCACCGGACCGGTCAGCAAACACGCGCTGCAGGCACACGGGTTCGCGTTTCCAGGCCAGACGGAGTACTTCGCCCATGCGTTCGGCGTCACCGACTTCGGTATGTTGCTCGCCGGCCGACGCCTGATCGTCGGCCTTGCGACGATCCACGAGCGGCTTGCCGACGTGCCGCGATTGCTCGACGCCGACCGCATCGTGCGCATCGGCACGCTCACCGCGGCGTTTCTCAATCGCCGCGGCATCGCATCGCCGCGCATCGCCGTCGCCGGACTCAATCCGCACGCCGGCGAGGACGGTGCGTTCGGCGACGAGGAATCGCGCGTCATCGCGCCGGCTATCGCACGGCTCCGCGACGCGCGGGTCGCCGTGTTCAGCGGTCCCGCGGTTCCTGACGCGGTGTTCCGCCATGCCGCGCGCGGCGACTTCGACGCGGTGATCGCCATGTACCACGATCAAGGGCTCATCCCGCTGAAGCTTCTCGATTTCGACAACGCCGTGAACGTCACGCTCGGATTGCCCGTGCCGCGCACCAGCCCGGACCATGGCACCGCCTTCGACATCGCCGGCAAAGGCCTCGCCGATCCGTCGTCGATGATCGCCGCAATCCGCCTGGCCTGCGAACTCGCGTGAGAGAGGCTGCGAAAAGCCCTCGATGCGCGGTTTGTCAAGATTTGCAGCCTGACCCCATTTTACGCGGGCGGACGGGCGTGCGGGACACTGCTTAGAGTTGGCGAGGCGCTCAGTCCTCGTCGGTCAGCGGGGCCTTCGGCAGTTTGTCGACCTCGTCGAGCAAGTTGACCAACGGCACGCCGCGCGCCGCCGAGACATCCTCGACGAAGCGCAGGACCGGGGTGGACTTGAGCACCACGCGCTTCATCACGCGCGACTGGATGTGGCCGCGCTCACGGTTGAGCTTGTCGATCACCGCGGTGGCGTCGCCTCCAAGGACGCTGATCCAGACCCGGCCCTCCTTGAGGTCCTGTGTGACCTCGACGGCACCGACGGTGACGAGCTTGCCGCCCCATTCGTAATCGCGCTGCACGACCTGGCCGATCTCGCGGCGGAGCAACTCATTGATGCGGTTGGTGCGCTGGGACATGGGGAAAACCGGTGATGAAAACAAGCTGTGGCGGACCCACCCCGGACTCCGGTGGTGCCGGCCGTCCGCGGGCACCGCCGCGGCGTCAGAGCGTCTGCGGCACCTTTTCGAGGCGATAGCACTCGATGACGTCGCCCTCCTGGTACTCGTTGAACTCGCCCAAGCGGATGCCGCATTCGAAGTTCTGGCGCACTTCCTCGACCTCCTCCTGAAAGCGCCGCAGGGTGGACATGCGGCCGTCGAAGACGGGCACGCCGCCGCGGATGACGCGGGCGTGGGCTTTGCGGTGGATGCGGCCGTCGGTGACGAACGATCCGGCGGCGCGTCCGCGCGAAAGCTTGAAGACCTGGCGGACCTCGGCGTGGCCGATGACCGACTCGCGGGTGAGCGGCTCGAGCAATCCGAGCATCGCCTCGCGCACTTGGTCGATGAGTTCATACGCCACCGAGTACAGCTTGATCTCGATGCCCTCGGCCTTGGCCGCCTTCACCGCCTTGGCCTCGACCTTGATGTTGAATCCGAGGATCACCGCATCGGTGGACGCGGCGTAGGCGACATCCGACTCGGTGACCGGCCCGGCCGCCGCGGTGATGAACTGGCATTCGACTTTGTCGGACTCGATCGCGAGAACCGCCTTGCAGATCGCCTCCACCGAGCCCTGCACGTCGCACTTGAGGATGAGCTTGAGCTGCGCCTTGCCGCCGCCTTCGCTGACCATCGCGTAGAGGTCCTGCATGCGGTTGCGGTGCTGTGGCTTGAGCCGTTCGAGGCGGAGTTTTTCCTGGCGCTCGCCCGCGAGTGTCTTCGCCTCGCGCTCGGATTTCATTTCCGTGAGGTGGTCGCCGACGTTGGGCAGTTCCTCGAAGCCGACAACCTCGACGGGCATGCCCGGATGCGCGGACTTCACGGTTTCGCCGCGATCGTTGACGAGTGAGCGCACCTTGCCCGAGTAAGGCCCGCAAATGAAGGGGGTTCCGGTGCGCAGCGTGCCGGACTCGACGATGACGGTGGCGGTGGTGCCGCGGCCGGGCACAACGCGCGCCTCGATGACGGCCGCGCGCGCAAGCCCCTTGGGATTCGCCTTGAGTTCGAGCACCTCGGCCTGGAGCGAGATCAGGTCGAGCAAGTCGCCCATGCCCTGGCCGGTGAGCGCCGAAACCGCGGCAAACTCGGTGTCGCCGCCGTAATCGGTGGTCTGCAGTCCGTTTTCGGCGAGCTGCGTCTTGACCCGCTCGACATTGGCCGAGGCGAGGTCGCACTTGTTGATCGCGACGATGATCGTCTTGCCCGCCTTGCGCGCGTGCTGGATCGCCTCGAGCGTCTGCGGCATGATGCCATCGTCGGCGGCGACGACGATCACGACGATGTCGGTGATGTCGGCACCGCGGGCGCGCATGTCCGTGAAGATCGCGTGGCCCGGCGTGTCGAGGAAGGTGATTTCCCGGTTGGAGTGGATCACCTGATAGGCACCGATGTGCTGGGTGATGCCGCCGGCCTCACCGGCCGTCACCTTCGACTTGCGGAAATAATCGAGCAGCGAGGTCTTGCCGTGATCGACATGGCCCATGATGGTGACGATCGGCGGACGCGCCTTGAGCAGCTCCTCGGGTTCGCGCGCGGGCAGCTCCGGCTCGGTGATGACCTGCTCGACCTTGTGAAATCCTTTCTCCTTGTCGCGTTTCTCGCGCTCGAAGACGAAGCCGTGCATCTCGCACACCTTGGCAGCCACCTCGGGCTCGATCGGCTGGTTGGGCGCGGGAAAAACCCCGAGCTTGATCAGGTCCGCCATGATGTTGAACGGCTTGAGGCCGAGGCGGGCCGCAAGATCGGGCACCAGGATGGGCGGCTTGATGACGATCAGCTTCGGGTCGTCGGACGGATCAAGATCGTCGTCGGGTGTGGTGGGATCGACGGTTGGCTCCGCAGCCTTGGGCGGGAGCTTGACCATCGCCGGGTCGTCGCGTTCGAGGATTTTCGAGATCGTGCCGAGTACCGCCTTGGGTGGGACTGCCGCCTTGCGCACTTTGGGTTTTTTTTCCTCGGAAAACAGGTCGAGCGCCTCCTGCTTCGCCTTCTCAAGTTTGGTCGGGCCAGTCGCGGCGGCGGCCTCGAGGCGCTGGCGTTCCCGGCGCGAAAGCTTCTTGTCCCCGCCGATCAGATCGAGGGGTTCTTCATTGGCTCCGGGACTGTCGGTTTCCTTGGGCATCAGCGGGATGGAGGGGTTCGGCCGGAGATCGGGACGGATCATTCACCAGCCGCGGCGACGATCGCCTGGGCGCGGGCGAGGATGGGCTCGGCCTCTTCGACCGGGATGCCCACCGCATCGGAGATGTCCTGCGCGGACATGCCGACAATGTATTCCGGGGCAATGCCGCCGGCCAGCGTGAGCTTTTCGGCAAGCTCGTCGGTGATCCCGAGCAGTTCGCCCAGCGTGTGGGCCGCGCCACCGATCTTCTCCTTGAATTGCTCTTCCTTCGACTCGTCGCGACGCACCTGCACGTCCCAACCCATCAGGCGCGAGGACAACCGCGCGTTCTGACCCTTGCGGCCGATCGCCTTGCTCAGGTCGGCCTCGTCGACGGTGACATTCACCACCTTGTTCTCCTGATCGATCGTGATCGAGCGCAGCTCGGCGGGCTTGAGCGCCTCGCGGACGAATTCCGACGGATCCTCGCTCCAGCGGATGATGTCGACCTTCTCGTTGTTGAGTTCGCGGACGATGTTTTTGACGCGCGCGCCGCGCATGCCGACGCAGGCACCGACCGGATCGACCTTCGGATCACTGCTCCAGACGGCGACCTTGGTGCGGAACCCGGCCTCGCGGGCAATGCCGCGGATTTCCACGGTGTGGTCGGAGATCTCGTTGACCTCGGCCTCAAACAGCCGACGGACGAAATTCGGATGACTGCGGGAAAGGATGATTTCCGGTCCGCGGCCCTCGTTTTCCACGGCGAGCACGTAGCAGCGGATGCGGTCGCCGATGCTGTAGTCCTCGCCTTGGACGCGCTCGCGTCCAGGCATGATGCCTTCGAACTTGCCGAGGTCGACCATCACGTCGTTGCGCTCGAAGCGACGCACCGTGCCCGAGACGATGTCGCCGGCGCGGTCCTTGAACTCCTCGTAAATCATCTCCTTCTCCGCCTGGCGAAGGCGCTGCATCATCGTCTGCTTGGCGGTCTGCACGGCGATGCGGCCGAAGTCCTTGGGGGTGACATTGAACTCCATCATTTCGCCCACGGCGGCCTGCGGGTTCTTGCGCAGCGCGGTGGAGAGCGGCACTTCGTTGAACTTGTCGCGGCATTCGTCGTCGGGCACGATCTCGAGCGATGCGAAGATGCGGGTCTCGCCCTTGCGGGTGTCCACTTCGGCGCGCATTGTTTCGATCGCCTCGGCGCCGGGGACCATCCTGCGGTAGGCCGAAACGAAGGCGAATTCGAGGGCTTCCACCACTTTCTGGCGGTCGATGCCTTTCTCCTTCTCGTAGTACTCGATGAGGGCGACGATGTCGTTGGTCATGGCGGCTGAGGGTCTGCGAACGGCCGATGGCGGTGTCCGGAGACGCAAAAGAGTGGGTGCGAGACCCACTCCTTTCTTTCGTCAGAAGCCGTTCGGCTGAAATCATAGGCCACGACGCCGACCGCCTGCAAGTCCAATCTGCCTCGAAAATCCGGCGGAAACCGCGGATCAGGCCAACAAACGGGCGATGCGGGCACGATTGTAGCGCTGGACGACGATGCAGGGCAAATTGGCGGCCAATGCATACGCGACCATCACCCCGTCAGCCCACCACGGGTTCCACACAAAGAACACCGGGGCACAGACGATGGCCGACCAATGGCAAAGCTCGCCGCGCCACGCCTCGCGGGCGAAGCGCTCGAGATCCGCGGGGCGACGTCCGCCGAGCCGCGCCTTGGCGACCCCGCCGGCAAACCACGACGCGCCGTCGGGCAGCCGGTCTTTCCAACGATGGACGGCAAGCCAACGACGGTAGCATGAGCCGTCGCCCTCGGCCCGCAGCGGGCGCAGCGGACGGAACCACGCCGCCGGTATTCGGGTGAAGACCCAGGCCAGCACCAGCTGGATGACGGGCCAGCCGCCGATGTTCAGCGCGACGACCCAGGGCAGCGGCAGCTCAATCGGCATGGATCTCCCTTCCTTTCCAGGTGACCTTGCGGCCGGAGCGCGCAGCCGAGCGCGCGAAGATCGCGAAGAAACACAGCAGCGCAACCGGATACAGCGGTGCCCACCACCAACGAAAGCTTCCGACACGGCGGGCGAACACGGCGAGCTGCGCCGATGCGGCACCATGGAGCGCCAGCCACTCGACCGCGCAGCCGGACAAAAGACAGCCCGCCGGGACGATCAGCAGCCCAGTGAGCCAAGCGGTGATCACGCGCATCGACCAAGCCGGGACTTGTCCGGCACCCGAGGCAAACCCTTTGGTCCAACCCTCGACCAAATCGCCGAAACCACCCGGATACATGCGGAAGGAAACCACGCCGCGGCCTGCGGCCGATGCCACCGCAATCCCGGCCTCCCGGGCATGCCGCGCAAGGCGGAAGTGCTCAAGCACCTTGTCGCGCACCCGCTTGTGACCGCCACAGCGCTCGTAGGAAACGCGGTCGATCAACAGCATGGGACCAAACAAACCCTGCGGCGCAGTGCCCAGCACCATGTTGAGGTTGAAGAACAACGACAGGTGCTCGACCGGGGTTTCCACCGCATGCCACGGGCACAAGGAAAACGCGCCGCCCGGCCAGGCATCGACCAGCCGCCGCAAACCGTCCGGCCGCTCGAAGCGCACATCGGCATCGACAAACAACAGCAGCCCGCCCGAGGCCGCCCGCGCGCCGCAGTGGCACGCATGCGTTTTACCGCGCCACCCGTCGGGCAGCGAGCCAGGACTCACAACGCGCGCGCCGGATGACCGCGCGATCGCCGCCGTGCCGTCGGACGACGCGTCATCGACGACGATCACCTCATGCGGCCGCAGCGATTGCGCCGCAAGCGATTCGAGCAAGGCCGGCAGGTTGTGCGCCTCGTCGCGTGCCGGGATGATGATCGAGAGTGAAGGTGGCGGCGCGCCCCCCGCCGCACGGCTGCGCGACGGTAGCGACCGCAAGCGCGGCCCCAACAGGAATCCCGCACAAAGCAGCAGCAAGGCGATGGACCAGAACACCCACATCGATCAACGCACCCTGCATGGGGCGTTCGGCTTCCGCAAGCACCACGGGCGGCCGCCGCCGATTGCCGGAGGAGTGGATCCTCTTGCCAATCGGGGCGCATCATGAAGCATTGGATTGTGAAGCGGAAACTGCTCTCCGGGGGCAACCCCCAGATCCCCAAGGCCGATGGCGACGCGGCTGTGCAGGCCTACGGCTTTCGCTCGCCGGAGCACAAATCAAATTGCCGGTTGTGATCGATTCCACGTCCGGCGACGCAACCCGCATCAGGAGGATTTCTGCCAAGCCCTTGGTTATCCATCATCACGCAAATACCAGCAGGAAGGCGGGCCATCACTGCGCGAGTGCTTTGAGATGATCCGGGATTGGTCCA
>Ga0169931_10003806_pt1 | contig 23792 bp, 25 predicted proteins | sample Kivu_15m_20L_FD_129675 | JGI IMG/M metagenome (GOLD analysis project Ga0169931, IMG submission 129675) | Freshwater microbial communities from Lake Kivu, Western Province, Rwanda to study Microbial Dark Matter (Phase II) - Kivu_15m_20L... | ecosystem: Environmental > Aquatic > Freshwater > Lake...
CGCTCACGGTCGTCATCCTCGCCCCCTCAGCCCTGGAACAGCCCGACGGGCAGGCCCGAGCCCCGCAGGTGCGACGTCTCGTTGATCGTCAGGATCGACCGCTCCCCGCTGCGGGCCGCAGCCACCCGATGGATCGAGGTGTAGTTCGGGTAGAAGAACCCCGTCGGATCGGCCAGCCGCAACACGTGCGCGAGATAGGCGTTGATCACCCCGCCGTGGCACACCACCGCGATCTTGTGCCCGCCGTGCGCTGCGATCAGCTTCTCGACCGAGCCCACCACCAACGCCTGGAACTCCTCGGCGCTGATGTCGTCGTACTGCCCGCCGGTGGCCACGATCTCCTTCCAACGCGGATCGTTGGCCGCCTTCAGCTCCTCCACCGGCACGTAGCTGTCCGAATGCCGGTCGTATTCGGCCACCCCGTCCTCGATCACCACCGTCACGCCTTTGCGCTGCGCCAGCGGCGCCGCCGTCTGGCGGGCCCGCTGCAACGGGCTCGCATACACAGCGTGCAGATGCTCGGCCGCCAGATACTCGGCCAGGAGCTCGGCCTGCGCCGCCCCGGCCTCCGACAGCTCCGGATCGGCCGGGCCGCCGGCGTTCTCCCGGCGGACGGGCAAGGCGTGGCGGATCAGCAGCAGCTCCATGCGGCTGCTAGATAACAGCCCATGGCGCGACGCACGAAACTGGTCGCCACACTGGGGCCCGCCAGCGAGGCCCCCGACGTGCTCGACGCCCTGCTCGCCGCCGGCGTGGACGTCGTGCGGCTCAACCTCTCGCACTCCACCATCGACGCCCACCTGCAACGCGTGCGCGACGTGCGAGCCGCCGCCGCACGGGTGGGGCGCACCGTCGCCGTCCTCGCCGACCTCCCCGGCCCCAAGGTGCGCTCCGGGGTGTTCCCCGACGGCGGCGCGTTCCTCGTCGAGGGCGCCACGGTGGCCCTCGTGCCCGGGGACGGCCCGTGCGACGCCACCACGATCACCGTCGACTACCCGACCCTGCTCGACGACGTCCGCCCCGGCGACACCGTCATCCTCGGCGACGGCGCCATCACCCTGGCCGTCGAGGCGGTGACCGCAACGCCGGGCTCGGCGGATGCCGGGCCGGGCGGCGCGGCCCGGGCCCGGGTGGTCACCGGCGGGCGGGCGCAGGGCCGGCCCGGCGTGCACATCCCGGCCGAACGGCTCCGCCTCACCTCGCCCACCGCCGACGACCTCGCCCTGCTCGGCCCGATGGTCGCCGCCGGCGTCGACTTCGTCGCGGTGTCCTTCGTGCGTGCCGCCGCCGACCTCGAGGTGGTGCGCGCCGCCATCGGCGGGCCCGTGCCCCGGCTCGTGGCCAAGATCGAAACCGCCCCCGCCGTCGCCGACATCGAGGCCCTGTGCCGGGCCGCGGACGCCGTGATGGTCGCCCGCGGCGACCTCGGCATCGAATGCCCGATCGAGGACGTCCCGCACCTGCAGAAGCGCATCATCCGCACCTGCGTCGAAGCGGGCGTGCCCGTCATCACCGCCACGCAGATGCTCGAATCGATGATCCACTCGCCCTCGCCCACCCGGGCCGAGGTGTCCGACGTGGCCAACGCCGTGCTCGACGGCACCGACGCCGTCATGCTCTCGGCCGAGACCGCCATCGGCTCCGATCCGGTGAACGTCGTCGAGACGATGGCCCGGGTGTGCGAACGCGCCGAAGCCGACGCCGCCTACCGCCGCTGGGGTGAGCGCATCGGCCGGCTGCGCCCGCCGGTGGCCCCCGACGCCGAGACCCGCATCACCTGGGCGATGGGCCACGCCGCCTGGGAAGCGGCCGCCGACGCCGGCGCCCGGGCCGTGATCTGCTGCACCCGCACCGGGCGCACTGCGCTCGCGATGGCCCGGTTCCGGCCCACCCCCGAACTGATCGCGGTCAGCCCCGACCCGGTGACGGCCCGCAGCCTCGCCCTCACCTGGGGGGCGCGCCCGATCGTGGTCGGCACCTACGCCTCCACCGACGAGATGGTGTGGTGCGCCGTGGAAGCCGCCGTGCGCGAGGGGTGGGCAGCGGCCGGCGATGTGGTCGCCGTGCTCGCCGGCGCGCCCGAGGCCGCGGCGGGTGGCGCAGCGGGGGGCGCAGCGGGTGGGGGCGCAGCGGGGGCCGCGGCGGGTGGGGGCGCGGCGACGGACGTGCTGCGCCTGGTCCGGGTGCGGTGAGCGGCCTCCACGTCGTCGAGTCCGGGCCCGCCGACGGCCCGCTCGTCGCCCTCGTCCACGGCTCGATGGACCGCGCCGACGGCTTCGCGAAGGTGGCCCGACGCCTCGACGCCGACCATCGGGTGCTGCGCTACGACCGGCGTGGCTACGCCCGCTCCCTGCCCGCCGGACCGCCCTACACCGCCGAACAGCACGGGCGCGACCTCGTCGAGCTGCTCGCGGGCCGGCCCGCCGTCCTCGTCGGGCACAGCTTCGGCGGTCACCCGGTGCTGTGGGCCGCCACCCACCACCCCGACCTCGTCCGGGCCCTCGTCGTGTTCGAAACCCCGCTGCCGTTCCTCGACTGGTGGCCCACCACCACCGCCGGCGCGTCCGTGTACGCCGACGCCACCCCGCCGCCTGCGGCCGATGCCGCCGAACGGTTCCTGCGCCGCATGCTCGGCGACGCCTTGTGGGAACGGCTGCCGGCCCGCACCCGCAACCAGCGCCGGGCCGAGGGCGAGGCGCTCGTCGGCGAGCTGGCCGACGTCCGCCGGGCCCGGCCGTGGGACCCCGACGCGATCCGGGTGCCCGCCGTCGTCGGCCGCGGCGGGCTCGGCGCCGAGCACCATCGGCGCAGCACCGCCTGGTTCGTCGAGCACCTCCCCGACGCGCGGCTCGTCGAGATCCCCGACGTCGGCCACGGCGCCCACGCCGGCGCCCCCGACGCGTTCACCGACCTGATCCGCCTCGCCCTGCGCCTCGCCCACCCCTGAGCGCGCCGAGCGGCGGGCCCGGGGCGAGGTGGGGTGGCGCGTCAAGGTCCGAGGAGCGCTGCGGGGATGACGGCGATGCCGTCTGGTCGGCGGTAGGCGTCCCGACCCGTGGTGATCACCGCAGCATCGAGAAGGTCGGGCCCCAACCGGCCCTGCAGCCATCGGAGCTGCTTGACGTCGTCGTCGGTCACGACGGGCGAGAGCTTCACCTCGAGCGCGACGCACCTCCCGTCGCGGCGCTCGACGATCAGGTCCACCTCGCGCTCGCCCCGGTGCGTGCGGAAGTGGGACACGGCCGACTCCGACGCCTGGGCGTAGACCTTGACGGACAGGGTCACGAGCGACTCGAACAGGGCGCCGAGCAACGGCCCGTCCCGGGGCACGTCGACTCCCGGTTCGTCGCCGGCGAGCAAGGCGTGCTCGTCGACGCCCAGGAGCGCGACCGCAAGGGCCGGGTCGGCGAGTTGGTGCTTCGGGGAGGTGGCGAGCTCACGCAGGTGCGACCGGCCCGGCTGCCAGCCCGGCACCTCGTCGAGGACGAAGAGTCGTTCGAGCGCACCCCTGTAGGCCTCGACTGTGGCGCGCACCGGGGGCTGCCCGCCCCCGGAGGCTGCTGCGGCGGCGATCTTCACCAGCGCGGTGGTGGTCGAGCTTGCTGCAGCGAAGGCCCGCATCCACCGCATCATCAACGACGGGTTGCGCACCCGCATGCCGAGTTCAGGCACATCGCGCTCGACGATCCGCTGGACGTAGCTGTCGAGCTGCGCGCGGCGGGCCCGATCGGGAAGACCGCGGATACCGGGAAGCCCGGACGCCACGATCTCGGTGACGTACCGGTGCAGGTCGACGTCGCTGTGGCCGGTGACAGGATCTCCTCGGCCGGTGAGCAAGTCGGCGAGGCGCACCGTCGGGCGGTGGCCGCGCTCGGCCAGCGACAGCGGACGCATCCGCAACTGCAGGATCCGGCCGGCGCCCGAGTGACGACCGGGGTCCGAAACGGACGCAGATCCGGTGAGCAGGAACTGACCGGCGGCGGCCCCACGGTCGACGGATCGCCGCACGAGGTCCCACGTCGAGGGCAGGTGTTGCCACTCGTCGAGCAGCACGCGTCGCCCGGCGGTGATCCGGCCGGGATCGGCTTCCACGAGCGCCCGGGTCGTTGCATCCTCCAGCGCAAAGGCGTGGTCGACGCGCTCGGCTGCGGTGGCGCTCTTGCCGACGCCCTTCGCGCCCGCGAGCGAGATCGCAGCGACCGACTCGAGGAGGACGTCCAGCTCGTCGTCGATCACCCTCCGTCGGTACGACGGTGCACGCAGCGAGACGGACATGACCCCACCGTACGACCTCGGCCCTGCGAAGTTGACGATTTCGGGTAACCAAGAGTGACGTTTTCGGGAAGTGCTGGTCGACGTTTTCGGGCGCTTGGTGGCTCCGGGGCGAGGAGGGGCCGGGGCGAGGGGGGGTGGGGCGGGGGCTAGGGGAGGGGGGTGACGTGGCCGACGAAGGCCTGGTCGTCGTGGTGCACGGCGAAGCCCAGGCGTTCGTACATCGTCACCGCGGCCACGTTGGCGGCGTCGACGTAGAGCATCCCGGTGCCCACCCCCTTGCGGGCCAACCAGTCCAGCCCGGCCAGCGTGAGCGCCCGCCCCAGGCCGAGGCCGTGGAACGCGGGATCGACCGCGATCACGTAGATCTCGCCGAGGGCCTCGCTCGCCGGTGTCGCCGGGTGGATCTTCGTCCAGCAGAACCCGGCGAGGCGCCCGTCGCGCTCGTGGAGCAGGAACCCGTCGGCGTCGAACCACGGCTCACGCATCCGGGCCCGCAGCATGTCGCGCTCCCAGCCGCCCTGCTCGGGATGCCAGTGGAACGCCCGGTTGTTCACCGCCAACCACGCCTCGTCGTCGGCCCCGGGGCGGAACGGCCGGGTGTCGAGCGTGTAGTCGAGCCCGGTCGGCAGCGGCCGCCGCATCTGGTGCAGCACCCGGTCCGGCGCCAGGCCCACCGCCTCGGCCAGCCGCCGGTGCACCCCCGTCGCCTCGAACACCCACCAGTGGACCGGGCCGCCGCCCTCCCCGGCCACCACCTCGAGCGCGGCGGCCAGCAACTCCGGACCGATCTCGCCCATCTCGTAGCGGTGATGCGGATCGACGACCAACTCCAGGCCCCACGAATCGTTGCCCCGGCTCACCTGGGCGTACGCCACCGGATGGGAATGCCCGGGCTCCCAGGCCACCAGCCCGGCGAACCCGGCGCGGCCGCCTTCCATCAGATCGAGCCAGGCGTGATCGCCCAGCGGGCGGTAGCCGTCGGCCCGCTCGACCGCCGCCAACAACTCGGACACCTCGGCGACGTCCTTGTCGAGCATCCGACGCTTGATCTCGAGCCGCCGCACGCCCCTACCGTACCCAGGGCCGCCGGCGCGGCACCCGAGGCGCCCGCTGCGCCCGCCACGTCCAGCACGACCGGTGCCAGTGCCGGCGTTGCTCGGGCTCGGCGACCGGCACGACGACGACGTGCCCGGTGCCGGGCGGGATCTCGCCGTGGCACCCCGGGCAGCGGTACGTCTTCACCGCCTGGAACGGCTGCACGGCTCGCACCTCGACCCCGGCCTCGTCGCGGTCCCCGAGCGGGCTCACGCGAACAGCGCCCACGCCACCAGCGCCACCGACACCAGCAGACCCGCCGCGACGAACACGTAGTCCGACGGGCGACGGCGGCGGATCCGGTGGGGGTTGAAGCCCATGGGCGACAGTCTGGCGTCCGAGGGCCGCGGCGTTAGGGTCGGCGCCCATGGAGACGATCGAAGTCACGAGGTCGGGGGGCGTCGTCACGATCACGCTCAACCGCCCCCAGGTGAAGAACGCCCTCAACGGCCAGATGTGGATCGAGCTGCGCGACACCCTCACGGCGATCCGCGACAGCGACGACGACCGGGCGGTGGTGATCACCGGCGCCAACGGCGAGTTCTGCTCGGGGGCCGACCTGTCCGGGCGCGCCGACGGCCCGCCGCCGCGCCACGCGCTAGCCAACATGCGCATCGTCAACGACGTGGCCCTTCTGCTGCATCGCCTCCCGCAGCCGGTGGTCGCCAAGGTGGACGGCGTCGCGGTGGGCGCCGGGTGCAACCTGGCGCTCGGCTGCGACCTGATCGTCGCCTCCGACCGGGCCCGGTTCAGCCAGATCTTCGTGCGGCGCGGCCTGTCGGTGGACTTCGGCGGCACCTGGCTGCTGCCCCGCCTCGTCGGCCTGCACCGGGCCAAACAGCTCGCGCTGCTCGGCGACATCCTCTCCGCCGCCGAAGCCCAGGCGCTCGGCCTGGTCAACGCTGTGGTGCCCGTCGCCGAGCTCGACGCGTTCGTCGACGGCTGGGCCACCCGTCTCGCCGGCGGGCCGCCGATCGCCATGGCGCAGACCAAGAAGATGCTCAACGAGTCGCTGTTCCACTCGATGCACGACGCCCTCGAGGCCGAGGCCGCGGCGCAGACCGTCAACTTCGGCACGGCCGACACCGGCGAGGCGATCGCCGCGTTCCTGCAGAAGCGCACTCCCTCGTTCAAGGGCCGCTGATCGGTACCCTGGCGAACCGTGCGGTTCGCCAGGGTCCTCGTCGCCGCGTTGGCAGCCGGCGTGTGGGTCGCGGCGCCCGCCGGTGCCCAGACGCCGACCACGGCGCCGGCCCCTGTTCCTGCGCCCGCGCCGGCCCCTGTTCCTGCGCCAGCCCCGGCGCCGACGACCACGTTGGCGCCGCGCACCACCACCACGCTCGCCCGGTGTGACGAACCGCCGCCGGTGGCGGTGCGGTTCACCGGCACCGTCACCGAATCCGGGCCCCGCCTCGTGCGCTTCGCCGTCGACACCGTGGCCGTCGGCTCGTTGCCCGCCGGCCGGCCCGTCGAGGTGGACTACCCCGACGACGCCCGGTTCCTACGCCCCGGCACGGCCTACCTCGTCACCGCCGCCGCCGACCGGGAGGTGGACCGCCTCGTGTCGAAGGTGCGGGCCCTGCGCGGCACCCCGGCCCACTGCGCTGCCGCAGACCCGATCGTCACCACTGCCGTCGACGGCGCACCGGTCGACACCGGGCTGCTCGCCGGCATGTCCGGCAACTGGTCGACGGCGCTGTGGTATCTCGTCGCCCCCGCCGCGGTGGCGATCGGGGTGCTGTCCGCCCTGTCGATCGTGAAGCACCTGATCGGCTGGACCGGTCGGGCGGCGGGCCGCGCCGTGGACCGCGCCGTCGACCGCCGCTGAACCCCACCCGCCCGTTCCGCCGACCGCCGGCGGAACGGTCCGGTGCATGTCGGTCAGCCGGCGGCGGTGATCGTGGCGCCGGCGCGGGCCTTCAACTCGGCCACCGCGGCGGCGAGGCCGCCCGGATGGCGGAACAGCGCCGTGCCGGCCACGAACGTCCGGGCCCCGGCGGCGGCCGCATGGCCGATCGTGTCGGCGGTGATCCCGCCGTCCACCTCGATCGTGACGTCGAGGCCCCGCTCGGCCACCAGCGCCCGCACCTCGGCGATCTTCGGCGCCATCGACGCCAGGTACTTCTGCCCGCCGAACCCCGGGTTCACCGTCATCACCAGCACCAAGTCGACCAGGTCGAGCACGTGCGCGATCGCCGCGACCGGCGTCGCCGGGTTCAACGCCACCCCGGCCGTCGCGCCCAGCTCCTGCACCGCCGCCAGCGACCGGTGCAGGTGGGGCACGGCCTCGGCGTGGAGGATCAACCGCTCGCACCCGGCCTCCACCCACCGGGGGGCCAGCACCTCGGGCGTGAGCACCATCAGGTGCGCCTCGAACGGGATCGTCGTCACCCGGCGCACCGCTGCCACCGTGTCGGGCCCGACGGTCAGGTTCGGCACGAACTGGCCATCCATGATGTCCCACTGGATCAGGTCGGCCCCCGCCTCCTGCAGCGCGGCCACCTCGTCGCCGAGGCGGGCGAGATCGGCAGGCAGGATCGACGGGGCGATACGGACGACGTCGTCGGCGGGCACGGCCCGGCACCGTACCGGCGACACACGACCGGTACCGTCCCGACGGTGCCGGCTCCCGAACCCGTCGTCGAGCTGCGCGCCGAGAAGGTGGTCGCCGGCGGCGAGGCACTGTGCCGGGAACCGTCGGGCCGGGTGGTGCTCGTCGGCGGTCTGCTCCCCGGGGAGACCGGCCTCGTCGCCCTCGCCGACGAACGCCCCCGGCTCGCCCGGGGCCGCCTCGTGGCGGTGCTCGACCCGTCACCGGGCCGGATCACCCCGGCCTGCCGGCACGTCGCCCGGGGATGCGGTGGCTGCCCCTGGGCGCACGTCGAGCCCGCGACGCAGCGTGACCTGAAGCGGGCCGTCGTCGCCGAGGCCCTCGCCCGCACCGGGGGGATCGAGGCCGAGGTGGAACCGGGACCGGTGCTCGCCACCGACGGGTACCGCACCACGCTGCGCCTCGCCGCCACTGGCCGAGCTGCGGCCGGCCGAGCTGCGGCCGGCCGAGCTGCGGCCGGCCGAGCTGCGGCCGGCCGAGCTGCGGACGGGCCGGCCGGGGGGCTCGGGTTCCGGCGGGCCCGGTCCCACGACGTGGTCGACACGCCCGACTGCCTCGTGGCCCACCCGGCGCTCGCCGAGCTGCTCGCCTGCGTCGGTGCGCCGGGCGCCCGGGAGGTGCAGCTGCGCGTGGGCGCGGCGACGGGCGAGCGGTCCGCCACCGCGATCGGCGCCGGCCGCCTCACCGGGGTGCCCGCCGGTGTCGCCACCGGCCCCGACGCCGTCGTCCACGAGGTGATCGCCGGGCGCCGGCTGCGGATCTCGGCCGGATCGTTCTTCCAGACCCGTGCCGACGGCGCCGCCGCGCTCGTCGCCGTGGTCGCCGACGGCCTCGCCGACGCCCCCGACGGGCCGTTCCTCGACGCCTACGGCGGGGTCGGGTTGTTCGCCGCCACCGTCGCCGGCGACCGACCGGTCACCATCGTCGAGTCGTCCCGATCGTCCTGCGCCGACGCCGCGGTCAACCTGCCGGACGCCCGCATTGCGACCGTGCCGTTCGAACGCTGGTCGCCCACCCCGGCCGCGGTCGTGGTCGCCGACCCGCCGCGCGCCGGGCTCGGCCGCGACGGGGCCCGGGTGCTCGCCGCCACCGGCGCGTCCCGGGTGGCGCTCGTGTCGTGCGACCCGGTCGCCCACGCCCGAGACCTGGCCCTGCTGCTGGCCGACGGCTTCGAGCGCCGCCGCACGGTCCTCGTCGAGCTGTTCCCGCACACCCCCCACGTCGAGGTCGTCTCGATCCTGGCCCGCTGACGGCGACCCGGCGCTACGCGACCGGGTTCCCGGTTTCCCTCATCCGCCGGCCCGAGGGCTCCGAATACCCCCTCGTGACGCCCCCGCTGTCGGACCTCTCCGACACCACCCTCGTCGTCGGCGTCGCCCGCTACCGCCACGAAGCCCTCGCCGAGCTCTACCGCCGCCACGCCGGCGCCGTGTTCGGTCTCGCCCGGCGCCTGCTCGGCGACTCGGCCACCGCCGAGGAGGTGGTCCAGGAGGTGTTCCTGCGGTTGTGGAACGCGCCGGACCGCTTCGACCCGGCCCGCGGTTCGCTGCGCAGCTACCTGCTCGCGCAGACCCACGGCCGGGCCGTCGACATGCTGCGCGCCGACGGCGCGCGCCGCCGGCGGGAGGACCGCGACGCCCGCAACACCGTCGACGCGGGGTACGACCTCGAGCGCGAGGTCACCGACCTCGCCGTCGCCGAGTACGTGCGCCGAGCCCTCGAGGTGCTGCCCGACGGCGAACGCAAGGCAATCGAGCTCGCCTACTTCGGAGGGCTCACCTATCGGGAGGTCGCCGACCGTCTCGGCGAACCGGAGGGCACGGTGAAGAGCCGCATCCGTGTCGGACTCAAACGGTTGCGGGCCGAACTGCTCGCCGCCGGCGTGGCAATGGGAGAGGGGTGACCATGAACGACCGTCTCGACGACCTGCTCGGTGCCTACGCACTCGATGCCGTCGACCCCGCCGAACGGGCCGAGATCGAGGCCTACCTCGCGGTCGACCCGCGGGCCCGGGCCGAGGTGGACGCCCACCGTGAGGTGGCCACGATGCTCTCCTTCGGCGGGGGCCCGGCCCCGGTCGGGTTGTGGGAGCGCATCAGCAGCGCCCTCGACGCCGACCATGCCGTGCCGCCCCCGCTGCGCCTGCCCCCGTCGCTGCGCCTGCCCCCACCCGACCCGGCGCTGGTCCCGACCGTCGTGCCGGTGCCCGCCCCCGTTGCGCCGGTGATTCCGTTGCGCCGCCGCCCGGTCGGACGCCCGCTGGTCGGTCTCGCCGCCGCGGGTGAGCTTGCCGTGGGCGTGGCCGGAGGGCTCGCCGGTGGCCTCGCCCTCGGGCGGGACTCGGGGCGGTCCGCGGTCAGCGCCGCGGACCGGTACGCCGCAGCGGCGCAGGAACCGGGTGCCCGCCGCGTCGAGCTGCGATCGCCGGCCGGCGACGCAGTCCCCGCCGTGGTGCTGCCCGACGGCACCGGCTATCTCGACAGCCGACCGCTCGCAACCCTCCCCGACGGCGAGACCTACCAGCTGTGGGCCGTCACCACCTCGGGCCGGGTGATCTCGGTCGGTGTGCTCGGCAACCGACCCGGCGTGCAGGCCTTCACGGTGGGGGAGCGGCCGGCGTCGCTCGTGGTCACCAAGGAACGCACGCCCGAAGGCGTCGAGCGCTCCAGCGAACCGGCCGCCTACGCCGGGGAGGTCTGACCCGGGCGGATCACCGGTCCTTCACGACGACCGCCGTGACCATGTAGCGCATGCCCTCGCTCGTCTCGGCGTGGGTGAGGATGTGGCAGTGCCAGGCCCACACCCCCGGGTCCTGCATCGTGTAGAGCACGCTGAACCGCTCGCCCGGGCCGATCGTGATCGTGTCGGAGAAGTACGGCTGGTCGAGCAGCTTGCCGTCGCGCGCCACCACCAGTCCGTGCGGTTGGTGCATGTGCATCGGGTGCCACATCAGGCCCTCGTTGTAGTAGTGCACCAGCATCGACTCGCCGACCTTGGCCACGTAGCCCTGGGTGAGCGGGAAGCTCTTCCCGTTGAGCGACAACCCGATGTTTCCTGCGTCGTTCAGGGTCATCACCACTTCCTGCTCGATCTTGCCGTTGGTGTCGAGCAGCGTTCCGTTCACGTCCTTCATGATCTGGAGGTACTTCTCGGTGTAGCTCGACCAGTCGCCGCCCTTCGGGCCGATCAGCAGCGCACCGGCCAGGCCGTTGGGGATCTGGATCTGCGCGTTGTGGTGCGAGTGGTACATCCCCACAGCCGGCTCGAGCGCCGTGAACTCGTAGGTGAACGACTCACCCGGCTTGGTGGCCGGCTGCGTGTACGGGTCGACACCGTCGAGCGCATTCGGCACCCGGATCCCGTGCAGATGCAACGACGTCGACTGCGGCAGGTCGTTCTTCAGGACGATCTTCAGCTTGTCGCCGACGTTGGCCCGCATGACCGGACCAGGCACCTGACCGTTGTAGGTCCACGCCTTCACGAACTTGCCCGGCTCGACCTCCCAATCGACGATCTTCGCCGTCAGGTCGAACCGCTTGGTGCCGTCGGCGAGGATCTTCGGATCGAGCGGCTGGTTGCCCAACCCCTGGGAGGTGAGCTTCGGCTCGGCCAAGCCGTTGTACTGCAGGAACTTCTTGGCGACGTCCTCCATCTTGGCGTCCATCTGGTCGTTGGTCATGCCGTTCATGCCGTCGTTGAGGCCATTGCCGCCGGCCCCGGAGCCGGTGGCACCACCGGCGCCGGCCGTCGCCCCGGCCGCCACCGTCAACGAGCCGGTCATGCCCGCCGCGCCGTGACCGGCGATGTTGCACAACAACTCGAACGAGCCCGCCGGGATCGTGCCGAGGTCGAGCGTGTACGACCCGCCCGCTTTGATGTTCGGGGTCGCCTTCACCCCTTTGACCTCGAGGTTGTGCTCGATCGAACCGTTGTTGGTGATCCGCAGCTTCAACGGCCCGGGCGGCGCCGTGATCGACTTCGGGGTGATCGCGAACTCGGTGAGGCTGATGTCGATCTCGCTGCCGGCCGCGGTGGCGGATCCGCCGGCATCGGCTCGGTTGGCGACGATCACCGCCACGATCGCCACCAGGAGGCTGAAGACGGCGACGGCGGCGCTGACCGTCGCCGCCGCATTGCGCTCTGCACGTTGCATGGGGCCGAGCATCGCGGCCCCCCAGTCCCGGGCGCCGGGGCCGCAGGTCGCCCGGTTCCCGCTACTGGTCCCCTCCGGTCAGGACTTCGGTCCCAGGTGCCGGGCCGCGTACACCGCGGCCTCGGTGCGCCGGGCCATCCCGAGCTTGGACAACACGCCGGTCACGTAGTTCTTCACCGTCTTTTCGGCCAGGTGCAACCGGTCGCCGATCTGGCGGTTGGTGAGGCCCTCGGACATCAGCACCAGGATCCGGTGCTCCTGCTCGGTGAGCCGGCCGATGCGCTCGTCCTGCTCGGGCCCGCGCCGCACCCGCTCGAGCACCCGAGCCGTGACGGCCGGGTCGAGCAGGCTCTGGCCGGCGGCCACCTTGCGCACCGCGTCGACGAGGTCGTTGCCCTTGATCTGCTTGAGCACGTAGCCCGACGCCCCCGCCATGATCGCGTTGAACAGCGCCTCGTCGTCGGCGAACGAGGTGAGGATCAAGCACGCCGTGCGCGGGTGACGCTCGCGGATCTCCCGGCACACCTCGACGCCGTTGCCGTCGGGCAGGCGGACGTCGAGCACGGCGACGTCGGGGTCGAGGGCGTGCACCCGCGCCGCGGCGTCGGTTGCGATGCCGGACTCGCCGATCACGGTGAGGTCGTCCTCGGCCTCGAGCAGATCCCGCAACCCTCGACGCACGATCTCGTGATCGTCGAGCAGGAAGATCGAGATGGTGCGGGCCTCGTCGGCACTGGGCATGGCGCTTTTCTACCGTCCGAACGGCCCGTGTGCTGCGGACCTTGGTCCTGGCGACCCCCTCTGCTCGGACCCCCGGCTCCCGTAGGCTCGCCGCCGTGGCCACCGCGTTCGACCTCGGCGAAGAGCGGGACAACGAAGCGCTCGTGAGCGCGATCCTCGCCGTCGCCGGGGAGACCAGCACTCCAGTGGTGTTGCGTCGCCTCGTCGAGGCCGCGTGCGAGCTCACCGGCGCCCGCTACGGCGCGCTCGGGGTGATCGGCCCCGACGGCGCGCTGTCGGAGTTCGTGTACGTCGGGATCACCGCCGACGAGGCGGCCGAGATCGGCGACCTGCCGGTCGGCGAGGGGATCCTCGGCCTGCTGATCGCGCGCCCGTTGCCGCTGCGGCTCGACGACCTCACCGTCCACGGCGAGTCGGTCGGGTTCCCTGCCGGGCACCCGCCGATGCACTCGTTCCTCGGGGTGCCGGTGCGCGTCCGCGGCGAGGCGTTCGGCAACCTCTACCTCACCGAAAAAGTCGGCGGGGGATCGTTCACCGAGGGCGACGAGCGCCGGGCGATGGTGCTCGCCACGGTCGCCGGCGCCGTGATCGAGAACGGCCGCCGGGTGGCCCTCGCCCGGGAGTTCGCCGTGCTCGAGGACCGTGAACGCATCGCCCGCGACCTGCACGACACCGTCATCCAGCGGCTGTTCGCGTCCGGGATGGCGCTCCAGGGTGCGACCCGGCGCATCGCCGACGACGTCGCGCGGGCCAAGGTCACCGCCGTCGTCGATGCGCTCGACGAGACCATCCGGGAGATCCGCTCGGTGATCTTCGCCGTGTCGGCGGCGTCCCGCAGCGTCGAGGGCCTGCGCTCCGACGTGCTCGCCGTGTGCGCGGAAGCGGCCAACGCGTTGGGGTTCGACCCGTCGGTGCGCTTCGACGGCCCGGTCGACGCGGCGATCACCGAAGGCCTCGGCGACCACGTGCTCGCCGTCGTGCGCGAAGGCCTGGTCAACTCGGCCAAGCACGCCCAGGCGCTCAGCGCCCAGGTGACGGTCCAGGTGCGCGACGGCTGGGTACGGGTGGCAGTGCGCGACGACGGCCGGGGCCCCGACGGCGAGTCCGGGCCGGGTGGCCGCAAGGGGCTCGGCAACCTGCGTTCGCGCGCCGAGGCGCTCGGCGGCCGGCTCGTCTTCGCCGCCACCGAACCGGTCGGCTCCGAGCTGCGCTGGGAAGTCCCGCTCGGCTGAGCGCGGGCCGAGGCGACCCGAACGGCCGACGCTGCGCCGAGCGGGTCAGCAGTGCATCACCGGCGCAGCGCCGGCGATGCAGCGCACCAGCGACGACGGCGTGACCAACCCGATGGGTGACCCGGCGGGCTCGCACACCACGACCGCGCCGTCGGCGAGCTCGTCGAGCAGGTCGGCGACCTCGGTGTCGGGCCCGACGACGGCGGCCGGGCGCAGGGCGTCGCCGACGAGGCGGGGCCGGCCGTCGAGCCAGCGGGTGTTGCGGGCGTGCACCATCGCCCGGTGGTCGACGATCCCCACCACCGCCGCGCCCCGCACGACGGGCAGCGCGTCGGTGCCGCCCCGGGCGAGCAGCTCCCAGGCGGAGGCGAGCGATTCGCGCTCGTGCACGCTGACCACCCCGGCCGCCATGACGTCGCGAGCCGTGAGCTGGGACAGCAGGCGCACGACGCACGGGGGGAGTCGGACGGGCACGCCACCAAGCATTCCGATGGCCACCGTCACGTCGGGAGGGTCACCGGTCGGTCGACCACCGGGACCTAGGTCACCGGCCGGTGGGGCAGGATGCGGCGATGGGCCCGGTCCTGGTGTGCGTGGGCGACCTGCTCCACGACGTGGTGGTGCGACCCGACGGCCCGATCCGATGGGGTACCGACACGACCAGCCGGGTGGTGCGCAGCCCGGGTGGCAGCGCCGCGAACGTCGCCCGGGCCGCCGCAGCGCTCGGCGCCCGGGCCCGGGTGGTCGCCCGCGTCGGGGTCGACGCCGCCGGCGCGGAGCTTGCCGAGGCGCTCACCGGCGCCGGGGTCGAACCGGTCGTGCAGCGGGCCGGCCGCACCGGGACCGTCGTGGTGATCGTCGGCCCCGACGGGGAGCGCACGATGCTCACCGACCGTGCCGCGTCGGGCGCGCTCGACGGCCTGCCCGGCGGCTGGGACGCCGGGATCGGCTGGCTGCACCTGCCGCTGTACGGGCTGGCGGACGAACCGATGGCCGGTGTGCTGCTCGGCGCCGCGCGCGCCGCCGGCGCGGCCGGGGTGCCCGTCAGCGTCGGGCTGTCCTCGACGGAGCTCGTGGAACGATTGGGCCGCAACGGGTTGGATCGAGCGCTCGGCGCGATCGCGCCGGTCGTGGTGTTCGCGAACGCCGACGAGGACCGCGCCGCGGGCCCGCTCGGGCACCCGGTGGTGGTCACCTGCGGCGCCGCCCCGGTGATCGTGCGCGCCGCCGGTGGCGCGCCGCTGATCGAGGTCCCCGTGCCGGTGGTGGCCACCGTGGTGGACACCACCGGGGCCGGTGACGCGTTCGTCGCCGGGTTCGTGGTGGCGGCGATGGCCGGATCGGCGACGGCAGCGGCCGTGTCGGCCGGGATCGCCGCCGCGGGCGCCGCCGTGGGCTCGCTGGGTGCCAGGATCGAGCCCCGATGACGCTCCCGGTGCGCTGCAGCGACGAGGTGCACACCGCGCTGGCCGAGGGCCGGCCGGTCGTTGCCCTCGAATCGACGATCTTCTCGACGCTCGGCCTGCCGGCCCCGGCCAACGCCGAGGCGCTGGCCCGCTGCGAGGCCGTGGTGCGGGCCGCCGGTGCGGTCCCGGCCGTCACCGCCGTGATCGACGGCGAGGCCCGCGTCGGCCTGTCGCCGGGCGAGTCGGCTCGGGTGTGCGGCCCGGCCCGCAAGATGGCCGAGCGCGACGTGCCCGTCGCGCTCGCCCAGCGGTGGGCCTACGGCGCGTCGACGGTGTCGGGCGCCCTGGCGCTGGCCGCGGCGGCGGGCATCGGCGTGTTCGCCACCGGCGGGATCGGTGGCGTGCACCGCGAGGCCGAAGTGACCGGCGACGTGTCGGCCGACCTCGACGCGATCGCCACCCACCCCATCGTCACCGTGTGCGCCGGCGCCAAGGCGTTCCTCGATCTGGCCCGCACCCTCGAACACCTCGAGACCGCAGGGGTGCCGGTGCTCGGCTGGCGCCACGACTGGTTCCCCGCGTTCTACACCCGCTCGAGCGGCCTGCCGGTGCCGCACCGGGTGGAGACCGCGGCCGAGGTGGCCGCCGTGCTGCGCTGGCGCACCCGCCCCGAGCGCGGTGTGCTGCTCACCGTCCCGATCCCCGAGGCCGCCGAACTCGACCCCGACGCGATCGACGCGGCGCTCGACGCGGCGCTCATCGACGCTGCCGCCGCCGGGGTGCGCGGCGCCGCGGTCACGCCGTTCGTGCTCGGACGCATCGCCGAGGTGACCGCCGGCGGCAGCATCCCGGCCAACCTGGCGCTCGCCGAGTCCAACGCCGCGGTCGCCGCCGAGGTGGCCGTCGCCCTCACCCGCTGACGCGCTGCCGGCCGGAGCGGTCGAGGGTCGTCAGCGCCGGCGGGCGGCCGAGCGGCGCCCGAGGCGCACCGCTCGGGCCTCGACGGAAGCGAGGTACTCGGCGCGCTGGCCCGCGTCGGCGCGGTCGAGGCCGTACATCGGCACCCACGAGAACCGGGTGCGCCACGAGCACAGCAGCCGGAACTGTCGGCTCACGAGCAGCTTGCCGGGCTCCCCCTCGAACAGCGCATTGATCCGCCACGGGGAGCCGTGCGTGGCGAACACGGCGAGGTCGCGCACGTGGCCCAGACGGCCCCGGATCCGGTTGCGTTCGACGTCGAGGGTCAAAGCGACGCCGTTGACGAACAACCGGTCGACGAACCCCTTCAGGATCGCCGGGGCGCCACCCCACCACGTCGGGTGCACGAACACCAACGCGTCCGCGGCCCGCAACCGCTGCGCATAGCCGGCCAGTGGATGGTCGTCGGTACGGACCGCAGCGTGCGACCGCCAGTCGTCTTCGGGGACGACCGGGTCGAACCCGTCGGCGTACAGGTCGATCACGTCGACGGTGGCCCCGCCGGCGCTCAACCCGGCGATCACCCGGTCGCGCACGGCCGACACGAAGCTGCCCTCGACGGGGTGGGCGTACACCACGAGCACGGTCACAGGCCGGCCAGCTCCGTCTCGACGCGCCGCACGAACGCGGCGCGGGCTTCGGCGCCGACCGAGTCGAGCTCGTGCAGGGCGAACCAATGCCGGCGGCACCGGCGGGCGGTGAGCATCCGCAGCGCCCGGTGCAGGGTGCGCCGGCCGCCGTCACCGGTCAGGGCGACGAACCGCCGGGCGGAGCCGTAGGTGGTGATCCCGACGACATGACGGATGTTGCGCAATAGCGGCCGCACCCGTTCGTCGCGCAGCTCGAACGCGACCCCGGGCACGAGGACCCGGTCGAGCCACCCCTTCAGGATCGCCGGCAATCCGCTCCACCACGTCGGGTAGACGAACACCAGCGCCTCGGCCCACCGGACCTGCGCGGCGTGGTCGGCCACGTCGGCGCTGACGATCGCCTCGGTGGTGTCGTAGGCGCGGCGCTCCTCGGCCGACATCGCCGGCCGGAACCCCTCCCGGTACAGGTCGAGCAGGCGGACCTCGTGGCCGCCTCGGCGCAGACCGGCGACCGCAGCCCCGGCGAGCGCTGCGGAGAAGCTCTCCGTGGAGGGGTGGGCGTGGACGACGAGGACCCGCAAGCTCGTGCAGCGTATGGCGGTGGGGTCGGCTGCGGCATGATGGCGCCATGGGGGAGACCGAAACGACGCTGCCCGCGAGCGCAGCCGAACTCGATGCGACCTGGCTGTCGGCGGTGCTGGGGGTGCCGGTCGGCGGGTTCGAGGTCACCGACATCGGCACCGGCACCGGGATCTTCGGGGAGATCGTGCGGGTGCACCTGCCCGACGCCGGGCCCGGCGAGCCGGCCAGCGTGATCGTCAAGTTCCCCACCGCCGAGCCGTCGAACCGGGCGGTCGGCAACGCCCTTGGGATCTACGAGCGCGAGCTGCGCTTCTACCAGCAGGTGCTGCCCCGCAGCCCGCTGCGCGCCCCCCGCTGCTACTACGCCGGAGCGCGCCCCGAAGACGGGCTGTACGTCCTCGTCCTGGAGGATCTCTCGGCGCTCGAGATGGGCGACCAGGTCGCCGGGATCAGCCTGGAGCGGGCCGAAGCGGTGATCGACGCCCTCGCCGGGTTGCACGCCGCCTGGTGGGAGCACCCCGAGCTCGACACCTTCGACTGGCTGCCCGAGGTCGACGCCCCCGCCTACGCCGCGGTCGTGCCCGACATCTACCGCACCGGGCTGCCGGTGCTGCGCGACCGGTGGGCCGACGCCGTCGGCGGCGCAGCCGTCGCGCTCGCCGAGGCCCTCGCCCCCCGCTTCGAGGAGATCATGGGGCGCTGCGCGATCGGCCCTCGCACGGTGATCCACACCGACTCCCGGCTCGACAACCTGTTCTTCGGCCCGGACGGTTCGGTGACGCTGATCGACTTCCAGCTCGCGCTGCGCGGCCGAGGCGTGAGCGACGTCGCCTACCTCCTCGGCTCGTCGATGGAGCCCGAACTCGCCGCCCGGCACTGGGAGATGCTGCTGCGCCGATACCACGACGCGCTGCTCGCCGCCGGCGTCGAGGGCTACCCGTTCGCCCAGTGCCGCGACGACTATCTCGAACACGTGTTGTATTACCTCTGCTCGCCGATGTCGCTCATCGCGACGTTCGACACCGGCAACGAGCGCGGCGCCGCGCTCACCCGGGCCTTCACCACCCGCTTCTTCCGCCACGCCGTCGACTGCGGGGCGGCCGGCGCCCTGGAGCGCTGAGCCCGGTGGAGCCCAGCGGTCTCACCCCGGCGTTCCTGTCCGGCGTCCTCGGCGCCGAGGTCGTGGCCGTCGAGCAGAGCCGGGTCGGTACCGGGCAGGTCGGCATGAACGTGCGCTGCCGACTCACCTACGCCGGGTCCCGCCCCGACCACCTGCCCGAGTCGGTGGTGGCCAAGCTGCCCTCCGACGACCCGACGAGCCGGGCGGTCGGCTTGGCGTTGCGGAACTACGAACGCGAGGTGGGCTTCTACCGGGAGCTCGCCCCCACCGTCGACGTGCGCACCCCGCAGTGCTTCTTCGCCGACCGCGACGGCGCCACCGGCGACTTCGTCCTCGTGCTCGAAGACCTCGCGCCCGCGGTGCAGGGCGACCAGATCGCCGGGTGCGGCGTCGAGCAGGCTGCGCTCGCCCTCACCGAGCTCGCCGCGCTCCACGCCCCTCGCTGGGGGGACGGCACGCTCGCGGCGATCGAGTGGCTGCAGCGGCGCGAGCCCGGCGATCTCGAACGGCTGCAAGGGCTCTACGACGGCTGCCTCGAGCCGTTCGTCGCCCGGTACGGCGCCCGGCTCACCGCCGAGCAGGTCGAGCTGGCCCGACGGTTCTCGCCTCGGATCGGCGCGTTCCTCGCCCTCGGGGTCCCGCCGTTCACCGTCACCCACGGCGACTACCGGCTCGACAACCTGCTGTTCGGCACGGCCGACGGCGGCTACCCGGTGGCGGTCGTCGACTGGCAGACCCCGGGCCTCGGGGTGGCCTTCGCCGACCTGTCGTACTTCTGCGGTGCCGGTCTGCTCACCGAGGACCGCCGCGCCCACGAGCGCGACCTCGTCGCGCACTACGGCGCGGAACTGCGCCGCCGCGGTGTCGACGTCGGACCCGACACCTGCTGGGAGGGCTACCGGCGGTTCGCGTTCAGCGGCGTGATCATGAGCGTGGTGGCCTCGATGATCGTGGGGCAGACCGAGCGGGGCGACGACATGTTCGTCGCCATGGGCTCACGGCATCTCCAGCACGCCCTCGACCTCGACTCGCTCGCCGCGCTCGCCTGAACCGCCGGCTGCGCCGGTCACGCCGGCGTCGGCCGCGCCCGCAACCGCCCGGGCCCAGGCCAGGTCGGCCTTGCCGGCGGGGGAGCGGCGCACCGCGGGCACGACCACGATCCGCTTGGGCAGCTTGAAGCGGGCCAGGCGGGCCTCGGCGGCGGCGAGCACCTCGGCGCTCGCCGGCCGGCGACCGGGACGGAACTGCACCAGCGCCACGATCTCCTGACCCCACCGCTCGCTCGGGCCGGCGGTCACGACGCAGTCGTCGACGGCCGGGTGGGCGCGCAGGGCTTCCTCCACCTCCTCGGCGAACACCTTCTCGCCGCCGGTGTTGATCGTGCGGGCGTCGCGGCCGTGCACGACGATCGTGCCGTCGGCGCGCCGGCTCGCCCGGTCGCCGGGCACCCCGTGGCGCACCCCGGCCACCGTCGGGAACGTGCGGGCGGTGGCGATCGGATCGTCGAGGTAGCCCAGCGCGAGCCGGCCGGCGCTGGCGAGCCAGCCCACCTCGGCCTCGCCCGGTGCGAGCGGGCGGGTCAGGTCGTCGGACAGCACCGTGGTGACGAGGTTGGCCTCGAACGACCCGGGCGCCGTGCCGTTGCTCGCCACCCGCACCACCTGCCCGCCGACCTCCGACGAACCGAGCCCGTCGACCACCAGCACCGTCGGGAGCCGCTGCAACAGCGCCTCGACCACCCGGGCCGACAGCGGGGCGCCGCCGGAGAGCAGCACGGTGAGCGACGACGCGTCGTAATGGCGCCGGTCGAGCTCGGCGAGCAACGGCACGCAGAACGAGTCGCCCACGACGGCGAGCGAGGTGACGCGCTCGTGCTCGACGGCGCGCCACACCGCGGCCGGGTCGAAGCGGTCGGGCTGCTCGGGCACCACGACGGTCCCGCCACCGATCAGGGTGCGCAACGCCACCCACTGTCCGGCGCCGTGGATGAACGGCGGGGTGGGCAACAGCCGGATGGGCGCGGTGGCCGCGGCCGTGACCTCGGCCAGCGAGGTCGCGTCGCGCGGCACGCCGAAGCAGGCGACGAGCGCGTCGGCTTGGCGCCACAGCACCCCTTTGGGGCGGCCGGTCGTGCCGCCGGTGTAGAGGATGTACCGGTCGTCGGGCGACGACACGACCGGGGGTCCGGCCGGGTCGGCGCCGGCGAGAAGATCGTCGAACCACACCGCGCCGGGCACGAGCGGGGCACCGGAGCCGTCGCGCACCTGGGCGAGCAACCGCACCGACCCGACCGCTCGGGCGGCCTCGGCGACGGCCTCGGCGTAGCCGGAGTGGAACACCAACGCGCCCGCGGCGGCGTCGGTGAGGACGTAGCGCAACTCGTCGGCGACGTAGCGGTAGTTGATGTTGAACGGCGCCACCCGGGCCCCGAACGCGCCGAGCATCGCGACGAGGAACTCGGCGCCGTTGTGCAGGCACAGCCCGACGTGGTCCTGCGTCGAGCGCCACGGTTCGACCCCGGCCGGATCACCGTGGGCGCCGAAACCCCTGCGGTGCAACGCGTCGGCAAAGCACCGGCTTTGGTCGGCGAGGTGGCGCCACCGAAGCCGGCGAGGGCCGTCGATGACCGCAAGGGCGTCGGGACGGGCCCCGGCCAAGGCGGCGACGACAGCGGGCACCGTCGTGTCCACCACGGCGGCGACGCTACGTGGCGGCGTCGTGTCGCTCCAAGGAACCCGGTGCCGGTGGCAGGATGCGGGTCATGGGGGACTTCCTGACCGGCTATGCGCAGACCCAACCCGACAAGCCCGCGGTGATCGACGATCGCGGCCACGGGGAGGTGCGCAGCTTCACGTTCCGCGAGTTGAACGAAGCCGCCAACCGGTTGGCCCACGTGTTCCTCGACAAAGGCGCCGGCGAGGGTCGCACGGTGGTGTGGTGCGGCCAGAACTCGATCGGGATCGTGACGGCGATCAACGCCTGCCGCAAGATCGGCGTCACCGCCGTGCCGTTGAACTACCGGTTGTCCGCCGACGAGGCGGCGTACGTGACCGACCACTCCGACGCGGTGATCGCCTACGTCGACGCGGAGTTCGCATCGCTGTTCGCGGAGATCCGCGACCGCATCCCCAAGGTGGAGCACGTCCTGGTGTTCGACGGCGCCGCCCTGCCCGGACAGGACTCCTGCGACGAACTCGTTGCGGCTGCATCGACCGACGAGCCGCCGGCCGGGGTGCCGGGCGCGGTGATGATCTACACGTCGGGCACGACCGGCAAGCCCAAGGGGGCGTTGCGGCGCGGCACCGGCGATCCCACCCAGACCCAGCGGATGATCGCGTTCTACGGCTACCGGCCCGACGACGTGTACCTGACGACCGGGCCGCTCTACCACAGCGGCCCGGGAGGGTTCATGGGCATCGGCCAGCTGCTCGGCCAGACCGTCGTCGTGCAGCGCAAGTTCAACCCCGAGGACTGGCTGCGCCTGCTCGACACCTACCGGTGCACCTCGACGTTCTCGGCGCCCACCCCGATCCGGATGATCTGCAACCTCCCGCAGGAGGTGAAGGACCGCTACGACCGGTCCTCGATGCGGGTGATGATCGCGAATGCCGCCCCGTGGCCGTTCGCCCTCAAGCAGCAGTACGTCGCGAACTTCCCGCCCGAATCGCTGTGGGAGGTGTACGGCTCGACCGAGATGGGGGTGAACTGCATCCTGCAGCCGGCCGACCAGATGCGAAAGCCCGGCTCGTGCGGGCGGCCCGCCCCCGGCGTCGAGATCCGGCTCTACGACGAACAGGGCAACGTGGTCGACGGGATCGGACCGGACTACACCGGCGAGCTGTTCGTGCGCTCCGCGTCGATGTTCGCCGACTACTACAAGCAGCACGACAAGTACCTCGAGGACCAGCGCGACGGCTGGCAGACCGTGGGCGACATCGCCTACCGGGACGAGGAAGGCTTCTACTACATCTGTGATCGCAAGAAGGACATGATCATCTCCGGGGGCATGAACGTGTACCCGGCCGAGATCGAAGCGGCCCTCGAAGCCCACCCCGACATCGTGGAGGCCGCCGTGTTCGGCATCCCGTCGGAGGAGTGGGGCGAGAGCGTCCACGCCGTGGTGGTCCCCCGGCCCGGCTCGGGGCTCGACGAGGCCGCGGTGGCCGCCCACGCCAAGGCCAACCTCGCCAACTACAAGGTGCCGCGCTCGGTGTCGTTCCTCGACGAGCTGCCCAAGACCGGGTCCGGCAAGGTGCTCAAGCGGGAGCTGCGCAACCCGTTCTGGGCCGGGCACGACCGCCGGGTCTGACCCCGGCGCCGTCAGGCGCCGATCGCGTGGTAACCGCCATCGACGTGGACAATCTCGCCGGTGGTGGCCGGGAACCAATCCGACAGCATCGCCACGCACGTGCGGGCGACCGGTTCGGGGTCGTCGATCGACCAGCCGAGCGGGGCTCGGGACACCCACGCGTCCTCGAACGCGGCGAACCCGGGGATCGACTTGGCCGCCATCGTGCGGATCGGGCCGGCCGCCACCAGGTTGCAGCGGATCCCCTTGGCGCCGAGTTCACGGGCCAGGTACCGGTTCGTCGATTCGAGCGCCGCTTTCGCCACGCCCATCCAGTCGTAGGCCGGCCAGGCGACCGTGGCGTCGAAGTCGAGCCCGAGCAACGACGAGCCCGCAGGCATCAACGGCACGAACGCATCGGCGAGCGCCTTGAGGGAGTAGGCGGACACGTGGATGGCGACGCTCACGTCGGGCCAGGTGGCCTCCATGAACGTGCCGCCCAGGCACACCGCCGGGGCGAAACCGATCGCATGCAGCACCCCGTCGACCCGATCCCACTGCTCGGCGACCGAGGCGCGCACGGTCTCGAGATGGTCGGGCACGGTGACGTCGAGCTCGTAGACCGGTGCGGGCCGGGGCAGCTTGCGGGCGGTGCGGGTGGTGAGCCCCATGCCGCGCCCGGCACCGGTGAGGATCACCTCGGCGCCCTGCTCCTGGGCGA
>Ga0169931_10003807_pt1 | contig 23785 bp, 24 predicted proteins | sample Kivu_15m_20L_FD_129675 | JGI IMG/M metagenome (GOLD analysis project Ga0169931, IMG submission 129675) | Freshwater microbial communities from Lake Kivu, Western Province, Rwanda to study Microbial Dark Matter (Phase II) - Kivu_15m_20L... | ecosystem: Environmental > Aquatic > Freshwater > Lake...
ACGATTACGGATGACGTAAACCGATAGCCGCCGACGGTTCTCGTCCTACGTCGCTCTTCTTCGTCATCGTCAGCGATTCCTACTTATCAGAAAACTCAGCAGAGGGACTTATTCAGAGTATCCAAAAGTTGTTGTTCAGGAGTGCTCCGCATTTGACATCGCTACATTAGAGAAGCACGGGTACTTAGTGCGAGTGCTTATTGAGCAGCGCGGATTGGTTCGTTGTATCATTGAAGAGCAGCCCACGATCTACTTTCGCAGCAGGCAGGGGCTTTGCCTCGCTTCCTTAGGGAACTATCTGAATTTCCGGCCCAGATGTGATAACAGGAGAGGTCTTATCTGTCGAAACGCCTGGAACCTCGGGTGCTCGAGCCGTAGCATCTTTCTTCGATGCAGGACTAGCTTTCTCCACCTGGAGCTCAGGCAACGTCACCGGGGGGGTCGACGGCATGCCACCGCGATTCGGTACGGACCACTCCGATTCCTCCATATCCCATTTCTTACGTTGTGAGTCGTACAAATTGCTGGGCATGGTGGTGTACCCGAGATGCCTTACAGGGATACGCTCAAGAGCCCCCGGTAAGGTTCCTCCGCGTAGTAGCTTCGTCAATTCACGGGTCTTACTCATCTCAACACTACCCGCCGAAAGGACCAACGACGATGAGGGATCGATCAATCGGGCATTGAGATACACCCGCTCAGGCGAATTAACATACGTACCAACTACCACTGCAGCGAGATTTCTCTCAGGCCGAACTGCCCGCACATCCCTGGAAAGGGCGAACTCTCCGGAGGTATCGAGGAACTGCAACGCATCGGTGTGGCGCAGCTCAATTACATCGAAGCCTTTCATCGCTAGCTCACTCATGAGCTGCTCTCCGACCATACGACCAAAGGTCGAGCTGGTGTAGAGGTCGTCTATGTTGACGAAGGTTGTGACACCGATCGGGCCCGGAGCAGAGCCACGATAAAAGCGGTCTATCTGATCGGCGAGGAGCGCTGTCTTGAAACGCCCAGGTCCGTAGTTGTCGTGTTCCTTGGTCGGTATCGGCCAGTACGCAGGGAGGTCATCGTACCGTGGGCTACATCCGAGGAGTCCAGCGCCGACAAACACGAGGCCCGCTAAAAGCGGATGGCATACTCTTTGAACTCCAAGTACTCTCGACGGGAGTGTTTTGACCTGGTGAGCGATAACACTCAGATAAGATGGAGTAACCATAGTGACCTCATGCAGATAGCCTTTCTCCGGAGCGTGGTATTCCCAATCAACGGCTTACAGCCTGTCATTATCTTGACACTCGCCACTCTACTCTCGAGCTGTTCCTTCTTGGGGCGCCACGTGGGAGAGTCATGCAAGACTCGTGCTTACGTCAGGACGGACTTCGAAGCCTTCATAAATCAACGCTTTAATCTCCACAGTCCGGTAAGGCTCGGCATCATCCCCTTCTCGACTCAGGCAAACATTTCCCACTACAGCAACGAACTCCCTGGACTCGGCAATAATTTGGCGTGGCAGGTCCATCGCGAGCTGCTCGGAAGCGAGGTCTTTCCGATCGTCGAGGTGCTCAATCGTCAGGACTGGCCCGGTAAAAAAGAGGAGTTCTCGACCGGTAACTTCGGCGCTATCACCGCCGCCCGGGACGCCAAGTACGACCTGGTCATGGTGGGCTACCTCGAGCCTCTCCATCGCCTCGATACCTGGATAATTCACACGAAGGTGATCGAGGTTGAAGCGGGGGTTACCCTGTGGTACGGCACATCGAGGGTTTGGACCGATCGAGCCGATATGCTCGAAGTGAGTAGCTCCGTGGGATTAACCGACCGGAGACCCGATCTGATTCACATTACCCCCCTGCTTGAGGAGTCAGGGAGATGCATCGCTTACGATATGTTGCACGATCCAGAGGTCGATTAGCCACACACTTCTCCTCAGCAAGCGAGGAGCACCGCAACGTAAGAGCTCTGCCCACCCCCCCCCTGCTGTGCATCACCTTCTCGCCGAGAGCCCTGGCGAAGCCATCCGCTCCTCAAGTATAGTCGCCATACGGCTTGATGCATGAGGCGACACGATATGACCCGTTCTTCACTACAACGCTTAATAATCGCGGCGATAATATCAGTAGTAACTGGCGTGAACGCATCCGCACAACCCAAGAGTAACGACAACGAGATCCTGCTATCCGCCTCCCTATTTCGACCGATAAACTCCGGCTCTGGATCCTTCAATGCGGACCTCGTGTACAGCTATCACTTTGCCGATCCCTCGTGGGAAGTCGGTCTCAGGCAGAGCTTCGTGTATTCGTTCAGCAATACGGAGTCGGATGTGTGGAATGCTGTAACCGCCCCGATCGTCCGTTACAACATCCTCACGGACACCTTTTTAGGTATCCCGAGACGAGATGAGTTCGTCCCATTCATCGGAGGCCTACTCGGCGCAGTGTGGAATGACCGTACGGTAACTGGCACCACAGGCCCCGAAGCAGGTTTGCGCTGGTATGCGCGTGAATCGACCTTTCTACTCCTCTCGTATCGGTACGAGTGGTTCTTTGAGTCTCTCGATAACTCCGACAATTCCCAGAGTGCGAATCATGTGGTCGCCCTCGGAATTGGGTTCAATTGGGGGGGTAGAAACCATACCCTACAGCCCTAGGTCATGGGCTCCCGAAGGGATTCGGGAGTAAAAGCACCGATTGCAAAATCTATCTGAGTAAAACTCAGCATCGCCCCTGGCGAAACAGCGCGTTCGCGTTGTTTCGCCTCGCTTACCTAAGATCTGCGCTTGCGCGGACCTCGTACCGTTGAGGGCTTCTTCGCTGTTTTCTTGGTTGCTGATTTTTTGGATGCTACCCTTTTTGTAGCCACCTTCTTGGCAACCACCTTCTTCGTTGCAACCGACTTTTTAATTGTACTCTTCTTCATACCGCGCAACTCTTGTAGAGCCGCCAAGACCTCCTGTGCATGCCCCTCAGGCTTCACTGAGTCGAAAATTCGTACCACCGTGCCAGCTTTATCGAGTATGAAGGTCTTCCTAAAAATCCCTTTAAAGCTACGCCCCATAAACTTCTTGTCTCCGAACACCCCATAGGAGCGCGCGACGGCGAAATCCTCATCTGAAAGAAGTGGCACCGTGATCTGATGCTTCTCACAAAACTTCGCTTTAGTGCGGTCACTACCACCAGAGATTCCAAAAACATTCACCCCGTGCGTCTGAAAAGCCTTGAGCTGCGCCGAAAATCCCTTGGCCTCGATCGTACAGCCCGGGGTGTCATCCTTCGGATAAAAAAACAGCACGGTGTAGTCACTCGTGTCCGAACCCAGAGCGTGAGCCACGCCGTCCTTGTCCTTTAAATTGAACCGCGGTGCTTTATCGCCCTCTTTGATACTAGTCATGGCCTTAGTCTCCCCTGTTTGTACAATACCCGTGACACCGAGACCTTGTAGCGTGGAGCCCTCAGAAGGGCAATCCATGAGAACCACCACCCACCTCGTCCCGTGACTACTCGCGCGAGAATAAAGCTCGGGCGGGGTGTATCCATCACAATACATTGAGTATTTCCTGTTGGACCGCTCGACGTCCAAACGACACTCCATCTCTGCGGCGCACAGGCGGGGCTTGCCACGCTTCCTTAGGCGACAAAAGTGAGCTACCCCGCCATATCGTATCAGGAACAATACGCGGAGATCCGTTCATGGTCGACCAAGAGCTCACATCCAAATTAGCGCCCCTCGGTCAGCAACACCAGGATGCAGGCCAACCCGAGGTGAATCCGTTTGACAAAGGTGTTTCTCCAACCCTTGATATCAACCAGATCCGTTCGGACATCCTGAGACGAGCCACAGAACCGAAGAATGTTGAGGATCGGAAGGTCGAGTCCACGCCTTCGGAAAACGCCGAACACCCCGCATCACCACCAAAAGCTCTCGAAGACCCCGTTCCCACACCTCCATCAGAGAGCACTCCCACATCCCGGCCACTGGCTCTTGTAGGGGATACCCTACGGGCAGTCGGAGCGCGGATCGTACATGTTGGCGAGAAGCTGCGCAGCCTACCTGCAGTACACACCGCGATCGAGTGCTTCGAAATGGTGGCAGAGGTCGTCAGCAACTTCCTTAATCCAGAACGTTCGACGCAGACAGCGGTGCGGTATCACGAGGTGCCTCGCGAAGACATCACCCAACAGGCGGTACCTCAACACCTTATAACAGGTCCCGATTCAGCGGTTATCGCGTTACTCAAACTACGTACCCTGGATGACCCTCTCGCCTCATCAGCTCGCTTTCACGCTGCGTTAATTGAAGCAGCAAGGGAACTCGGCGAAGCAGCTCAACGCCGGGATGACCAAGAGAAGAAGGAGTCCGAGGCGCGTGTGATGGAGGAGGAGAGGCTCGAGCGCCTTGCAGCAGAAGCGGTCCGATCAATTGACAACCTCAGTGGGACTCCCAATGGAGAAACTCAGAGCATCATACAGAAATTGACCGGTCCCTTCGCGATCTTGATCGACCAGGCCATACGCTTAGCTAGAGAGGCCGAGCAGCACGAACTAAGCGAGCTGCAACGGCTAGAACTGGAAAAAAATACTTTGACAGAACGCATAGCTTCTATTGATACAGCCAAGTACCACGTAGGCGCTTAAGGTAAGAGGGTTAAGGAATAGGATGTAGTTTGCCTTGATTGCCTACCTTCCCTTTTTACTCTGAATGCTCTATCTCAACTCTATGGAGACACCACCACTTGAGTTGATACACAACCCGCCACGAATCGCTCCGTGCGAACACATCGCTGGCAACGAAAAGTTTATTCGCAAAGCCTTCGCTTTGCAGGCAGGTCGCCTAGCCCCGGACGGACGGCCCCTCGTCGATATTACCCTTGATTTAGAGGATGGTGCCCCTGTGGGCGATGAAGAATCCTCCCGGCAGCTCTTCGTGTCCCTCCTCACATCTCCCGACAACTCCCTGAAACAGGCTGGAGTACGGATCCATCCGCCGGACTCAGAACATTTCGCGCGAGACTTGGCGGTGCTTGTCGAAGGTGCAGGCAACGAAATAGCATATATCACCATCCCCAAGGTTCGCACGCCACGCGAAGTGCAGTGGACGTTGGGCGTTATTCGCCACCACATGGAGAAGCATAATATTGATCGAACGATTCCTCTTCATCTCTTGATTGAGACACCAGAGTCCCTAACATGCCTGCAGGAGCTCGCAGCGATCAAGGAGGTTGAAACTCTCGACTTTGGACTCATGGACTTCATCTCTCACCTTGGGGGCGCAATACCTTCCCACTGCATGCGGAGCCCTGAGCAGTTCGACCACAACCTATTGAGAAAGGTGAAGGAGGAGATAGCTCTCGCAGCCCTGTGTGCAAATAAGATCGCATCGCACAACGTGACCGTGGACGTTCGCCGACCAGATCAAGCCTACCAAGACGCCCACCGAGCACGCACAGAGCTTGGATTTTTACGCATGTGGAGCATTCACCCTGAGCAAATTGATCCGATTATTCGGGCCATGAGTCCGAGTAAAACCGAAATCACTGAGGCTCGAGAGATCCTTAGTGCCGCCAAATTAAAAAATTGGGGCCCGATTGAATACCATGGCCGGCTACACGATAGAGCTTCGTACCGATATTACTGGGGGATCTTGTCGCGAAGCGGTGAAGTGCTCTTGTAATCAAATGAGCTTCTTTGTGAACAGTAAGCAGTATCGCTTGAGAGCTAGAGTCTCTCATGACTTTGAAATTTTACACGCTTGAGCATGTAGCACTTTATTGTCTTCTACGGCGCAACTCGGGCGAGCCAAGATTGTACTCTCCCAGCTATTGTCATTCATTTTTTTCAAAAATGAATGAGGCCGAGCTTATGCCTCTTTTCCAAAGGTACCTCATCACTCAGAGGAACCGGCATCATCCTTAAGCGAGAGTTGCAGCCGCTCGTTGTAGCCCACAACATCGAGAACTGATTCTATTGAACTCTTGGGCAAGCCTCGCTCGCTGGCGACCATGTCGAACCTTTTGCGTTCAACGTATTCCGAGATTACTTCGCTCGCAAACTCAGGGAATACATCACGTACTTTTCGCACATTAATCTCTGTTCGTTTGACCTTACTTACGGCGCATGAGCCACACCGGCCATCGTAGGCCGGCGCACCATCGATCAATTTTTGGCGAATGGTCTCTTTTAGCTTCTGCTCTCTCGCCGCGTAAAATGCCAAGTCATGGGCGATCGTAGCCGTGAGCTCGTAGCGTTTCTTACACACGTCGGAATACTCCTGCATCAAGACCGGGATATCGGCCTCCAGCTCTCGCTCCACGCGCTCTTCGAGCCGCCGCAGATATTCGTATAGATACACGGACACTTCGGCGTCCAGCCTAGCATAGGAGATCTGCTCATCAGTGAGCGGGCGTAGTGACCAATCACTCACCTGCTGTTCTTTGCTCAGCTCTAATCCCAAGAGAAGCTTGCAACACGTCCGTAAAGTATGATTGGGCAGATCAGGGCGTAACAATCGAGACATCGAAAGCGTATCTCGAACTCCCTTGATCTTGATGTCATAACGCGCAAACTGTCGCTCCTCAAAGGAGGCGTTGTGCGCCACGATCAGAGGCGTAGGGGCACTCATAACCGTTGCTAACGGAATCGGCGCTCCAGTCGCCAACACATCGACCAGCACTACCCGGCGTTTGGACGGTATACCTATCTGAATGAGACACAGCTGGTCGTTACCGGTCTGCCACCCACTGGTCTCGGTATCCACGGCTACGAGTGGCTCGTCTTGAAGCTCGTCCGCGGCACGGGTTAGCTCCTCAACAGAGCGCACCCACTCAAACTCATATGATGGCTTCGCTAACATCGTGTTGCTTCCCTAAGCAATCAAAGCACATAGCCCCTTTTTCGGGAGCGCAATCGGTCTGGCTACCGGAAAGTTTCGTATCCCTTCCCTTGGCGATAGCCCCAGGAATTGCTAACCTGTCGACTCTGAAGAGAATAAGACGGTCTGATGTCTGAGGAAAGAACAAACACGACCGCGTAATTTCGAGTGTAGTTTGCATGACGCGTGTCGCTCTCAGGGTGGTTCTACCCTGGCTCATAACTCTCACCGCCCTCTACCTCGCCTTCAGAGGGATCGAATGGGAGCAGCTCCTCTCGCACCTCAAAGACATAGCGATCGGTCCCTTACTCGCAGCCATAGGATTGACCATGCTTTCATATGTGTTGCGGTCTGCCCGCTGGCCGTTTCTCTTCCCAACCCCGAAGATGCCCCTGCTTTCGTCTTGGCGCGTTCTCATCCTCGGTTTTTTTATGAACAACATCTTACCGGCTAGAGCGGGCGAGTTGATCCGAGCTCATGTCGGAGGCAAAGTCTCTGGGGAGCCGCGCACCTTAGTCCTCGCCACAATAACCTCTGAGCGCCTTGCAGACGGCCTCACGATAAGCATCATGTTTGCATTCATCATCCTCATGTTTGGCGCAGGGCAGCTCGACCCGACCTATGCGAACAACCTGTTGTATGTAGCCTACCTCTTCGGCTTTGTGGCTCTCGCCGTAGTTGCCGTCCTGCTCTCCAGAAATCAGATCTTCAAGGTTGCTGATATACTGACTCACCGATGGGATAACAAAGCTTCAACGTATACCCTCGGAAAAATTCGTACCTTCATCGAAGGTCTGAGCCCCCTGTGTATCCCTCGACGAGCTCTCGTTATCGCGTCGTGGTCTGCTCTCATTTGGTCGCTTGAACTAGGGGTTTTCTACTGCGTATCGTGCGCGTTTTCTAATCCCTTACCGCTCTCGGCTACCGTACTGTTTCTTGTAGCTGTAAACTTTAGCTCGCTGATCCCTGCCGCACCGGGTGGATTTGGGGTTATCGAGCTGATAGCTAAAAAAGTTCTGGTTTCAGTCGGAGTTGCCAGCGGCGAGTTGGCCCTCAGTATGGTACTGATTCAACACATAATCCAGTACGCAGTGGTTGGCTTGCCTGGCGCGTTCCTACTCGCCACCCTCAACTCTCAGGTAAAAGCCATGACAAACAACGAAATCGATGTAGGGTTCGACGTCGACCAGGCGCGAGCCTCCATAGGATGAGGTCGCTGCTAACTCTCGAGCTTGAGGATCTCGGTATCGCGAAAATAGCCCTCCCGCTCCGCGGCGTTGACACCACGCAATCGCTCAATCATCTCAGCCATGCGCTTAGCATCGCTCTGAACTGAAGCTAGAGCCTCCTTAAATTTCTCATCTCCTTTGGGGAGCTGCTCAAGAAGGTAACAATTAAGGAGAATAGCCGATAGAGGTTGTCCAAGCTGGTGAGCTGCTGCTCCCGCTAGTTGACCGACTGCAAGCTGTCGCTCTTGCGCAACAAGCCGTTCCTGCATCTCCTTCAACTGCTCATTTTTCTGCCGCAGCACTTCGTTTAGATCGCGCATACGAAGAAGCGCCTTTACCCGTGCTTGTAACTCCTGATAGTTGAACGGCTTTGTAATGTAATCGTCGACCCCTTCCTCCAAGGCCATCACCTTGTCCTGGATCGTATCACGGGCAGTTAACATGAGGACCGGGATGTAATCTCCGCCCAGATCATGCTTGAGCCGATGACACACCTCAACACCGTTGAGCGCCGGCATCATGTAATCAGCTATCAACAGGTCAGGAAGCTGCTTGGAGCACTCATCGACAGCTTCCTGTCCGTCGGCCACTACCACCGGCTGGTGTCCTAATATAGAGATGACACTCGCCACGATCACGCGTGTATCGGGGTCATCGTCTGCAATCAGAATTCGTCGTTCCTGTCCCATGCTTCCCGTCGAGGGTCTGTCTAATCTGGTAACATCGCCATCGTATGTAACCGATTAGGATTCCTCGCTGGTCACAAAAGGATCATTTTTTTATGTTCACTCCGTCGAGGAGCGCTTCCTTGAGGAGCGGATCAGTTTCGAGGAGCACCTGAAGAAATTGCTGCATCTCGGCCTTACTGGAGGAATTTTGCTCTAGTTTAGAGACTATAGACTCCATGAAGAAATCCAACGCTTGTTGCTCTGAAGAGAAACTTTGTTTAACTAGCGTCGGATCAGCCGCATAGCTCTCTAGCTTCTCCACCTCCACTCGGCTCGCACGCTCGCTAGTGGCCACCGGCTTAATCTTTGCCGGGCTCTTCTTGGCACGATTAACCTTTACTGAACGCTTTACCATGTTTCTCTCTTAAACCCCTCTAGGTGTGTTATGTTGTCTATGATTACGCCGTGACGTGAAATTGCTGCGGCTCGTAAAAGCTCCTGTAAAATCAGGTCTCTATCAGTCCCCCGGTCAAAATCGAGCGCTGCCATATTATTGCGAACCCCTGCATCATCCGGATGTCGGTCCAGGTACCACTTGTACAGCTCGCGCGCTCGATCAGCTTCACCCCGGATATCGAGCAGGAGAGCAAGGTTTGCCGCAGCTTTATCATATCTCTGATCCATCATATATGCTTCCTCGAAAAAACGCTCTGCGTCCCCCCACTCTCCTTGTAACAGAGCTACACATCCGCGCCCATCGACAGCAGCCGCAAGGGGAACCAGATCATGCGCCACCGAAAAAGCCGCATCAGCCTCATCAAGGCGACCCTCCCGCATAGAGAGCACCCCTTGATCAACTAGCGCAAGAGCCTGCTGGTAACGCGCCTCCGAGATCGGCGCTTTGGCTGCGCATCCGGCTAAAACAACGACTGCCAGAAACCGTAGAATAGTCTGCATCGACAACATCCATGCCATCACTCACCTCACCTTGTGCATTGCTACCATCCTCATACAGTCAACGCCTCCAAAAGAGCCGAACGTTCCGCCTCCCCCTCGACATCGATCTCCCCCTCAACCGATACCTTGATGTGTGGAGCAACTTCCTCGTGCGCAAGCACTGGGATTCGCGCTCCCCGTATCCATAAGATATCCCTCAGATATGCCCGAGAGCGTTTTGAGCAGAGCATAACTGCATCACCCGAAATCATCTGCGTCGCCCGCTCATAAATCATATCGACGACCTCCCCAGCTACAAGAGACCCGTTCTCTTCTGCCCGAGCCAAGGTCAGATCCAACAACGGACCGAGTACGATCGCTCGGATAACTCCGTTGGTAGCCAGACTGATACTCACTACCGGAGCGAGCGCCCGCCGAACCTCAGCAAGCAGCGCTCTCTCTCCCGTACCACTACCGTGCTCAGCGATGGTTTGTAACACAACATCGATGTGCCGCGTGGTAACCCCTTCACGTAAAAGATGTCTTAGAAGCCCAGTGATCTGGGTGAGCGATAGGACCCCCGGTGTGACTCCACTTACAAGCTCGGGGACCTGACGCTCAACGTAATCGAGCGCTCTTTTCGATGCTCCATCATCGATCAGATCGACCCGATACTCATCAATAGCTCGACGTACCTTGGCCTGAAGCTCATCCCATACTGCTGTAACTTCTAAGGACTGCTGTCGAAACACCTCCATGCCGCGAATCATGATGCGATAGCCATCTGCTGCATCCATCCAGAGAGTCATCGCAGGCCGTTGTAGGACGAGCCCCCATTTAGTAAAGGCATACTCTCGAAAGCCCTCCAAACCCCGCACGAGATCTGTGATGGGTGGCATATGAGCTCCTGCAGACTTCGACACCTCGATATGCAGGGCTTGTGAGAGGCTAGGCTCAAAGCTGTACTGATCGTCTGCCACGCCATCGGAAGGCTGCCTAGACCCAAAAAAAAGCGAGGCGAATAGGAACAAACTAACGACGAAGAGCGCAAGATGAGGCATGCCAGGGAGACACGCAAGTAAAAATGCGGCACCTCCTACCACTGCGCGTGCTGCGGTGAATTGCCCGACCTGCGACAGAAGGTCTCCGGACAGAGTAGATACCTCATCTACCTGAACACGAGTAACGACCAACCCAGCAGCTATCGAGTTAAGCAGGGAGGGGATCTGTGAGAGCAACCCATCCCCGATTGTGAGAACAGTGTAGCGTCGAACGGCTACATCGAAGTCCAGCTCGTGGATGAGAACTCCTACCAAGAGCCCGCCAAAGATGTTAACGAACGTGACCACAAGACCGGCGATCGCATCCCCTTTGACGAACTTCATGGCTCCGTCGAGTGCTCCGTAGAAGCGCGATTCGCTCTGAACATCGTTCCGCTTGCGTCGAGCTGCCTCTGGATCGAGGATACCGCTCCGTATCTCAGCATCGATCGCCATCTGCTTCCCAGGCATAGCATCGAGCGTAAAGCGCGCTGCAACCTCAGCGACTCGCTCTGCTCCCTTGGCAACCACCACGAATTGTACCAGCGTGATAAGAAGAAAGAGGATGAACCCCACGACGATGTTGCCTTGAATCACGACCGAACCAAAGGCTTCGACCGCCTTACCGGCATGTCCCACCCCGAGAACCGCTCGCGTCGTCGCAAGATTGAGCGATAATCTGAATAACGTAGCTATCAACAGCAAGGAGGGTAAGGCCGCTATCTTTAGCGGATCCTTTATGTGGAGAGCCCCTATGACAAGCAGAAGAGCAAAGAGGAGATTTGAACATTGCAACACATCAAGCACAACTGCCGGCAGCGGTAGCAACATACATCCAACCGTGCCTATGAAGCCGATCGGTACCACCATCTCCTTGAAGCCAATCCGGGGAGTTCCCATGCCACTCATCCTTCCTGAGCTATAACCGAAGTCACTGTCGTGCCAGAGGAGGTGGCAGGGGCCACCTCCTCTGACAATCTCTACTAACCGATCCTCATATTTCGAATCGGAGCCATCTCGGTCTCATGTTTCGAACGCGCGATGTTCGACTCCATCGAAACCAACTGCATCACCATCTGAATCTCAATCTGCTTGTTGAGTAGTCCCGTTATGTCCGCTGGATTTCCGAACACAGAGGTCCCCCCCAACAACGAGCCTGCCGTTGATACGACGTTGCTTAGGGCGGACCATGCTCCCTGACCTCCTCGTGGCTCCGGCGGCTGCCGATACATATTGGAACCGGACACCAAGCCCCCTTGTGAGCCGTCCGAAACACGCACCAGGTTAAAAGTATTCGACATAGTATCTCTCCTTGTTTTGTTACCACCTCAGATCTTGTTCAGTGAAGGACCCGATTTTCGGCGGCTCTCTGCACACTTAATCGGCAACGCCTTTCAAAAGTTGCGTGCTCAAAGGATCTCGGTCACCTTCACCACCAGACCACCCTCACGAAGTTCAAGCTGTCCGACGGCCAACTGAGACCTTCCAACTCGAAGGTACACCCGGGCCGGATGAGGTGATGCAATCTCGAGGTTATGCCCTGGCTTCAATGCAAGGAGATCCTCCAACTTCATCTCCAGCTCACCCAGTTCAAGGCTTACACCGGGGGTCCACTCGAACTCCCGTTCAGCATCCTCATCGAATTGAATACTCATACGTTCACCCTCAATTGGCAGTATCTTGCCCGTCAATCCAGACTCCTCTAACACCACACGAAGCTCCGAAAACTTGATCTCTTGTCCCACTACTACCTCTATCTCCTGCTCGCTGTGCGCCACGAGGCTCATGCGAACCTGAGAGCCGTTACTTGAAACCGCCTGTTCCTTCGCCCACACCCTCCAGTCACCAACCACACCGAACCACGCACACACACTGTCGAAGCGGAGTACCACCACCCTCCACTCGGGCGAGAGCACATCCTGCTCTTGCATCAGGAGTGCTCGAGGCTGAAGTCCTTCCAGGAAACGTGACACCGTCTGAGCGCTCCTCAATCGGGTGGTGACCTCAGCTAAGACGGTATCACTCGGGATGATCTCTCCAACGTGAATCGCGATCCCTGTCCCGCGAAGATCTTGCAGCACACTCCATCCTCTGTGCGGCGCATCCCGAGGATCAAGCAAAGCTGCAGAGCTCCCCCTTGATCGCAAAACCACCGACTCCACGACACTGCTCGCGAAGCTCATCAGAATAGCTTCCTCTCTGATAGCGTCGATGTTGCCGATAGCGAGAGATCTCATATCGCCTGCGATGAGAATGTACCGGGATTAGCAAGACACCGTAGAAGAGCCTCCATCGGGGAGAGCTGCCGAAGGTCCTCAAGTGCACGCCACACCTCAGCCTTGAGGGCATCTGAGAGGGGTAGTGAGCTGAGCTCAAGCTCCTCGACAAAGCACGCCGCAGCTATCAGGGATACCCATTCCCCACAGCGATCTGTGATCTCAGCCGGATGGTCAAGGCTCATCCCCGCCCCCTTGTGGAAGCGTAAATCGGGTACGCCTTCGCGCTCGTCGTCGGAGGGCCACTAGGCCAGCTACGCCGCATACGAACGAAGCCGCTGCCACGCAGGCTATCTCGGGAGATACCAAATTCATCACCTGCGGTAGCTCAGTGAATATCTTTGGCGACTGAGCATAGGCAGCTGGTGCTGCGATAGACGATTCAACAGGAGCTTGAACCGAAACAGCCTCTGCGGCGGCGAGACTCTTCAAAACGGTTACCTGTGCCGCGGGTATGCCGGCAGCTCCTGCAACGAGGGAACTTACCTCTTCGTCTTTAGTCACAAAGCGGTCGTCGATCACCAACAAAACAGACCCTGTCCCGCTGACATCGCGCCTCCTTCCGAGGAGCGGGTCGTGCTCCGGCAGATTTACATGCACGTGAGCCTCTAACACCCCAGCGAGCGTATTCAGGGTATCTTCAATCGAATGTGCCACCGCCCGCTGGTAGGAAAACCACTGCTCCTCTCGGCTTGGAACAAGTCCGCCTTTGGAGCCTTTCGAAGCGTGTGCGGACCGCGCTGGTAGAACCCGATGAGAATCGAGGAACGCTAGCGCCGAAACAGCATCTCCTGCCGATACCGCGATCGCCCAACGACCATCAGACTGCGAGACCTTCGTTGGCACGATGCTGCTTCCGCTAAAACGACTGACGACCCGATTCGCTTCAGTCTCCGAGAGATCGTGAAGTATCTGCTCTTGGCAAGCGCTGAGAACCACCAGGCCAATAACGGTTGTGCGTCTTACAGCGCCCTGGAATGACGATACAACATCTCGGTATTTAACCCGCCTGCACAGGCGTGTTTTCTTCAACCATCTTCTCCCGCAAAAGATCCAATGCTCTATCATGAAGCCTCGATATCCATGACTTCGAAAGCCCAGCATGCGCTGTTGCTATCTCAGTAAAGTTCCGGTCGTGGAAATAGTACTGCTCAATGATAGTTCGCTCTTTTTCGGGTAAAGTTGCTACCAAACGACGAATTTTTTTCGCTTCGCGCTTCAGATCGAGAACTTTTTCTGGGTTGCTCTCGGGATCATCGGCTTCAGAACTAGCTTCATCGCTCGATTGGACCACCTTAAAGATAGTCGCGCTCTTCATCAGATACGAGATCGCCGATGCTCGTCGTATCTCCCTTCGACGCTCAGTAGGACCCAACCGGTCGAGTTCGGACTCTCTCAACTCCTGAGCTCCCTCAAGCGATTTCAGGGTACGATATGCGTGTCGCGAAACCTCGCAAGAATCTCGAATGTGGTCGATTATTGCCCCCCTGATTCGAAGGAATGCATAGCCGCGAAATTCGTAGCCGCGCTTGGGATCAAAGCGCTCAGCTGCCTCCACCAAACCGAGAAATCCTGCCGACATAAAATCCTCTTTCAGGCTAATTGGCAGCGCCATTGATCTTAGGAGGTGGCTGACCACCAGGGAGACGTATTTTTGATACTCGTGCACTAAAGCATGCTGCTGGGTCCGTTGATTCGACCCAGTTCGTGAGCTCTTCGCGCTGATGCGAGCAACACCTTTTGTCTTACCCTTGGTACCCTTGATTGTCTGCGGCATGCCCTTTGCTCCCAAAGAATTCAGATCAGCTATCGGCAAAACGAGTGGAATGTTTCGTGCCTCCGTCAGCCCCAAGGTTTATACTCCACCGGAGCCTGTGCCCTTCTGTTCGAAACAGTATTTTTTTGTTCCCCCTGCGAAGTTCGCCAGAAAACAGCAGCATAGGTTCGCACCGTCCTTGAACCAAGCAATTTCACTCGCTTAGCTTTACTACTTTTCATTTTATAAGTAGGCTCCCGCCGTACGGTTTGAAGGTTAGCATACTATGAACTACCCGAGTACAAGGCTTCGCCGTCTCCGCCGCTCATCATTCCTGCGGGATATGGTCAGGGAGACTCATGTAGGTGTGGAAAACCTGATCGCTCCGCTCTTCGTTGTCCCTGGAGACGGCGTGCGCCGAGAGATAACCTCCATGCCGGGGCAATTCCAACTCAGTGTCGACTCCACTGTCGAACAGGTGTGCAGGTTGGCAGATATCGGAATCCGTTCCATCCTACTCTTCGCCATCCCAGAATTCAAGGACGAGGTTGGCTCCTCGGCCTGGCATCCGCACGGGATAATCCCGCAGGCCGTAAGGGCCATCAAGAAAGCAGCTCCAGAGATCGTCGTAGTCACGGACCTGTGCTTCTGCGAATACACCTCTCACGGCCACTGTGGTGTGATTAAAAACGGAGTACTCCAAAACGACGAGACCCTCGAAAACCTGGTCCGCCAAGCGCTTGTGCACGCCGAGGCAGGTGTCGATATGATCGCTCCAAGCGGCATGTTAGACGGAATGATCGGCAGGCTCCGGAAGGGACTCGATGGTGCAGGATTCACCGACACCCCCCTCATGAGCTACGCTGCGAAGTTCGCCTCTGCTTTTTACGGACCTTTCCGTGAGGCAGTTCAATCCGCTCCTGAATACGGTGACCGTAAAACCTACCAGATGGACGCCGCCAATATTACCGAGGCGCTGCGCGAAGTGGAGCTCGACATCGCTGAAGGAGCCGATATCGTAATGGTAAAACCAGGCCTAGCGTACCTCGATGTCGTGCGCGCCGTGAAGGAGCGATTCCAGATGCCCACGGCGGTGTACAACGTGAGCGGAGAATATGCGATGGTTAAAGCTGCTGCCCGTAACGGCTGGCTCGACGAGACCCGTGTGATGCTTGAGACATTGACGGCTATGCGTCGCGCTGGAGCGGATCTGATTATCACGTATTTTGCGGAGGCCTTTGCCGAGCTTCAGCAGCACCAGCGCTAGGACATGCAGTGTTGTAGTCTAGGGGTTTGAGATATCTTCATGAGGATCGTAACAATCGAGGAGTGCTATGCAGAATAATTCGAATTCCCTCAGGCATGACTGGTCTCTCGACGAGGCGTTAGCGCTGTATTCTCAGGCCTTTCCGGACCTGATATTCCGAGCTCAAACCGTACACCGAGAGAACTTTGATCCTCACGAGGTGCAACGCTCCACCCTACTCTCCGTGAAAACGGGCGGGTGCCCCGAGAATTGCAAATACTGTCCTCAGTCAGCTCATTACGATACCGGTGTCGAGCGTCACGCGGTTCTGCCTATAGAGGTGGTACGGGCCAAAGCACTCGAGGCAAAGGAGGCTGGTTCAACCCGTTTCTGCATGGGGGCTGCCTGGCGCGAGGTCAAAGACGGCAAAGATTTCGACGCAATACTCGATCTCGTCAAAGAGGTTCGCGGTGTTGGGCTTGAGGTATGCTGCACCCTGGGAATGCTCTCTGAGTCCCAGGCAACTCGCCTGCAAGAGGCGGGGTGCTACGCCTACAACCACAACCTCGATACCTCGCCTGAATACTACGGCGAGATCATCTCAACGCGCGTTTATGAAGATCGTCTGCGAACCCTCGACAACGTCAGAAAGGCTGGGATGACGGTGTGTTGTGGAGGTATCGTCGGAATGGGCGAATCGGTTCCTGATCGACTCGGCTTGTTGGTGCAGTTGGCAAATCAACCGCTCCATCCAGAGAGCGTTCCGATTAATATGCTGGTCAAGGTTGAGGGCACACCGCTTGCCGACCAAAAGGATGTTGATCCACTTGAGTTTGTGCGGCTCGTGGCGACTGCTCGCATCATGATGCCGACTTCGATGGTACGACTCTCCGCTGGTCGCACGCAGATGTCAGACGAGATGCAGGCGCTGTGCTTTATCGCTGGGGCCAACTCGATCTTTGCAGGCGAAAAGCTCCTTACAACACCGAATCCAGGCGAGGACCACGATAGCAATCTTATGAGTCGGTTGGGGATGCACTTTCGTGAGTTCAAAACGAGCGAAACCTCTATTGCCGCGTGAGAACAAGCTCTGCAACTATGTAAGAGGTGGGCACCACAGAGTCGCTTAACGTATGGTGACGTGCCTCTCTGAAAGGAAGCGATTTCAGGCACTTACTTCCGTGACTACCGTCTGGCACAGAAGTAGCTTGGAGTGGCATCTTTAGGGAAGCGAGGATCGGTCAACACCGACCTGCACCGTAGATAGTGTTTTGGAGCACTGGCATGAACATAGACGCGATTGAACTCTCATCCACCATCCCTCAATCCCTTACCAGCCGAAGAGCTGGATCGCTCCTCAGAGCATGGACCATCATGGCAGTCATGTTTGTCTCCATAGCGGCATCCCCCAACGAGTGCTACTCAGACATAACTGATCGAGGATTCCAGGTTGGCCTCACCGATGGGATCACTAACGAAGTCCTCCAGGAGCTCAAGCAGAGCTGGAAGATAAATCTGGTGCGTCTTCAAGTAGGCGACAATACCAACATGGACGGCGCGGTAGGTCAGCAGTATCTTGACATGATGGAGCGAGTCTTTCAGCTCGTCGACCGTAAATTACCTTTATTTGCGGCAAACAACATCAAGGTAGTTTTCACGCTCTACTCCCCTCCGGGCGGCTTTGAGACACGTATCAAGATGCCGCACCACGCCATGTTTTCTCGACCTGAACTGCAACGCGACTTCATTTCGATCTGGGAAGCGATTATCGATCGTTACGGCAACCATCCAGCAATTTACGCCTTTGACCTCTCCAATGAGCCTGCTGAAAACCCGAAGTCGGTATGCGACGCTTGCAAATCATGGACGGAACTCCTGCCTGATGTAGTAGCGGCGATACGAGCCAAGGGACCAACGATACCGATAATCGTCAAGGCACCCTACGCAAATGCGTCAAAATTAGGGCAGCTTCCGCTCTTTAATGATCCTCAGATAATCTACAACTATCACGCCTACGCCTTCACACGATATCAACACACCGGCCTCAACAAACCCTCAGGCCGAATTCCGCGACCAAGTAGGGAAGCCGTTCAGCGCGAGACGTACGGCAGGCTGAGATCGTTCATCGCTAAATGGATCGCAGCACACAAAAAGGGCCAGGTCAGCGCCCCACTACCCAAGATTAACGTCGGAGAGCTCGCCGTATCAGCCTGCGCTGAAGAACCCGGCGTCTTTTTGAACGACCTACTCGCAACGGTGGAGGGGAGCTTCGACGAGATTGATGGAGACCTATTGAAGACTACCTGTTCCTCCCTTACCAGCAAACGGGCACGGACCCGCTGCAACAAGAAAGCTCGTGACCTTAAGCGCAAGTTCCCCTTAGTGGCAGCCATGAGACAGGCGCACTCCAGTTGGACCTATCATGGATTCGATGACGCTCCTGTGTGGGACCCTCGCTACATGTGCTCGCCACCAAATCAATTTGTTCTTTCACCCACCGAGACTGAGCGCGAAATAGTGCTTAAGGGGTACTTCTCGCGCAATACCCACTGAAGAGGGTTTTAAAGAAGCACAATGCTCACCAGCATACTTGTATGGGAGAACGACGCCTCTGTAGACGCTGGGGCTTGCGCGAATCCGACCAGAGGCGATTGACGGCTCGATTCACTTAAGACGCTCGAATTCACCCCCCCTTTACGACCATGACAGCCCCCTCAGTTCTCGCGCCGCTCTTAATCTGGCCGTCTCGGTCAAACTCAATCAGGCCGGATGCGCCCGTATAGGAAACATTTCTCAAGCAGTCGACGATGCGTTCTCCCGAGATGCCACACTGTTCCACAGCACTCCGTACCAGATACACCGAGTCGTATGCCTTTGCTTCGTTGTGTGACGGCGGAGCACCCATCTTCTCCCTGTACTTTTCGATGAACGTTGCTGGATGTAAGCTTGTGAAAAGCGGACGCTGTATCTGATTGCGAGGAGTGATTATCTTCTGCTTGAATAATAACGCGCTTACCCCTGATTCCGCCCGTGCGGTTTATCTCTTCAGCTGCAAGGTTAATAGCTGCAAGCTCGTTTCGAGTTGGGATACTCGTATTGAGTCGGAAAATTCAGCACTTCAAAACCTTACCTTTTCGAGTGGTTCCTCGCTACTATAAGCCTTGAGGCAACCCAAAGGCTCCGCCGCTCTTACCTACCGTTTTGAAACCCTCATAAGCCTCGGATTTTTCCTCACAAAGCCGTATCAAACTTCGGGCGATAATTTCGACGATCCGATCTGCAACTAAACGAGTTGGTTCGGCATAAAAGATGTCGGTGTATGGCAAACAGCGCTTCACGATAGCCACGGACATCGCATCGTGTATCAACTTCGCTCCCACGGAGAATGTCTCTGCTGGCCAGTGCTTCTTATCGATAGCACACTTAAGAATGGGCGTAGATTCCGGCTCTTGTTTGAGCCACAGCCTAACTACCAGGTCCTGGTTTAGATCAATCCTGATCGATTTTTCGTGTGGTGTGGGAGATTCGACAACTATCGTCATCTGAGATGAATCCATTTTATACCGCCCAAGGCTCCTCCTAATCGATAGTGAAAGATCCTTCGTCCAGTCAAGAGAGTGAAACAGAAATCTGCTGTGTCTTAGCTCAGGGGCATCGCTAGCCTCTATCCTCCGGATATGGTCGGGAATCTCGCCTCTCTGAGCTGTGAGACCGTCTGGTAACTTCTGAAGCATACGTTGGGTCAGGGTTTTTTCCACAGCGTAGGCCCGGTGAAGACGGGAAAGCACTCCTGGTATCGAGAGCAGCTGAGCAGATCTTTCGAAATCCATATTCAATCCAACCACTGCCTTCCGTGCGAGTGTTGCTCCATGGGTTAATTGATCATCACTATCTGGTGCTTTGCTAAGAAGCAGGCGACTCTCCGCTTTTTCACTATATCCTTCGACAGCTACCCGAATAGCACGGTCATCACAAGAGAATTGAGTCCTGGGATTTGACCATTGTGAGCTCACAGGGATCTCGTTGCAAAAGGCAGCCGCAGCTCTACGGTTTGAGGTAATAACTATCGTAGAGGGCCCCCCACAGGTTACACCTTCAAGACAAGATTCTCTGGGTAAAGCTTTGAGCAACCTCACCGCGAGTTGACGATCCTCAGCAATCAAGTCCCTCGGATCGTACCCTCCGATCCAGCAGTAGGCGCTCCCCCGAATCGAGGCAGACGGTCCTGACCAATCACATAGGACGCGCCTGTGTCGATTCACCATGGATTGGAGCGAATCGTACGCTAATTGAGCAAAGAGGGGCGGGTTTTTTTCTAGCCCCTCAGGTGACCATAGGAGCCCACCCTGAATGGAGAGAACGTTCGGTCTTGAATGGTAAAGCCTGATGTGGGACTCAAGTAGCTGTTGCTTGGCGGCACGGGTATCTGCATCGAGGCGTAGCATAATCATGTCATCGAGTCTGACATTGTCATGCGCTCGCCTCATCACTGCATCACAGAGAAGTGACCGCAGGTATCCGATCGTCATCAAGGCAGCGGATTCGAACTCAAAGGTCGCCGTTCTTACATCGAGATGAGGGAAGTCTCTCTTGGCTCGCGCGATCTCAGAGTTGAGCGTTTCGATGTTCGTTGCGCCCTCACGTCTATCCCTATCAGAGAAATTGACCAAGAGCGCTATCTCAAACTTCTTGGTTGGGAGCGTTTGATACGCTAACGACTGAATGCATCGATAGATCTTTTCCATCTCCTGCGCTCCCGCTACTGGAATACAGATAGAGGCAAGCTTCTCGCCCTCAAAGACACCAAGTTGGTTAGCAACCTCGGAAACAGTAGCCTCGTACTCTGCGCTCCAAAGAGCCTTATACTGAATGAATAGGTCGCTCAGGGACTTCTCAAGCAGATCTTGGTGGCAACAGCCTTCCGGCAAAGCCTTCGCACTCTCGATAGTCCTACTGAGTACTGCGGGGAGCTTTAACTCTTCCGATGAAACTGAGGTTAATGGGGTACGGTCGTAGTGCTGCATGATACTCTCGGCCCCATGAAGATAGTACCTGCATCAACACTAATCAAACAGGCGCAGTTTGAGGACTGCCACTACACCTCACCAGGGATTATACGCCTGTAGCTGTATAATGGCGCTCCTGGGTCTTGAGAGCGTAACGCCGTGACGTATTTCGCAAGGAGTCTACTGATTGGCCCTTGAACAACGAGTTGGAGCCACTCCAGCAGCTCAGTGAACAGAGAGGTCAGAGAGGTAGCCTGAGGGGGTATTATACCGAATTCATCAGCGTCAGCCATCAAATCACCACTAATCTCTTGAAAAACACAGAGACTTATTCGGAGGCTACCTAGTTTCTGTCCGCCAGGACAGAAGCCAGCGACAACAATACACTTTTCGCTCCGGTGCGATATTGAATCAGCGCCGGCATGATTGGACTGACAGGGTAAAAATCGTCGTTTTCCGGGATTTTTTGGATTGCTTGCTCATTACGTCGATGAAGATCCGACCTCGTTTCCACACGAAAAGGTGAATGTTGTATTCGGTTTCTGTCCTAGTGTACAGAAACTAATTACGGCACGTTATCCCAACACAGACACTATGACTCCAGCTCATAGATACGAGTAGCCACCCGCTTCACGAACCTACGATCATGTGACACGAAAATGACTGTACTATCGCCCTCTATGAGAGCGTCCTCCAACTGCTCTATACCAACAACATCCAGATGGTTTGTCGGCTCATCGAGGATTAGCAGATGAGGTTGGCTCAGCTTGAGGAGCAAAAACGTAAGACGGGCCCTTTCACCACCGCTCAGGGTATCAACCAAAGCGTGGTGACGCTCATAGACAAAACCCGCCGTAATCAGCTCCTGTACTACTCTTTGCGGAGAGAGCATACAACGACTCTCCACGGCCTTTGCCACTCTTTCCCCACGAGCGAAATGCTCAAGCTGTTGGTCATAGTACCCAATGCTGAGTGCTGCATTGAAACGTATCTCGGCAGTGCTCACACCTGTCGACCAGCGCTCGGCGATCATCTTCATAAGGGTTGATTTTCCACAGCCGTTGCGGCCAAGCACCGCAAGGCGTTCACCACGACGAAGCGCTAGTTTCTCGACAGCACAGAGCGAGCGACCACGAGGGGTCTTGAGCGATAGCTGGCTGATCTCAAGCAAGAAGGGAGCCCTGCTAATCTGGGTATCGAGCCCGACAGTAGCACGCTGAACAGACGATAGACTCGTCACCTGTTGCTCTAACCTCTCGATGCGCTTGTGCATAGATTTTGCGCGGTAAGAAAACTTCTCGTTGTTGTATACTCTGCCCCAATCAGCGAGCCGCTGCGCAGACGCCCGCAATCGGCTAATCTCCTTCTCCTCACTCTGTCTGCGTTTATGCGCCGCCTCATCAGCTTTAGCCAGAGCGTCCCGCGCGTGGGTAAACGACAGGTCGAAGGACACGATCTGCTGGTCTCGCAGAAAGAGCGTCTTAGAAGTGGTCGCATCAAGAAACTCTCGATCATGGGACACGATCACGACAGCAGTATTGAGCTCCTCGCAGAGAAAGTGCTCAAATTCTGCGACCTGCTGTATATCCATGTGATTTGTTGGCTCGTCCAACAAGATCAGATCGGGTTCGCTCACCATGGCACGTGCAACCATTAATCTGTTTAGCTCACCGCCACTTAAGCTCGCCAACTGCTGCTGGTGCCGCTCGGGCGGAAACCCTGCAGCACACAATCGCTGCTCCACGAGATACTCAAATCCACCACATCGCATCGCTACACTGAACTTTTCAGTGAACGCCTCTAACAAGGTAAGGGGCCGCAATTTCTCCGGCAGAACTTGAGGAACATACTCGATCACAGACCCTCGCCCACGAGCGATTACCCCGCTATCAGGCTCGAGGAGACCAGCGATCATCTTGAGCAACGTTGATTTGCCGCAGCCGTTAAGTCCCACGACTGCTGTGCGCTCACCCGATTCGATTGCGAAAGAGAGCTTATAAAAGAGGCCTTGCACTCCCTGCGAATAGGAGACCTTTGAGAAAGAAATGATAGACATGATAGGTCCTTGAAAGTCATAACTTTAATACTGACGTCAGCACATCTCACCGCTCGTGCGATTGAAAACTTTCATGCGTGAGCGTTCGAGAGAGCGATTAAGAGGAGGGAGGTGTTTTCAAAGTGTAGGATGGATTAATCGCCGTTGCGCGAATACTGTCCTCGCTCTAGAGGAGTCTTGGGATGCTTACGATATCTTTATCGTTAGGAACCCCTAAGAGCTTCCCGTAGCGCTTACAGTCCACCCGGTAGCCGTCCTTTAGATACACCTATCCCGTCGCTAGGCGGAGAGCGGCCCGCGACGGTTCAGCCCCATGAGGGAGATAGGAGCTACCCGTCGCATTGATTCCATCAAGGCTGCAAACGTCATAGATTTGTCCGCAATAAGCGCGTTCATATGGGCAAGGGTAGCGGCCTTCAGATACTGTAGTCAAGGAAAATGCTCACTCACGCGCACATTCACGCGAAAAGATGTGATTTATGGGTCAAAACGAGGGCTCACGTGGACTCTATACTCGTTATCACCCACTCGAAAACGCGATGAACCGTAATTCAGATCTGCTTGTTGCTCCTGGTGAGCACGAAATAAACCCTGCGCGAGTGATTTTTGAAAAAAATCACTCGCAATAGCAGGGCGAGCGCAATCTTGGCGTAGCCAAGTTGCGCCGTAGAAGACAAAAAACTCTAGGTGTAGAAAGAGACTATC
>Ga0169931_10003808_pt1 | contig 23780 bp, 16 predicted proteins | sample Kivu_15m_20L_FD_129675 | JGI IMG/M metagenome (GOLD analysis project Ga0169931, IMG submission 129675) | Freshwater microbial communities from Lake Kivu, Western Province, Rwanda to study Microbial Dark Matter (Phase II) - Kivu_15m_20L... | ecosystem: Environmental > Aquatic > Freshwater > Lake...
AGCCATCTCCCGCTTGAAAACACTCTCGCGGTAACCGAATTTGCACGCATGGGCATTGAACTCTCGCACAGACCCATCAACTATGGATATGGCTCTGAGCGAATGGAATACATCCTTCAGTTCTACCCCATACGCCCCGATGTTCTGCATGGGGGCGGCTCCTACACGTCCCGGGATAAGGGCCATGTTCTCTATGCCTCCCAATCCGTTCGATACACAGTGCATGACCAGATCGTGCCATACCACACCGCTGCCTGAAGTGACAAGCACGCTTCCATCGGGCCCAGCAGTTTCGTTGATACCGCCAAGGTCGTTCTGTATAACAAGTCCGTCCACGTCTTTGGTGAGCAGGATGTTGCTGCCCCCTCCTAGGACGAGCCTGAGCTGCGATGCCAACTCACTGTCGGCCAACACCGACCTCAACTCAGCTTCGGTCGACACTCTGACGAACATCCTCGCCTTCGCATCTATCCCAAAGGTGTTAAGCTCCCGCAGCGAGAAATCTCTCAGCACATTCATTGCGGGCGAAAGTACCCGATCAGGGCAGGCCTCCTGTTCGTCAACCATCATCAGATAGACATTTTTTTATCTCTGTCTAATCAAAGGGCCTATACTTGCAACCGATGCGTATCCTGGATGGGAAAGTGGCCTCTAAGGCCTTGTTGGCTGAGATAGCGGCCGATGTGGAACAGTCGGTGGGCCTTGGGGCCAGGCCTCCGCACCTTGCAGCGGTGCTCGTGGGCGATGACGGAGCAAGTCTCACCTACGTTAATTCGAAGGTGCGCCATTGCGATCAGGTGGGTATCCGTTCCAGTCTTTTTCCGCTTCCTGCGAGCACCTCGCAAGAGGAACTTCTGGCATTGGTACTCAGGCTGAATGAGGATGATGAAATTGACGGATTCATCGTACAACTGCCTCTTCCACGCCATTTGGATGAGCGGGCCGTTGTGATGGCTATTGATCCGAAAAAGGACGTGGACGGTTTCCACCCGCAGAATGTCGGTAGGCTCACCTTGGGCATGCCAACGTTCGTTTCGGCTACACCATTGGGCATCATGGAGATGCTCAGGTACTTCCAGGTTCCAACGGACGGTCGTCACGCTGTGGTGCTGGGCCGCAGCAACATCGTAGGTACACCTATGAGCATTCTCCTGAGCCGCGGCACTGAGCCGGGCAACTGCACAGTTACGCTGTGCCATAGCCGCACGCCAGATATTGCCGACCATGTGCGTAGGGCCGACATCATTGTTGCCGCTATCGGCAAACCAGGTTTTGTAACTGCGGATATGGTAAAGGCAGGCGCTGTTGTAATCGATGTCGGAATTACGAGAGTGAGCGACCCCTCGCTTCCTAAAGGCTACGCCATCCGTGGCGATGTTGATTTTGATAATGTGGCTCCCCTCTGTTCATGGATCACACCTGTCCCGGGCGGAGTGGGCCTAATGACCATCGTGGCACTGTTACGAAACACGATGCAGGCTTACCGTTCATCCCCCAATCCTAAGAGATCACCCCACAACCCCATTCCCAATGGGAAAGACAGATACATGCGAAATCCCGCTGAAGAACCGTGAAGGCATATCAGTGATCATTGACTGCCATGTGCGCGATGCCATTCTGGCCGATGCATATCTGCAATCGATCAGGTTCATCGACAACCTTCAGATGCACAGCAGTGGCCACGCCATTTTTCAACGGAGCATCAATAGAGGTAGCGGCACCAAATACGAGACGATTTACCTGCACCGCTGGATAGCTGACCGCTTCATGCAGATTCCGGCTGATGCCGGTGGAAAACGCATGTTCGTGCATTTCAAAGACGGCAATGTGCTCAATGCCACCATCGCCAACCTAGAATATCTGAGCATGACAGTGCTGCGAAGAATAAAGAGCGAAGTGAAGAGCATCCAGCGGCTACCGCGGTGTCACCAAGGACCGCGGACGTTACAGAGCGGTAATCTATCAGGACAGCAATCAATCTCGGTTTCTTCGCCTCGGCCGAAGAGGCTGCTCTGGCCTACAACACAAAAGCAATTCAGCTTTTCGGGCCGAAAGTGTTCCTGAATGTGTTGAAGTCAAAGAAATGAACTCAGACTCAAATCAGATTATTGACTCGCGGGTGTTCACAGTGATCTTGAGTGTGAAAAAGGAGATTGATTCGTCCACCTTCACGAACTCGTAACCGATCTTGTTCCCGCTCCTTCGGTACATGTCGAGCAACCCGAGACCAGCACCGCCTTTGAGGCTGAATGCAGCATCGCGCAGTTTGTCGCTGTAGGTTTCACGCACGTCTTCAGTGCCGATGCTATTGACCTCATCGAGGCGCTTGCGAAGCGGACCCACTATGGCCGAGTCGATCATGTTACCGGTTATAATGAATAACTGACCATCGCCACGGCCAATGAGTAGAATACTCGAACGCCCCCCTTTCACGCTGTGGTGGGCGTGGTTCACCACATTCTGAAGGCATTCCACCAGAATCTGAAAAACCCGCTTACGGAACTTCTTGTTGTCGAGCACACTGGACAGCTTGGCCTCGGTGAGAGTGAGTAGATGCTGAACAGTACGGTCGTTTATCTCATCGCGGTACGCGAGCAGAAGCTCATGTTCCGCCATGAACCGCTCAATGTCGTAAAACCCGATGTCAGATGCCGATTCGGGCATGCGCTGAGGTGGAATATGTGGCCTGTAACGGCAATTAGGGTCTAAGGGTTGCCCATACCAAGGGGTTATCTTCGCAGCCCTCGTACAAAGCACCAAAAGGATAATGACTGAGGCGGAAAGCGATCTGTTGGACAAGGGCCTGATGCTTCCCGTGATGGAGCAGTTCTACACCCTGCAGGGAGAAGGTGCTCACACAGGCCGAGCCGCCTACTTCATAAGGGTAGGAGGGTGCGATGTGGGCTGTCATTGGTGCGATGTAAAAGAGAGTTGGAATGCCGATCTGCAACCGCTCACGGCCATTGGTGACATAGTCGCACCGGCCTTGCAGCTTCCTGCTCGCACCATGGTCATCACAGGTGGTGAGCCATCTATCTACAACCTTAGTCCTTTTTGCGAAATGCTGCACAGCCATGGTTTTCAGGTGCATATCGAGACCTCAGGTGCCTACCCGTTGCAGGGCGAATTCGACTGGGTGTGCCTCTCGCCAAAAAAGACGGCACCACCTTTGCCTATGGCCTGCGAGATGGCAGATGAGTTGAAAGTGATCATCCACAACAGGAACGACCTGAATTGGGCCGAGGAACACGCTTCAAAGGTGCGCCCATCGTGCCAACTCTTTGTTCAGCCAGAATGGAGCAAGCGTACCGAGATGATGCCACTCGCAATCCAATTTGTGCAGAACGACCCTCGTTGGCGAATCTCGTTGCAGAGCCATAAGTACATGAACATCCCATGACCATGTGGAGGATATTCACCATCACCCTGTTGCTCGCCTTCAGCCATCTGACTTGGGCGCAGACTTATTCTACCAAAGACAAAAAGGCAATAGCCTCATATGAGGAAGGCCTGAGGCATTACGATTTTAAACGGAGCGATGAGGCCAAAGCTGCCATGCTCAAGGCGTTGAAGTATGATGACAAGTTCATTGAGCCCCGAATCCTATTGGGTGATATCTGTTCTGACATGGGTAACTATGAGGATGCCGCTGCTGAGTATCAGAAAGTGGTGGATCAGGATGCCGAGTATTTTGTGAATGCTCAGTATCGATTGGCTCAGAACCAGATTCTTGTAGGACGGTACGCTGAAGCACTTAAGAACTTAGAAGCATATGTGCAGCGAAAACGTGTGAATCCACAGATGCGCGAGAAGGCCGTTAAACTGACTGAAACGGCCCGTTTCGGAGAGGTGGCGGTGGCCAACCCGGTGCCTTTTGACCCGAAGAACCTTGGAGCTGGCATCAATACCACAGAGTATGAATATTTCCCGGCTCTTACGGCCGATGAGCGCACCCTCATTTTCACCCGAAATCAGCGCCTCAACGGTGGTATGGGCATGCAAGAGGACTTCTACGTCAGCCAGCGCGTTAACAGCGGTTGGGAGCGAGCCATGAATCTGGGTGAACCGATAAACACCGATGAGAATGAAGGTGCACCCACCATCTCTGCCAATGGCCGGGTACTCACTTTCACCGCGTGCAACCGACCAGATGGAATGGGCAGTTGCGACCTCAAGATATCCCAAAAAGTAGGCGAACGATGGTCACCGTCCACATTCATAGGGCCACCGGTAAGCTCAAATAAATGGGAATCGCAGCCATCACTCTCAGCCGATGGGCGTACACTTTATTACGCCAGCAACCGAGCAGGTGGTCAGGGCGGCATGGACATCTGGGTGAGCCGGATGGATGCCGATGGGATGTGGGGAATGCCCGAGAATCTTGGCGACCGCGTCAACTCCAAAGGCAACGAGCAGACGCCTTTCATGCATCCAGATGGGCGCTCACTCTACTTCGCCAGCGATGGTCATGTGGGGCTGGGCAGCAACGACATTTTCGTTACCCGCTTGGCCGATGACGGCTCGTGGTCCAAACCACTCAATCTCGGGTACCCGATAAATTCTTGGAAGGATGAGATAGGGCTCATAGTGGGGGCCAGTGGAACCACGGCTTACTATTCAAGTGACCGTACGGGCGGCATGGGCGGCTTAGACCTCTATGCGTTCGAATTACATGCCGATGTGCGACCCACTCCCGTCACCTACGTGCGAGGTAAAGTGACTGATGCGTCCAACAATTACCCGTTACAGGCAACCATTGAACTCATCGACCTCACTACGAACAAGACCATAACTGTAACAGAGAGTGACCGGGTCAACGGCCAGTACCTCGTGTGCCTGCCCGTTAACCGCAAGTATGCCCTCAACGTGTCACGACCCGACTACCTCTTCTATTCGGATCACTTCAGCCTCGATACTGTTTCGACAGCCTCGAAACCATTCTCCAAGGATGTGAAACTTCAACCCGTCAAATTCGGTGAGAAGGTGGTACTGCGAAATATCTTCTTCGAGTCGGGCAGCTCAGCATTATTGCCGCAGTCAGTAGCCGAATTGGAGAAGCTCCAGAAGTTCCTGATGAGCAACATGAGTCTTAGTATCGAGATAGGAGGGCATACCGATAACGTGGGCAAGGACGAGGATAACCTCACCTTGAGCGACAACCGCGCTAAGGCCGTTCGCAACTGGCTAATCGACCACGGGGTGAAAGACTCTCGCCTCACTTCCAAGGGTTATGGCGAGACACAACCCATCGCTTCTAACGACCAGCCCGAAGGAAGAGCCGAGAACAGGCGTACGGAGTTCACTGTTAAGGAGCGCAAATGATCCGCGCGCTCGTACTTTCCCTTGTGCCGTTATGGTCTTTGGCTCAAGAGCCGGTTTATAGTCTTTATCTTCTGGGTGATGGTGGAAAAGATACGACTGCAGGAAAGGCTCTCGTCATGCTTGGTGAGGAACTGGAAAAGCATCCCAACAGTGCAGTCCTGTTCCTTGGCGACAATATTTATGCTACCGGCCTCGATGGTCAACCGGGTACAGAGAAGTATCGCCACAACGAACTGCGGTTACTTGCCCAACTCGACCGAACAAAGGAGCACACTGGTCATGTGATTTGGGTACCTGGCAATCATGACTGGCAGTCCGGTCTGTGGAATGGCGACCGCGTTGTGCAGCGCGAGCAGGCGTACGTTGAGGAATATTACCGCAGGTACTCAAAAGCAGCCAACCGCGACTCGGTTGTGTTCATCCCTCGCGATGCGTTGCCTGGTCCCATCCTGATGCGCCTGCCTGAAGGGGTGAGCCTCGTGGCATTTGACCTGCAGTGGTGGCTCCAGTCGCAGTTCTTCCACCGCGTGCCACGTCCAGAAGGGCTATCGCGCAAAGAGGTTACCCGGAAGTTCGTTGCCGAACTCGACACCATTATAAGTAAGGAGCGGGCCGCTGGACGAAAAGTAGTGGTGGCATCGCACCATCCCATGTTCAGCAACGGGCATCATGGCGCACCGAAACAGCCGTTAAGGTTCCTAATAAACTGTACTCCGTTTCAGATATTCGGATTGCTGGGCCTGAACCGCGCTTTGGTTCAGGATATTCATCAACCTCGTTACAAGCGCATGCGCAAGCGGATCATGGGCGTTTTCGCGCATCACAAGGGCTTGATACATGTGGCCGGGCACGAGCACACTTTGCAGTACATCCCGATGTACGATGACCATTTCATTGTAAGCGGATCTGGCAGCAAACGATCATCATTGGTATCAGACCGTTACCCGGCCCGTTTCATGGACGACCGATCCACGGGTTTCATGCGCCTTGACCTGATGCCCGATGGCACTTGGCGACTTAAGGTGTTCACCTCGGTGGCCGGTGGCGAGGTGGCTGAGTTCGGGCTATGATTCTGTCAGTCAATGATCTCATAAGGACCATCGACTAGTCTGAAATAATCAGGGTTAAGCGAGCTTGATGAAATGGAGGTTCCATCATCTTTTGGAAAGAATGATTTCTGATCAGTCAGATCAAGGGTATTGATCATTTCCTCATCCAGTATCTGAACGGTTGCAGAGTTTCCATTTCCACTGATTGCTGTCAAGTAAAGCAAACTCTCCGCACCGCTCGACCACGTGACACCGAAATCCTGGCGCACGTTTGAGTTAGCCTTAACTAGTACCTTGTTTCTTTCCGAAGTCAGTTGAGAGTAGAGACCGTAGCGCTTCGCATGGTGCCTCATCCTGAATGATATGTCGTTGAAACGCATATTCACAACGATTCCAAGCACGGCAAGGCTCGCCACAATTGTCATCCAATTTCGACCCAATTCGCTGAATATCATATACGGTGCCAAAGCGATGAGTGCTAAAGGCAACAATCCCTTTTCTAAGACCAGAGCGCTCTCGCCATCGGCATAGTAGATTGAACTGACCATGACCATGGCTGGGTAAGCGAGTGCACAAGTCGCTAAAAGAAACCATCTGCGTTGCAATCCCAATCCGATCAGACCAAAGAGCCATGTCAAAGAGCAGATGACATACACAGTGGAGACCTGTCCATTGTGCATGATGAAAAACTCCAACGCATGATTCTTAGACCCTAATAGACTGCTGAGTTGATTGGCGGTGGCGCTATTGTTGCTATTCGATTGAAAGAACAACGCGAATGATGATATCAATAGTGCAATGCCAGCAGGAATAAGCTTGGTGAATACAATCTGCGTCTTTTTTCGGTCAGAAAGAAATCCGAAGGCGATAATGAAAAGCAACATGAAAAAAGTGCTCGGATGTGCCAGTGCAGCCAAACACATGGCGGTTGAAGCGGCAACATGAAATGAAAGTTTCCCACTATCAAGCCAACCTTGCCAAAGGCAAAAGGCCGAAGAGCAGAGAATAAGTGCCAACATGGCTTCATTGGCCGGATTGGAAAAAGTAGTTGAGGTGGTGATGACCAAAACACCGCACATCACGATCACTATATTCACTCGTGGAATAAGCCAAACCGTCAAGAGTCCGATTGCAGAATATGCCAAAGCGAACGATAAGGAATAGAGTGTAATCAATGAATTGAGAGGAATCCCTGTTTTTACACCTATCAAAGCAGGCCAAAGTGTGAGAATTGCAGCTGGCCTCGGAAGGAAAAAAGAACTATCACCCTGAATGATGCTTAATAGATACCAAGCAGTATCTGCATGGCATATACGCTGTAAAGAATGGACTCCGCAAAGTATCGCGAAGTACAAGAAGACCGCTGATGCGGCTAAAAGGAAGGGCCAACGCTTCAAATCAGCGTAGATAGGGAGGAAGTACGAACGACTTCACTGTTCCATCCGAATTCAATATCCGTCCTACAACCAGACCTGTTTCAGCTAAAGAAATTCTATTCAATCCAGCATTTAAGTCAGTTGAAAGCAGTTTTCTACCATCAACAAAAAAGAACTCTGCTTTTGCTCCATTGATATTTTCGTTCAAAGCAATCACGCAGTAAGCCTCATCTCGGAATACACGGAATTCAGTTTTTTCTTGCTGGTCAACAGACGAGATGACCCCTGTCGTATCGCAGAATGAGAATGTAGAATACCCTCCCATGCCTCCGTCAGCCTTGCTGCGGCCCACGAAAATATCGTTATTGCCACAGCCTTGGCCATTTGTTGTTCCTGCGAATAGAAACGTATTAGGCTGGGTGGCTGGGATAATTGCCATGCCGAAGTCATTCTCCAGAGTGCCGAAGGTTGTGAGATAATCAAACCAACCTCCGAAAAAGAATCTGTAGAGAAAGACCTCTTCTTTTCCAGCACCGATCTGCGAAAAGGAGTGCCCTGTGCACACTACTGCTTGGTTAGAATTAATGAAGCCATCGCGCCATTGCTCATCATCTGGCCCACCGAATCGTTCCTGCCAAGCCACATTGCCCAAAGTATCAGTGCGCATAAGGTTGAAATCCAGACCTCCGGCACTACCAGTGCTTGTGGCTCCAATGATAGCCAGGTTCTTGTCGGATGAAACAACCAACTTATTCACGATATCCCTCCCGCTCCCGCCATGATACTTCGTATGCACTGCATTACCGGCCAGATCGGTGCGGATGATGACGATGTCAGTGGAATCAATCGCGCCAGACTCAAAATTGCCTCCTATCACGTATTCCGTGGCCGTAAGCTGTGCAATTGTCTTGAAACGGTCCTCATCGGTCCCGCCAAAAGTCTTTTGGTACAGTTGGTTACCTTGACTGTCGTACTTCACTAATAGACCATCGGCACCACCGGCACCAATGCTGCTCGTCTCGCCAACAGCCACAATGTTGCCATCGGTATCGACCATCACACTATGCAGTAAATCCCAGTTAGTACCGCCAACCGTACGGCTCCAAAGCTCGTTCCCAGCCGAATCGATGCAGGTGAGCAGGCCATCGTAGGTGTTCTCGAAAGTGGAGTTGGTGTAGCCTACAATGATCAAGGCAGTGTCGCCCATTGCTGCACCCGCGGTGGCCATCTCAACGGCCGGAGTGCCCAATGCGCTGGTCCATATGCGGTTGCCAAGAGTATCGGTCTTCACCACATACAGGTCAGTCAGGCCGTGGCCTCCACTGCCGTAGGTACCTATCAGATAGAAATGGTTCCCTACCTGAATAAGGTCAGCCCCGGTCTCATTCTCACCCCCACCGTAAAACCTGACGAACGTGGTGTCCTGAGCCATCGTGTTCAGGCCAAACAGAAGAATGGCAACGACCGCAATGCTGACTCTCATGGCCTCACAATGACGCTAAGTGCATAACTAGTTCCGGTGCCGAGGGTGAACACCCCTTCAAGGTTATAAGTCAAAGCCCGAACGGTCACGATTTTCCCGAAATCCTTGCTCAGACCAAGCCCTAAGTTCCAACTGCCTGAACCACCATAGGCGAATCGGCCATCGATGCCGAATCCCTTGCCCAATCCGGCCCTCGTGCCCACATACATGTAAGGGAAATACGGAATGAACCGGTACATGATACCTCCGTAGAGCCGAACGTCTTTTTTCGAAATGCCATGTTCCACCTCAACCATCAGGCTGGTTGGTAACACCATCATGGCGCTTTCCTGCTTACGGTCGCGGGTCAGGTCGTTGATCAACGAGTCAGCTGAGACGTTGGAGAACGGATCTCCTGAGGAACCGAACAGGTCGATGTTGATGCCCGAATAGGTGAGCGATGTGTCAAACATCTGGGCATTGGTTGAAGAATTCCACGAGATGAAACCCATGTCGCGTGCTTCGAATGTGACCGATAGGCGTTTATGGCGGTAGTTGAACATCAGATCGAACCCCGCCCCGAAACCTGCCGCATTGAAAAAAGGCGAGGCACCTGGTGTATTGTACATCACTGATCCTTTGGCCGCGACATCGATATACTCACCTTCGGGCTGGGTGTAAAGTGATCCGCTCTCAACATTGACAGCCGCCAATTGGTGACCCCACATCAGTCCGCCCCCAATAGCAAGGGTCATCTTGCTGTTCGGCCTTAATATCAATCCGGCCTGTATCTGCTTGAATCGCATAAAAAGCCCTTCGCTATTCGAAAGGTCAGCCGTTCTTCCACCAAGACTGGCGTTGCCAAGGAACGCGAGGGTGAAAAGATCGCCCGTGTACGCCATGTGCCCGTGGTACCGCTCGGCTATCATGATGCTCCAACCCACTTTGGCGCTATCTTTCATGTGCCGATAGAATAGGCCGTAATCAAGGTCGAGACCTCCACGTTGCAATCCTGTTGATCGGCTTGAGACGGACTCTCGTTGTTCGCGGTCCAAACTCTTACCCGTATAAAAATCGCTCACAAGCGAATAATCAATACTCGATGTCATGAGCCCAGCCTGCGCGAACACACCGATCTCGTGCCCTCCTCGGTTGTCCTGAAAAGCCGGATTTCGCCATTGAGCCGTGGCTGACACCGCATGAAGAGACAAAAGGGCAACGAGCGCGCGGTTCATTGTCCGTTCACTTGATAATTGATGTTGCCGAATATCTTCACATCAAGTGCATAGCCATCGTACAGCTGCACAAGATTGGGCTGGTCGGTGGTGTTGAATACCATGCGTATCTCAACCTTGCGTGTCTGTGGCAAGAGTTCCGCAGCTTCTGTTGTTAGAATCAATGGCACGATGCTCTCGAGTGGTGTGGCCACTTTACCATTCACATCGAGAGTCGGTGCGCTCACCATTCCACCTGCCATTACTTGAGTGAGAGGATTGCCCATGCTGTCGAGCAATGTGAGTAATGGTTCGGCACTGAGAGGGAATCCGTTGATGACACGGATCTTCAGATTTGTGCTGTTGATATCGGCAGCCACACCGGTGGCACCGAGGTCCCAATCGAGTGTATCGACAAGTGTGAGTCCATCAACCCTTGCCCGCAGAGGGATATCGATTCGCATGTTGGTCCGGAACGGACGGTCATAATAAAGGAAATCTTGGCTAGCAGATACGTTGCCCAACGGATTGATAATGAAACCGATATCAAACTCTAATTGGTCGGGCAGATTCTCAATGAACGCCTTGACATTAGAAGTCGAGTTATCGAGTTTGAACGAGAGTTTCTGCGCAAGTACCCCACCCGGAGTGCCGTTCATATCCATGGCACGGGTGAGTTGCAATGGAGTGCCTATGAGTGGCGGATAACTCAGGTCGATGGTGTTGCCGCTACGGGTGTTCTTGGACCGGAGCGCATTGAAGTTGAACACACCATCGGCTCCGAGGCCATTCTCAACATCGAGGTCAATGGTCACCGAATCGAGCATCAGTTGCCCTGATGTGAAATTCCGAAGGGCGTCTATCGGGGTATTCTCTCCAGGGCTCGAGCTGGTCTGTTGCCCGAAGTACCCGGTCACATAATGCGGGATAAGGCTCTGAAGTTCATATTCTATGGTGAAGAACTCCTCGTTGGCTGGTACAGTCACTACTATACCATCGGGGGCGGTCTGAAGGCTATAGCTCACATCGAGCCGGTTCCAGGAATTTGCGTTCGGCCCTCGCAGATCCATGTCGTAACCCGTAAGGTCCAAGGTGAATTCGTAGAATCCTGCCTGAGGCCCTCCGGCCGTAACGCGCTCGCTCAAAATAAGCGGAGCGCCATTAAGGGTGGCATACGGTAACGAATACTGCAGAATGACATCGGTCGGCAGAAAATTCTTGACCCGTACTTTTAGACTGCCGCTCTTCACAATTACTCGTTTCAATTGCAGCTCACCCAGATCATAGCGGCTGAAATTGTTCAAAGCCGGGATCACATAGCCAGGAGCGATATCAGTAAGTGCAAAGGGTACTGTGAGGTTCTGAATTATAGTGGTGTCGGGGAGTTCGATTAGGGAATCGATATTCAAGTCTATCAAAGGCCGGTCAATGATCAGCCGGAGTCGTCCCTCGCTATCGGCCACAAGAATGGTGTCGGGCAGCAGGTTGCTTAGTTCGAGCCGAGTTGTGAGCAAGGGAGCCAGCAGGTCAATATCCCAATTGGCATCATCCAGATTCTCTGCGCAGGATGTGAATAGGGCCAAGGCCCCGATACCTGTAGCAAATCTCAGTTTTGGAAGGAAGCTAATACCCACGGCCTCAAACCTACAGCAAAGCGAGCGGAAAATCAGCCGTCATCAGCGGAAAAGACTCACATTGCCTTCAATCACGTGTGGCTCGCCCAATATGTCATTGACAAACACGCGATAGATGTATACGCCTTGCTGCACTTGACTGCCGCTCTTGCTACCGTCCCATGCATCATTGATATCCCAACTCTCAAAAAGAAGCGTTCCCCAGCGATCGTATATCACCATGTGGAAATCATATACGTATTCGCCTTGGGCCTGAAACACTTCATTGACACCATCGCCATTCGGACTGAATGAATTGGGGATATAAATGGTGAATTGGGGGTCAATGCGAACCTCGCGCAGGGTTGTGTCTGCGCAGCCGTATTGGGTGGTCACAATCTGGCGGATGAAGTAGTTGCCCGTATCCAGATAAGTGTGCTCAGCACTGAGAGCAGTAACATCAACTCCTTCGCCAATGAACGTGAACTGAGAGGTCTGAATACCCACAGACGTGTTGGTCACTTCAACGGTAGGGTCGAAGAACGATAGGGTCTCGCTATTCAGGTCGAATTCGGCATTAGGCTTAGGATGCACAAGTAGGTAGCTGGGCTTGGTGATGGAATCGCCACAACCTTCGGGGGTTTCTACTAAAAGAGTCACAGAGAAGAAACCGGTATCGGAGTATGTGTGGAAGGGGTCGCGTTCGTCAGAACCTGTGACATCACCGAAATCCCATGAGCTGTATAGAACAGTTGATGGTCCAACGGACTGGTTGATGAAACGAGCACCGTGCGGTTCACAACCCTCAAGATCGGCACTTGCAAAATCGGCAGAGGGCATGTCGTAAACCTGCAAGTTCCCGATGAACGGCTGGCTCACACAATTGTTGTCGGTCACTATCAACGTGACAGGGAAAGTGCCAGGAGCATTGAAAATGAGCCCGTTCACCGATGCTGCTGTGCTCTGTTGCGGGAACGCTGTGGCACCGAACTGCCAGTCAAAAGATGCCCCAGCCCCAAAGAATCCGTTGGCCTCGAGATCGAAGGCGTTGGTGGTGAAACACTCGCCAATTGGTACTTCAAATTCAGCAGTTGGGGTCGGGTAAACAATCACCCTGACACTATCCATTGTACTGCAGGCCTGATTGGTGACGGTAAGGTAGTAGGTGCTGATCTGGGCCTGATAGGTCGGATTTCCAAGGCTCACGGTGGGCTGGGCCACATCGGTGGCGCTCAGCCCGTTTGATGGTGTCCAAGTATGACTCTCGCCAGGCTGGGCGGCCGAACCAAGCTGGGCACTCTCGCCTGGGCAGAAACTCACATCGACCCCGGCAAACGGCACCGGTGGAGCCACCATCTCCACTTGCAAGGTTGTAGTTGGCGAAACACAACCGTTCCATGCAACGGTCAGCGCCACATCGAAAATACCTGGTCCGTTCCACTGGACTGAGAGAGGTCCGATACCACCACCGAACAAGACCTGTCCATTCTGAAACTGCCAGTTGAACTGACCGCTCGGATCGGCATTGCCGTTATAGTTGACAACTAAAGGCTCCCCCACACAAGCCATAGCGGGTATGGTAAAGGCCGAAGTAGGTGGATCGGTCAAATTCACCATCACAGTATCTCGTTGGTAGCAGCCATCGCTGCGTGTCACGGTCAGCACATATTCTGTTGCTGCCGTTGGCGTACACATAGGGTTGGGCACGTTGGTGGCAGAAAGAAAAGTCGGAGGGTCCCAACCGAAAACGGCTCCTGGGGTGTCGGTCGAACCGTTCAAATACACAAATCCGCCTGCACTACATACACCCACATCGAAACCTGCATTTGCACTCGGGCCATCGTCCACAGTCACGGTAACAGTGGCCTGAGCCGGTGCTGTTCCGCATTGGTCACTGACCGTTACTGTGTAAGTCGTTGTCACAGATGGCGAGGGAAGAATGGTATCATTCGTGCCCAGATTGTCCGCCCAATTGTAGGTGTATGCCCCACCACCGCCATCGCCCTCAGCCCACACCACAGCATTGCCCAAACAGATAGTAGTGTCGTTACTCGTATTAATGCTGATAGGCACCATATCCTCAATCATCACCTGAAAAGTATCGGTCAACCCGCAGGTGGAGGTGATAACAATGAACTCGATGTATTCAATGCCTTCGGCTATGTTATCATTAATAGGGTCGATGGTGAAAGAAATGGTATTCGTGTTCGCTGGAAGTATGACAGTGCTATCCGCGAGATTCAATGCACCGATGGGCTGGTAATCAACTCCCCATTGGGCAGAGGCATTTGAAATCCAAATAGGAATAGGGAAATCAGTGGCGAATGGAGGTCCATTCAAAGTGAGAGTTACAGTTGCATTTGAACACCCTTCAACCGTAGAGTTGTCTGCTGAAGCCGTAGCAGTACTAACTGTTACATTGCCAGTTGTCAATGAATTAGCCTCAATGAAACAACCTGAGTCAAAGCTCCAGTCTCCACCGTCACTTAGCATCAACCTCAAGCGGTATGTCTCACCGCAGATTACGATTGACTCTGCAGTCAGAACTACAGTTGTTCCATCGTAAGCGATCGTAGTGCTAGCTTGATTGTCAATATAGTACGCAGTATTATCGGTGGTGCAGGTCGGGTCGTCATTAACAGTGTTGATTGACACTGGAATATTCGTTCCCGGCACCAAGGCTATGTTAGTCTGGGGATAAGGAACTGTGACACCTGTAATGGTGAAAGCAAACATGTCATTGAAGCTCGAACACACCCACTCAGGATATTCTTCAGAACCGAACACGTATCGGAATTGCACGAAATCTGCGTTTGGAACGAAGTCGAATTCGAGAACGATGGCATCGTTTGAGTTAACACCAGCCTGAGCGGCCAGAAACGGATCGCCAGGGGAATTGAACGAAGTACTTGCAAAGTCGGTAGCAGAAGCATTGGCACCGAAAACGAAATTCGCTCCGTCAGTTGCCACATTACCAGACGACATTATCACACCATCGGTCATGCCTAGGGTTGTTGGCGTTGCACCGGTCGTGAATATCCCAATGGCTTCAGGGTTCCCGGTGATACTGGCATTGCTAACGGTTACACCGGGTCCAGCTATCATGTTTGCAAGTTGCAATGCGGTCTGGCCAGTAGTGATATTCAACTGTGCCATTACCGAATGGCTTAACAATAGAAGCACATAGGCAGATAGTAGTGCTCTCATTCAGAGTGGGTTTGAGAGGTGTCTCATTGGGCGAAAGTACATGTATCCGGTCAATTATCTCACCAATACCACCATTCCGTCTCTTCGGATCTGATTGCCGTTGATGTCGCGCATGAACAGATACCAACCGTAGACTCCACTAGGGCCTATGTGGTTGCCTCGGTTCACGGTTCCGTCCCATTTTTCTGATGGTTCATCCGAAAGAAAAACCTGTTGACCCCAACGGTCATATATCACAAAAGAATACTCGCGAACGCCCATGAAACTTGGTCCGAATGTGTCATTCAGCCCATCGCCATTGGGTGTGAACGCATTCGGGAGCCAAAAACGGTGTTCAGGAAACACACGTAATTCTGTACGTATGGTGTCACTACATCCATGCTCGTTCCAAAGAACCATGAACGGTTTGTAGTTGCCTGTATCTGAATAAGTGTGGCTGAAATCGCAGTCAGGGAAAAATGAAGTTAAAAGGCTACCATCGGCTGGATAGAGCCAACAGGCTGTGATGTTGGAATCGGCTTCCAAAAGCCTGAGATTGAACTCCGGCTCGAAGATGGACGCACTGTCCGGAGCTACGGTCAATGCCGCTTCGGGCTGGGGTAAGACAATCACAGCAGTGTCAACAGTAAGGCTCAAAGTATCGATGCAACCTTCGTCAGTCCATATGGTGACCGATACCTCGAAATGACCCGAATCCGTGTAGGTGTGATGCGGAGCAGCGAAGTTGGATGTGGTACCATCTCCGAAATCCCATAGGTAGAAAATCTCGGTCTCGGCCTCCGAACTGTCGTTGAACTGGACAAATAGGGGTTCACAACCTACAAACGGTCCCAGATCGGCCAACAGCTGCGGTCGCAGGAAGGTCTCAATGACTGTTGTATCGGAATCGGAACAGTTGCCAACCGTTATGGTGAGCGTAATGGCAGTGGTGCCAGGATTAGAGAAACTGACCCCGCTCGGATTCTGAAGAGTCGAATTGGGAGGATTGGCCGTTGGGCCGAAATTCCATTGAAAAGTCGCATTCGGGAGATAATCCCCACCAGCAACAAAATCAAATGAGTTGACATCGAAACAGGCATCGCCAGAGAATGGGATATCTGCTACGATCAAATGCTGAACACTGAACGTGCCGACAGTGGTATCGGCACATGGATAGCCTGGATTTGCAATGAGCAGAACCGTGTAGGTGCCACTATCAGGATAGGTGTAGCTTGGGAACTGCTCATCGCTGGTGTCAGATACTAATCCATTCACTCCGAAATCCCAATGGAAATATGTGGAGTTGATGCTGCCGTTATCGAATGGAATGGTAAGTCCATCGCATGGGTCATTGAAGGTGATCTGTGGAGGTATCACGGCCTGCACATTGCTCGAACAATTCACCACATTGAATTGGAAATCACGTCTCGCAGTGCCAAGTAAAACCCCATTGCGATATTCCTCAACACAAACGCCTACTACGAACTGCCCGAGTTGATTAGGAGTGCCTGTGAGCAGACCAGTGTTAGGGTCAAGTGCAAAAGCAGGGTTTGAAGCGATGGGATATGTGGCAGAGTATGGTGCGAGCCAATTGAGCAGGCTGTACGGTGGGGCCGATGGAGGACTTGGCATGGGCGTGATATCGTCAGCGCCATGGAAAGGCGTACACAGGCTGTACACGAGCATGTCACCATCAGGGTCGGTGGCCGAATGGTCGAACACCAGCGGTTCGCCTCGGCAGATAGCGATAGGGGGCAAGTCGCTGAAGCGAGGGCTACTGTTGCAAAGTCCAAGTACAGATTCAGTAATCTGGAGATAGTTGGTGGTGCCTTGTGCCCCTGGATCTATCAAGTTGATGATGGTCTCGTTCCTACAACAGCGTTGGTAAGCAATGTGGTAGCCGCCAGCAATGGGCGGTAGCGTGACAACTGTGGAGTAGATAGCGTAATCCACACACAGATTCGGTGGCACCTGAAGGCACGGATTGTCAATCACCAACGGAACATTGTCGGTCACATCAAAAGTGACCTGAAGATTCTGAACCAAACCACCGCTGCTGTTGAATATGCCGATACTGGCAGGTGCATCGAACGGTGCCTGACCATTCAAACAGTCGCGGTAAACCTTGAGTGTGATGCGATATTCATTGTTCCCCAGACAATCATAATAAAGCTCGCCTCCAACTAAGTGAGTTCCGAGGCTTGTGCACGGCACCGCTAGCATTAAAACCAAAAGAATGCTGCAGGCCCTCATCTCACCAAAAAAACTGCACCCATCCGTTCCTCGCTCTTGCCTACAGGCGGGTAAAGCACTGCGCGGTAATTGTAAACGCCCTGCTGCACAGGCATCCCTTCAAAGATCCCGTTCCAGCCTCGAAGCGTGCCATATGTTTCGAATAGCAAAGACCCCCAACGGTCAAAGATCAGAAGGTCGAAATTGAGATAGCCTTCGCCATAAGGCCTGAAAAAATCGTTCAGGCCATTGCCATCCGGTGTGAATGAATTAGGGACGTAAACCCGCATCTCGGGGTACGATATGACCTCAAAAGGCAACTGCGCCTCGCACCCGTTAGCATCCACAACAGACAGGACAACCGTGAATCTGCCTGTGTCGGCATATGTATGTTCCACATAAGTACCCGAGGCAGTTGTGCCATCCCCAAAATCCCATGTGGCCTGAGAACCAGCATCAACAATGGCATTGAACCACAATGTACTGTGTGATGTGTTGCCGTGCTCTTCGCGGGCACTGGCTTCGGTCACGCTGATAAAGCTGGTTGTGCTCACCGACATGCCACAGCTATCGGTAGCAGTGACTAAAAGTTGTTGGTCAACATTGGGGTTGAATGAGAACACTGGGCCAGGGCCGCCCATTCCGCCCCAATCGAAAGCTACATTGCCACTTCCCCCCGCCACAGTGGCGGTGAGTGTCAACTCATCGCCCGCACACACGGTGCCGCTACTGACCTCGAGAGTCATAGGCACATAGCCGGGAATGGTTACGGTGGCGTCATCGGTGGCCTGTACTCCGCATGCATCGGTCACAGTTACTGGATAAACGGTGGTCTGGAGTGGCGACACTTGCACCAGTTGGGTGTTGCCCACCGAGTTCTGCCAATTGTAGGTCAAAGTCCCAATGCCACCAGTAGGCGTAGCCGTGAGCGTGATCTGGCTTGGACAGGACATAGTGGTGTCGGGGGTGGCGCTCACGCTCAGTCCCGGATGGTCTTGCACCGTGAACGTCACACTGGGTGGAGGCATTCCTGCACATGGATTCACATTCGCGAGGGCGATGGTGAATGTCTCAGTACCCTCCGCCACCCCGTCTGACGTCATGTTCAGAACAAGTGTCACGGTCGATTGACCGGGGTTGAAAGTGATGGAACCAGGCACATTGTTGAAATCAGCTCCAGAAGTGGCTGTTCCAGACGTGTTCAGGTTAACGGAGAGGGAGCCGCTTACGTCACCTGCCCGGCTGAAGCTCAGTGTCATGCTCCCGCAACCCTCAACAAGTTCGTTCTGGGTGTTTGACACAGAATAGGATGCTGAACCCGTGACACCGAGTGTAGGAGTGGTGAAACTACCGGCCTCAAGAAACACGCCTGAGTCATACACTCCATCGCCCCCATCGGCAATGGCCAAGCGAATATGGTAGGTCTGGCAGCTCTGCACCACTGCGTTGGCTGTCAGTACTGTAGTAAAGCCATTGTACTCAACGGTCTGGCCCATGGCACCGGTGCCATCGCCATTGTTGACGTAATACTGTTGGTTGGTGTTCGCGTTCACATTATCGATGCTCACCGAAGTGCCGGTTCCCGGTATCAGGGCTATGTTCTGTTGACCGATAATACCTTGCCCGCTTATGAAGAACCCGAAAACATCGTTGACCCCAGACCCTACGAACTGCATGTACTCGTTGCTCCCGAAAACGTAGCGGAACGAGAGCGAGTCGCTCAGAGGCACGAAGTCAAACTCCAAAATGCTTGCATCGTAGGTGCCTAAAAGCGAACCGGATAGGGCGGTGAGGTCGGCATCGCCTGGAAGAGTGTGGTCTGTGCCGATGTCGTTGGCCACGTTGTTGGGCCCAACTGCATCGGTTGCCAACCCTGTGCTGAGCAATATGCCGCTTCCCAGCCCGATATTCGAATTCTGCCCATCAAAGAAACCCAATGCGGCAGGCGCCCCAGTGTATTGGATGTTGCTCACTGTGACCCCGCCACCAATAAGCACATTCTGAACAAGTTGTTGCGGGGTGCTGTTGCCATCTACGACCAACTGGCCCATGGCAGCGTGCTGCGTGATGGCGAGGACCAAAAGGGTGGGCAATAGTATACCTGGCCGCATGAACGGGAAAGCTGCGAAAGATAACGTTCAAACTCGGGAATGGTTGCTGAGAATCAGGACTTCCGCAGAAGGCATGTGGTCAATGGGCGGTTAACATCTCTTTAACAGCTTAGCTCGATCTGAACCGAGTACCTTCGGCCTTGTCAAACGACTCATTCAACCAACTACCATGAAAAAGACACTTCTTACCCTCGCCATTGCCCTCAGCGGTACAATGTTCGCTATTGCACAGCAAGCCGGTGCAGTAATCAACTTCGATAAAATGGAGCATGATTACGGCATGGTGGAACAAGGTGGCAACGGAGAATGCGAGTTCATATTCACTAACACAGGTACTGAGCCTTTGGTTATAGCCAAAGCCAAGGGAAGCTGCGGATGCACGGTGCCCGAATGGCCAAAGGAGCCTATCGCACCAGGTGCCAAAGGCAGCATAAAGGTGAAGTACGATACCAAGCGTGTGGGCCCGATAAACAAGAGTGTGACCATTGAGAGCAATGCCACGGAGCCTGTTACCACCCTCAAGATCAAAGGCACCGTGAAAGCAGCCCCAACCGAGGATGGAATGCCCGCTATGAAGAGCGTGGAAGGTGCCACTCCTGTTGAGAAGAACTGATACTGTTCTGATACAAATGATGAAAGTCCCGGCCAGATGGCTGGGACTTTCTTTTTTTTGCCCCACCAAAAACTGACCACGGTACACATGCCAAAAGTCTCAAACAAAGGCGAACGGATGCCCGCCTCGCCAATCCGTAAACTGGTGCCATATGCCACAGCCGCCAAGCAGCGTGGCACCCGGGTGTACCATCTGAACATCGGCCAGCCCGATATCCATTCGCCCCAAGTGGCCTTCGATGCCATACGCAGCATTGACCGCGAGGTGATCGAATACAGCAACAGCGAAGGCTATGCATCGTACCGCAACGGGCTTGCCAAGTACTATCAGAAGAACGGGATTGAGGTTACTGCTGATGACATCATGGTGACTACGGGCGGTAGCGAGGCGCTCATCTTCGCTTTCATGACCTGCATGGACGAGGCCGATGAGGTGATAGTTCCCGAGCCGTTCTATGCCAACTACAACGGTTTCGCCACGATGGCAGGAATGAAGGTTGTACCAATAACCACTCATCTCAAGGACGGTTTCGCGTTACCGCCCATAGAGGAGTTTGAGAACCGAATAACGCCCTACACCAAGGCCATACTGATATGCAACCCAGGCAACCCGACAGGGATCCTGTATGGCCGTGATGAGCTGATGCGCCTGGCCGAGATAGCCAAGAAGCATGACCTGTTCCTGTTCGCTGATGAGGTGTACCGCGAGTTCTGCTATGATGGGGCCAAGCCTTATTCGTGCCTCAATCTGCCGGGCATGGAGCAACATGTGGTGATGGTGGACTCGGTATCGAAGCGCTACAGCATGTGCGGTGCGCGGGTGGGCACATTGGTGACCCGCAACCGGGCCGTGATGGCCAATGCGCTCAAGTTCGCGCAGGCACGCCTCAGCCCACCAACTTTCGGGCAGATAGCCGCAGAGGCCGCCCTCGCTTCGCCTGACAGCTATTTCAAAGCTGTGATCGATGATTACGTGAACCGAAGGGACACATTGGTGAAGGGTCTCAATGCCATTCCAGGTGTAGAATGCCCCAATCCAAGTGGAGCATTCTACTGCATGGCGCGCCTACCTATTGATGATGCCGACCGTTTCTGCCAATGGATGCTTGAAGAATTCAGTCACGAAGGCAGCACCGTGATGATGGCTCCGGGCACAGGGTTCTATGCCACCAAGGGTCAAGGAAAGCAGGAGGTGCGGCTGGCCTACGTGCTTGAAGCAGATGCACTGAGAAAGGCGGTAGAATGCTTGGCTGCAGCGCTGAGAGTATATCCAGGACGCACGGTGTGATTCTCAACTCTCACTCGTAAATCAAGTACCGCGCCCTCACCTCGGCATACTTGCGAAGGCCAGGTTCCCACGTGGCGCGTATCTGTTGTTCCGACCAACCTGCCTCAATCAGGTCACGTAGGTCGCTGCTCCCGGCCAACTTGTCAAAGAAACTTGGGTCGAAGAACGGGTCTTTGCCACTGTATCCCTTGTAAGCAGCCATGATGTGACTGAGGTCGATTCGGCCTGAACGAAGGAACACGGTATCGGGTGTGGTACTCAGGTCCACACCGTTGCATTTGACATCCTTGAATTTCGGACTCTGTGCACCTTTCATTGCCTTCGGGGTGAATGGCGCATTGCCGTCTTTCATACCTGGAAAACCGTAAATCTGGAAAGGCTTGGTCGTGCCTCGGCCCTCGCTGACAATGGTGCCCTCGAAAAGACAGATGGACGGGTAAAGCCATACGGCCCGCATGTTGGGCAAATTGGGCGAAGGGCGCACAGGCAGGTCGTAGCGGGTGGAGTGCGTGTAGTCGGCCACAGATACCCAGTTCAGTTCGCAGCGCGCGGCATCGGGCAGCCATCCCTCCCCGTTGACCATTCGGGCGTACTCGGCCACAGTCATGCCATGCACAATGGGAACAGGATGCATTCCCACAAAAGAGGTGTAGCCACTTTGCAAGATAGGACCATCGACATAATGTCCGTTGGGGTTGGGCCTATCAAGCACAAGCAGGGCTGTACCGGTCTGGACGCAGCCCTCCATCACATTCGCCAGCGTACTGATGTAGGTGTAGAACCGCACGCCCACATCCTGCACATCGAAAATCACCACATCGATGCCTTTAAGCTGTTCAGGGGTGGGCTTCAGGTTCTTTCCATAGAGCGACACCACGGGCAGCTTGGTCTGAGGGTCGAGCCCGTCCTTGAGTTTCTGACCAGCATCGGCCTCTCCACGGAAACCATGCTCTGGGGCGAACACTTTTTTCACCTGAATGCCCGCAGATAGCAGTGTATCCACAAGGTGTTTCTTGCCGACAAGGCTGGTCTGATTGGCCACCACGGCCACGTTCTTTCCCTTCAACTGAGGGAAATACTCTTCAGTGCGTTGGGCTCCAGGGGTAACCCGTCCGGTCTGGCCCATCAGAACATTAAAGCCTAACAGGACACCAAGTGCTGTGACGGTACTTTTGAGCGCTGCGCCTCGGGCCACGCGCACAATTGCATTGAACACTTCTCTGTACATAGCTGGTCGGCTGCTGGTCGGCAAAACGGGTGCCGAAAGTACTGAGGGGCGAGGCACTCGGGCCATTGTCCGGATAGCTATTGGAGGTATCGCTGTTGGCATGGCTGTCATAATCGTGGCTGTGGCCATTGTGACTGGGTTCCGTGAGGAGATCAAGAACAAGGTAGTCGGGTTCGAGGCCGATATCAGGATAACGCACCTAGATAACAATCAAAGCTCGGAACCGGTACCCGTGGCGGCCGATGCAGCTATGATGGAGCGCATACGTGCGGTTGAAGGTGTCCGTCACATTCAAGCATTTGCCAATAAGGCGGGTATCATCCGCACCGATACCGAGATGGAAGGCATCATGGTCAAAGGCGTTGGGACGGATTTTGATTGGGGATTCTTCAAGAAACACCTTGTCCGGGGCGATGTTTTCGTGGTGAGCGACACCGGCCGAACCGATCTGGCCTTGATAAGCCAACAGACAGCCGACCGTCTGGGTCTTGATGTGGGCAGTCGCATGGAAGTCTACTTCCTACAGAAGGAGCGCCAGCGCGCAAGGGTGTTCAGGGTCAGCGGCATCTATCGCACAGGTCTCGAGGAGATGGATCGCCTGTACATTCTGGCTGATATGGCCCATGTGCAACGCCTCAACGACTGGGACAGCACTCAGGTGGCAGGCTACGAGGTATTCTGTACTGATTTCGGTGATGTGGTGGAACAAGCCGATGCAGTGGACCTGATGTTGCCTTATGATCACTTTGCGGAGACCGTGCGGGAATTGCAACCACAGATGTTCGATTGGCTCGATCTGCAGGATGTGAACGTGCAAGTGATCATCATTCTTATGCTGTTGGTTGCCGGTTTCAACATGATATCGGCATTGCTGATCATGATCATTGAGCGGGTTAACATGATAGGGCTGCTCAAGACCATGGGAATGACCAATGGTGCTATCCGCAACATCTTCCTTTATCAGGGCATTTATCTATCAGCAGTCGGTCTTTTCTGGGGGAATGTGATCGGGATAGGCGCCTGCTTGCTTCAGGCTCATACCGGAATAATCACACTGCCCGAAGAGAGTTATTATATGAGCGTTGTA
>Ga0169931_10003810_pt1 | contig 23773 bp, 25 predicted proteins | sample Kivu_15m_20L_FD_129675 | JGI IMG/M metagenome (GOLD analysis project Ga0169931, IMG submission 129675) | Freshwater microbial communities from Lake Kivu, Western Province, Rwanda to study Microbial Dark Matter (Phase II) - Kivu_15m_20L... | ecosystem: Environmental > Aquatic > Freshwater > Lake...
TGATTTGCAAATATACTTCAGGCGTGGAGTCTATCTGTGTTAGGTAGACAGACTCCATTTATTTTAACTAAATTTAATTATTTAATTAATTAATTAATATATATAAACTTAAATTGTAATTGGATTGGGTATACTGTAATTAAATATTTAGCAATAGACATTCAATCATTTTCTTAAAATTAATCGAATAAAATTAAAAATGTTTGATTTTAAATTCTTATTTTTTTAAAATATAAAATTAAATTATTAAATATATAACTTAAATAATTAATAGATATGTATGCCGATAAGAAGAAAAAGTTTGGAATAGAAGAATTATGTGATCAGATAAAAGAAACAAGCATAAAACGTACTTTTCCAAAAGAGAAAAAACCTTCAAAGGAAGAAGTGAATTTTTTAAAGGTAGACCCTCCTGAGGTCATTCTACAAAGTAATATTTCTTAATATAAATGTTAGACATCGAGAAAAATAAAATGTATGAAGTTCCAGTGAGAATATATAATCTCTCAGCTAAAAGCAGAAGAATCAGTATAAAAGGACCGATCTGCGAAATTTTCAGAATAGAGTTCGGGAAGCATGATAAAATATCTCAAATAAGCCCTGGTTTGTTTGTCGAATTTCTAGTAATATATGATAAGGAAGAATTTACTGATGCAAGTGATAAAATTATCATTTCGTCAGAAAAGGGGGTAAAAATAGAAATGAATTTGTATGCCAGGAGACCTCAACCCTTGGTTCACTTCGAGCCTTTGATAAATTTAGGCTTTGTACCAGTAAACACTAAAAAAACTGAAAAGATTATATTCGCAAATGACGGAAAAGTTGAAACGAAAATAGAACTAAGGGGAATCGATAAAAGTTCAGACTTGTCTCTTGAAACTGAAAATTTTGATCTCGCCAAAGTCTCAGATATTAACAGTAAAAAGGTGATTCGAATAAATTACGAGCCTAAAGATGCTCATAATTTGCATGAAAAAATTGAAGTGTATCAGGTAACACAAGGAGAAGAGAAAAAATTTTTAGGGGTTATAGAAATAATTGCTACGAGTGTTTATCAACAGTTGGCAATTGTATTCGAAGAGGGAGGAGGTCCTCAAACAGACATCAATTTCGGAATGGTATATTACGGACAACAAAAAGAGTGTGTTGGATATCTTGTGAATAATGGACCTAAAGAAATATTTTTTAATTTCTTTTTCCACCCAGGGAAGCGAAGAGACGAAATTTCTCTTGAAGAAAGTGATTTTTCCTGCACTCCTCAGCAGGCAGGAATAGAAATGACACAAAGAATTTTGTCTGCTGAGCCCAACACAGGTTATATAAAGCCATACGATCAAATCCCTATCAAATTTATATGTAAAACGAAAATCCCAGACAATCAACAAGAATGGAAAGGAAGTATCATGCAAGAATACGCTTATCATAGTGATAAAAGAAACATAATGAATTTCAATGTTCCCACAATATTAAGATCTACCGCAGCAATTAAATTTGAAGATGCGTCGAAAAACAAATCAGGTAATGATGAAAAGATTTGCAATCCAATTTCAGTTTATATGGAAGTCAAAGCCATTTATCCAGAAATTACTTTAGATAAGACGATGTTGAATTTTTGGGAGTGTAAATTGCACGAATTCAAAATAATAAATTTAAAGATAAAAAATGAAAGTGAGGATCTCCCAGTAGATTTTGCTTTCAATAAGTTACCTTTTTTCACAATTAAACCGTCATCAGGTATAATCTTCCCAAATGCAGAATTCCCCCCTATAACGATAACCTTCCATCCTAACAACTTTGGAAACTTTTCAGATGTTCTTGTTTTGAAATATGTAAATGGAATTTATGAAATTCCCATAAGAATTATGGGTATGTGCAATGAGAAAGGAAAAAACACAAAAAGGATTAGGGAAAGTGAGAAAACCGAAGAAGATTTGATGAACGCATTAGTTCCTATTGAGAAGGCTCTAAATTTTACTATGCCCACTAAAAAGCCGGAAGATCAAGTTGCCAAAATAGAAAAACAATATCAAGCAAGAAGAAGCGAGCTTAAATCAGCAAATGAAGAAATTTTGAAAAATTTTGAAAATAAATTCGATGAGTATAGATCTCTAAGAGAAGATCGAAGAAAGGCTGATGCATTTCTCTTAGAGAAGAGAACCATGAGATTACAAATAGACAATCCACAATCAAAACTTATAAAAAATGTTATTATAGATGACAACGTCAAAAGTCATGAAGGTCGTTTAAATTTGCTTGAATATTTGATAAATCAAAAGGAGAATCGAATAGCAAGCCCAAAATTCAAATTACCTAAAGCAAATGATGATCTTTGGGTACTCGAGCCAATTGGAAAATACGAACCTAAAAATATGATCAACACACATTTAAATAAGTCGGAAATTTTTGATCCTAATAAAAGTCCCAGTGACAAATACCCTAACTTGGTTCCTACAACTCACAAAGAAAAAAGAGATTGCTTGATGGAATTAAGTGGGACAGATCTACAAAATATAATAATTGGATCCTGTGATATTGAATTTGGTGATATCTTCAAAAACTCAGAAATGAGAAAAACATTTTGGATTAAAAATAATTTGCGTACTAATATTTTCGTTCAGTTAGAATTAGACAAGCCAGAACTGAAAAGATCTTACCCTACTAGTATTGTAATTGCTCCTTATACCACAGAAGGATTTAACTTAGTTCTTTTCTCTCCCGAAAGAAGATCCATAAACTTTTATCTTAAATACAAAATTAATTACAAGCATTCTTTTAAGCTAAGACTAATTGGAAATGTTGTTCCTGTTACTTTAGAGCAAAGAAATCAATTAACAGATTTTACATTTAAATCTGAAAGATATGAAAAAGATAAGGTCGATATTAGTGTTGTACAGAAATTAAAACTGTTTAACGGAGGTAACGCTCCGGCTGTCATAAAATGGGAGAAGAATAAAAAAGAGGCTTTCAAGATAAATCCTATGACATTATCGATCAACCCAAATACAGAGGGAATTGTAGAAGTTTCTTACACTCCTATCGAGTCAGGTCCAAATTCAAAAGTAGAAGACATTCTCAGATGTAATATAGAAAATGGTGATTCATTCGTCATTCCTGTTAGAGGCGACGTTCCATTTTCCTCAGTAAAATTAATTAATCCACCAAATGAGACTTTGAGCTTCGGTGATGTAAATGTTGGCCAAGCTGAAACAAGGACCTTCACGCTGAAAAATGAAACTACTAAGAATCCAGCTGCATATATTATTCTTAATAAGCGACCAGGTGTGCTAAGTTTCCAGGATCAACAAGGATATATAGAATGGCAGAAAAATATTACATGCACGATAAATTGCAAAGAGGAAAATAAAAACTTTGACGAAGTTGTGACTATTTTAATTCGTGCAGGTCCTAAAATAAACCTAAGAATAACAGCAAACGTGGTGCTTCCTAACGTTTACATAGAAGAAACCAATTTCGATTTTGGTGAAGTAGCAATGACTGAATCTGTAATAAGAACACTTACATTTAAAAATGATTCAAAACCTTCTGCAAAGATTATAATCAATCTAGATGCTCATAATCTAAGAGATTTTAAAATGGAAGTACCCATGAAAACTAAATTGGAGAAGGGAGATTTGATAAAACCTGTGGATGAAAACAATAATCAAATAACAGGAGTGATGGAGGAATATTCAGATGATGAAGAAATGAATGAAGATATTGAAGAATCCAAATCTGAAATAAGGAAATTAGAACTTACCCTTCCAGGAATTAACAGTAACGGAGAAAGTTTCACTTACCCTGTTGACTTTATTTTATGCCCCTCTTTATCAAAAGGTATGTATGATTTCACTACAAACTTTTTGTTATCTGGCGTTGGAGAAAGTCCCGGATTACAAAGAAGAGTAACTGCAAAGATAATAGATAGCCACCTACACATTTCCAGAAATGAAATCGAATTTAAAAAAACATTCATATATGGGACAGAGTTAAGATTTTCTTTAGAAGAAATGAAAATGAGTAATCTTTCCACACATAAAATACAATGGGAATTTTTAACAGAAGACTTGGAAAGAGAAGGAGTGTTTATGGTAAAAGACAAAAAGGGAATTCTCACTGGTAATATAGAAGGTGCAATGTGTACAGTTCAATTCACTTTTACTCCTCAAGTTAAGAAACAATATACTAATACAGTTATTTTGGTCTCGAAAACTATCGATGAAAATAACGAGGTAATTAAAGAAACAAAAAAATCCATTACCTTAAGAGGTGTTGGGGCCCTCCCCAGGTTATATTTCGATAGAAGAGAATTAATATTACCTGTTGTTCCCTTAGGATTTGAATCATCTATGAAATTTAAAATAAAAAATGATGGATACGAAAATACCAAAATTACACATGAAATTAGATCAGAAGTAGGTAGTTTGCCATTGAAAATAAAATATTTGGATGAGCAGAGTATCGGATATATGAGGCAAGAATTGAGAATGGAAATTATTTTTTCTTCACCCAAGCCCCTTTCTTTCACTTGTAAATTAGTATTTTTAGATGAAGACGGTCAAGAGGCTATTATCATGGTTGCAGGAACTACAGATAATTGCCTATTTACAAATTATTCTTTTATCCAAAGAAATTTTGACAATCTCGAATTTTATCCGGAGTTAGATGGGGGAATAAATCTAAGATTTATTAAGGAGGTTGATGGAGATTTGGATTTCCAAGATGAAAAGAAATCTGAAAAAAATCTCTCATTATCTTTTCAAGGTTCTGGTGCTACCAAACAATCCATCGCTATAGGATATTCAAAAATAAGGAAAGAAGTAATCGATGCAAATTGTAAGTACATAAAGAAATATCTAAAAATTATATGCCCTGACGTAAGAATAAAGAATTTTCCTGATGATATTATGCAAGGAAATGGAGATATTTTGTTTATAATGCTAAAAAATTTTTTGGGGACCAAACCTCCTGGTAAAGTTGAAAAATTTGACGAGGATCCAGTGAGAAGAGCTGTTCAATTAAGAACCCAATATCTGGAAGTAATAAAATTCCTTCAAGAAAGAAAAGCATTCCTTAACACAGTTTTTCCTGAATATCTCCTAGACTATGGCTCATTTATAAAATACATCAATCAAGATCAAAATAGACTTAAAATTATGGAACAAAATTGGATGAAAAACAAACAACTTCAAATACAGTGGCAATACATCAACAGAGAATCTTGGACACTTTTAATTTATCAAATATTAAAGGTTTTTTATCTGAGTAGAGTGAATGCCAAAACTTTCCCAGCTGCTGTTCGACATTTGTCTGAACAAACTAAAGAAAAATATTTACAATTAAAAATACCCCAAAGTAATATTTACTCAGCTAATGAATATATTCTGATGAGATGGTTAATGGCTAACTACGAAGACGTAAATAAATCCTTACCTCCAAAGAACATTAAAAACTTCTCATCCGATCTATCAGACGGTCACTTTTTATCTTCTTTAGTACATTCTTATTTCCCTAAAGGAGAAGAGATGACAAAAACTAAAAAACAAAAACAAACAAGTGAAATAAAAGTTTTACCTCATGGAAATATCATTCAAATATTGAAAGACTTCGGGGTTTATACACATATGAAACCAAAACATTTAGCTTTTGTGTCTGACAGGGAGATGTTATTATTTATAATAATGCTATATCAAAATCTACAGCACTTTTATAGAAAAGATGTAGTTAAGTTTACATGCATTCTAGGAGACAGTATAACCAAAGCAATTTCCTTAGTTAATACCACAAATAAATTGATTGAATATGATGTAAAGTTTCATGGTTCTCCTGATTTCTTTTTACCAAGTAATTCAGAAATAAAATTAGAACCCGGATCACCTGAATATCAATATCCTATTACTTTTAAGTCAAGACTCACCCAAGAAGTTAGGGCAACAATATTTTTCATCAATAAAAATTATGGATGGCAAAATCAAGCAGCTCCCTTAGTTTTTGAATTAAAATCAGATGTAATCGGGAGAAGGTCTTTAGAAACATACGTAATTAAGAATGCCTTATTATATAAAAAGACGGATTTCAAATTTTCAGTCAGATCTCCTTTTAAAGAAAAAGGAGAATTCGAGATGATTTTAATTCAACAAAAGAAAATACCATCTCCAAAGAAACCAGCTCGTTCCCGCGCACTTAAGCCACTGAAAGAAGAAAAAAGAGAGGAAATTCAATATAAAGTATTTATTCCTAAAGGCGAAGACTCAGAAGGTCGTGTATATTATAAACTAGAACCTGATAATCCAAGAGATATAACTATTAGCTTTTTCCCTATTGATATGGATCCTTACGAGTGCCATTGTGTATTCATTAGGGAACAAGTAGGAGAATTTCAAATTACTTTGCAAGCTCAAGCTGAATTGCCAGTACCCACCAATTTTGAAAAATGGGAAAGAACTTGTGAAGTGGACGATATAAAAGAGTTGGAATTGGATGTAAAAATAAAGAACAAATACTTAGAAGAGGCTTTGAGTATCTTGAAACCAGTTGAAAACACTGATAAAAATTTCGTCAGCAAAAAATCCTTAGGAGCAGCGCATTTCGAAAGATTAAGTATTGAATCTGTTAAGCCATTCTTTGTGGTATTAACTCCTATGGTTACGGTAAATATGGAAACGGCCTTATTCTCGACTGCTAAGAACGTTGCAACAGGGCAAGGAATTAATGATAAAGAAAAACCAAATGTAGGAGATCTGCCTATTCCAAGCAATGCTCCATCAAATCTACAGCAATTTAAGAATGATTCTTTTTCTTTTAAAGTTAAATTCACATCAAAAGTATGTCAATTTTATGAAGGAGATTTCGTTCTCAGGAATTTGGACAGACCTAACGATATTCGTATTTACAGATTAATTCTAGAAGTTAAACCAAAGAGAATAGAGGCTACTATGGAATTTTTATGCCCTCTAAAAGAAACAATTGTTCAGAAAATTCCAATTAACAATTCAAGTGATAAAGACTGGCTTATTAGAGCAGATTTATCAGGAAATATTCAAGGCTTTTTCAAACATGAAACAGAAAAACGAATAACGAAAAAATCCACTGGGGAATATATTCTTTCTTTTAGTCCTACTGAAAAGGTTGATGTGATGGCAATGCTTAAATTGACCAACACTTTCACCAAGGAGGTTTATGAATATAGACTCATAGGAAGAGTCGATGACCCTCTTGCAGAAGACATTATAAAAATTTCATGTAACGCAAGAGAAGTTAAAACAACAAAAGTTAAAATTGAAAATCCTTTAGAGAGAGACGTTACGTACACCGTAGAAACAGATTTACCTGATATTGTTACTGGTCTACAGTCATTTGTAATTAAAGCCCAAAGTACTTATAATTACGAAATAAGCGTAAAGCCTCTTTTGGGAAAGATTTACTTCGGAAAAATTACCTTTACAGCTGATGACAGAAAAACTTATAAATGGTGGACTATTCAGGTTGAAGCTAAGTCAACATTCCAACAGAGCAGTGTTGAAATGAGAACATTCATCAGAAAAGTAATCTATATTGATGTTCAGGTTGAAAATCCAACAAACGAAGTTGTCTATTTCCATGTTGAGTATAATGGAGATTATTTAATAGGGTATGAAAATGAAATACGGGTCGAACCTTACAAATCAGCCATTTATCAATTGTATTTCTCACCTCTTAAAGTAGGAACATGGGAGGGAACTCTTCAAATTTATAATGAATATATCGGGGAATTTTTGTATAAAATTAAATTGATTTCAGAAGAAAATCCTCCTATTTATTCTGATTTATTGATAGCTGAACTTGGAAAGAACTTTGATCATCCTATTATTTTAGAAAATCCTATTAAAGAAGATGTAGAAGTCACATATTCCAACACAAACAAAAGACTTTACCAAGTTATACCTGAGAAAATCATATTACCTTCTCTTTCTTCTAAAGAAGTTATAATAAGATATATACCATCGACCTTGGACATTCAAGAAGAATGCCAAATAAAATTCGACACAACAAAAATTGGAGGATGGATATTCAATTTTAAAGGAAAAGGAATACCTCCAACAATAATGGAACCAACATACGTAAATACTTTTGTTGGTGGAATCACTTCTGGAATTATAAATTTTAAAAATCCTTTGAACGAGAAGATTTCTGTTTATTTAGAATTGAGGTGCCCAGACTGGCCTAATTCCTTTGAAATAATCAAGAAAAAAGATAAATATACTGTTGAACCATTTTCAACATTACCAATTTCGTTTTCATTCTCTCCAGATAAATTAACAAAATATTATGCAGATTTATATATTTACATTAGCAAAACACTTTTCTGGAGATATCCTATAGAAGGAATTACAGAGGTCAAGTCAAAAGGAGTAGACTATGTATTTAAAACAAAGGCAAAGAAGAAATTAGAACTTAAAGTTAATTTAGAGTTGAATAGCCTACCTGAAGGTCAAGTAAATAAGGACGACTTTAACTTTTTGATTAATACGAAAGAAGAAAAGTATAAATCCTTGATAGTGAAATGTTTCCAGGCTAATGTGGACTCTAATAAAACTGATAATAACAATCCTAACAAATTACCTTTGAAGATTTACTTCTATCCTCTTCGTCCATTTAAGACTGACTGCGAATTTATTCTTACTAAAAAGTCTGGTGGTCAATGGATTTACAACATAATATTAGAAGCAACGGAACCTGAGCCAGATGATGTCATCAATATCCAATCGAGCTTAGGTAAATTAGCAAGTGTATCATTTAAATTGCACAACGTTTTCCCAAAATATTCTAAATTCGTTGCTTATTTCTCTCATGATTCATCAAGTGAATTTTATGTAAATCCTAGGGAGGGTATTCTTGATCAAAGTGGAAGAGAAGGAACAACATTCGTAGTATCATATTTACCTGTGGAATATGGAAAAGTGAAAATAGGAAAATTGATTGTGGAGACTGATGAGATTCAATGGTTAGATTATTATTAATATTGATCAATTTAGGGTCTTCGAAGTTAGAGGAAACCACCTAGAGTACAAACCACCTGAGGTTAAATCTACCAATATTCATAAAATGACTAAGGCCACCATTAATAGAATCAAACAAAATGAAGAACACGAGAAAAAGAAAGTTATAGATGAGAAAGGTAAATTTGAACTATTTAATAAAATTATTAAGGAATGAGAAGCAATAGTAACTCTAGAAGTAGATCTAAAAGTCCCAAAATAAAAAAAAGGAAGTAAATTTTAAATTTTCTAAATAATTAGCAAATAAATTCAAAAATAAAACTTATTTAAATGAATTGAAATTTTTATCGAAATTATTTATGAATTTTATAATTTGTAAATTTCTTATAGTTAATTATACTTTTAATTCTACTATTTAATAATAATACAATGATAGATAATGACAAATTAGAAATTAGTTATTCGGCGCTTTGGAAATCAATCATACGTCCTCCCAGAGATGAATATTCAGAAGATATGTTGGGAGACAGTGTTTTTGTATATAAAGGAAAAACATACATAAGAAAAGATTATAATATAATAGATAAAAACGGAAATATTCTGAAAACATCTTTTATCGAACCGGATGAAGAATCAAGAGTAATTTAGATAATAAAATTAATAGCCATGTGAGGAAATGCCAGTAGTTATATACCTTCACGGAAATTCAAGTTCGCGCTTAGAGGGACTGAAAATAGCTCCTGAGTTACTTAAAAGAGACATAAATTTATTTCTTATTGACTTCGCAGGATGCGGGTTGTCAGAGGGAGAATACATATCTTTAGGCTGGCATGAAAGAGAAGAAGTTAGAATTATCGTCGAATTTGTTGAGAAACTTCCAGGAGTAGGAAAGATCGGATTATGGGGAAGAAGTATGGGAGCTGCAACTGCTATGCTGTATAATCACTCAGATTCTAGAGTGGAGGCATGTTGTTACGATTCCCCGTTTGCAGAGTTTACTAAACTAGCCAAAGAACTTTGCAGAAAACAAATAAAAATTCCGAATTTTGTACTAGATACTGCTCTAGCTATTTTAAGAAAAACAATCCAGAAGAAGAATGATCTTGACATTTATAAACTGCAGCCTTTAATTTACGCTCAAAAAACAACAACCCCTGGATTTTTCGTTCATGCTATGAATGATGAGTTAATACCACTAGAACATTCGTTAAATTTATTTGAAGTTTATGCTGGAGAAAAATCTTTAAATGTCTGTGAGGGAACACATAATTCTGCAAGACAAAAGCATATAATTGAGAAAATTGGAAAATTCTTCGCTAAATATTTAAAAGGTGAAGAGGATATGACAAATATAGAAAAAAATTATTAATAAAATATTATCTTATAAATTCGTATTTTGATTTATTTCTTTTTTTATTTTTTTAAAATTTATATTTTATATAATATTCTTATTTTACATAATTCCAAATGAAAAATTATCATTTCAAGACGATATGTAATATGACATGGAAGTATTTTCTTAGAGGTCTAAAATTACTAATAATCAGCCTCTTGTTAAACTATGCATTTATGAACGAGGTTTCAAATCCAGAGATCTCGGATAAATTAATAGAATCCATATATTATCAAGGAAAAACAATCAGAAGTCTAAAATATGAAGATTTGAAAATGAGAGGTGATCTTAATAAAATATCTCAAGATTCTTTAATTAACCTGTCGATAGAAGAAGAGATAACAAGTAAAAAAATCTCACAAAATGAAAATAGCAGACCTCCTGATTATTCAAATGCTGTCATACTTGACTTAAATTCTGAAAAAAAATCAAATACAACATTTACAATATCCAACCTGAATAGACTTTACTCCTTATTTTCCACTAAGTCTATGTTAAATCTCCAGGTTACTGATTTAGAATATTTTGTAAATTCATCCATTTTGACCTACAGAGAAGCTATAATGTTTTGGGAATCCTTGATTGAAATACAAAAATTGAAATATGAGAAAAAATTGAACGATTTAAGTGGCAGCCTAAACCCAGAAATTTATCTCCTGAAGTTATTTCCTTTAAAATCCTTATTGTGTTTAGTTGTTGTAATTCTAATAACCGAGATAATCTTAATAATTGCTAAATTGAATTTTTTAATATGTTTTATATGCACGATTTTCAGCTATTACTTGTTAGAATTTCTTTATAATAATGAATATTACAACATATCTAGCATATCGTTAGGAAATATCGGCTATTGTTTTTTACAAATCTTCTATAAAATCCTCAAACACTATGGATTAAATGAAGAAGACTATGATATTATTCTTCATGATAATATTAAAAATACTGTTCAATTCACATTAAAGTTAATAATTCTTTTCGTTTTATCCATTATTTTTGGATTATTTACATTTCTAAAATATGACTCCTTTTTGAATTACTTAGTTTTTTACTTTGGAATCGTGAAGATTTTGATTTTAACTACATCACACTTAAGTTCATCTGTTTCAAATATTTTCCAGCCTTTTTTTAATTTAGTAATAGTATTTGTTGGGCTGTTTAACTTTATTTTTACAAATTTTCACTATAAAATCAAAAGATTCAATAAAGAAGGCATTACTACTTTTTCCTATACATCTAATAATTTCGATAACTTTTATTTAGTTTCTCAAGGATTTTCACTTTTTGCCTTCACATATTTATATGAATTTTTGTTCACTCATAGTAGTAATATATCTAATTATCTTATCGAAAAATACACAAATGTACAAAATTTCTCAAAAAATTTTGAAAAGTTAAAATTGGAATATAGAGAACAGTTTAAATACTTCTCTTTAAATGACAGCATGTGGCTCATAGTTTTTTCATTTGGAATAATAATTATATTCACTGCAGTATACAATAACCAATACTTCACTTTCTTAGTTGGCTTATATTATTTGCAAATAACTTTAATTGTATTTAACAAAGTTTTCAAATTCCATGTGGTGGGTACGGTGTTTTCTTTTTTCATATTTTTTACTCTTTTGATGAATGAAATGATGTGCAATCGATTAAAAGAAAATTCTATTTTCTTAGAATTGGCTAAAAAAATAGAATTCTATACTATTTCTTTTAACAAAGAAATTACCTTGTCTATAGTCAAATTTATTGGAATTTTCAATATTTTTCTCCTTATTATATTTAATATAGAATTTATATACGATGAATCTTATGAAAATCGAAGCAAAAAAGGAGAGCAACAGGAAGAATCTCTAGAGTTAGACCCAACTCATCACACTTCAAAGGATAGTAGAGAAATGCTCTTAAAGTTTATATACAAATATATTGATTTCCTAATGAGTTATATAATCATATTCTTCTTATTATATTTAATAGTAGAAGTAGAGAAAAGTCAATGTATCCATGGTGTTTATGGAATATTGTTGTGTATATTGTTTTATAGAGTAAGTAATTATATTATTTAATTTTAGTCACATCTTATTATCTATTCTTGTTCAGGAGGATATTTTGGTTTCTTGTTAATCTACTTTGGACACTTATTCGCAAGTACCAGAATATTGGTTATGTGTTTATTGGATGAATTAGCTTATTTATTTGGAGGATGCTATTTCTTTTCTCTTATTTTATTCATAATAATAAAGAAAGGAGAATACCTATTTTCAATTCTTATTTATTTCTACTCATATATAGTATGCAATTATTTAAACTCAAACTGTCTGTTTGTTTTTTTATCTGCATTTTACTTCTTCTTTAAATTTAGGGATATTTCTGAAAAGAATATTTCTGTAACAATAATTAGATGGAAAATAACAATATTAATTGTTTACATTTTAAATTTTTATAGCATTCACGATTTTTTCTACTTCATGGCAAAGTGTAATGACCCTATCACAAATATAATTAGAAAGGATTATTATGGTGTTTTTAATATTGTATTGAGAAATAAAGTTATGAATGAATTCAAAATTATGAAATATATTTTGGAATTGTTAGAAAACTTACTCAGTGAGCAAAATTAGAAAAAATTTCGTTGGATTTATTTTAGACCTGTGCAGAATCGGTATCGGTTTTCGATTCCGATTCTTAAAATAAAAATCCGATTCCAATTTTACTTACATATCCTTATTAATTTAATATTTATTAAATTTTTTTTAATATAAACTTTTAAAAAAATACAAATATTAATCATAAATACTATGTATATTTATAAATAAGAGGAATCAAATACAGAATCGATTCCGATTCCGATTCCGATGCCGATTCCGATTCCGATTATCAAAGAAAATTGGCTTTTGCACAGGTCTAGATTTATTTTAATTAACTTCTTCACAAAATTTTAATTAAATATTGAAACTATATATTTAATTCTGAATATTTTATTACAAACTCATAACTCATAATTTATATTCACTTGCAATGAATTAGAGTATTTGTAATTAACTTAATCGATTAAATTATCATTCTAGAATAAGAATAATTAGAATTAAATTATTAATGACTAATTTTAATTATTTTTAGCCTTGTAGGATTCAATAATTGTTTTAAATCCTGATTTTAAGCTAGCACCACCTACTAAAAATCCATCAATGTCAGTTTGGGTAATCAATTCATTTGCATTCTTTTCTGTTACAGATCCTCCGTAGATAATTCTTACTTGTTTTGCAACTTCTTCGGAAACAGTGGAAGCCAAAAGTTTTCTTATTTCAGCATGAACTTCTTGTGCTTGTTCTTTTGTCGCAGTTACTCCAGTTCCAATAGCCCAAACAGGTTCATAGGCTATCACTACTTTGTTCCAATCTGAGATTGAGCCAACTAAAGTTTTTACTTGGTTTGAAACAACTTGAATTGTGTGACCAGCATCTCTCTCTGATAATTTTTCTCCTATGCATGCAATTACATTCATTCCGTTGTCTAAGGCAATTTTTAATTTCTGGCTAATTACTTCCTCATTTTCTCCGAAGTATTGTCTTCTTTCTGAATGACCGATGAGTGTCCAATTTACTCCGAGATCTTTTAATTGCTTTGCGCTGATTTCTCCAGTGTAGGCTCCGTTGTCGAACATACTTACATTTTGTGAAGAAACGATATATCTACTATCTATGGATGATAGAACTGCAGGTAAATGGATAAAAATAGGGCTGACTGCTACTTCAACTTTATTTGCATCGAATTCTACGCTGTTTAAAAAGGCTGTATGAGATTTTACGAATTCCAAGTCACCGTTTGATTTCCAGTTACCCCCAATAAATAATTTTCTTGATTGTTCCATTTTATATTAAAAAAAGTTGTTATATTTTATATATCAAGGGCATGTTCGTAATTTCATAAGTAATTAATTTATCATTAATTATTTGTAAAGAGACCAGATTATTACATAATATCAAGGATTTACTCACAAAACAATAATAAGATGATAAATTAAATGTTATATTAGAAATTTAGAATTCTTAAATAGCTTATATGAATAACTACAAAATATAAAAAAAATTTAAAATTAAATTAAATTATTAATTAAATTAAAATATCAATAATCTTATTATAATGTTTAGAAATCTCACTCAATTCGGGTCCTTTAAAAACCCTTTGACTAAATCTATCTTCAATTTTCCCCAAAAGTTTTTCAGATCTACAAATAGCCTTAAGAAAAAACTATCAGTAGGAGAAGCTGCTGTTGTTTTAGAACAAAGAATTTCTGGTTTAAGTCAAGTCAACGACTTAAAAGAATTCGGAACTGTAATTTCTATTGGTGACGGTATTGCAAGAGTTTTTGGATTATTAAAAGTTCAAGCAGGAGAAATGGTTGAGTTCTCATCTGGAGTAAAAGGTATGGCACTGAACTTAGAAACTGATAATGTCGGTATTGTCGTTCTTGGTAATGACAGAGAAATTATGGAGGGTGATGTTGTCAAGAGAATGGGATCTATCGTAGATGTCCCTATTGGAGAAGAAATGTTGGGAAGAGTTTTGGACGCCTTAGGGTAAATTTTTAAATATTTTATTAATTTTTTCCCTAGTAACCCTATTGACGGATTAGGCCCCATTAAATCAAGCAAAAGACAAAGAGTAGAACTTAAAGCACCAGGAATTATCCCCCGTAAATCAGTCAACGAGCCAATGCAGACTGGATTAAAAGCAGTTGATTCTCTCGTACCTATCGGTAGAGGACAAAGAGAACTTATTATTGGTGATCGTCAAACAGGGAAAACTGCAGTCGCTGTCGATGCTATTATCAACCAAAAATCAAACTTCGATTCAGGAGATGACAAAAGAAAATTATACTGTATTTACGTCGCTATCGGACAAAAAAGATCAACTGTTTCAAACATAGTTGCTACTTTACGTAAAAACGATGCCATGAAGTATTCTATAATTGTTGCAGCCACTGCTTCTGAAGCCGCTCCCTTACAATTTTTGGCTCCTTATTCTGGATGTGCTATTGGAGAATATTTCAGAGATAATGGAAAACACGCATTGATTATATATGACGATTTATCTAAACAAGCTGTTGCCTATAGACAGATGTCTCTACTTTTGAGAAGACCTCCCGGAAGAGAGGCCTACCCAGGTGACGTCTTCTATCTCCACTCTCGTTTATTGGAAAGAGCAGCTAAATTGAATGATAAAAACGGAGGAGGATCATTGACTGCCCTTCCAGTTATTGAAACTCAAGCTGGTGATGTCTCTGCCTATATTCCAACAAATGTCATTTCAATTACTGATGGACAGATCTTCTTGGAAACTGAGTTGTTCTATAAAGGTATCCGTCCTGCTATTAACGTCGGTCTTTCAGTATCAAGAGTCGGTTCTGCTGCTCAAATTAAAGCTATGAAACAAGTTGCTGGTAGTCTTAAATTGGAACTTGCTCAATACAGAGAAGTCGCCGCCTTTGCTCAATTCGGATCTGATCTCGATGCTGCCACTCAAAAACTACTTAACAGAGGTTCTCAACTTACTGAATTACTTAAACAAAAACAATATGTACCAATGGCTGCTGAAGAACAAGTAGCTGTTATCTTTGCTGGTGTCAATGGATTCCTTGACAAAATGGTTACCTCTGAAATTTCCAAATTCGAAAAATTATTTTTGGAATATGTTAAAGGAAAATATAAACATATTCTTGAAACTATTAAAAAAGAAGGACAAATCTCCAAGAAAACTGATGAGGAACTTAGAACTATCTTGGATGAATTCATCCCCGCTTCAGGATTAGCTCTTAAGGATAAATAAATACAATAATAGGAATTAATTTAAATTAAAAATAATGAATAAACACTAAAATAAATCAAAAGCATATATAAATAACAATTTAATTTTGAGAATAAATTTTTTATTTTATATAAATAAATTAAAAAAAATATAGAATTTAATTAGAAATTTATTCATTAAAATTTAATAAGTCTTTCAAATATGTTTGGAATTCGAGTCATATATATCACTGTAATAGGAAAGTAAATCTGCCCACATGACATGAAGCTATATAATATAAAATATGAAGAATCTTTACATCGGCTAGGATATCAGAGTGATTTTGGGATAAATTCATAACATAATTTTTATGCCTTATCCCATTCAATGTTCTCATCCTTTCAAACTCAGTTATTACCTGATTCGAATAGAAACCATAATTTTGTTTTAGAAGATGGACGTGTTGAGTTTCCTTGCAAATATTCATTAATAAAAATTTGTTACTTTCACCAAAATTTTGCTGAATGCATATTCTTTATTTTTAAGTAAATAATTTTTATCAACATTCTTCAACTCTTCAGCAGGGATTTCCCATCTTAAAATGTTACCTTGTCTAAACAACTCTTCTTTTTTCATTGTCAGTTTTGTCTCTGCTTTATAATATGCATGTCTGTTCATTTCCATTTTAGCAATTAACTTGTTTTAAGTTAGTTTTTATAAATAATTTTTACCTCTTTAAAACCAACAAACTCGTGTTTGATGTATTTGAAATATTCTTTTAATTGAACATCGATTAAAATAGACTGTTTTCTCTCAGCTTCGCCCCAATCATTCATTAATTTAGATAACATTCTATATGTGTCGAGGACAGTTTCGTCCTAAAAGAAAATTTTTAATATATACATACATCCTTGGTTTTTTCTGAGATTGTATTTAGTTGTGAATATAAATCAGATATCTCTTTCATCCTTAGCGAAACTTGATTCATTTCTATAAAAAGATTTTTGCAGGAAGTTCCCAATTTTTTTAAAATCATCTCATTCAGATTTAGGTAATTTTTTATTGTATTGTCAGTATAGACTTCCATGTCTTTAGTTATCTTTGATTTAATCTAATGTAGTTACAAAATTTTAAAAGAATTACTTCTCCGCTGACTGATTTAAATTCGTTTAATTTGACTGGTGTTTTTAACTTGACCATGTCTTTTTTGAAATTTGCAAAATCATTTTCATTTTCGATAGATAAAAAGTCTTGAAAAACTTTACTATTTTTTATTAAAGGATTAGAAGAGAGGGCATCAAGGAATTTTTCTAAAAATCTCATTCTTTTAGAAATGAATATTTCATTGAATCTATCGCCATAATTTTTTTTCGAAATAGGAGGAATCTATATAATAATATATTTTTATAAGATTTTTCAAACGATATTATTACAGACACTCCTGGGAAAATAGTACTTAGAATAGTTTTTAACCATTCGAAATCAGAATATCTTCTTCTAACTCTATAATCAGTAGGTTGTGTAGTAACTAAGTAGGTTATATAAGCCTTTGAAAAAAATCCTCCTCCATGTTTTTCAGGGCTAAAAAAAGAAGAATTAAGCACAAAATTACAAGGATATAGTAATTTTAATTTCAGGGAATTTGGAAATTGAAGTCTCTTCACATTTATCGCATGGAATGATTTCTTCATAATTCTCAATCTTGATCTGTCGAATAAAAAGTGATTTATTTTACACTATTAGGTATAACCATATCTTCGTTTGTATTTAAGTTTTTGATTCTATTAATGGATAAGATTCAAATAAAATATATACTGCTTATGCTCCTCTGATGTGTTATTTTTACTATTTTTTGAATCAGCTTCTTCATCCGATTCAGTATGGACTTGCTGGTTGTAATTACTAGTAGTTAGTTTATTTTTGGAAGTTTCTTCGTCAGTTTTATTGCTTCCTTTCATTACTAAAAATTCCTTGACCACCTAAATTTTTTGTTCGATTATTATTAAAATTACTTTTTTCAATTCTTCAAAATTCCATACATCTAGATCAGTTGCATCTTCTCCTTTTTTTTCTACTAGGTACTGCACAAATTCATCCGCATCGTAATTTTTTTCTAAAATTTCTGTTCTTAAATAATTTTGTTTGTCTTCCATGTCTCGGTCCATTAAATTTAATTTTTAAATAATTATAAAATATAATTAATTGTATTTGTTATCATAATTTTTAGCATATGAAATTTTTTATAAAATGATTGTTTTAATTTTAATTTCATTATTACTGAAAATATAGTAAAATGAATGACTCTAATTTGAACAGCTCAAATAATTCTAAAACGATTGTTGTTCTAGGAGACAAGGAAACAGGCAAAACGAATTTACTTTTAAGATTTGTGAAAAAGAAGTTTTATGAAAATTATGAGACCACTAAGGGTATGAAATATAATTTATTATAGGAATCGACTATTTTTGCAAAGAAATAAATTTAGACAGATTATCCAAAGCTAATGGGAATAATAAGAAAAAATCTTTGTATTATTTTGAATTTTGGGATGCTTGTGGATCAGAATGTGAATATAAATTACTTTTATCTACTCCGGTTTATAAAAATGCAAACTGTTTTATAATTTGCTGCAGTTATGATAATTTATCTTCGCTTTCAAATTTAACGACATGGCTAGACTATCTTAGCAAATATATGAATAATAATAATATTAAAAATCCTACACCTATTTTCGTTATTGTAAACAAATACGATATTCCCAATAAATTAAAAAAATTCGGGATAGATTCAATTAAATCCCAGTTGAAACGAATTGAAACAAATGGTAGATCTAAAATAAGAGTGTTTTATGATGTCTCAGCTAAAGATAATTTAAATGTAGATTCGGTTTTTGAAAAAATTATAAAAATTATTTTGGGGATTGAAAATAGGTCATCACCTTTCGAAAATTTAGAGGAGTCAGAGTATAAAAAAAGGAATTCAATATCAGAAATCAATTTAGGAGATAAGCATAAAAAATCTTTCAGTCTACAACCCAATGAAAAATCTTTCAAAGTTCAAAAGGGAGTTAAAGAAAAGAAAAAATGCTGTTAAATTAGGTATTATGGCAGTACAATTAAAAATTACTGTATTTTATATTATGTATAAATAATTTTTTAACATAACACTGTAACTTAAATAGTTGAGTCAATTTTTAAAAATAATAAAATTCAAATATTCATGCTTAAAGAATTCAACACATATGTATAATAAAAGGAAATACATTTTTAATACGATATTTAATTAATTCAAATATTCAATTTATTTAATTGTTTATTTAATCAAATGAAAAATAAAATAAAATTTGACATATTCAATTTCAGCAAAAAAATATCATCATCTAAAGAATTCAAATTTTTCAAAACAAATAAGAGATACATGATGGATGTTGATCCATCAAAAGACTATTATAAAATTCTTGGATTAGATCAGAACGCCACAGAGAAGCAAATAAAAGAAGCATACTTTAAACTCGCTAAAAAACATCATCCTGACTTGAACCAGGGAAAAACAACAGACACATTTAAAGAAATGACTAACGCATATGATATATTATCAGATAAAAATAAAAAGAAGCAGTATGACGAATATAGAGGAATGTTCAAAAATCAGGGGGCCCAACATCAAAATCCTTATTATAGCTCACAAGCAGGACAAAATAGTTATAATTATGATAAAACAGATTACGGTCGTCAACAATCTGGTAATTACAAAACAAGGACTACTTATTCTTATAGAGATCCAAAGACTGGGGAGTATAAATCATATACCCAGGAAGGAGATTTTCAAGGAAATCCGTTTTTCAAGGATTTCGAAGAATTTTTCAAAAAAGCGGGTTCGAATCCAAATTTCAACGATGAAAATATTAGAAGAAATTTTAGAGGAAAACCAGGTGGTAATTTCAACAATTTTGGTGGCTTCGGTAATTTCAATGACTTCCATGACCCTTACTCACAAAGAGGAAATAATGATGCAAATAAGCAAAAAAATGATAAATTTAATTGGAATCCACAACACCATCATTGGGACTATGACTATCTTAATTATCTCTATGCTAAAAGAATATTTAAAATGTTTTTTATTGGCACCGCAGTTGTCTTCATTATAAGTATGTTTAAAAATAGAAATAGATATCAATATTATGATGACATAATGATGCAGCAACCATATGTCACATTTACCCCTTATCCCCCAGGAAATATGTCTCCTACTCCTGGTATGAATCCGAATATTAATAGTTATGCTGGACCATCACCTCATCCATCTACCCCCGGTGTTATACCCCCTGTATACAATCAGAGAGATATTAAATATATAAATGATCCCTACATAAATCCATATGCTGAACCAAAATTGAGATAATCTTTAATAAATTTTATTAATTTAGTTTAATTATATATTAAAAGCAGGCTATGTAAATATAATTTTATATTTTCAATTTAAGTTTTTAATTATTTCTATAAAATAAATTTATGAATAGTATTTAGTTACAATTTGAATTATTTTGAATCATGATGATTTGTAGTTTGATAACTTTATTTATTATTTACTATTTTAAATAAATTAAAAAATTTTTGAAAATTGTAATGCATATTCGTCTAATTAATACTCAAAATGATTCATTTAATTTACATTCTACACTGAGATAATAGTTTAATAAAATATTATCATCACTTGAATATAAAATAAATTATTCATTTTTTAAAATGCTAAGTTATCAATAATTCAATAAAATATATCAAATAAATATCCTATATTAAATTTAATCTAATGATGCCCATGCCCTTGCCCTTGTGAATAAGAAGCTAAATTTTTAATTATTAAATAAGAATACCAGTTTCAGGAAGAGGACCATAGATTTTATCTAATCTTTTATTTTCTTGGATATGGAAGCTAATTTTAAATAAAATTCACTTGATTACCTAGTGAGAGAAGAACTTTTTCTATAATCGCTAGCACTCTTGTGTTCAAAAGCCCTAAAATAGGTAACAGGAGCTAGAATAGCAGCAATTGCTAAAAATCCCAAATCAGCAAATTTTTTATTGTTCATTAAAAATTATAAAAATAATAAATTAAATAAATTAAAAGAATTTTGTATTTTAATAACTATTGTATTTGTAATTAATTCATCAATTTATATTTAGTCATAAAAAGATATTTATATTAACAACCTTTTCTTTTGTGAATATTCCTCTAGATAAATCTTCTTTTTTCAAAAACCATAAAGGGAATTCAACAATTTGTCCTTTAATTTTATCTTTCAATTTTTCATATTTTTCTTTCATAAAAGCAAGACAATCTATACATTTTTCATCATATTTCGTTGTAATATCATCAAAGCATTCAAAGACATCATCAGGAGTGCATCTAAATATTTCTCTGTATAATAAGGTATTCGTTCTAGCTCTATTGATCATAATGTTCCAGAACTCGTCGGAAATAGGGTCCTCCAAGATTTTCATTTCATCACTATGTTTATTGATTCCAAGATGTTGCTAATAATTTTTATTATTATAATAAAATAATTTACTCTAAGTAGCTCAACTCTAAAATTCTTTACAAATTCACTTACTATAATTTCCCCACCGTTCATAGTCGACTTTACTTTTTCCTTTTCTTCTTTAATTACTACAGCAACTTCAGAGTCTCTTTTTCCAAGATGAGATCTGTCATTGATGTTAGCCGATCCAATTAAAATTGATTGATCATCAACTAACATTATTTTAGCATGAATGTAAACTAATTCTGTCTTAGGAACACCGTTAAGTATTCCATGGTTTCTTAAAGAAAAGAAATAAATATAATCTAGATGTTTGTTTCCCATTACTTCTAATAATTTTTCTAGTAAAGAAAGTCCATGATGTCTATTAATTGTACGGTACGTATATTTTATTATTGATTTCAAAGATTGAGATGATTTTACTTCCCCTGCGAACCCCGGAATTAAAGGTATAAAAATAATCACTCGAAATTTTTTTTTTTCAAGGTATGCTCTTTCAATCCTTTTTCTAATGTGATAGGCAATGCTAATTTTAATTGAATATTAAAAATTACTTGTTTAAAATTTTTGAAGATTTCTTATGTGATGATTCTTGCCCAGTATAAGTATTAGAAATAAAAAACTGATTTTCTATAAATATATAGTGATTAGCATTATCTATTAAGTCACAATAGGCGTTTAAAATTGATGTTTCCACAGTCCTATTTCCAACAGACCAGTGAGCGGCTGATCTTACAATCTGGCAATTTAGATTACCTTTATATAAATCTTCTATTTTGATTCTCCTACTTATTAAATGGTCATCTAGATATATAAAATTTATATACTGAACCCCACTGGATATCTATTCTTATGATCAATTCTGAAAAACCATCTTTGTAAGAAATGTCTTAAGGCATCTATGACCACCGGGCCTTCTAACCTTACTGCTACATCATGCCATGGCATTCTTTGAAATTCAGCTCTATTGATATAATCAGTCATGAATGGTTTAAGATCTGTTTTATCTTTTAGTCTATCATTAGAATAATCCAATCCAGGGAAAATGTAAAGGTTTTTGTCGTTAGGTTCATCTGTAATAGGTAAAGATTCGTTATCATATCTTCCCCAAAATAGATCTATTCCACCTACATAAGCTATTTCTTCATCGATAACAACTATCTTTTCATGGTTAGCCCACATTTTTAAGGTAAATTTATTCTTAGGGTGTCTTCTCACTTTTATATTAGGGTGGAGAAAATTTAAAGTTTTCTTAGCATGCAAGCTTCCAGTAACTACAGTAGCTGGTAATTCCTTATATACCAATATTTTTATCATGACTTTTTCTTCTGCTTTAATTTTAAGAACATCCATAAATTTCGTTTCATAGTTTACATTTGCCGAAACAGGTCTAATTAAAAATAATTCTGGGCTAATACACAGACCACATATGTATATACTCCTCTTTGCATTAAGAATTGAATAAAATAAATCTTCGAAATATTCTTTAGCGTTTATAAAGCCTCTTGCATTGTTTCCGGGACGTTCATCTGCAAAAGATTCATAGGTATTTTCTGAAATCCTTTTTGTTCTGCGAAGCTTGCCTACGATTCTTTTTACTCTTTCTGTGTTGGTCTCATAATTAGACAAAGTCGGAATACGCTTTATAGTTATTTTCTTAGTAGTAACAACTTGCTTTGTATTATCTGCTATAGAAAAAATAATTTAAGATTTATGACACCAATTACATTAGTTCGAGTAACATTCGAAGAGGGTAAATGATCTTCCATAAAATATTATTAGTTATTTCTCATAAACGGATAAATTATAATCGGACATATCATTTAAGTCTTAATTATAAATGTATAAAAATTTTGATTTATTTTAACCATTACAAAAATTGTAGTTTATAAATTCCATTATTAATTAAATTAATCAAACAAATTTGAATTAAAATAAATTAATAAAATTTTAAAATTTCACTCTAAATTTTTATTTAAATTTAAATATTTCACTCTAAATTTTTATTTAAATTTAAAAATTCTAATAATTTATAAATAAAATAATAATGAATACCAATAACAATATACTTTTACACAGCAA
>Ga0169931_10003811_pt1 | contig 23773 bp, 22 predicted proteins | sample Kivu_15m_20L_FD_129675 | JGI IMG/M metagenome (GOLD analysis project Ga0169931, IMG submission 129675) | Freshwater microbial communities from Lake Kivu, Western Province, Rwanda to study Microbial Dark Matter (Phase II) - Kivu_15m_20L... | ecosystem: Environmental > Aquatic > Freshwater > Lake...
CTTCATGGTGTTCGTTCTCAGCCGTTCTGCTGCAGGTCGATGAGCGCGAGATCGCGCGACACGACGGTCGCGGCGAGCGTGCGCTTCGAGTCGGTGAGCGTGACCTTGATGCGCTCGCCAGGGTGCGCGTCCTGCTCGGCGATCGCGGGCATGCGCGCGTGGACGTTGCCGCGGCGCACTTCGAGGAACAGCGTGTCTCCGCGCTTGACGATCACGGAGCGCAGCACGTCGGACTCGCGCAGCACGTGCCCGGCCGCGAGCGAGCGCCGCGCGGTCGAACCCATGGCGAGCCCCGCCGCGAGAGTCACCTCGCCAGCGGTTCCGCTGCCGAGCACGCGCTTGCGCTCGAGCATGTCGAGCGTGATGGTCTCGCCGGCCGCGACGTCGCGGCGCAGCACGTTGGCCTCTTCCCACACGGAGAGACGCCAGTTGGTCCACACCGTGCGGTACAGCTGCCCATCGACGCTGATGCGCACCGCGACATTGACGGGACCCGCGCGCAGCGCCGTATCACCGGCCAGCGCCCGCACCTCGACCGGCGCGTTGCCGGCGGGCACCTCGAGATCCGCGAGGTTCGTGTTGAGTGCGAGCTCGTGCTCGACGCCCTTCAGAACGCGCGCGATTTCCGCGCGAGCCGAAGCCTCGATCGCGGCGGCGCCGACACGCTCGACCTGCGGCGTCACGCGGCATGCGAGCGCGCCCTTCATGTCGATCGCGATGCCGGGCACGAGGCGCGCCACATCCGCGGACACGCGCGGCGCCGCGAGCGTGCGCGAGTAGCCCGGAGCCGGCGCGTAGCCGAGCTTGAGCCCGCGCACGCGCTCGACTTCGGCGGCGTCGTCGCCTTCGATCGTCGCGACCTGCGCGAGCACGATCTCCGTGCCGCGGACCGTCGCCTCGGGATGCAACGTGACGTGGACGCCACCTGCGAGCAGAAGTGCGAGGAACATGCTGCGCGCCCCTAGCGGATCATGTTGTTGACTTGCTGGAGCATCTCGTCCGACACCTTGATCGCGCGGCTGTTGATCTCGTAGTTGCGCTGCGCGAGGATCAGTCCGACGAGCTCGTCGACGACCTGCACGTTCGAGCGTTCGAGGTAGCCCTGCTTGATCAGGCCCGTGCCGTCCTGACCCGGCGTGGCCTGCGCGGCCTGACCGGAGCTGGCCGACTCGGAGTAGAGGTTGCCGCCCTGCGCCTTCAGGCCCGCGGGGTTGGGGAAGCGGAACATCGAGATGTTCGTGACCTGCTCGGGCAAGCCCGACTCGCTGCGCATCACGCTGACCGAGCCGTCTTCACCGATGATCACCTCGAGCGCATCGGGCGGGATCTGCACCGGCGGATCGAGCGGGTAGCCCTCGGCGTTCACCAGCGTGCCGGAGCCGTCTTGACGGAAGCTGCCGTCGCGCGTGTAGCGGTACTCGCCGTTGCCGATGCGCACACGGAAGAATCCAGCGCCGGTGATCGCCATGTCGAGCTTGTTGCCCGTCGGCGCAATCTCACCTTGGCGGAACGCCTTGACGGAGCCGGCGACTTCCGAGCCGCTGCCGAACTGCAGGCCCGTGGGCTTCATCTGCTGCGCCGACGTCGGCGCGCCGGGATCGCGCACGGTCTCGTAGAGCATCTCGCGGAACGCGAGCTCGTTCTTCTTGAAGCCAGAGGTGTTCACGTTCGCGATGTTGTTCGCGATCGTGTCGACCTGCATCTGCTGCACCTTCATGCCGGAAGCGGCGGTCATCAGCGCACGGATCATGGTGTCGGTCTCCCTAGGTGGATCTCGCGCACGTCAGCGCGGGTTGGTCAGTCGGCGGTAGGACTGTTCGATGCTGCCCATCACGCGCGTGCCCATCTCGAAGCGCCGCTGCACGGCGATCATCGCGACGAGCTCGTCGACGGCGGACACGTTGGCCTGTTCGATGTAGCCCTGACGGACTTCGGCCTCGCTCGGGCGCGGCGCGAGCTGCGCGGGCGCTTCGAAGAAGCCGCCTCGGCGCGACACGAGCTGGCTCGGCCGATCGAAGTCGACGATGCGCAGCTGGCCGACTTCGGCATCGCCCTGTCGCACGGTCCCGCCGGCATCGACGGTCACGGCGGCGCCCGTCGGATCAACCGTGCCGCGCGCGCCTTCCCACGCCACCGGCAGACCTTCCTGCGTCTGCAGCACGCCCTTGTCGTCGACGAGGAAGCGTCCGTCGCGCGTGTAGAGCTCGCCCTGCGCGCCCTCGACGGTGAAGAAGCCGCGCCCGTGGAGCGCGAGGTCGTAGGTGTTGCCACTCGCCTGCAGCGTGCCCTGCGAGAAGTCCGTCTCGCGGCGCGAGACGGAGCGGCGCTCGACGCGCTGGCCGAGTACCTGATCGAAGGAGTGCATCACGTCCGCGGAGCGCTTGAAGCCCGGAGCGCTCAAGTTCGCGAGGTTTGCGGCGATCATCTCCATGCGCTTCTCGGCGGAGCCGAGCGCCTGGACGCTGTGAGTGAGTCCGTCGGTCACGGGAGCACGCGGTGCAAGCTGGGTGCCAAGCACGGAGGGCCGTTCCACGCGCCGCAGGGCGGGTTGCACTGCCACGAAGCCCGGGAGGTTCCTTCCATGCCGGAAGTCCTTTCGAGCATTTCCCTCAAGACCCTTAGGCCCTACAGCCGCCCCCGCTGCGGGCCTCGTAAGGGCCCTGCGGGCGCTCGCCCCGGCCTGCACGCCGTCCCCGGAGCGGGAAGGGGTGGAAAAAAGCGCCGCGGCCGGAGCGGGCGGCGTCGAGCCACCCACCCCGGCCGCGCGGGAAGCGCCCGGCGGATCTAGCTGCGGCGGTGCGGAACCTTGTCCTTGCGCTCGCCGCGCTTGTGGTCGACCGCGTGCTCGGCCGCGCGACGCAGCTTCGTCACGGCCGAGTTGACGGCCTTCTTGAGCTCGCTCGACGTCGCCTCGACGCGCAGCACGCCGAGCTTGCCGCAGTTGGCGACGCACTCGCAGCGCTGGTCGACGCCGCCCTTGGGGCCGTTGCTGTCGTCGATCAGCACCTGAACCGACACGACGCGGCTCTCGACGTGCGCGAGCGCCGTGCGCACGGCCTCGGCGATTTCGTGGCGCTGGTCTTGGTCGATGGTGACGTGCGGGGAACGGATGGTGACTCGCATCGCGGATGGCTCTCGATCTGTCCGAGGTAGAGGGAACAGAAGCATTCTGGCGCTCTTTTCCGCGAAGTTGATTCGGACAACTTCGTAGGCGCCGCCCAACAGGCAGCGCGGCGTCGCCCGCTGGGTCGGACGGCGCCGCGCCTCGATGGAACCGCGGGAAAGCAGAAATCCGCGGCAGTCTCAACTCGGCTAGAGGAGGTTCACCAGCTCGGCGAGCACTTCGTCGGTGGTCGTGATCACGCGCGCGTTGGCTTGGAAGCCGCGCTGGGCCTCGATCAGGCGCACGAACTCCTCGGCGACCGAGACGTTCGAGCCCTCGAGCGCGCCGCCGGTGACTTGGCCGGCCTTGCCCTGCGCACCCTTGGAGACCGTGCGCACGCCGGAGTTCGGCGTCTCGGACCACAGGTTGTCGCCGACCTCGCGCAGGCCGTTGTCGTTGACGAAGGTCGCGATCCCGAGCTCGCCGAGCACCTGAATCTGGCCGTTCGTGTAGAAGCCCTGAATGTCGCCGTCGGAGTTGACGGAGATGTTGGAGAGCTCGCCGACGCCGTAGCCGTCCTGCTGGTCCGCGAAGACGCTCGCGCCCTGCCCGAACTGGGTCACTCCGTCGAACAAGCCGGGCGTGCCGAAATCGACGGTGACCGTCTGGGCGCTCTGGCCGGGAAATTGCACTTGGAAGCTCGAGCTCGCGGGCAGCGAGGCGATCGAGCCGTTCGAGTTGAAGCGCAGGCCGCTGACAAGGCCCGAGACCGTGCCGTCGCCCGAGCTCGGCACGACATTCCACGAGCCGTCGTCTTGACGCTCGAACGTCAGCGTGACGGTGTGCGAAGAACCGGCGGAGTCGAACACTTCGATCGAGGTCGTGGCCTTGTCGGGGCCCGTGCCCGCGGTGGTCGTGATCAGCGCGTGCTGCGGCCAGTCCGTGCGACCCGTGCCGCTCTGGTCGCGCAGCGTGAGCGAGAGGCTCGACGGACCGGTCGTGTCGGCCGTCATCGAGATCTGGCCCGTGGTGGCGTTGAACGACGGCGTGGCGTTCGGGAACGCGTTGTCGATGAAGGTCATCAGGTCCCCCACCGTCGTGCCGTCGTTGCCCGCGCCGTACACGAAGGATGCGAGCACGCTCGAGCCGTCGGCGTCGACGCCCGCGATCTCGATCACGTCGCCGTCGGCGTAGTCGACGAGGTTCGAGGGCAGCGCATTCAGGTTCGTTCCCGTGGTTGCGATGCTCTCGGTGCCGTTCACCTGGTTGAGCGAGAGTCCGACGAGCGACGCCAGATCCTGCCCGCTCGTGCCCGGCGCGAGCTTGAGCGTGCGCGCCGCGCCCGTGCGATCCGTGGTGAGTTGCACCGCGCCGCCGTTGTCCGTGGCCGTGACGCCGCTCGTCTGCGCGTTGATCGCATCGGCGATGTCCTGCGCCGTGTACGGATTCGCTTGTCCGGCGAGCGAAACCACCTGCGGCGCGCCGCCGTCGACAATCACTTCCATCGTCCACGTCTCGCCGACAGGCACGTTGAACGCGTTGCCGCCCACGCTCCCGGTGAGCGACGCCGCCGTGCCGGCCTTCATGGCCGAAGACGTCGTCAGCACCTGCGCCAGAGGTCCCGTGACGGTGGCGGGCAAGTTGCCGGCGAAGCTGATCGCGCCCGTCTGGCTCGGCGGATAGAGCGAGGTCGTGTCGAGGTCGATCGGCTGGCCATTGGTGCCGAGCACGCGGAAGCCCGTGCGCTGGTCGACGAGCCGGCTCGTAGCGTCGAGGCCGAACGTGCCGACGCGGGTGTAAAGCGTGTTCGAGCCGTTCGAGACCATGAAATGCCCGCGGCCATTGAGCGCGAGGTCGAAGGTGCGGCCGGTGTTGGCGAGCGCTCCTTGGTTGAAATCGCGACCGATGTCCGAGAGCTGCACGCCGAGGCCCATCTGCATCGGGTTGCGGCCGCCGAGCGAGCCCGAGGGCAGCGACGCATAGCGCAGCGTCTGGCTGAACTGGTCGCTGAACACCGCGCGCGCCGTCTTGTAGCCGGGTGTGTTGGCGTTCGAGAGGTTGTTGCCGATGACCGAGATCCAGTTCTCGTGGGCCTGAAGGCCGGAGAGAGCGGCGAAAAGTGCGCTGGGCATGGTGTGGTTCTTGGAGCGGGTGGAGCGTGAGGGAAGTGCGGCGGCGGGAGGCGAAAATCAGGCTGCGGGAGCGGGGGGCGCGCCGATTTCGAGGACGTTTCCGAGCGGCACGTTCTTGCCGCCGATTTGCAGCTGCGCGATGCCGTCGTCGATGCGCACGGCGTCGACCTTGCCCCACGTCTCGACCTCGGTCTCGGGGTCGACGTAGCGCACGTCCTTGCCGATCAGCGCGCTCGAGCTCGTCAGCTGCTCGAGCACCGCGTTCGACTGCTGCAGGACCGCGAGGCCGACGATGTTGTCGTTGAGGTCGCTCATCTCCTCGAGCGACTGGAACTGCGCGAGCTGCGCGAGCATCTCCTCGTTCTTGGTCGGCTCCATCGGGTCCTGGTTCTTCATCTGCGTCACGAGCAGCGACATGAAGGCGTCTTTGCCGAGCGCGGACTGCGGGGCGCCGGAGAGCGAGAGCGGGTCTTGCGAGCTGATGCCGGGGATCTGCATGGGTTTTCCTGCTGTTTTTCAGGCGTAGGTGTCCACGCCATCGGAGGTCGGAACATGGCTCTGGAGCGCGGCCGCGAGCCCGCGCGGGAGCGGCGCATCGGCGGGACGCGAGCGCCCTGAAGCGCCCTCGAAGGAAGAATCTTCGCGCCCTTCGCGCGCCGAGAGGTCGAGCTGCAAGGACACCTCGCCGCCGCCGAGACCGGCGCGCTCGAGCGCGGCGCGCAGCTCCGGCAGCGAGCGCTCGAGCGCCTCGAGCGCGGAACGCTTCGACACGCGCAGCTCCGCGTGCGCCGCTTCGCCGCGCACGGCGACCTTGATCGAGATGCGTCCGAGCTCGCGCGGCTCGAGCTGGATCAGCGCCTCGCGCAGGCCCGGGTGCAGGTGCACGCGGATCTGGCGCAGCATCGCCGCGGCCTTCTCGGGGCTGACCGGCGCCTCCTTGGGCTGGGCTTCCTTGGACGCAGTGCTCTCGAGCGCGTTCTCGACCGCGGGCTGCGGCGCATCGCGACCGACGAGCGGCGCGAGCGCGCCCTCGCTTCCGCCGGCGACCTTGGTTGCCCCCGCGCCGCGCGCGCTTTCCGGCGCCATCGCCGCGTGGTTCGCAAGCGTCTCGCCTTCGACGGCGAGGGTGCCCGTCGCGAGTTCGAGGACGAGCTCCGCCGCGGCCGGAGGCAGCGCTACGAGCGGCACCGTGTTCGTGGTGACCGCGCCAGCGGCCTTCGGCGCGGCGACCTTCGCCGCAATGTTCGTCGCGATGCTCGGCGCAGCCTCGTCCGTCGACGCACTCGCCTCAGAGCTGGTCGCGTCCGGGCTCGAGGTCGTCGCGCGCGACGCGCCCTCGCGCGCCTCCGCCTGCGGGCGCCCCTCCGCTCGCGCGCGCTCGCGCACCGGCTGCTCGTCGCGCGCGTCCTCGGCGCGCGTCGTTTTGGCCGACTGATCCAGCTTCTGGGCGCGCGCCGACTCGGCGCCGCGCGCGCTGCGCAGGCGCTCGTGACGCTCCGCGCTGCGCTCGCGGCGGTCGTTTCGACGCTGCTCGAGTGCCTCGCTGAAGCGCTCGCCGTCGCCCTCCGGGCGGACCGCATCGGGGGTCGAGCGGGTCTCGATCGCACCGCGATCTGCCGTCATTGCGCGCAAATTCAGGGATTCCATCGCGGGACAAGGACAGCAAGGCCGGTGCCAAGTGCTGGCACCCCCTTCCAAGGCTCGCCACGAAGGCCGCGGGCGCCGGGGTCGGAAAATTCGTCCGAGCGCAGTCCCAGAGTGCTGGAAAGGACTGCCGACAGGCCGGGGTCGGGACGCAGAAAGAGGCGGTCTGCGCGCGGGGGGAACCACCCGACCACGCGCTGCATCGGTTAGCTTGGCTCCTTGTCTCGGAGCGCGTCGGAAGCGCGCCGCGGCGCCGCGCGGTCACCCCTCCGGATTCCGACCGGAAGGCCGCGCGGGACGTTCGTCTCGAGATCGACCTCCATGCGCACCACGCTCCACCTCGCACTCGCCGCGCTCCTGCTCGCTCCCGCCACGCAGGCCCAGCACGCCCAGACCTCTCCGGTTGCCGTGCACCCCTCGAGCCCCACGCAAGTGTGGGTCTGCAACCGCGACAACGACTCGGTCTCCGTGATCGACGCTCAGAGCGGCGTCGCGACCCACGAGATCGACGTCGGCGTGCGCCCGCGCGCGCTGGCCTTCAGCCCCGACGGCGCGCGCCTGTTCGTCGCCAACCAGCGCGGCAACATTCCGCTGACAGCGAACTCCGCCACGGGCTTCGGCCCGGCTTCGATCCGCGGCTCGGTGAGCGTGATCGACACGGCGACCAAGAACGTGGTCACGACGCTGACGCAGGTCGGCACCGAGCCCTGCGGCCTCGCGGTGGCGCCCAACGGCCGCTACTTCGCTGTCACCGCCCTGCGCTCGGGCACGGTCAAGCTGTTCCGCACCTCGAACCTCGCGCTGGCGACCGAGCACACCTACCTGTGGGACCTGAACCACATCCCGTTCCCCAAGACGATCGCCGACGCCGACAGCGATCGCGACGGCATGGCGGACTTGGGCGAGCCGCGCGCGGTCACGATCCGCGCCGATAGCACGCGCCTGTACGTGACGCACAACCGCTCGCCGTGGGTCTCGGTCCTCGACGTGACGCTCGACGCGAACGGCGATCCGACGGGCATCGCGCTCGCCGACAAGATCAGCGTCGACGACTACCCGTTCGATCCGTTCTTCAACCCCGTTCCGCAGCAGGCGGTGAAGAGCCAAGGACAGCCGCGCTTCCTCGATGACGTCGCGCTCTCGCCCGACGGCTCGCGCGCGCTCGTGCCGCACGTGCTGCACAACATCAACCACGACGTGAACTTCACGTTCCCCGCGTGGTTCCCGGGCGAGTACGCCAACCGCGTCTACCCGGCGCTGACCGTGATCGACGCCGCCGCCGGCAGCTATGGCGCCGCGGGCGACCAGTCGCGCCGGCTGCACAACGAGCTCCTCGACCCGATCTTCCCGGCCGAGTTCGGCACCTTCGGCAAGGGCGCCGACACGAGCGTCGGCCGCGCCACCATCGGCGGACAGGGCGAGCCCGTCACCGGCGGCACTCTGCAGTTCGTCGTGCAGGGCATGGCGCCGGGCCAGAGCGCGTTCGTGTACCTCGGCACGGAGACCAGCGTGCCCCACGGCGCGCTCGGCACCCAGCACGTCAACCCGCGCCGCACGTTCCCCGTGCCGCCGAGCGGCATCGTGCGCATCCCGATTCCGCTCGTCGCCAAGCTCAAGAACACGGTGACGGTCGCGCAGGCGGTGTTCTTCACGGGCGGCCAGCCGACGCAGTTCTCCAACGGCGTGCGCTTCCGCATCGGTCGCGAGGGCACGGGCCAGAACAAGCTCGGCCACCGCGCCGGCCACCCGGGCAAGGTCGCCTTCAACGCGAGCGGCGACCGCGCGCTGATGCTGAACCGCGGCTCCGAAGACCTGTTCCTCTACGACGTCAACGGCTCGAACCTGCGCCTCGCCAACGTGTTCCCGCCGCGCGTCAACTTCGTCGAGCGCACCGCGCTCGACACGACGACCCCGATCGGCGACCTGCCGCACGGCATGGCGATCGTGCCGGACGCTTCGACCGCGAACGACGACGCGCTCGTGTACGTGATGAACGAGCTCACGCGCACGCTGTCGGTCCTGCGCGTCGACTGGGCCGCGCGCTCGATCACGGAGGAGCGCGCGCAGATCCCGACCCTGCTCAGCCCCGACCTCTTCACCCCGTCGCAGATTCTCGGCGAGGAGATCTTCGAGGACGCCTCGCGCGCCCAGACCACCGGCGCACCGGGCGAGATCGGCGGCTGGAACAACTCCTGCGCCTCGTGCCACTTCGAGGGCGGCGAGGACGGCAACGTCTGGCAGCGCAAGGAGGGCCCGCGCAGCACCATGCCGACCTACGGCGGCTCGCTCGGCTCCGGACTGCTCCTGTGGAAGGGCGTGCGCCTCAACCTCGGCGAGACGGGTCCGATGTTCGGCGGCGAGAACGGCGGCCATGGCATCTTCTCCGACGTCGAGCAGCAGGCGCTGATCGACGCCCACAACATGATGCCGGTGCCGCTCAACCCGCACCTCGATCCCGTCACGGGTCAGCTCACGCCGCTCGCCGAGCTCGGCCGCGACCTGTTCTTCGGCGAGAACAACACGGGCCTCAACCCGACCTTCCGCGACGCGGGCTGCTTCATCTGCCACCCGATGACCGACCCGTTGTCGGGCTCCCTGCGCGCCTTCACCGCGGACTTCCTCGACCCGTCGTTCACCGACGGCGAGAACCTCGGCGCGCTCGACCCGACCTGCTTCTCGCTGCAGGCGAACGTCGTGGCGCTCAACGTGCGCAACATCAACAGCGGCGTGAATATCGACTTCAACAACGACGGCGTGCCCGACCCCGACCGCAATTCGGACGGCTATGTCGACGTCGAGACGTATGCGCCGATGAACCGCGATCGCAACGAGCCGTTCCAGCGCGACGACCCCAACAGCTACCCCTGCCCGATCGACCCCAACGATCCGGCGAGCCCGCGGAAGACTTTCCAGCGCGACCAGCGCTCGTTCTCGATCCCGACCAAGCTCGGCGTCTTCTCGACTGGCCCGTACTTCCACGACCACGTGGCCTACTCGCTGCGCACGATCCTCGATCCCGAGGCTCAGGCGCTCAGCCCGATCTACGGCAGCCCGGCCTTCCCCGGCGCCCCCTTCCCCGGCATGAACAAGTTCTTCAACGAGTTCCACGACGTGCGCGGCCACGAGCAGTTCCACGCCGGCGCCTCCAAGGTGCAGGCCAACCTCTCGAGCACCAACGTCGACGCCGACATCGCGGCCCTGCTCGCCTTCATCGAGAGCCTCTGACCTCGCGGCGCCACGCGCGCCCCCAGACCGTCGAAGCGGGGCTGTCCGCCGGTTTCCGAGATGGAACCGCGGGCAGCCCCGCTGGCGTTCTCCCGGTCGGCGCAGGCTTGCCGGTAGCGCGACTTGAACTTCCAGCGCGTGCGCAGCAGTCTGGCCGCGCCTGCATCGCCATGGCTGACGCCACCTTCCTCGAGCGTGTCCGGACTGCGCTGTCCGCCCACTACGACGTCCTGCAGGAGCAGGGACGCGGCGGCATGGCCACGGTCTTCCGCGCCCGCGATCGCAAGCACGACCGCCTCGTCGCGATCAAGTTGCTGCACCCGGAGCTCGCCGAGGCCGTCGGCGCCGAGCGCTTCCTGCACGAGGTGCGGGTCACGGCGCGCCTGAACCATCCGCACATCCTCCCGTTGCTCGACTCGGGCTCCGCGGACGGGCTCCTGTACTACGTGATGCCCTTCGTCGAGGGCGAATCGCTGCGGCATCGGCTCGAGCGCGAGGGGCGACTTCCAGCCGCGGAAGGGCTGCGACTGGTGCGCGAAGTGGCGGACGCCCTCGCGGCCGCACACGCTGCAGGCATCGTGCACCGCGACATCAAGCCGGAGAACATCCTGCTGCAGGGCGGCCATGCGCTCGTGGCCGACTTCGGCATCGCGCGCAGCCAGCAGGCTGCGAGCAGCGTCGGGCTGACCACCACCGGCGTGGCGATCGGCACGCCCGCCTACATGAGTCCCGAGCAGGCGCTCGGCAGGGGCGGCGACGATCCGCGCACCGATCTCTACGCGCTCGGCTGCACGGCCTTCGAAGTGCTCACCGGAGAGCGCCCCTTCGCAGCCTCGAACGCGATGGAGAGCCTCAGCCGCAAGCTCACCGAAGCGCCGCCCGCGATGTCGCCCTGCCCGCCGGGCGTCGGGCCCGAGGTGGTCGCGGCCGTCCGCAAGGCGATGGCCCGCGAGGCAGCCGAGCGCTTCGAGAGCGTGCAGGCCTTTGCCGCGGCGCTCGGCGGCGATCCATCTCCGACCGCTGCCCGCAAGGCTTCGCGACGCGGCATGCACATCGCTTTGGCGGGCGCTGTCGCGGCCGCGCTGATGGCCGCAGGCTGGATGGCCCTGCGCCCGCGCAGCGACGCGGAGGCCGAGGTTGTCGCCACCGCCAGTCGCCCGCTGGTCTCGACCATGGCCGTGCTGCCCTTCGAGAACCTCTCGCGCGAGGCCGACGTGAACTACATCGTCGAGGGACTGGCGGACGAGCTCGCACGAGCCTCTCGCAGGTCCCCGGGCTGCGTGTCGCGTCGCGCACGGCCACCGGTGCGCTCAGGAACCGCGGACTCGAGCTCGAGGAAATCGCGGCCAAGCTCGACGTCGAGACCGTGCTCGAGGGCAGCATCCGCGTCAGCGCGGACCATGTGCGTGTCTCGGCCCGGCTGGTGAAGGTCTCCAACGGCTACTCCATCTGGTCGCGCTCCTACGACCGCTCCTCCACGGAAGTGCTGCGGATTCAGGAGGACATCGCCGGCGCCATCGCCGAGGCGCTCCGCGGTGGCGAAGGCGGGGGCGCGAGCGCCGAGTCCCTGTCGAGCGGCACGTCGGACCCCGAGGCGTACCAGCTCTACCTGCAGGCGCGCGCGCTGCGGCAGCGGCAGACGGAGGAGCAGCTCGTGATGGCCGTGCAGCGCTACAAAGACGCCATCGCGCGCGATGCGGAATTTGCCCGCGCTTGGGCCGGTCTCGCCGAGGCCAGCGCGATTCAGGGCTGGTACGACTTCCGCCCGCCGCGCGAGGCATTTCCAGAAGCCATGTCCGCCGCCGACACGGCGTTGCGGCTCGAGCCGCGCAATGCCTCCGCGCAGGCCACGGTGGCCTACGCCGCGCTCTACTACGAGTGGAACTTGCCCAAGGCCGAGCAGGCGTTCCTGCGTGCCCTCGAGTTCGGACCCAACACCGCCATCGGCCACCAGTGGTACGCCAACTACCTGTCGGTCGCCCAGCGCTGGGATGAGGCCGAGCGCGAATTCGAGACCGCGCTGCGCCTCGATCCCTCCGCGTCGGTGCGGCACGCCACGGCCATCTGGGTGCAGTACCTCCGCGGGGACGACACGCGCGCCATCGCCACGTTCGAGCGGGTCGCTCAGTTCGACTCCACCTACGCCTTGACCTACCAGTGGGGCGCCAAGCCCCTGCTGGCGACCGGACGCATCCCCGAGGCGATCACGGCGCTCGAGTGGGCGGTGACACTCTCCAAGCGCGGCGCGCTGTTCGTGGCGGACCTTGCGGCTGCGAAGGCACTGGCCGGAGATTCCGCCGCCGCTCGGCAGCTGCTCGACGAGGTCCTCGCCGGCGCTCAGGTCCCCGCCTACGAGGTGGCCAAGGTGCACCTCGCGCTCCAAGACAAGGCCGACGCGATCCGCTGGCTGCAGCTCGCCTTCGAGGCGCGTGCCCACTCCATGGTCTTCTTGCGCATCGATCGCCAGCTCGCGCCCCTGCACGGCGAGCCGGAGTACGAGGCACTCGCCCGACGCGTCGGGATCTAGCTCGCGCCCCGCCCGGCTCGACCAAGCTCGAGCGATCGGTGCGTCCTCACTGGAACGCGTCTCGAGTGCCCCGCGCACACGAGCCGCATGACGCGCGACCCGTTTCTTCAGGCTGCCATCGACGAGGCCCGGCTGGGTCTGAACGAGGGCGGCATCCCGATCGGCTCGGTGCTCGTGCACAAGGGGCCCATCCTCGGGCGCGGCCAATACCTGCGCGTGCAGCTCGGGGATCCACTGCTGCACGGCGAGAAGAGCACCTTCAAGCACGCCGGTCGACAGCCGGCGCACGTGCATCGCGAGTGCGTGCTCTACACGACGCTGTCGCCCTGCCCGATGTGCAGCGGCACCGCGCTGCTCTACAAGTTCCGCGCATCGTCATCGCCGAGGACGTCCATGGTCCTCCTGGTCCCGCCCGTGGGCGGGGGTTGGGAGGCGATGGCCGCGGTCCTGAAGGCTACGCCAACTCGGAAACAATTGCGTTGAGCGCCACACTCTCCGTCGCGTCACTCCTGCGCTCGCTGCCGCGCACGCGCCTGGCGTTCCCAGCTGACCGTGCGTCTCTGGCCCCGCTTCAGCGGTCGGTCGGGGCGGGGGCCTCGGCGACGTTGCGGGGCTTGAGAGGCAACGGCCGCAGTCTCGAAGGCTAGGCCTACTCAGAAACAAATGCGTGGGGCGCCATAGCCTGCCGCGGCGTCGGGGCGGCGGCAGTGGCGCAACGCTCAGGCGCGTTTCGGCCGCGCGCGAGCGGGCTTTGTGCGCGACGACTTCGGCTTCGCTGGCTTCGAAGCTGGCGTGGCCGCGCTGCGAGGGTCGCCGTGGCGTTCGTTGAAATCGCGCGCGGCGCGGGCGAGTGTGCGGGCGCTCGCTGCGGAGATCGAATCGCCGGCGCGCAGCTCGAGCGTCGCCATGTCGTACTTGCCGCCGGGCTTGAGGCGCGGCTCGAGCTCTAGAAACTGCTGGCCGCGCCAGAAGCCGAACAGCACGCGCTCCGCCTCGGCGCGGATCAGCAGCGCGGGACCCCTGTGGAAGTACACGAGGTGCCCCCACTTGAGTTGCTCCTCGAACGCCCCCGCCGCGCGCACGGACTTGCGCAGCCCGCGCACGAGCTCGAGCCGCCAGCCGTCGAGCGACGCGACGTACGCATCGGGCGTATTCACTCCGGGTGTCTTCATGTGCGCCGGTCCCGTGGTGCGACGGCGTCCGCGCCGCGGCTAGCGCTCGCGGACCTCGGCGCGGCCGTCGGGGTGGCCGATCACGAGCACGTGGGCGAGGCCGATGAACAGACCGCTCTCGACCACGCCGGGGATGGCGTCGATCGCGCGCTCGAGGGCGGCGGGGTCGGCGATGCCATCGGGGAAGCGGCAGTCGAGGATCTCGTTGTGGTTGTCGGTCCGATAGCGGCCGCCGTCCTTGGCGCTGCGCAGGCGCGGCTCGCAGCCGAGCCGTGCGAGGGCGCGCTCGACCACGGGACGCGCGAAGGGCGCGACCTCGACAGGCAACGCGAAGGTGCTGCCGAGGCGCGGCACGACCTTCTCGGGCCCGACCACGATCACCTCGCGGCGCGAGATGGCGGCCACGACCTTCTCGCGCAGGAGCGCGCCGCCGCCGCCCTTCACCATGGCGAACTGCGGATCGATCTCGTCGGCCCCGTCGATGGTGAGGTCGATCGACGTCACCTCGTCCAAGGTGGCGAGCGGGATGCCGAGCTCGCGGGCCTTGCGTTCGGTGTCGAGCGAGGTCGGAACGCCGCGCACCCGCAGGCCCTCGGCGCGGATGCGCTCGCCGAGCGCCAGCAGGGTGAAGTGCACCGTCGAGCCCGTGCCGAGGCCCAAGGTCATGCCGTTCTGGACGAAATCGGCGGCCCGGCGGCCGGCGATTTCCTTCGGGGAGGGGGTCATGGGGCGTCTCGAGAGCCTGCGGACGGGGCTGGAGGGGGGGCAGCGCGTACCGCCGAAGATCGTAGGCGCGTCTGCGCACCGGGACCACTTCCCTCGGAGGCTGGGCTGGGGATAGACTTTTGGTATTGAGATTCAGTCTCAACAAGCCGAAAGGCCTCTCGCCGTGACCTCGCTCGACCTGCTCTCCCCTGGCGCCCGCGCCCGCCTCGTCTCGATCGGCGGCGAGCGCGCCTTCCGCTGCCGCCTGATGGAGCTCGGGCTACTGCCCGGCACGGCGGTGCGCCTCGTGCGCAAGGCGGACCTCGGCGGCGTGCTCGAGCTCGAGGTGCGCGGCTGCCGCCTGACCGTGCGCCACGGCGAGGCGCGCTCCCTCGCGGTCGTCCCGCTCGAAGGCTGACGGAGCGGCGCCCGAGCCCGTGAGCACCCTGCCCCCCACCCCGGCGGGCCGCGTGGCGCGCATCGCGCTCGCGGGCAACCCCAACACGGGCAAGACCACGCTCTTCAACCGCCTGACGGGCCTGTCGGCCAAGGTCGGCAACTATCCGGGCGTCACGGTCGAGAGCGAGAGCGGCACCCTGCGGCTCGCCGCGGCGGGCGAGGTCGAGCTCGCGGACGTGCCCGGCACCTACTCGCTCACGGCGCGCAGCGCGGAAGAACAGCTCGCCATCGCCGCCATCTGCGGCTTGCCGCCGCTCGAGCCGCCCGACCTCGTGCTGCTCGTGGTCGATGCCACGCAGCTCACGCGCAACCTGTACCTCGCGCTGCAGGTGATCGAGACCGGAACGCCGGTCGTCGTCGCGCTCAACATGTGGGACATGCTCGCGGGCATCGGTCTCGAGATCGACGCCGCGGCCCTCGCGCGCGAGCTCGGCGTGCCGGTCGTGCCGATCTCGGCCCAGCACGGGCAGGGGATCGACGAGCTGCGCCTCGCGCTCGATCGCGCGCTCGCCGAGCCCGCGAGCGCGCGGCCCGGCCCGCGCTGGGTGCCCGAATCGCCGCTCCTGCGCGCCGACATCGAGAGCGCCGCGGCGGCGCTGCCGCAGCACTGGCGAGTCGAGGATCCGCGCCGCCGCGAGGCGCTCGCGCTGTGGGCGCTGCTCTCGCTCGACGAGAAGGACGAGCTCGCGGGCGCGCCGAGGGAGCTGCGCGACGTCGTGCTCGCGCGCCGCCGCGCGGCCGCCGACGCGGGCCGCGAGCTCGACGCCGAGATCATCCGCGGGCGCTACGAGTGGATCGACGCTCGCGCGCCGCGCTTCCTGCGCCAGCGCGCGCAGGTCGCGACGAGCCGCACGGACAAGGTCGACCGCGTGCTGCTGCATCCCGTGTTCGGATTCGCGGCCTTCCTGCTGGCGATGGGGCTCGTGTTCCAGTCGCTCTTCAGCTGGGCCGATCCGGCGATCGGCGCGATCGAGAGCGCGGTCGGTTGGTTCAAGGAGCTCGTCGTCGCGCGCCTGCCGGAGGGTCTCGTCGCGGACTTCGTCGGCGACGCGCTGATCGAGGGCGTCGGCAGCGTGGTCGTGTTCCTGCCGCAGATCGTGCTCCTGTTCCTCTTCATCGGGCTGATGGAGGACTCGGGCTACATGGCGCGCGTGGCGTTCCTGATGGACCGTCTGATGAAGGCCATCGGCCTGCACGGGCGCGCGTTCGTGCCGATGATGTCGGGCTTCGCATGCGCGGTGCCCGCGATCCTCGCCACGCGCACGATGGAGCGCCAGCGCGACCGCATGTTGACGATGCTCGTCGTGCCGCTGATGACGTGCTCGGCGCGCCTGCCCGTCTACTCGCTCCTGATCGCGGCGCTCTTCCCGCCGAGCGAGCTGTTCGGCTTCGTGCCGGTGCAAGGCTTGCTGATGGTCGGCATGTACTTGTTCAGCACGCTGGTCGCGCTCGCCGTCGCAGCCGTGCTCGGGCGCACGCTGTTCAAGGGTCCGAGCGTGCCGCTGCTGCTCGAGATGCCGCCGTACCGCATGCCCGACCTGCGCAGCGTCGCCGCGATGGTGTGGCGCAAGAGCCGCGTGTTCCTGAGCGAGGCCGGCACGGTGATTCTCGCCTGCACGGTCGTGATGTGGGGCCTGCTGTCGTTTCCGCGCCACGCAGAGAGCGAAGCGCGCTTCGACGCGCGAGCGAGCGAGCTTGCGCAGTCGGGAGCGAACGACGAGGCGCTGGCCGAGCTCGACCACGAGCGCGCGGCCGCGGCGCTGCAGCACAGCCTCGGCGGACGCATCGGCCGTGCAATCGAGCCCGCCATCGAGCCGCTCGGCTTCGACTGGAAGATCGGCATCGGCCTGCTCGGCGCCTTCGCGGCGCGCGAAGTGTTCGTGAGCACCATGGGCGTCGTGTACGGCATGGGCGGCGAAGTCGACGACGAGACGACCGGCCTGCGCCAGCGCATCCAGCAGGAGGCGCGCGCCGACGGCGCTCCGGTCTACACGCCGCTCGTCGGCCTCGCGCTGATGGTGTTCTTCGCGCTCGCCTGCCAGTGCATGAGCACGATCGCGGTCGTCAAGCGCGAGACGCGCAGCTGGCGCTGGCCCGTGTTCTTGTTCGCCTACACCGGCGCGTTGGCGTGGCTGTGCGCGTTCGCGGTGTACCAAGGCGGCCTCGCGCTCGGGCTCGGCTGAGTTCCTCGAGCGCACGTGTTGCGTTCGCGCGCGAGCTGGCGTCGAATCGCGCGTACATGACTCCGGCACTCGCCCGCAACGCGCATCCGAATTCGCTGTGGCTCGCGTCGATCCCGTCGCCGCTCGGCGTGCTGGAAGCGGCGGCGTGCGAAGCGGGCGTGTGCGAGCTCTCGTTTCCGCGTGAGCGCGAGCGCGACGCCGAGCTCGCGGCCTTGTGCGAGCTCCTCGGCGCGCAGCGTGCGCGCGGATCGCACCGCCATCTCGAGCAGCTCGCCGATGAGCTCGGGCGCTACTTCGCTGGACGACTCCAGCGCTTCCGCGTTCCGCTGCACGCTCCGGGCACGGTCTTCGAGCGCCGCGCGTGGGACGCGCTGCTACAAATCCCCTACGGCGCGACGTGGAGCTACGGTCAGCAGGCCGCCGCCATGGGCCAGCCCAGCGCGTCGCGTGCGGTCGGCGCGGCCAACGGTCGCAACCGCATCGCGATCGTGATTCCGTGCCATCGCGTGATCGGCGCGAGCGGCCAGCTCGTCGGCTACGCCGCGGGCGTCGAGCGCAAGCGCTTCCTGCTCGAGCTCGAGCGCGCGCACGCGCGCTAGCGTCAGGCGATCTCGAGGATCGCGCGGGCCTTCGCGAGCTCCGCACGCAGGAGATGCTCGAGCGTGTCGAGTGCGTCGTGCGGCAGCTCGAGCCACGTGTAGGCGCTCTCTTGCACGTCGAAGGCAACGCTCTCGCCCGGGCGATCGCCGACGTGGAAGCGATGCGTCGCCGCTTCGGCGAGATGTCCGACGCTCGCGAGCGCGAGGTCGCCGTTGCTGCGGCGCGGATCGTGGTGCGTGCGAATCGCCTCGACGAGCTCGGCCGGGAAGTTCCACTTGCGCGCGAGGCGCGCGCCGACCTCCGCGTGCGAGAGCCCGTAGGCCGCGCGCTCCGCCTCGACCGGATCCGCTCCCGAGTCGATCGCAGCGGCAATTTGCTCGCGGTGCTCGGGGACGAAGCGCAGCAGCACGATCTGTCCGATGTTCTCGAGCAGTCCGAGCGTGTACGCGCGGTGGCGTTCGACACGACCGCTGCGCTCCGCGATGGTCGCCGCTGCGACGGCGGTCGAGATCGAACGCTCCCACAGCGCGAGCGCCGCCTCGGGATCCGCGTAGCCGTAGTCGCGCAGATAGCGTCCCGCGCACGACGTGAGCGCGAGACTCGAGAGCGTCTGGACGCCGAGGCGGTTGCCGGCTTCCTCGAGCGACGCGATCTCGCGCTGGAAGCCGTACAGCGAGCTGTTGCAGAGCTTGAGCACCTTGGCCGTCGTGCCGGGATCGCTCTGGATCACCGCGATCAGGTCGCGCGGCACCACATCGGGCTCCGCGGCCAGCTGCATCACGCGCGTCGCGACCTGCGGCAGCGGCTCGATGCTCTTGATGTCCTCGAGAAGTTCGTTCAGCGCGGTCGACATGGCGATGTTTCCTTGGGGCAGCACGGCTCCACGTTCGTTTCGACGCATGCGCACGGCGGCGTTGAGACATTTCTTCTGGGCTCTTGTGCGCAGGACGCTGCGCTGGAGCACGAAAAACCCCGCGCGCGGCCGTGTGAAGGCCACTGCGCGGGGTCGGAAGCGTGAGCGCCGCGAGGCTAGTTCAGCGCCTTCTTGAGGAACTCGGCGAACTTCGTGCCGTCGCCGACCGGCGGAGCATCGGGGCCGGGGAAGCGCGCCTTGATCTTGCGCGTGGCCGGATCGATCGCGAGGTAGTACGGCGTCGCGCGCGCGCCGGCGAGCTCGTCCTGCAGCTTCGTCGTGCGCTCGATCACCTCCGGATGCTTGAAGTCGTCGATGTGCAAGCGCGCCTCGACGAACTTCTCGCGCAGAATCCCGCCGACCGCGGGGCGATGGAAGACGTCCACTTCCATCGCGCGACAGCTCACTCACAAGTAGCCGGTGAAGTTCACCAGCACGAGCTTCTTCTGCTGCTGCGCGAGCACCAGCGCGGCCTCGTAGTCGTCCTTGACGATCTCGTGCTCCTTCTTCGCGGCCGAGGCGAGCTCGCCGCCGCCCGTCTCGAAGCCCGCGACGCGCGGCACCGAGTACGGCGGCGCGATCTGCGTGAAGATCGGATCGAGGCGATTGCCCAGCGCTCCGAAGCCGCAGTAGACCGAGAGGCACAGGAACAGCATGCCGGTGAGCAGTCGCCCGCCGCCGATCTCGCCCGTCTCGCCGTGGTAGCGGATCAGGCCGAGCAGGTAGAGCGCGGTGATCAGGAACACCGCGAACCACAGCGCGAGGAACAGCTCGCGCGGCAGCATCTGCCAGTCGTACGCCAAGTCGGCGTTCGAGAAGAACTTCAGCGCCGCCGCGAACTCGACGAAGCCGAGCGTCACTTTCAGCGTGTTCATCCACTCGCCGGCGCGCGGGATCGAGCTGAGCTTCCCGGGCACGAGCGAGAGCGCGACGAACGGCAGCGCCATGGTCAGGCCGAACGTGCCCATGCCGAGCACGATGCGCTCCCAGTTGCCGCTCGAGGCGCCGACAGAGAGGAGACTTCCGACGAAGGGCGCCGTGCACGTGAACGACGTGATCACCAGCGTCGCGCCCATGAAGAACACGCCGACGTAGCCGCCGCTCGTGCGCGCCTGCCCCGCCATGTTCATCAGGAACTGCGGCGGCTCGAGGTTGAAGAGGCCGAGCAGCGACAGCGCGAACACGATGAAGAAGCCGCCGATCACGAGGTTGGTGACCGGGTGTGCGGCGAACTGGATGATCGGCGCTCCGACGAGCACGCCGATCAGAATGAACATCAGCACGATGCCGAGGCCGTAGAGCGCGCTCAGCGTGAAGCGCTTGCCCTGCTGCTGCGAGGCCTGCTTGGTGAAGAACGAGATCGTGATCGGGATCATCGGGTAGGTGCACGGCATCAGGAGCGAGAACACGCCCCAGAACACCGCCAGCCCGAGGAACTCGAGCAGTCCTGTCTCCTCCGCCGGGGCTTCGCCCGAGGCCTCGCTTGCTGCTTTGTCCTCGCCGACCGCGCCCTGCGGCGGAAAGCCCTCGAAGATCGAGTCCGCGCCCTGGCCGAGGCTCTCCACCGCGGCGGCGAACTGCACGCACACCTGCGGGTCGCAGGTCTGGCCCGTGATGTCGACGTTGGCCTTCGAGATGTCGGCGCCCGGCTCGAGCTCGCCGCGCGCGAACAGCACGATCGAGCCCTCGTGCTGCCACGCCCAGGTCGGTTCGCCGTTCGCGCCGTAGGCCTGCTCGCCCTTGTGGGGCTCGGGCCACGTGAGCTTGCCCCACGCGATGCCGTCGCCGCCGAGCTTCACCGTCGTCGGGAGCGCGAGCGCGTCTTCGGGGCCGAGCGTCTCGTGGAACAGGTGCCACGTCGGATCGATGTCGATGCGGATCGCTGCGCGCGCCTCGCCATCGACGACGCGCGTGTAGAGCTCGACTCGCGCGTGCGCGTCGGGGTCCTCGAAGGTCATGAAGGGCAGCGGCCCCTCGTCCTCCTCGCTCGCCTCGCTCTCGCTCTCCGCGGCCGCCGCCGGCTCTCCCGGCCCCTTCAGATCCGACGGAAAGTCGGCGAAGGCCGCATCGGGGCCCGCACCGCCGTTGGTGGCACTGCCCTTGAACATCAGGCACACGCCGCCGGTCTCGCAGGTCTGGCCCTCGAGCCGCACGCTCGCCGTGGCGAGGTCGGCGCCCTCCGCGAGCTCGCCGCGCACGTACACGAGCAGCGTGCCGTGGTGGATGTTGACCTCGGTCGGATTGCCGTCGCTGCCGAACTCCTGCTTCTCGATCTCCGGCGCGGGCCAGCGCGGCGTCCCCCATGCGACCTCGGCGCCCTCGAAGCTGAGCACGCTCGGCAGGCCGACCGCCGTCGGGCTCCCGAGCTCGTGGCCGTAGAGGTGCCAGCCCGGCGAGATCTTGATCCGCACCACGCCGCGCACGTCGCGGCCCTCGGCACGGGCGAAGAACTCGAGCTTGGCCTTGGGAGCCTGAGCTCCGAACTGGGCCGCGCGGGCGGGGCCGGCGAGCGGCGCGAGGAGCGCCACGAGCCACAGGCCGACGATGCGGAAGAGGTGCGTCATGAGGGGAGGGAGGTCGCGTCACGCTGTCGGCGTGGGGCCGGGCAGGGTACGAGGCCGAGCGCGCGGGGCGAGGTCGCCGCGCCCGTTTCGTGCAGCGATCTTACGGCTGAGCGCCGCTCGACGTGGGGCCCGCGCGCCGCAGGGCTATCATCCCGGCCGTCCGCCCCCGCCTCGCGCACCACCGGAGAGCCCGCATGCACGCCGCCCTTCCCCTGTTCGGTCTGGCCCTCGCCCTCTCCATCGCGCCGCTCGCGCCCCAGCCGCTCCGCCCGACCCAGCAGGCCCCCGGCCGCCCCGGCGGAGCGCCCGCGGGCCCGGTCGAGATCACCCCGCGCCGCACCGCGGCCGGAGACAAGGCGCGCGAGAACCTGCTCGGGGTGTGGGAGCTCGTCGAGGCCGACTGGAGCGCCACGCGCTTCAGCGGCGCGAACTGCCGCGGCTACCTCACGGTGCTCCCCGAGCACTGCACGCTGATCGTGCGCCTCGAGGACACGGTCAAGAACCTCCCCAACACGGTCGACGTGGGCCTGACCGCCGGCACCTACCGCTGGACCTACGACGACTCGAAGCTCTCGATGGTCTTTTCGACCCTGCTCGCGGGCACCGACATGGAGGACGCCAACGGCATCGTGCGCTACGAGCCCATCGGCGCGCGCCGGGAGTACGCGGTGGTGGTGGGCGAGCGCGACCTCGTCCTCACCCGCGGCCAAGGCGAGCGCCGCCTGTTCTTCCGCCGCCTCTCCAAGGGCATCCCCACCACCCCCAAGGCCGCACCCAAGGACGACGCCAAGACCCCGCCGGGGCCCCCCGCGGGCACGCCCGAAAAGGGCGGTCGATAAATCACGAGTCCACGTTTCCGTCCCGGGGACTGACGAGAATCGGCGCTCGCGGTTAGCGTCACGGGCCTGTTGGAGCCTCCCATACCCAGCCAGCGCCTACTCGTCGCCACCCTTCCGTTCCTCGCCGTCTCCGCCGCCGTACTCGCCGTCGGTGACCTGAACCCGCCCGCCGGCGCCGTCGCCGCCACCGGCAAGCGCCTGACCGAGATCGAGCCGCGCATCCCGCTCAGCGCGACCACGACTCCCGGCGACGCGGACTCCCTCTTCAAGATCACCCAGCGCGGCTCGTACTACCTCACCGGCAATCTGGACGGCGTTGTCGGGAAGAGCGGGATCGAGATCGCGGCTTCGAGTGTGAGCATCGATCTTGGAGGTTTCAACGTCGACGGCTCTTCTGTCGTTGGATCCACACTCGATGGCATCCGGACCTCTGTGGTCGCCCAAAACATCCGTATCGCCAACGGCAGCCTGACCAACTGGCCGGGCGACGGCATCGACTTGCAATCGAACATCGTGGTCAACGGGTCCGTCTAGCGGGTCGACGTGGCCTTCACGTCGGGCACGAGCTTTCGGCTAGGAACCAACTTCGCCTCGGACCGGTGCAACGCGAGAAGCGGAAGCGCGGGCTTCCTTGGCGGCGAGGGCTGCAGGCTCACGAGCTGCACGGCCATCGATATGGTTGGCTCCGGCTTCAGCACTGGCACTGGCACTGGCTGGACGCTGGACAGGTGCGTGGCCACCAACTGTGCCGCTGCAGGTTTCACCGGATTCTCCGCAAGCACGTTCACCGGCTGCGTGGCGAACCGTTGCATTGGCGGATTCGCGCTGACCGACCACAACACCCTCTCCGGCTGTGTGGCGTCCAAAAGCACCAACGGCGGTCACGGCATCTCCGTGACCAATGACTGCGTGATCCGTGACTGCGTTGCGAACGACAACGCCGGAAGCGGAATCGTAGCAAGCTTCAGTTCCATCCTCGGTTGCACCACCAACTTCAATGAAATCAACGGGATCACGGCAACCTACTCTTCAGTCCTCGATTGCACCACGAACCTGAACGGCCGCAACGGCATCGAAGTCACGGCTGCGTGCTTGGTACGCGGCAACACGTGCTCGGTGAATGGCCGCGCCATCGTATCCGCTGGCATTTTCGTGCTCGGTTCGGACAACCGCCTCGAGGACAACAATTGTATTGATAACAATGCGCGCGGCATCGACGTGAACGCTGCTGGAAATATCATCGTTCGCAATACCTGCGCCAGCAACGCCTACAATTGGGACATCGTGGCGGGCAACGTGTGCGGGCCGATCCTCAGTCGCACCGCGCCCGCCAGCGCCGCCATCGTCGGCGACAGCGCCCCCGACTCGACGGGCTCGACGCACCCCAACGCCAACTTCACCTACTAGGCCGCAGCGGACAACGCACCATGAAGCTCCTCTCTCTCACGGCGTGCCTCGTGCTGGCCTTCGCAGGCCTTGCGTCGGCGCAGTCGAACGTGGCGCCGGCCCAGAAGTTTGGCTGGCAGGAAAACACGGGCTGGATGAACTGGCGCGATGCCAACGGCACGGCGCAGGGCGTCGTGATCGGCACCAACTTCCTGCGCGGCTTCGCGTGGGGCGAGAACATCGGCTGGATCAACTTCGGCGACGGCACGCCGGCGAGCGGCACGAGCTACGCCAACGCGAACGGCACGGACTTCGGCGTCA
>Ga0169931_10003813_pt1 | contig 23759 bp, 5 predicted proteins | sample Kivu_15m_20L_FD_129675 | JGI IMG/M metagenome (GOLD analysis project Ga0169931, IMG submission 129675) | Freshwater microbial communities from Lake Kivu, Western Province, Rwanda to study Microbial Dark Matter (Phase II) - Kivu_15m_20L... | ecosystem: Environmental > Aquatic > Freshwater > Lake ...
AGAGGCGAAGGGCGCTCCAATCGAATTTTTGGATGCATACCAAATCAGAATGGCGGCCATTTTTCATGACATAAGTGCAATGAAATCAAGCACTTAATAAAATCCAGAAAATTCTGGCGGGGCCGGGATCAGGAAGTTTTGGGTGACCTGAATGTTCAGTTTGAGAATCACGGTGTAAAGACGCCACGTTGCTACCGTTAACTGTTGTCAGTCAGCGACAGAGACGTTGCCAAAATGGTACAAAATGGTCCGAATTTAACGAATGTGCTCGCCGGGAGCACAGCGGTGAGGTGACTGGACGAGGTGTATTGAGCGTCAGAAATGGCGAGTTTTCGGGTGGATTTGCGGTATTGGTGGAGAGTCGAGTAGGATTCGTGCACGGCAATTACCTTTTCGCCGTACACGACTGTGGCTGGCATCCATCAGATTTCCAAACAGGCATTTTCGAGCGTGCAAAGCGAACCGATTGATTTTGCAAATGCGTGGCTGGATCGGGCGGCGATTGAGCGTCTGCAGATGCAGCGGCTCCAGGAACTGTTGCAGACGATCATCCCCAGAAATCGTTTCTGGACTACGCGGCTGAAGGCGGCGGGCGTGGAAGCGGCAGTAGTCAGGAGTCTGGATGATCTGCAGCGTTTTCCATTCTGCAGTAAGCAGGATTTTGTGGCCGACCAGGATCTGCAGCCACCATATGGTTCGAACCTTACGTATCCATCGACTCGCTATCGACGTGTTCATCAGACATCGGGAACGACGGGGCGACCGCTTCGCTGGATGGATACACAGGACAGCTGGGACTGGCTGCTTTCCTGCTGGCGGCAGATTTACACGCTGGCTGGCTTGAATTCGTGGGACCGTCTGTTTTTTCCGTTCTCTTTCGGCCCATTTTTGGGATTTTGGGCGGCCTTCGAGGGTGGCCTGCGGTTCGGGAACTTCTGTGTTTCCGGGGGTGGCATGTCCACGTCACTTCGGCTGAAGGCGTTGCTCGAAAACGAGGCTACAATTGTGTGCTGCACCCCGACATACGCACTCCGGATGGCTGAAGTTGCGGCAACGGAGGGTCTGGATCTGCAGGAATCATCGGTTCGAATGCTCATTGTTGCTGGAGAGCCTGGGGGAACGATTCCCAGTACACGTCAACGAATTTCTGAACTCTGGGACGCTCGGGTAATCGATCACTGGGGCATGACCGAGGCGGGGTCACTGGCTGCTGAGAGCGAGGATCGCCCAGGAGGAATGTACCTACTTGAGACTGAGTGTCTGGCAGAGGTGCTGCGGCCTGGCAGCGGAGAATCGGCTGCACCGGGCGAACCGGGAGAGTTGGTGATTACAACGCTGGGGCGGTTAGGAAGTCCGTTATTGCGATTCCGCACGGGAGATCTGGTTTGCTGCAGTCAGGAGCCTGATCCCTTTGGTCGGCAGTTGAAGTGGCTGCAGGGCGGCATTCTGGGGCGAGTTGACGAGATGGTGATTGTGCGAGGCAACAATGTCTACCCGTCGAGTATTGAGGCGGTGGTTCGTGAAATCCCGGAGATTGCGGAATTTCAGCTGGAGTTAAGTACAGTTCGGGAGATGCGTGAGTTATGTGTGGTGATTGAGCCGTCAGCCGGGGCAGCCAGTGTGGTGTCCGCGCTGGCGGATCGCCTGCGTTCGCAGTTACGGGCTCGACTGGGTTTCGCAGTAGATGTGCGTGCAGTACTTCCGGGAGAACTACCCCGGTATGAGATGAAGAGCAGGCGTGTGGTGAGAATTGGCGAGGGGGGATCAGTTTCTGGTGAGTATCCGTGAGAGGCTCTTCCAGCTTCGATTTGTCATGAAGTCCGGCCGGTTGAACTGAACAGGTTTGAATGAGCTGCCATCCGGCGGCTCAGGGAAGCATCGAATTATCAGCGTCTGCGAAACCAGTCAGCGGTCTCGGCGAGTCCTTCTGCCACGGTGACGGCTGGTCCGAGGAGTTCGGCGAGGCGATCGGCATTGAGCAACGAGCGTTCAACGTCACCGGCACGAATGGCTCCGAAGTGAATTTCGCTGCGGCTGTTCAGCAGCGAACGGAGGTGTTCGGCCAACTGGAGGGTATTTGTTTCTCGTCCCGTACCCACATTGAGTACACGATCGGTGATTCGACCTTCCATGGCAGCGATGTTGGCATTGACAACATCGCGGATGTAGACGTAGTCACGAATGCAACCGGGGTCACCCTGCTGGCGGCGAGCGAAGACTTTGACGGGTTCGTGTGCGAGCATTCGATTGCAGAAGATGGCGACGACACCGGCTTCTCCGTGGGGATCCTGACGAGGTCCATAGACGTTGGCATAGCGGAGGACGGTGGAGTTGAGGCCATGTTCACGTCGGAAGCATTCGAGGTATTTTTCAACTGCGAATTTGCTGCATGCGTAGGGGCTGAGCGGAGCGGGTGGAGTATCTATTCCGGCGCGTGTACCATCAGGAACTTCCCCGTAGATTGCTCCGCCGGTACTGGCGAAGACCAAATGTCGCACACGATTACTGACACAGCAGTGGAGGACATTCAGTGAGCCGATGATGTTGATGGCGGCATCGCGCTGGGGTTCCCGAACGCTGACAGAAACGCTGGCCTGAGCAGCCTGGTGGCTGACCACTTCCGGCTGAAACTCTGCAAAGACCTGCATGAGAGCCGGTTCATCGCGGATATCAATCTGACGAAACAGAGCGTCGGCCGGGACATTTTCGCGTCGTCCACTGCTGAGATCATCGACGACGGCAACCTGCCAGCCTTTTTTGAGGCTGTGTTCGGCCAGATGGCTGCCAATAAAACCCGCACCGCCGGTAATCAGAAGTTTCATCGCCATCGACCTGTCAGACAGAATCTCGTTCGAGCCCCCGGGATCATCGCTCCCTCGGGTTGCAGGCTACCCTGTCTGCGAGAGTGTGACAGCAAAAAAGTAGCGTGTTTCGTGGAAGTTCCCGGCCTCGCCCTCCGTACATTCCGGCTGAACGAAAAATTCGGATTGCCGGAACAGGTGCTTCCGCGAGGCCCGTGCAGAGAGTGGGTGATCTGAACCGCGGCCGGGAGGCTAACAGCAATCCCTGATCACTCAACGGAAGTCGCCAGGGGACAAGCCCGAGTTCGGTTGGGGACGGTTGCAAAAGCTGTTGTGACTGCGGGAGATGGGGCGTAGAACGATGATTCTGCTGTCATGTGAGCGACATGGCAGCTGCTGCATTGCTGCATTCTGCGCCCAGGCATTCACCGGGCTTTTTCAGTACCCACAGGAGTCCTTCAAGATGACGATCAGGAACTGGCTGCGATCACTCAAAGGTCTGTCTCGCCGGGCGCAACTCAGAAAACGACCGCTGCGGTTGAAGAGTCGCGGGAGCTCTGGAGCAATTCCGGCGGAAGCACTGGAGGACCGGGCGCTGCTGGCTGCCTGTTTGTTTGTGGACTGGGGTGATAATTTTCGAGGGGGTACACTGAGCACGACACTTGGCGGACTGCGGGACGTGGCGGACGATCCCATCGACAACACCCGAGACGTGCTTGGGCCCCAGCTTGAAAGTACGGTGGGCTACAATCCGGCGACGGGTCTGGATATTGTGCGTCAGACATTCAGCCCGGCCGATCGAGCAGCGATGATGGCGACTGTGATTCGCGCCTACCAGCCACTTGATATTCAGGTGGTTAACCTGACAGCCACACCGCAATGGACCAGCGACGGCCGCTTTGTCGCGGCAGCGTCGAGCATGGCCGACGTCGTCAATACTCTGCGACTCGGGCCGGCCGGCTCGAGGGATGCCTACGTATTTGTGGCTCGGTTCGTTGCGGATCCAGGAGGCCCCAATCAGAAGATTTATGGTCCCTCCGGTGGCGGAACTTCGCCAGTCAACGGGCTGGACACCTCGGATCTGAATCTCGCGGCGAATGTGCACGACGACGTGACCGTGGTCTTCACCGACACGTCCTTTGGCTATAATTTCAACACAATGAACAATATCGCGCATGAAGCAGGCCACAACTTTGGACTGCAGCACTCCCTGACGAATCCATCTGGAAACCCTGCCACAGATCTACTGCATCTTTCTGAAGTCACGTCGTATCTGAACACGAACGACACAACCTCTTCGATTGCCTTTTCCCGCTACCCTATGATCCGTGGTGATGGAAACTCCCCTGCCCCCGGTGTCCTTTTGAACTACAACGATCTTGAAGCCCGAGCGGGTGCCTTAACCCCATGGGATCAGCTGGCAAACGACCTGAATGTGGAGCCAAACACGAATTATACATTTGTTTCCGGGACCGGCGCGCACGACCTCATTGAAATCACTCGTTCCGGGGCCTTCGCTACAGTCAATGTGACCGCATACGCAGATGCCGCTCGCACGACGCCGATTCCCGTGCCATTTTCAGGTGGCTCGACTTACAGCTACAGCATTCCCCTGACGCAGCCAATCCTTGTCTTTGCGGGTGCCTCCAGTGACCTGATCCGCATCAACGGAAACCTCGGGGTTCAGGTCGATGTGGATGGGATGCTTGGCACAGATGAGATTGTGATTGATACGGCGGGAGCCCTGGCAGCCACATGGACTCCGAATACCTCTGCTCCGGCTGGCATCGATCAGACAAATTACTTCGGAGGAGCTCCGATACCAAATTATGGTGGGACGCTGTCGTGGGACAGTACCATCGTCTCGCTGCAGAACTTTGAGCCGATCAGTGGTATTCGAGTTTTGAATACCTCGCAGATTATCGTCAACGGTTCAATCGCCGACGATCAATTTACAGTGAACTATGCGGGTCCGACCGTTGAAGTCACTGCGATGATTGCCGGTACGCCAGCGATTCCGATCTCGGCCCTGAATCCGACACCGATTCTGATTAATGGATCCGCAGGCTTTGACACGCTGACGTGGAATGGAACCGGCACCAAGCTGATCACAGGTCCTGGCGCAGGTACAATTGTCTCGGGGCCACTATCGCCAATCTCCTTCACATCCACAGAACTGGTTCAACCTGGCTCCGGTGGTTCCCTCGGCGACATGCTGAATCTCGCGGTCCCTTCATTGATTGCTCTTGGCAGCCAGGATAATCAGCCGAACCAAATCATCATTCAGCGCGATGCCAGTGGCACATATCTGGACCTGCTGATCGACTTCGACACATCTGCCGGACCAGGCCCGGCGCTCATTTCCCGCCAGCTTTACAGTGGAGTCTCATGTATCAACATTATTGGTGGAACAGACTCTGATCTGCTCACGATTAATCATGCAAATGGTCTGGTGCAGAAGAGTTTCGTCTTCGGTGGCAACGCACCATCGAACAGTGGAGAGCCAGGCGGCGATGCTCTTTCAGTCATTGGCACTCCTGCCGGGGGACTTGGGCCGCTCGCTCGTGAGACCTACCGCGTGGGTCCCACGGAAGACGCCGGCACGTGGATACTGGACCCGGACGGCAGCATGGGTCCCGGAGCAACTGGCATTACCAGTGGCGACGAAATGATTGTGAGTTTCCTGGGTCTTGAGCCTGCCGATACGGATGTGGTCGTCCCGGTATTTGATGTCGTCTGGAACAACAGCACGACTGATAACATTCGAATTGAGAACGGCGGACTGCTTCCCGGAGGTGTTTCTCTTCGCGTTGTGGACGTCGCCGGGACCTTCGAAACCTTTCGCTTCGCAAACAAGAACACAGTGCGACTGCATCTCAACGGCGGTGCAGACATTGCCGCGCTGAATTACACGATTCCAGCCGCCGGACTTGTGAATCTGGACATCTATGGACATGGCGATCCAGCTATTCCTTCGCTCGTGCCGGAGGACAACGCCGCAGATCGGTTCGCCGCGATTGCAAACTCCCCTGGCGTCAGCACCACTCTGTACGGCCAGGGCGGAAGTGACCGTCTGAACAACTTCCTCGCCATCGCTCCGCCTGGTTCATCCAGCCTTGCTCAGATTAATGGTCCGATCACTTTTGCAGGTGGCGAGACGGCTGCCGACAATGACGAAGTTATGCTGACGAATGCAGCAAGGCCAGTCGCACCTGTCGTTACACTGAACTCTTTCACACTGAGCGGGGCTGCACCAGCGTTGATTTCCTGGTCCGAGACCGAGACGTTTGCTTACGGAGGTACGCAGGCGTCCGATACCATCGACGTCCTGTCAACAGCCATCGAGACGCGGTATGCGGTCTATACGAATGGCGGTGCGGACGATGTTGTGACCATTGGAAACACGCGGGCTGCCTTTGATGCGGCGATTTACAGCGGCACGCTGACGGCCATTCTCGGTTCTATTCTTGTCGCGCACGATCATGCTCCGAATGCAGGACCGGATGCACAGGATACGCTGAACATCGACGCGTCCGGCGACCCGGCGCTTGCGGCGACCGGCATTATCGGGGCGATTGGGCTGTCTGGATTTCCACTGGACGGCTTTGTTGACTCGGCACTCACAACCCGCATCTCAGGCTTCGCTCCTGCCAACATCGACTATCAGCACGGAAGCAATCTGCTGGGTGACTTCAATGACAGGCTGGAAGTGCTGTCTGTTCGCGCTTCCCGTGGAGCGGACTCGATTCGTGTTCTGGACACGACCGCATCTGTCTCCACCCGAATTGACGCTCGCGAGGGCCACGACGCCATTGTGATCAGTGGCGACAATCTCAGCGCGAGCAATCTGTTTCAGGGATCTGACGGTAACGATGACTTCAACCTTGTTATCAGTACACACATCGGCAATACCGGGTTTGTGAGCCCCACGACATCCGTGCAAATCGAAGGCAATGGAAACCCACTCGCCGATTCAGCCAATCGCGATCGTCTCAGGATTGCCGACGGCAATTCCGGATTCGCTCGCGGGCTGAACTATGACTTCCTCGATACCTCCGGCGATCTCGATATTCTTGCATCTGCGCTCGGCGCAGGCCTGTTTGAGCCGGAAGATGGCGGACTGCTGCCGCTGAACGTTCGCAGCATGGAAACGCTGCGATTTGATTCGACCGGTAACGCCGACGACCAGGTGACGATTACCGGTCGCAGTCCGGATGACGATCTGACAGTGGCGTTCACTCCAAACCTTGCCGGGCAACTGTCAGCGGCAAGCTCCGCGTTTGTCTTTCTGAATGGCAATTCATACACGGCATTTCCAGGCCCGATTTTGCCTCCAGACAGTCTGGCCGGAAATTTGCCAGGAAGAGCTGGCGGGGGGAACGGTGTTGATTTGCTGATCAACGGCATTTCGCCGGTGACCGGTCTTCTGCTCGATGGCAGTGGCTCAACGGTCACAGGCAACCGCGCGGTGATCCAGGGGCTCAGCGAGAACAACCTGATCGATGCGGTTGCTCAGACCGCCGGGCTGGATATTTTCAATCTTGGGCTTCCGGCCGGTGTGTTAACGGTCGGTGCCGGGACCGGCAATGCATTTGATGCTCTGGCGTTCAACGGCGCTGCAGCGACTGACATCGACATGGGCAGCTTCACGTCGGCGGCCAACCAGATCACCGGCCGCAACATCGCCTCAGGACCGCTCGTTCCCGTCAGTCTGAATGCCGCATCCTTCGCTAACGGCACCGCTCCGGTGATTCGGCCGGGGATGATCCTGAACGGGGGCGATGAAGGCAGCAGCCGCACAAGCGGAATCGCGGATAATCTGTTTGTAACACTGCACACCGTTTTCTCCATAGCTGTGAACGGGAATCTTCCGGCTCTCGGAGTTCCTGCAGCTGACGGATTCCCTGCTGGTGATCAACTCAGCATGCGCACTCCCGAGAGCTTCAGTATCTGGTCTGACAAGGCCAGCCCGCCGCATGTGACAATCGCCAATGGAAACTCACAGTACACCGCGATCCTCAGCTCCATCGAACGCACTCGCCTGTATCCCGGGAACGGCACTATCAATCTGATTGGAGACGGGAATAATCCTGGGGTTGACCAAACCGACATGTTCCGCGTGCTGGGCGTCGATATCGATGCCGGGGGCTCGGCGGATGGCGGCGTGCAGGAGATGGCACTTTCACTGAATTCCAGTGCTCCGATTCTTGTCGATGGTGTCAACCGTCTGAATGTCTTTGGATTTGATCTGTCCGGGCAGAACCTGAATAACCCGAATCCGAACGCTGTTGACATCCCGGTGGGACTGCCAGGGGCAAACATCGACACACTGGAACTGACTCCGTTCGCAGACAACGCAGGGGGTCCGACTGGTACCGCTCCGCGAGGCTGGGGTGTGCAGACGATCTTCAACGAAGGCAGCCCGGCATCCAGCGACGGCAACCCGGCTGATCTGCTGATCGTGCATACGGCTATCGGTGTGAGTACCGGTCTGAATGTGTTTGGTGGCGGAGTGACATCGGACGACATCCTGCTGCAGCCTTCCGGCCCCGATAACGGCGAGGTTCGAATTCGCAGTGGCGTGGACGGCAGCACAACGGCAGTCGTGGCATGGATTGGCAACACGGACATTATCGTCGTCGATGATGACGGTGCCGTCACCGACACGGACCGGTTATTCATCAACGGCACAGACCCGGGCACCCCGCAGGTCTCGGGGAATGACACATTTCAGGTGAACTTCTCCGCCGCCGGAACAGTTTCCGATCCGATGGTGACTGTCCGTGACGCAGACTCCGGTCGCCTGCTCTATCGGCTGCGCGGTTTTCAGGCGCCGATGGGATCCCCGGGACCATTCCAGTCGATCACCTTTGAAATGCTTGGTGGCGATGACTCGATGACGATCGTGAACGCTGCCATTCCAACTCCCGGCAACACCACGGGACCACACATAAACGTTCTCGGCGGCGCAGATGATGATTCCGTCACGGTACAGTGGCCATCGGCTTCCGGAATTCTTCCCGGACATCTGACATGGGATGGCGGGGTCGGCATGGATTCGCTGAGCTTCAACGCTCCAGCGGATTCACCAGTTCCGGTGCGGTCGGTTGTCTACTCACCCGGTCCGATCCCGGGCAGTGGCAGAACGACTCATACGCTGGGGAATGGATTGGGAATTGTGGACTTTGTCGGGCTTGAGCCTGTATTCGATTTCACGAACGCCGCCTCCGTTACGGTGAATGCTGGCAACGCATCCAACAGCGTGAACTACTATACGGACTACGGAGTTGGCACATTCGGTCCGATCATCAGTGGTGGCAGCTATCTCACAGACGGCCTCTACCTGAACGTGCCGCTGACAGGCGGCACCGGCAGCGGAGCGCGGGCTGATATCACAATCGGGGGTGGAGCCGTCGTGAATGTGGCACTCACAATGGATGGTGCCGGTTATACACTCGGCGACGTGCTGACTGCCCCGACTGCCAGCCTTGGAGGAGGTCTCGGTGGATTCACAATATCTGTCGCCTCCTTCAGTGGCACAGTGGCCGTGGACAATCAGGAGGTTCTGGTCTTCGCCAATAAGGCTTCGCTGATCCTGAACGGCGAAGGTGGCAGCGACCGCTTCAGTCTCAACAATCCCATCGCGCCGGTCGGCCTTACCGGCATCACGGTCAATGGTGGCGATCCCACGGGCAGCGACAGTCTGCTGATCAATGGTCGATCAGGCATTTTTGACAACATGATTGTCAATCCCACAGGTACAGGAAGCGGCAGCGTCAATGCCTTCACGGCGGGCTTCATTCCGGTGGTGTTCAGTGGTACGGAAGAGCTGCAGATCGTCGATGCGATCACCGACAACGAGCAGCTGAATTTCGCCTCGACCGCGGGTAGCGACACGTTTTCCTGGAGCCCGGGAAGCTCTTCCGATGCCGGTCGGATGGAAGGTCAGGCTTCAGGCGGGCCAGCGTTCGCTTTTGTTCCGGTGACATGGTCAGGCATCGCCGGGGCGATTGTCGCGGCCACTGGTGCTGGCGACGTGCTGGTAGTTGGCGGCACAGCAGGTGACGACATGTTCACTGTTGCTGCTCGCTCAACACCCTTTTCGGCACCGGCGACTTTTCCCGGAATTTCCTTGATAACGGGAGGAATCACTTTTGCCCCCATATTCTCCGGTAACGTGGTTTCCACGGACCAGGTCGTACTTGCAGGGCTGGCAGGCAACGACACGTTTCGTCTGAACTTCAACCCGCTCAGTTCCAACGGCCAGCTGACTCCAATACGCATCGAAGGTGGCGAAAGCGGCCAGTTCAGCGACTCTGCGGAGTTCCTTCCGACATTCAACGTGCTGACGACCATCGATCTCGCCGCGGGCACAATATCCTCCACGTCTGCCAACCCAGTGACTTTCACCGGACTTGAAGCTCTGACGATCACGGGCTGGGATGCCTCTCAGGACGCTTTCGCCGTCAATGGCCTCGGTACTCCTGGTGGCCTGTCACTGCTCACGCTTAATACCGCTGATGTTGCTGGACTTGATGACGCCGACACGATTGACGTGACACTTGGCACTGGCCCGGAGACGCTTGACTATACGCCGCTGAGCCCTTCATCGGCACTGTTGCAAAGACGTGGTGGCAGCACACAACTGCGAGTCCTTGCACTGAACGCGCAGACTGGTGACCTGACCGTTGCCGGCGGTGGCAGTGTGGATCAGCTGAACGTGATCACTCCCGCCGGCAATAATCGCATTGACATCCAGCGTACCGGGAACTTTGCGGCAATAACGGTAGTGAATGGTGGCAATCCGAGCGGTGGAACCGCGTGGGTTCCGCTGGACTTCAGCCTGATTGCCGGCCCGGCCACGTTCAACAACCTTCAGGTCCAGGGGAATGTGGGCGACGACCTGCTCCGCATTGATAATTCCGGTGGGCTGCTGACATTGCCTGGCGGGATTACATTTGATGGCAGCGGCGGTCGCGATTCGCTGTTGCTGACCGGCAGTACCGCAGTCAGCAGCTCGGAATACAGCGTCGGTCCCAGCTCGGGTGATGGGCGGATTGTGCACACGGTGACGGGCCCACCTCAGCAGATTCAAACGGTAACATTCTCGGGCCTTGAGCCTCTGATCGATCTGGTCCCGGCAGCATCACTGACAGTGAACGCCACGGATGCGGTCAACGCAATCAGCTATGGCCAGGGAACTGGAGTGAATACTGGGCGGGTCGCGATTGATGGTTTCGAATCGATCGAGTTCCAGAACAAAGTAATACTGACCATTCGCGGCCTTGGCGGCAGTGACGAATTCAGCCTGCAGCCTGCATCTCCGCTGGGTCTGACTTCGCTTGTCGTGGACGGAGGTGATCCGACGACGGGCTCGGATACAGCGATCGTGAATGGATCTGGCGGTGCGGATACCTTCATCGTGACGATCACCGGAAGCGATTCGGCCACGATCACCGGTGCAGGGCCGGCGCAGATCAGGCTGGCAGCGACAGAAGGCCTGCTATTGAATGGCCAGGGCGGTGCGGACAGCCTGCGGTGGATTTCGCCGCTGAACAGCGATGCGGTTCGCTTCATCACCGGCAGCAGTGAGACCACGGGAACAATCGAGGCCACGTCTGGTGTCGGCCAGCGGCTGTTGCCGATGTCCTTCAGCAACATTCGAGTGACGACGCCAGCCGCCAATCTGATCTTCGACACCATCGGACCCATTCTTGATCAGCTTACGATTGTGGGGACCGATGCATCCGAACTGGTGCAGTTGAGTACAGGGGGCATCGTGAGTATAAGGAGTCTGCAGAATGTGCGGCTCTCGCCGGATATCGATACGCAGCGCGTCGGCCAGCTCATCCTGCAGACTCTGGCTGGTGACGACCAGATTTTCGTCCCCGGGAATCACCAGCTGACGGCACTGCTGATCGATGCCGGCGATCCTGATTCCGGCAGCGATGTGCTGAATGTTATTGGTGGTGGCGGTGCGGTTACGATCGCACTGGCGACACAATCGATCACAGAAGCCGCATCGGGGCCAGTGAGCTTCAGTGGTATTGAGCAGCTGAACCTGAACTCCAGTGGTGGCAACATCACGCTCTCAACCACCAACGAAACTGACATCACGACCTATTACCCGGAGGGCCCGGATTCCGGGCGACTCACAAATGATCACAACAGCCCGCGGATCTCATTCAGCAACTGCGGTACGTTGACGATCAATCAGCTGGCAGGTGCTGACGTTCTGGACATTCAGGGGACAGCAAGTGCGGAGACAATTACGCTGAACATTCCAGCTCGACTGCTCTCCGTCGGCGGTTTGGAACCACTGAACTTTATCGGAGGAAATACGGAGTTTGTGCGGACCAGTGGACAGGCGGGCAATGACGTCTTCACAGTCACCACGGATCCGTCGATTCCGGTCTTCGTCGATGGCGGTGACCCCATCGGTACCAGTCCGGGCGATTCCATTCTGCTGCTTTCCGGAGCGGCTGGAGTGGTATTTGAGCCGGGACCGGAGAGTGACGCAGGCGCGTTCCTCGTGGGTACCAACCAAAGACTCAGCTTTGACCACATTGAAAGTCTGACAGTTTCCGGCCCGGGTGCTGCGTGGATTGCCGGCACGGGTGGCGATGACGACATCACAATTATTGCTCGTGATGCATCGACACATGCAGGAGCAGATGGAGTTCGGGACTTTACGTCACAGGTGAACAGCGGTCCGCAGATTCTCTGGCTGGATGCGCCGCTGCTGCTGATTAATGCGGGTGCGGGCGACGACGACGTGATTGTCCGTGCCCCGGCTCCGAACAATTCCAACTGGAATGTCTCGCTGATGGTCTCCGGTGGTGCTCCGGCAGAAGGCCCCTACTCTGACGGTGATCGGTTCGAGCTGGAAACCCCGCAGAACACTCCGGACACCATCCTGTACACACCAACGGCCGCTGAGGCTGGACTACTGATCATCAATGAATCTGGCAGTGGCATCTATAATCCGCTCTCTGATACGCGAATTCAGGTGGGCGGCCCGTTTGCGATGCCGCCAGTGCCCGGCCTTCCGGCACTGGATCCCGGAGGCCTTGAAACACTTGTCTGCGATGGCCAGAATGGCGGTGACCAGATCTTCGTCTTCGGCGACGGCGGCGGAGCGGCAAATGACACATTTACGCATCAGCCGAGTGCTGAACCTGATGACGGAAAGATACTTGCCAACAGTCGGCTTGCCCTGCAGTACACCAATCTCGGCATCACGGGTCTGATCACTATCAATGGTCTGACCGGCACGGATGTTCTGAAAATTGAGGGAACCGCGGCCAACGACGACTTTACCGTGACAGCTGTCACTGGTCTGATCAGTCACACACTGGCGACGGGCACCCTGCGAACAGCGATTGCTCAGGCCGGTCTGGAACAGCTGATTATTGAGGGTTTTGCCGGAGCAGACACGTTCCGGATTCCCGGCAGTAGTCCATCGGCCACCACGGTTCACGGAGGCACTCCGGATGTTGGCAGCGATACTATTATATATACGTCCACGGGAGCAACGACTGTCGATCTGGGGCTGTCTACCATCGATGACGACGGCGTCAACCCGCCTGCGGACGTAACGTGGACTGGTGTGGAACAGATCCTCGTCACGGGTGCTGGCTTTGGGTTGACCCTGACCGGTACTGCAGTTGATGATGTCATCACCTACATCCCCCAGACCCCGGCCTCGGGCCAGTTGCAGGCGAATGGCGTGCTTCCAGTCGTTCGCTTCAGCGGCGTATCGGGTCTGGCCGTCTCCGGTGCCACAGGAAATGGTGATGTCGTTGTCGTTCAGGGGACGACCAACCACGACGTCATCATCGTTGACTCTCCCAATCGAACTGTCACAGTGACAAACGCAGTCGGGACTGTGCTGCAGCCGATCGTTCTGAACGGCGATGTGGAAACCGTCCGCGTTGAATCCGGACTCGGAAGCGACACAATTCTGGTGGTTCCAGCCCTTCCAGCTGGACCATTGACACCAGCGCCCCAGGCGCTGCCGACGAATTTGTTGATCGATGTGAATGGCGGACCACCGGGAGCCAGTGACGCGCTGGTGATCGCGGGTTCCACCGCCGGGGCACAGCTGCCAGCGTCAGATTTCGTGGTCCACAATCGCAGTCGGACTCCGGACTCCGGCCGTCTGCGAGTTTTCCGCAGCGTCGTTGGGATCGGAATTATTCCTCTGCCTGACATTTCGTATGCGGATGTGGAGATTGTATCGCCACTGGTTGCAATCAATGCGAATCCCGCCATCGGCCCGCAGCTGCTGCAGCAGGGTCCGGATTTGTTTGAACAAAATGAAAGCCTTCAGAACGCCGCATGGCTGGGGTCCGGCCCAGTGCTGAACGCCTCGAATCTTGCCATCTTCCCGGATCTGAACGAGCGTCCGTTTGTTCCGAACGACACAGACTTCTTCCGCGTGGTGGCACAGAACACAGGAACTCTCGACTTCCAGATTTACTTCAACACCTACGCTGGACTGCTGCCGGGCGGCGGTGATATTGACATTCGAGTGCTCGATTCTGACGGGACGGTAATTGCAGGCTCTGGTGGCCCCCTTCTGAATGCGACATTCGGTGTTTCGAACGCGGCCAATCCTTCTGCGATTCCGGCGATACCTGCCGGCAACAATGCGGATGAACGCGTGCGGATACCGGCCGTGGCAGGGCAGACATATTACCTGCAGGTATTCAATCCCACAGCCACTCGCTTCAACACCAACGGCTATCACCTGACTGTGATCAACACTCCCGCCCCCGTTCCTGCTCAGCTGGAACTCAATGATGCGCTGGTGAACGGGGCTCTGCTGGCAGCAGGGGTTCCGGCTGGCGGTGAAACAGCCTTCACCATTCCCGCGGGGCTGCTCAATCCCACTCCAGGCTTCTATCTCGGTAAAACACTGCATTTCCTCTCAGGCACCAACGCAGGCCTGTCACTGCGGATCACCAGCCAGGCGGCACCAAACACACTGCGTGTTTCCAGCGGGGGGCTGCGTGGACCAGGGGCGGCGGGCGATGCTGTCCGCATCGAGTCTTCGGATACCGGGCGTTCGCAGTACGACAATGTCACACGAGACAACACGCCTCTGATCCTGTTCCGCCTCGATGACAACCTGCTGCAGCAGGATCTGCCCGGCAACCCGACGGGTGGACCGGCTCCGGATCAGCTGACGCGAATTCTGTGGAACAATACGTTTACGGCAGTGGCTGGCCCATCCGTCGCGGCTGCACCTGCAGCAGATCCGGCTTTGTACGTGGCCGGTTCAATCCCGGGACTTACTGCCGGTTACCGAGTGGCCGTTTACGAAGAAGGCACCACGACGACTCCAGGCGGCCCTGGTCCCAACGGTCTCTGGGGTTACGCAACCATGATCGCCCCTGGCGTATACCAGTTCAATTTCGGCAACACAACGACGAACAACCTCTTTGGCCCGGTGTCGCTGACAAATGGCAGCCACTTCCTGACGGCCCGAGTGGAGATGATCGATCCGGCAGCGGCTCCGGGTCCAGTCAATGTGCAGGCTCGTGGTGTACGGAGTGCTGCCTTTGAAATCGTGGTGGATGCAGAAGCCCCGGCAGCCAGCTTTGGGGATCTGGTTTCGACGATCGACGGCCTGCACCCATCCAGTGATTCGTCTGTCCCGGGGATTGCGACCACCATCACCGACCGCGTCACCAACGACACCACGCCGACTTTCTGGGGAACTGCCGAAGCCAATACGATCGTGCGCGCATATCTTGATGTGGATGCTTCCGGAACAATCAATGGTCCGGACCTGCTGCTCGGTCAGGCGACGGCCATCCCGACAGATGGTTCTGATCAGGCCCCATTCGGGCAGTGGTCAATCAACTCCACCATCGATATGAATTCGCCCGTCGTGTTAACGGCGCTGACATCAGCGCGCGACGGACTGCGACAGATTCTGATTTCTGCAGAAGACGTGGCTGGTAATATTGCGATGCCGGCAGGAGTGGCGACACCGCAACTGTCCCTGAGTATCTTCATCGACACTCAGGGACCGCAGCTGATGGATCCGGACGCGGGAGGAGCGTTGCAAACCATTCAAATCGCCAACCCAATACCACTCGGACCGGTAAATGGTATCAACTCTTACAATCTCTTCGCCGTGAAACCAGCCAACGCAGCTCAGGGTCCTACTCCTCTTGTCAGCGGACTTACCATTCACCTACGTGATCTTCCTGCACGAGTCCTGCCGTTCATCTACGGGGCCATTCAGGCTCCTTCGCTGGCCGGCAGCATTATCCCGCCACTGGCTTCCGTCTCGCCTCTGGCCGGGGCTCCCGCGATTGCCGCGTTGGCTCCCATTCCGGTCCCTCCAGGTGCCACGGCGCTGAACCCCGCCGACTTCAGCGTTGTGGGTGATGCGACGGGAGCAATTTCGATTCTGTCTGCCTATTTTGTTCCAGTCGCAGCCCCAACTGGTCCGGCACAGGGGTACATCGTCCTTACGTTCCATTCCCAGGCGGCCGGGGACTTCCTGCCAGACGACCGCTTCACGCTCACACTTGGCGATACGCTGGTCGATCCGGCCAACAATCGACTGGACGGCGAGAATCAGGGTGTCCTGCTGCCGGCAGGCAGCCTGTTCACTCCAACCGGAGACGGAAAGGCTGGCGGTTCTTTTGTTGCTCGTTTCACAGTGGACTCCCGACCGGAAGCAGCCACTTTCGGACAGGGTGGCGTGTTTGTCGATGCGAATGGAAACTGGAAGTTCGATCCCACGAATACGGATGTTTCCAACCGCGATCTCACCTTCCAGATGGGTCTCGATACGGATTTCATCTTCACGGGCAGGCATTCAGCCGGCCAAACACTCGCTGCTCGCACCAGCAATGGATTTGACAAGCTGGGGGCATATGGACGCGTATCGGGCAGCTATCGCTGGTTGCTGGACACGAACGACGATGGGGTAGCAGATCAGACGATTGTTCAGCCGACGGGCTTTGCCGTTGGCGGGATAACATTCACCGGGAACGGCATTCCCTTCACTGGAAATTTTGTGGGTGCTCCCGGCTCCGCGGACGAGGTGGCCATCTTCGATGGCGTCAACTGGTTCCTCGATACCGCAGCGCCCTTCAATCAGATCACGGCGGCGGACAGGGCGTTTGTCGGAGCACTTCGCGGATTGCCGGTCGCGGGTGACTTCGACGGTGACGGGTTGACGGACCTCGCCGTTCACTCCGCATCTGCCAATCGATTCCAGTTTGACTACGCAGCAGTTGGTGGGCTGATGGGTGCCATCGAGGGCACGATCAACCATGGATTCTCCGGCGTACTTGAGCGCCCAATCGCCGGTGACCTGAACCTCGATGGTATCACGGATCTGGGACTCGCAGTCCCTAATCAGGACGGCGTCGATACGAACAGTCGTCTTTCGTGGTACGTGCTGCAGTCCACAGGCGCCCCGGCAGTGGGTACGACAGCCAATCTCAGTCACGCATTCTCGCCGCTGCCGCTGGGGCCTGACCTGTATCGACAGTTCGGCAACAACCTTGCAGTGCCGATGCTTGGAAACTTTGATCCGCCACCATCCAGTATCCGCAATACGGCTCCGGTGCTGAACCTGCCACAGTATCTGGCACTGCCGGATCAGATGACGACTGCAAGTGTTGAAACCGGTGTCACTGATGCGGAAGGAAACAAAGTGACGCTCTCGGCGGCCGCCGAAAGCCTTGAGTGGTATCTCAGAGATTCACTGGGATTGAAGGTCACCGGAAACTACAGCGAGAACTGGGGCGGTCGCGGAGAAAAGTGGATACGGGGAAATGCCGGTGTCTGGTACTACATCACTCCCTCCGGCGGACTCTATCGCTGGGATGGACGTGGAGTGAAGCTGCCTTCAGTGAAGGTCACCGGAACCCTGATTGCAACCTTGTCACCCGCTGTACACGCGAACCCGCGATTGCTCACGGAAGCGGTTCAGACGAGCCTTCCGGTCACGGTCTCTGTGAATGGCGGGCGGCTCACCGTGACTGCAGACCCCGCCTTCCAGCAGGCGTTTGTCGTGCGCGTCCACGCCACCGACGGTGTCGCATCCTCGCAGCAATTCATTCATGTGCAGCGCCCTGCAGCAGCGGCCGTGAAGCTGGATCAGGAACTGGGTCTCAGTCTCAGAACGGCCACAGCCAACTACAACTGGGGCGGACTGCAGGAAAAGTGGCTGATTGGAAATGATGGCCAGTGGTACTTCATCACGAATGATGGAAAAGTCCGAGTCTGGGATCGCAGTCGATTGGCCAGGGGCAACGTGGTCGCCCAGCTTGATCCTGCCTTCTGGCAGAACCCTCGATTGCTGGCGGATGCGTCGGCTATCGATCTGGACCAGCGCTACGGCTTCAAGTCCGACGGGAAGCTGTCCACGAACGCAGGGGGAAAGATGGAGAAATGGTTCCGTGACAGTAACAATGCCTGGCACTTCATTCTGCCCACTGGCGAGATTCGTCGCTGGGACGGCAAAGCGGGAGCCAATGGCGAACTCGTTGCGCGGCTGGATACGTCTTATTACATGAGTCCAATCAGACTGTATCGCGCCCTGGATGACGTCTTCAGTGACTGGATGGGTTTGATGGACTGATTGAAAGCAGCTTTTTGAACGAATTGCAGCGGTGCGCCGGGCCAGGTCCTGGCGCACCGTTTTTTCTTTCCGGATCGATCGGGGCAGCCTGATGCAAGTTTCCGCAGAGACGTTATTCTCTACAGGATACAGTCTCATCCCCAGGGCCAACACATCAGGACTTTCTGCCGTGACAGCAAAGCTGATCAAACCGCTCCTTGCAGTGCTGTTCCTGCTGCTCCCATGTGGTGCCGCAACCCACGCGGCGGATCCACTCCGTGCGGGTGCTGCGCAAGTCGATATTACGCCGGCCAGCTTTCCGGTCCGGGTGAATGGTATGGTGGAAGAACGCAGTGCCGACACCGCCCATGATCGGCTGATGAGCCGCGCAATGGTGCTGCAGAGTGGTTCTGTGAAGCTGGCAATTGTGGTCGTCGACAGCCTGATGCTTCCTCGTAACCTGCTGGACGATGCCAAACAGCAGGCTTCTCAGCTGACCGGCATCCCCACCGACCGGATTCTGATTTCGGCCACTCACACCCACTCCGCGCCCTCGGCTATGCCGTGCCTCGGCAGTCGCGAGGACCCGGAGTATGCAGCGTTTTTGCCGCCACGAATCGTGAACAGCATCGTCCTCGCCAATGAGCGACTGGAGCCGGCCGAAGCGGGCTGGATCGTCACGACAGACGACCGCCACAATCACTGTCGCAGGTGGATCTTCAGGTCTGATCGCATGTCGATGACTGACCCGTTCGGTCAGCACAACGTGCGTGCTCACATGCATCCGGGCCACCAAAGCCCAAACCATATCGGCCCCTCCGGGCCTGCAGATACCGATCTGACACTGCTGGGTGTCCGCAGCACTTCGGGTAAGCCCATCGCGGTGCTCGCGAATTACGCCATGCACTATTACGGATCGCCACTTGTTTCCGGAGATTTCTGCGGCCGGTTTGCAAATCAGTTTGCGTCACGGATCGACGCATCTGAACAACAGGGATTTGTGGGGCTGATGTCACAGGGCACCAGCGGCGACAGCATGTGGCCGGACTACAGTCAGCCGGCAGCAAACGCCAATCTCGATGAATACACAGCAGCCGTTGCAGCAGCGGCTGCCGCTGCATGGAAGCGGATCCAGTGGCAACAGTCGGTGCCGCTGGCGATGGCAGAGTCAGTACTGACGCTGAAGCGGCGGACGCCGGATGCTGACCGACTTAAGAAGTCAAGGGAACTGGCCGTACAGATCGGTGACAGGCTTCCCAAAGGCTGGACCGAAGTTTACGCGTTCGAACAAATCTACCTCAACCAGACCCCCAGTGTGGAACTCAAACTTCAGGCCCTGCGAATCGGCGACCTGGCCATCACAGGCATACCCGATGAGGTTTTCGGAATCACCGGCATCAAACTGAAACTGCAAAGCCCCTTGCCACTGACCATGAACATCGAACTTGCCAATGGTGCTGAAGGCTATATTCCTCCACCTGAACAACATGTGCTTGGCGGCTACACGACCTGGCCTGCACGTACAGCGGCTCTTGAAGTCACAGCGGAACCACAAATTGTCGAGACTCTCCTGAAGCTGCTGGAACAGATTTCCGAACACCCTCGTCAAGCATTTGTCGAAGCACCACACGAATACGCTCGCACACTGCTCGAAGCAAAACCCGTCGCCCTGTGGCGACTTGGAGAAATCGTCGCTGAGCCCTTCCAGCTGGGCGATCGCAGCGGTTGGCTGGCTGCTGATTCGCTGGACCGGCATCATGCGATCTACGAGCCTGGCGTTGCATTTTTTCTACCCGGTCCACGCGGAACCGGACTTCACGGGGAGCGGCGCGGCAACAGAGCCGTGCAGTTTGCCGGAGGTCGCGTGGTGGCCGATGTGCCGCATCTGCCGGACTCATGGTCGTTTGAATGCTGGGTCTGGAACGGCTTCCCCGGCAGTGATCGCGCCGTCACAGGCTATTTCTTTTCCCGCGGTCCGGAAGGTGACCTGAACGTGCCCGGTGATCACCTTGGAATCGGCGGAAATTACCAGAATCAGGGGCATGATGGACGGCTGATCGTTTTCAACGGCAACCAGCAGAATCAGTTGCTTGCTGGTACGACAGTTTTGCCCACACGTACCTGGCACCACGTGGTTTTCGTGCGTTCCGGTAATCGTGTGACTGTCTATCTCGATGGCAGAACACAGCCTGAAATCGATGGAGAGCTTCCCGCTACTTTTCGTGAGTCTGATACGACGTTGTTCCTCGGCGGGCGGAGCGATGGGCTGTATGGCCTTGAAGGTCGGCTCGACGAAGCAGCCCTCTACGACAGAGCCCTCACAGCCGCTGAAGCAAACGCCCACTACGTCGCAGCGGCAGCATCACACAGTGTTCAGATCAATGAGACCGAACCTCAGCCGGACACCCTGCCCGTTTCCGCCGCCGACGCGCTGAAGACCATCCATGTCCGTGAGGGTTTCGAAGTCCAGCTGGTGGTCTCAGAACCGCTGATCGCCGATCCCGTCGCCATCGACTGGAGCAGCGATGGAAAGCTTTGGGTTGCCGAGATGGCTGACTATCCGTCCGGCATGGATAACAACGGCAAGCCAGGTGGCCGCATCCGGTGCCTCCGGGACTCCGACGGCGATGGACAGTATGACACATCCACTGTCTTTTTGCAGGATATTGCCTTTCCTACCGGTGTGATGACATGGGGAAATGGCATTCTCGTCACAGCGGCTCCGGAGCTGTTTTATGCAGAAGACACTGACGGTGACGGCCGCGCCGATGTCCGACGAACGTTGTTTTCAGGTTTTCTGGAGGGCAATCAGCAGCTTCGCGTGAACGGACTTCGCTGGGGACTTGACAATCGTGTTCACTGTGCCAGCGGCAGCCATCACCCTGGATATGGCTCCAACAGCAGCATCCTGTCACACATCACACAGCAGCAGGTTGCCATCGGCAGTCGCGACTTTCGATTTCATCCCGAGACCGGGGAAATTGAAGCCCAGAGCGGACCATCGCAGTTTGGCCGTAATCGCGATCCGTGGGGACACTGGTTCGGAGAACAAAACAGCTATCCACTCTGGCACTATGTTCTTGACGACGCAGACATCCGTCGCAATCCCCACTTCGCCCTCGCCGATACACGCCAGATCCTGACATCCTCCAATCCCGTCGTCCGCCCAGCGGCTCCGCCAGAAAAACGTTTTCACAGTTTTGACCAGGCCGGTCGCTACACGTCTGCCTGCTCCGGAATCGTGTACCTCGATGAACTGCTGTTCCCTGCCGATCCCGCATCGCCTGTCGGCCAGCTGTCAACTCAGCACACCTTCACCTGCGAACCGTTCAGCAACCTGGTGCAGCACAATCTTTTAATCGACGATGGCACCAGTTTCAGGCTGGAAGCTGACCCCGCCGAAGCGAACTCTTCGCACGACTTCTTCGCCTCCAGCGATCGGTGGTGCCGTCCTGTGATGGTCCGTACAGGTCCTGACGGCGCACTCTGGGTCGTGGATATGTACCGCTACATGATTGAGCATCCGCATTGGCTGCCAAAGGAAGGTCAGGACGAGCTGCGCCCCTTCTTTCGCCATGGAGATGACCGTGGACGCATTTACCGCATTGTCCCCCGCGGCGCCCATGTTCCACCGCCCGCATTTCTCGCACAGAGACGGTCAACTCCCGTCACGTCCGCTGAACTTGCAGCAGATCTGACCCATACGAATGGATGGATACGCGATGCCGCGCAACAGCAGCTGCTGTCTCGGCATGATCCAGCCATAGTGCCAGTTCTCCGCGAAATGGCCCGCACAGCATCTCAACCGGCCGCTCGCCTGCAGGCACTCTGCACTCTTCACGGTCTAAAATCGCTCTCTGCTGACATCGTGATCGGCGCTTTCAGGGATCCTCATCCCGCGGTCCGTGCGCACGCTGTCAGACTCGCTGCCGACGCACAGGTTCCTCTTCAGGAACTCGCTCGGCTGACCCACGACCCCCATCCCAAAGTTCAACTGGCAGTAGCCACAGCCGCAGGGAATTGGTCCACACCGGAGTCAGGAGACATTCTGGGTGTGATTCTCAGCCAGACAAAGGATTCATGGATTCGCGCGGCCGCTCTGACTTCCCTGAACAGCCAGAATGTGAGCGTTGCAGTTCGAACTGGTCTGACGACAACCCAACAGCGCGGTGATGAACCGGGAAACTCAGCTGCGCTTGCCCGCACACTGGGACAGCAGGCCGCAGCTCTTGCCAGCCAAAAGGAGCTGATCGAACTCTTCGAATTCGCCGCAGGCGATCCCATGGCCCGACTCGAACTCTGGCAGCTGGCCGCAATCACCGGAATGCTGCAGGGACAACGCGGCACAACCAGACACCCAGAGCACATTCCTGCTGAAGCGGTCAACAGTCTCGTCAACCGCGCTGTGACACTCGCTGCCGACTCGGCTGCAGACGATGGGCTTCGAGCAGCCGCGGTGAAACTGCTGACAGTTGCTGGTTCAATTGACACGCACCTCCCGCTGTTCGCTTCCCTGTTGTCGGCTCGCACATCCGCCAGCCTGCAGACTGCGACCATCGCTGCGCTCGCTGACCAGGCACATCCAGAGACACCCACACTTCTGCTGAATGCATGGAGCTCCAGCGAACCCATCGTCCGCGATGGTATCCTCGATACACTCGCTTCCCGCACCGAGTGGTTGCCGACGCTTGTGGTCCAACTGGAAGCCGGAAACGTCGCTGCCGGTGAACTGAATGCAGCAGCCCGTCAGCGACTTCTGACCACCCGCGATGCAACGCTGAAATCACGCCTCGAAAAGGCCTTCGCAGTCAGTGCAGCCAGCAATCGTCAGGAAGTCATTCAAGCCGCCTCAGCCGCGCTCAGCCTCACCGGCGATCCCGTCCGCGGCGAACAACTGTTTACCAGAACATGTTCCAGCTGCCATCGACAGAATGGTGTGGGTTCCGAAGTCGGTCCGAATCTGGCTTCACTGACCAACCGCTCCCCCGAAAGCCTGCTGACTGCCATTCTGGACCCCAGCAGCTCCGTGGAAGCGCGCTATCTGAACTACACGGCTATTACCACCAGCGGTAAAATTCTGACAGGAATACTGGCCACGGAAACAGCCAGCAGCCTGACCTTCATCGCCGCTCAGAATAAATCCGAAACGATTCTCCGCAGCGAAATCGAGGAACTCCGAAGCACTGGTAAATCCCTGATGCCCGAAGGACTCGAAAAAGAAGCAACCTCACAGGACCTGGCCGACATTATCGCATTCGTGCGTCAGTTGAAACAATAAGCCACAAGGCCATTAAAAAAATCAGCCGGGGCTTCCGCCCGGGCGCATGTTCCAGCCGCATGTTCCAGCCGCATGGCGGCAGCCT